>Ga0207670_10001186_pt1 | contig 13767 bp, 12 predicted proteins | sample KBSS23HmetaG_FD_184339 | JGI IMG/M metagenome (GOLD analysis project Ga0207670, IMG submission 184339) | Switchgrass rhizosphere microbial communities from Kellogg Biological Station, Michigan, USA - KBS S2-3H metaG (SPAdes) (version 2) | ecosystem: Host-associated > Plants > Roots >... | reverse complement strand
CGCGACTGCGCCGACCGTCCATTCGCCGGCGCCGCGCGGCCCTTCGCTGGCGCCGGCCGGCGGCCGCCCGACCTCGGCGAGCGCGCGCTCGGTGATCGCGCGGCCGCCGCAGTAGGCCTCGAAGTGACCGCGCCGGCCGCATGCGCAGGGCCGCCCGTCGGGCACGTGGATCGTGTGCCCGATCTCGCCGGCGGCGTTGTCGGCGCCCTCGTACGGCCGGCCGCCGAGGATCAGGCCGATGCCGATGCCGGTGCCGAAGAACAGGCAGAGCTGCGGGTCCAGGCCCTGCGCGCTGCCGACCAGGTACTCGCCCCACGCGCTGGCGCGGCCGTCGTTGATCAGCGTCGTGCGCAGCGCACAGCGGCGTTCGACGTGGTCGGCGAGCGGATAGCCGTCGAGCGGCAGGTTCGGCGCGTAGGCGATCGAGCGGCCGCCGCTCGGGATCACGCCGGCGGTGCCGATGCCCATCGCGGTCGGCGGTGCTACGCCCGCGGGCACGCCCGCGAGCACTGCGGCGATCGCGGCGTCGAGGTCGGCCAGGAAGCGCGCGCGGTCGCGCGTGGTCGCGACGCGCTGCGCCGGCAGCACCGTGCGGTCCGCGGTGACCAGCGCGAAGCGGCACTTGGTGCCGCCGAGGTCGCCGGCCAGGACCGATCGCATCGGCGTATGCGGGTGCTGTGCCGCGGCTCAGTGCGCCGCGCGCGACGACTTGACGCTGTCGTCCTCGGAGAGCGCTTCCATCAGCTCGTCGAGCAGCTTGACCATCTGCGCGTTCTGCTTCTCGAGCGCCGTGATGCGCCGCATCATCTTCTCGACGACCGGCGGCAGCAGCGCTTCGAGCACGAACGTCTTCACCAGGTTGAAGGTCTCGACGCGCTGCGCGTTCGGGTCCTTGTGGAAGTGGTAGTGGTAGGCGTTCTGCAGCGCCTCACCGGTGTGGTCGAGGATCTCCTTGCTGACGTCCTCGACGTCCATGCCGTGGTGCGAGATCTTGAAGGCTTCGACCTTGTAGCGATGCAGGGCGTCCTTGAGCTTCTGTTTCACGGCTGACTCCTGAGAGGGGCCAATCTTGGGTGAGACGGTTCTTCAGCCAGAATAGCGGGCGAGCAGCAGGCAGGTGTTGTGACCGCCGAAGCCGAGCGAGTTGCTGATGGCGTGGCTCACGTTCATGTCGCGAGCCGTATTCGGCACGTAGTCGAGGTCGCAGTCGGGATCCGGGGTTTCGTAATTGATGGTCGCGTGCACCTGGCCGCGCGCGATCGTCAGCGCGGTCACCGCCAGCTCGATCGCGCCCGAGGCGCCGAGCAGGTGGCCGCACATCGACTTGGTCGAGCTGATGGCGAGCTTCCTGGCGTGCGCACCGAACACCTGCTTGATCGCCAGCGTCTCGATCTTGTCGTTGAGCTCGGTGCTGGTGCCGTGCGCGTTGACGTAGCCGATCTGCTCGGGCCGCACCGCGGCGTCGGCCAGCGCCTGCCGCATCGCGCGCGACGGCCCGTCGCCGCTCTCGTTCGGCGCCGTGATGTGGCTGGCGTCGTCGGTCGAGCCGAAGCCGAGCAGCTCGGCGACGATGTGGGCGCCGCGTCGCTTCGCGTGCTCCAGCTCCTCGAGCACGAGTGCCGCCGCACCCTCGCCCATGACGAAGCCGTCGCGGTCCTTGTCGAACGGGCGGCTCGCGCGCTTGGGGTCGTCGTTGCGCGTCGACAGCGCGCGCAGCGAGCAGAACCCGCCGAGGCCCAGTTCGGTCGTCGCCGCCTCGCTGCCGCCGGTCAGCATCAGGTCGGCTTCGCCCCACTGGATCGAACGCATCGCCAGCCCGATCGCGTGGCTGCTGCTCGCGCACGCCGACGAGGTCACGTAGCACGTGCCCTGCAGGCCGAAGCGGATCGCGGCCTGGCCGGCGACCGCGTTGGCCATCATCTTCGGCACGAAGAACGGGCTGATGCGGTCGGCGCCGCGCTCGAGCTGCAGCACCTTGCTGGCCTCGATCTCGTGGATGCCGCCGATGCCGGTGCCGAGGATGCAGCCGCAGCGCGTCAGGTCGACCTTCTGCTGCTCGAAGCCGGCCGACTTCATCGCCTCGTCGCCGGCGACCAGGAAGTACTGCGTGTACTTGTCGAGCTTCTTGCTCTCGCTGCGCGGGAAGAACTTCTCGGACTCCCAGCCCCACACTTCGCACGCGAACTTGGTCGTGTGCTTGCTGGTGTCGAAGCGCGTGATCGGGCCGGCCCCCGATACGCCGTGCAGCAGACCCTCCCAGGTGCTCGCGAGGTCGAGCCCCAGCGGGCTCACGGCCCCGAGACCGGTGATGACGACGCGCCGACGTGCCATTGGTTTGGTTGCGGCCGGCCCGCCGGGGTCGGGGCAGGGCCGGGGCCGCTCAGCTCAGCTTGCCCTGGATGTACTTCACTGCGTCGCCGACGGTCTGGATCTTCTCGGCATCCTCGTCGGGGATGTTGATCTCGAACTCGTCCTCGAACTCCATCACGAGTTCGACCGTGTCGAGCGAGTCCGCGCCGAGGTCATTGATGAACGACGTCTCGTTCGTGATCTTGTCGCGGGTGGTACCGAGCTGCTCGCAGACGATGTTCAGGACGCGCTCTTCGACGTTTTCGACCTTCGACACTGTTTCTAGCCTCGATGGAGGGGTGGGGATGACGCGCGGAAAGCGGCAGCGGCCGCATCCGTCGCACCGGGAACCAAGCTACATGGTCATGCCGCCGTCCACCACCAGAGTCTGCCCGGTGATGTAGCCGCCGGCCTCGCTGCACAAGAACAGGACCGCCGCGGCCACGTCGTCCGGCTGGCCGAAGCGGCCGAGCGGGATCTCGCGCAGCATCGCTTGCTGCAGATCCTCGGGGATCGACGCGGTCATGTCGGTAGTGATGAAGCCCGGCGCGATCACGTTGGCGGTCACGGCGCGTCCGGCCAGTTCCTTGGCCAGCGACTTCGTGAATCCCACGAGACCTGCCTTGCTCGCGGCGTAGTTTGCCTGTCCGGCATTGCCGGTCAAGCCTACGACGGAGCCAACGTTGACGATCCTGCCGCCGCGCGCCTTGGCCATCGCGCGCGCGAACGCGCGGCAGACCAGGAACGGCCCGCGCAGGTTGGTCGCGAGCACCCGGTCGAAGTCGTCGTCGCTCATGCGCAGGAACACGCCGTCCTTGGTGACGCCGGCGTTGTTGACGAGGATGTCGAGCCGGCCGTGCTGATCGAGCACCGCTTTCGCGAGCGCCTCGACCTGCGCCTTGTCGGCGACGTCGCACACGGCCGCGAGCAGCTTGCCGGGCAGCCCCTGCGCCTGGGCGAGCGTCGCCTCGCAGCCGCCCGCGCGCGTCGACGTGCAGACGACGGTTGCGCCCGCGCGCGCGAGCGCGGTCGCGATGGCCCTGCCGATGCCGCGCGAAGCGCCGGTCACCAGCGCGATCTTGTCCTGCAGGCGTGCCTCCACGACGTCCTCCTCGAGCGTACGCGCGTCACCAGCGCAGCACGGTGTGGCCCCACGCCATGCCGGCGCCGAACGCCACCATCACGACGAGCTGGCCCTTCTTGACCTTGCCGGCCGCCACTGCCTCGCTGAGCGCGATCGGCACCGACGCCGCCGACGTGTTGCCGAGGCGGTCGATGTTGGTGTGCACGAGCGCCATCGGCAGGCCGACCTGATCCATCGCCGACTCGATGATGCGCTGGTTGACCTGGTGCGGCACGATCAGGCCGATCTGTTCCTTGCCGTGGCGGTCGACGACGCCCTGCACGAGTTCGGCGAACACCCTGACCGCGAACTTGAACACCTTGGTGCCGCCCATGCGCATGAAGTGCATGCGCTTGTCGACGGTCTCGTGGCTCGGCGGGTGGCGGCTGCCGCCGCCGGGCACCGCGAGGATGTCCTCGCTGCCGCCCTCCATCTTGATCGAGCCCTCGACGAAGCGGCCGCGGCCGGCGCGGTCGTACGACGTGAACACCGCCGCGCCGGCGCCGTCGCCGAACAGCACGCAGGTGTTGCGGTCCTGGTAGTCGAGGATCCGGCTCAGGATCTCGGCGCCGACGACGAGCACATGCTTCTGCATGCCCGACTGGATGAAGCCGGCGGCGATCTGCGTGCCGAACACGAAGCCCGAACACGCCGCCGCGACGTCGAAGCCGCCGGCGCGGTGCGCGCCGATGTCCTTGCCGATGCGGCACGCGGTCGCGGGGAACTGCTGGTCGCCCGTCACCGTGCAGCAGATCACCAGGCCGAGGTCGGCCGGGTCGACCTTGGCGTCGGCCAGCGCAATGCGCGCGGCCTTGATCGCCATGCTGCTGGTGTCCTCGCCGGCGCTGGCGATGCGGCGCTCGCGGATGCCGGTGCGCTGCACGATCCACTCGTCCGACGTGTCGACCATCTTCTCGAGGTCGGCGTTGGTGAGGCGGCGTTCGGGCACATAGTGCCCGAGTCCGCACACACCCATGGCAACGAGACTCTGCATGTCGACGCCTACGACTCCGGAGAGGTCGGCGACACGCCGCGCGCCGCCTGGACGATGTGCTGGTTGACCTGCGCGGACATCGCCTTCTGCGCGAAGCGCACGGCGTTGCAGAACGCGGGCGCCTGCGAGCGGCCGTGGCAGATCGTGACGATGCCGTCGACGCCGAGCAGCAGCGCGCCGCCGTACTCGGAGTAGTCGATGCGCGGCATGATGGTCGCGAGAACGCGCTGCAGCTTGTCCTTCTCGATGCCGACCGACTGCAGCGCCGCGAGCATCGCGCGCATCACGTACTCGGCGCAGCCCTCGCTGACCTTCAGCAGCACGTTGCCCGTGAAACCGTCGCTGACGATCACGTGGCAGTCGCCGCTGAACAGCTCGACGCCCTCGACGTTGCCGTGGAAGGCGATCGGCATCTGCTTGAGCAGCTGCCGCGCCTCCTTGACCAGCGGGTTGCCCTTCAGCTCCTCGCTGCCGATGTTCAGGACGCCGACGCGCGGCTCCGCGACGCCGAACGTGCCGCGGTAGTAGGCCGAGCCCATGATCGCATACTGCGCGAGGTGCAGGGGCTTGGGCTGCGGGTTCGCGCCGACGTCGAGCACGAGGAACGGGTTCTTCTCGCCGGCGATGATCGCGCCGATCGCGGGCCGGCGGATGCCCTCGAGGCAACCGAGGCCGACGGTCGCGGCCGCGACGACGGTGCCGGTCGAGCCCGCGCTGACGAAGGCGCCGGCGCGGCCCTCCTTCACCAGCGTGAGACCGACGTTGATGCTGTTGCGCGGCTTCTTGCGCATCGCGTCGACCGGCGTGTCGCTGTCGGTCAGCACGTCCGGCGCGTCGACGATCGCGACCGTCGGCGGCAGCGATTGCGCCTGCGCCACCGGCCGCACGGTCGCCTCGGGCCCGACCAGCACGATCTCGTCGGGCTTGACGTGACCGCGCTGCAGCGCGAGCGCGACGCCCTTGCAGACTTCGAGCGGTGCATGGTCACCGCCGACCGCATCGAGCACTACCTTGCCCATCGATCGACTCCCCCCTCGGTTCTGCCTGCGCCCGCAGGCAGAGCATCAGTGTTACTGGCGACGCCCGGGCCGGGACGGCAGCGCGCCGTCGCGCTCGACCCGGACCGCCCGCGCAATGCCATGCTGCCTCGGCGCGGCCCGGATCAGTTCGGGTTCTGGGCGACCACCACCTGGCGGTCGCGATAGTGACCGCACGACGCGCAGATCGTGTGCGGGCGGATCATCGCGCTGCAGTGCTTGCAGCGGACGAGCTGGAGGCGCGTCAAGGCCAGGTGCGCACGGCGGTGGCCCTTGCTGGCGCGGCTGAGTTTTCTCTTCGGGTTTGCCATGGGACGACTCGGTTCGGCGACCGACGGTACGCAGGCAACCAGCGCGGCGCGCAGGACGCCGCGTTTGCCTGCGAACGAAAGGGCGGGAGCCTACGCCCGGCCCGGGCGAAGTCAACGCTGGGCGCCGCCCTCAGTCGCGCAGGCCGGCCTGCCGCAGCGCGCCCTCCACCGCGGCCGCCGCGGCCGCGACCTTGCTCGCGTCCTTGCCCTTGCCCTGCGCCATGTCGGGCTTGCCGCCGCCGCCGCCGCCGAGCACGGCGGTCGCGGCCTTGACCAGGTCGCCGGCCTTCAGCTTTGCAACCAGGTCCTGGCTGACGACCGCGACGACGACGACCTCGCCATCGACCGGCGCCAGCACGACGCCCGCGAACGGACCGTCGACGGCCTTCTGTGCCAGGCGCAGCAGATCCTGCGCGTGTGCGGTCTGCAGGCCGGGCCGCTGGTAGACGACCGTGGTCGCCTGTGCGTGCACGCGCGCGACCGCGCGCAGCTTGGCGAGCTCCTGGTCGAGGTCGGGCGCCTGCGCCTTCTCGAGCTCCTTCTTCGTGCGCTTGAGTTCGTCGGCGAGCTCCTGCACGCGCTCCTGCAGCCGAGCTTGCGGCACCTTGAGCGAGTTCGCGAGCGCCAGCAACTGCGCGCGCTCCTGCTGCGCCAACTGCAGCGACGCGAAGCCGGTGACCGCCTCGAGGCGGCGCGTGCCCGCGGCGATCGCGGTCTCGGTGGTGATCCGGAACGCGCCGATGTTGCCACTGTTGTGCACGTGCGTGCCGCCGCACAGCTCCTTGCTGAACTCGCCGACCTGCAGCGTGCGCACGCGGTCGCCGTACTTCTCGCCGAACATCGCGACGAAGCCCATGCCCTTGGCCTCGTCGAGGCCGCGCACGACCGCCTGCACCGGCGTCGCCATGAGGATCTGCGCGTTGACCTCGTCCTCGACGCGCTGCAGCTGTTCGGGCGTCGGCTTCTCGGGCTGCGTGTAGTCGAAGCGCAGGCGCTCGGGCGCGACCTCGGAACCGGCCTGCCCGACGTGCGGCCCCAGCACCCTCTTGAGGGCGGCGTGCAGCAGGTGCGTCGCGGTGTGGTTGCGCTCGGTCGCGCGGCGCGCCGCCTCGTCGACCTGCAGGTCGCACGGCTGGTTGCGCTCGAGGCGGCCCCCTTCGACCACCGCCTGGTGCAGGTGGAAGCCGTCGAGCGCCGTCGTCGTCGCGATGCGCGCGCGGCCGGACGCAGTCGTCAGCGTGCCGCGGTCGCCGACCTGGCCACCGCCCTGCGCGTAGAACGGCGTCGCGTCGGTGACCAGCACGACCTTCTGGCCGGTCTCGGCGCGCGCCAGCAGCGCGTCGCCGTCGCCGACGATCGCGACCAGCTGCGCCTTCGCCTGCAGCGTGTCGTAGCCGACGAACCGGCCCGGCTTGCAGCCGGCGTCGCGCAGCTTGACCGCGACGCTGGCCGTGAACACCGCATCCGCGGTCGCCTGGCTGCTGCGCGCGCGCTGGCGCTGCTCCGCCATCGCCTGCTCGAAGCCGCGTTCGTCGAGCAGGTGGCCGCGCTCCTCCATGACCTTTTGCGTGATGTCGACCGGGAAGCCGTAGGTGTCGTGCAGCTGGAACGCGAACGCGCCGCTGCCCGCCGTCGGCTTGCCGGCTGCCGGCTTGCCAGCCGACTGCAGGAACTCGTCGAGGCGCGCCATGCCCTGCCGGTAGACCTGCAGGAAGTTCTCTTCCTCGCCCTTCAGCACGGCGCGGCACTGCGCCGCGTTGTCGCGGACCTCGGGGTACTGGTCGCCCATAAGCTTGCCTACCAGGTCGACCATCGCGAACAGGAACGGCTCGTGCACGCCGAGTTCGTAGCCGTCGCGCGCCGCGCGGCGCACGATCTTGCGCACCACGTAGCCGCGGCCCTCGTTGCTCGGCAGCGCGCCGTCGGCGATGCAGAACGTGACAGCGCGGATGTGGTCGCTGATGCGCCGCATGCGCACGTCGCGCTGCTTGTCCTGGCCGTACGGCCTGCCGGTGAGCTTGCCCAGGTAGTCGAGGTACGGCTTGAACAGCTCGGTCTCGAAGTTGTTCGGCTTCTGCTGCAGCACCGCGGCGATGCGTTCGAGGCCGAGCCCGACGTCGATGTTCTTCTGCGGCAGCGCCTTCAACGACCCGTCCGACTGGCGATCGAACTGCGTGAACACGCAATTGCCGATCTCGGTGAAGCGGTCGCTCGGCAGCTCCTTGAGGCCCTTCTTGTCCGGGTACGGCTCACCGGGCCGGTTGTCGAAGTAGATCTCCGAGCACGGTCCGCACACGCCGTTCGGTCCCTTGCTCGGCGCCTCCGCGGGCCAGAAGTTCTCCTTCTCGCCGAAGCGGAACACCTTGTCCGGCGACAGCCCGACCTTCCCGGTCCAGATCTCGAACGCCTCGTCGTCGTCGAGGTAGATCGTGACGACCATGCGTTCGGCCGGGATGCCGAGCGCGTCCTTGAAGAACGACCACTCCCACGGGATGCAGTCCGGCTTGAAGTAGTCGCCGAACGAGAAGTTGCCGAGCATCTCGAAGAACGTGTGGTGCCGCGGCGTGAGGCCGACGTTGTCGAGGTCCGGTACGCGCAGGCACTTCTGCGAGGTCGCGATGCGTTTGTGCGGCAGCGTGCCCTTGCCGAGGAACATGTCCTTGAACTGGTTCATGCCGGCGCCCGTGAACAGCAGCGTCGGGTCGTTGTGCGGCACCAGCGAGTCGGACGGGTAGACCTTGTGCCCGCGCTGCTCGAAGAACTCGAGAAAGCGGCGGCGGATCTCGGCGGCGGACAGCGGCTTCATCGGGGCGGCGGTTGTACCGGCCGCCGGCGGGGCACGCCACGGCGGCCGCGCCGCGCCTCGCCGCCACGCGCGGTCAGCGCGTTCAGTCGCTGCCGTCGCTGTTCGCCTGGCTCGCGGCCGGGGCGCGGTTGCCGATCGGTGCGGGGCGCGAACCGGTGCTGGCGACCGGCCCGTTCGGGGTCGAGCCCGACTTCGGCAGCATGCGCGCCGACTCGCCGGCGACCGGCATGAAGTGCGCCATCAGCGCGGCCTCGATGTCCTTCGCGATCTGCGGGTTCTCCTTCAGGAACTCGCGCGCCTTCTCGCGGCCCTGGCCGAGCCTGTTGTCGCCGAAGCTGACCCATGTGCCCGAGCGCTTGAGCACGCCGGACTCGACGCCGAGGTCGAGCAGTTCGCCGAGGCGGTTGATGCCCTCGCGGAACAGGATGTCGAACTCCGTCTTGCGGAACGGCGGCGCGACCTTGTTCTTGACCACGGTCGCCTTCGTGCGCGCACCGATCGGCTCCTCGCCGTCCTTGATCTGGCCGATGCGGCGGATGTCGATGCGCACCGAGCTGTAGAACTTCAGCGCGCGGCCGCCCGTCGTGGTCTCCGGGCTGCCGAACATCACGCCGATCTTTTCGCGGATCTGGTTGATGAAGACCAGCGTGGTCTTCGACTTGGCCGTGACGGCGGTCAGCTTGCGCAGTGCCTGGCTCATCAGGCGCGCCTGCAGGCCGACGAAGCTGTCACCCATCTCGCCCTCGATCTCGGCCTTGGGCACCAACGCCGCGACCGAGTCGATGACGATGACGTCGACCGCGCCCGAGCGCGCCAGCGTCTCGCAGATGTCGAGTGCCTGCTCACCATGGTCGGGCTGCGAGATCAGCAGCGAGTCGAGGTCGACGCCCAGCCGCCGCGCGTACTGCGGGTCGAGCGCGTGCTCGGCGTCGATGAACGCGCACACGCCGCCGCTCTTCTGCGCGTTGGCGACCACGTGGAGCGTCAAGGTCGTCTTGCCCGACGACTCGGGCCCGAAGACCTCGATGACGCGGCCGCGCGGCAGGCCCTTGCCGCCGATCGCGAGGTCGAGGCCGAGGCTGCCGGTCGAGATGCCGTCGATGGGCGCGGGCGTCTCGTCGCCCATGCGCATGATCGAGCCCTCGCCGTAGCTCTTCTGGATCGACAGGATGGCGTCCTCGAGCGCCTCGTTGGTGACCGGCTTCTTGCCGCCTTCGGTCTTCGGTTTCATCGCGTCCTCCCTGGGGATTGTGCTGCGAAGTATTGGTGGCCGGCCACACTAGCGGCGGACCCTTACGGATACCAAACATTTCAGCTGCGCGGCGGCAGCGGAGCCCCGCCGCGCGAACACCATGACGCGGCGCGGGGGAAGCCGCAAGCACCGGTTGCGCGCGACCGCGGCAGCCACCCCCCGGCGCTGGATAAGGTCTGTCGGTATTGCTGAGCGGATGCCTGCTTCCGCCCTGGGTCCCCGCGACGACTCGGACGTTGCCCTGCAGCAGTTGATGCGCAGCAACGAGGAGGAAGGGGTCGCGCGCCTGATCGCGCTGCACGGCGGCCGCGTGAAGGCGATGCTGCGGCGCCAGTTCGGCCAGGTGCTCGACGACGCGCTGCTCGAGGACGCCTTCCTGCAGGCGATGGCGCGCGCGTGGCGCTCGCGCTACCGGTTCGATCCGACACGCGGCACGGCGCACGCCTGGTTCGGCGCCATCGCCTACCGCTGCGCGCTCGTGATCCTGACGCGCGAACGGCGGCTGCGCGTGATGTTCGGCGACGTCGACCGCCGCCCCGCGCCGCCGGCCGTCACCGCGACGATGCTCGAGCGCGACGGCCAGCGCCAGCTGCTGATCGACCTGCACGCGTGCATCGACCGGCTGCCGGGCCTGCAGCGCTTCGTATTGTTGGCCGACCTCGCGGCCGGTGGGGACGCGGTCGCCGCGCAGCAGATCGCGGCCGAGACCGGCGCGTTGGTGCCGTCCATCTATGTGGCGCGCAGCCGTGCGATCTCGCGACTGCGCAACGAACTCGCGGCGTTGGGCCACGAGTTCGCGGCAATCGAAAGGGTCACCAGGCGACCAGCGCGCGGCAACCCGCCGCTGAGCTTCGCAGCACGACCAAGGGAAGAAGGAACATGAATCAGAAGGAGCGAGTGTTCTGGAGCGACCTGATGGCGCGCATCGAGCCGGATGCAGCCATGTACGCGGCGGTCGAGGCGCGCCTGCGCGCCGAGTCAGATGCGCCGCTCGACGAAGCCTGGGTGCGCGCGCGCCTCGCGGGCATCGTCGCGGCCGAGACGCAGACGCGGCGGCGCCGGCGGCGTCTCGGTGCGGTGGCGGTGCTGCTCGTGTTTGTGCTGCCGGCGCTCGCGCTCGGCACGCGTGCATTGCTGTGGCAGTCCACAGGGAGCGCAACAGACACGCTGACCTATTCGGATGCGACCGGCATCATGTGGAACCCAGCTGATGATCGACGTGGTTTCGCGCTCGGCATCCTGAGCCAGCGCATCGTGACCGCCGTCGATGCCTTTCGCGCCGCCCAGAGCGATGTGGACGCCGAGGTCAAAGTCCGAGGATTGGCCCACATGGAAATGCTGCTGCACGCCATCGACACCGGTGCCACGCCGACCGCCATGCCAATGGATGACGATTGGACCGCGATTGCCGCCGTCGCATTGGATCCGAAGGTCGACACCTCGCATCGGCTGCAGGAACTCGATCGTCTCGCTGTGCTCGCCGTTGGGGCGCTTCACGTCCTGCAGCACTCGCCACCAGGCAAGGAAGGATCCGACATCGACATCGGACGAACCCTGCTCCGCAGCCACCTCAGGAAGCGAGTCACTGGCGAGGAGATCCGCACGGGGCGCTGATCCTCCTCTGCGCGCCCTCACGGCGAGTGCCTACTCGATGAATCGATACGCGCGCTCGGAGCCGTACTTGAATTCCACCCAGTAGCAGAGCGGAACCCGCCACTTCGCAGAGCCATGCCCCTGCGCGTCGAGCGGGACATTCAGCAGTTGCTTGCCGCCAGGGAACGGGTTGATCTCGACCTGTGCAGTACCGCCCGGTTTGCCGCCGTCGATCGTGATCTCGATGTCCGAACCAGGACCGAGTAACCCTGGCGGCACAGTCAGCGTCTGTGCGGCGGCAATGGGTGCGAGCAGAATGGCAGCGAGGACCGCCAACGAGGGGCGCGAGGAGTTCATCTTCGATCCTATCCCAGGCCCGGAAATCGGGCCTGCCGCCGCTATCGGTCCGGCGCTCGCGACGACTGGATGGGAGCGATACCAAGGCAGTGACCGGCTTCGGCGCGCGGCATAGCATCCGCCCCGATGACCGACCGACCTGCTTCGCGCACGCGGCTACCGCTGGTGCTGTTCGGCGTTGCTGCGGCGATCGCGACTCCGTTCGCGCTGCTGCGGTGGTTTCCCATCGGCAAGACCAGCAGCGCCGGCCCGGTGGCCGCCGCCCCGGGCACCCTCGTCGCGCCGGGCCTGACTGCGCGCCCGCTGGCATCGCCGCGCACGGCACCCGGCGCGCGCTTCCGCGCGATCGACAGCAACAGCAGCGGCCTGCACTTCGTGAACGAGCTGCTGCCGGAGAACCGCTTCACCTACCTCACCAACGGTGCCGGCATGGCGGTCGGCGACTACGACGGCAATGGCCTGCCCGACCTCTACCTGGTGTCGCAGGACGGACCCAACAAGCTGTTCCGCCAGGACGCGCCGCTGCACTTCGTCGACGTCACCGCGGCCGCCGGCAACGTCGACGGCGGCGCGGCGTGGGGCACTGGGGCGACGTTCGCGGACGTCGACGGCGACGGCTGGCTCGACCTCTACGTCTGCAACATGGAGGCGAAGAACAAGCTCTACCGCAACCGCGGCGACGGCACGTTCGAGGAGTGCGCGGCGCGGTTCCACCTCGACTTCGCGGTCGCGAGCACGATGGCCGCGTTCTGCGACTACGACGGCGATGGCGACCTCGACCTGTACCTGCTGACCAACCGCGCGCTGCACAGCGGCTGGGCGCTGACGCCCGAGGTGCTCGACGCCTTCAAGCCGCCGGCGGAGACCGTGCGCAAGCCGCGCGACATGGTGCCCACGCTGGAGGACATGCGCGATCCGCTGGTGCAGCGCCTGCTCGCCGGCCAGGGCGATCTCGGCACCACCGACGAGGTGCTGCCGCCGCGCCTGCGCGAGCACTACTTCGTGTTCCGCGGCCGCCTCTACATGGCCGGCCAGCCCGACCACCTGCTGCGCAACGACGGCGGCACGTTCACCGACGTGACGCAGCAGAGCGGCCTGCACGACCACGGCATGGGGCTGTCCGCGACGTGGTGGGACTACGACGACGACGGCAAGCCCGACCTCTACGTCGCCAACGACCTCGAGACCCCCGACCAGCTCTGGCACAACGAGGGCAACGGCAGGTTCCGCGAGGTCACCGGCGAGCTGCTGCCGCACACCGCGTACTACGGCATGGGCAGCGACGCCGGCGACGTCGACAACGACGGCCGGCTCGACTTCTTCGTCGGCGACATGAGCGCGACGACGCACAAGATGGCGAAGATCCTGATGGGCGACATGAACGCCCAGCGCGACTTCCTCATCCACGGCCAGCCGCAGCAGTACATGCGCAACGCGCTCTACCTGAACACGGGCGCCGGGCGCTTCCGCGAGGGCGCGATGCTGGCCGGCATCGCGAGTACCGACTGGACCTGGAGCACGTTGTTCGGCGACCTCGACAACGACGGCCGGCTCGACCTCTACTGCACGAACGGCATCGCGCGGTTCGACATGAACCCCGACATCATCGCCGCGACGCAGGCGCTGTGGCGCGCGGGCAAACAGGCGGAAGCGATCGCGGTGATCAAGAGCGTGCCGAGCGTCGCCGAGAAGAACCTCGCGCTGCGCAACGCCGACTACCTGAAGTTCGACAAGACGGGCGCCGACTGGGGTCTCGACTGGTCCGGCGTCAGCCACGGCGCGGTGCTGTGCGACTTCGACCGCGACGGCGACCTCGACGTCGCGACCAACAACTTCGGCGCCGAGGCCTCGCTGTTCGAGAACCTGACCGCCGACGCGCACGCGCTCGCGGTCGTGCTGCGCGGCCAGGCTGACAACAAGTACGGCATCGGCGCGCGCGTCGCGA
>Ga0207670_10001185_pt1 | contig 13777 bp, 12 predicted proteins | sample KBSS23HmetaG_FD_184339 | JGI IMG/M metagenome (GOLD analysis project Ga0207670, IMG submission 184339) | Switchgrass rhizosphere microbial communities from Kellogg Biological Station, Michigan, USA - KBS S2-3H metaG (SPAdes) (version 2) | ecosystem: Host-associated > Plants > Roots >... | reverse complement strand
CCTGGAGTGGGGTTGAACCGGCTTTGAAGATTCTTGCGCTGCCCTTGAAGTTGCGCCACCACAGTTGGGTCGTTGTTGAGCGACAATAGCTGGTCGAGGATCGAAATTCGCATGCCCAATTCCTCGGGAGTCATTGATACTGACTGAGCGGCATAGTAGTTCTGGTTGCCAAGATCCAGGTGAACCCACCTTATCTTGCGGACCCCATCAGCCGAGCCTTCCGGGATCACTCCGTCGCTGAAATAGGTCTGAATTCCGCCCAGTGCCTCGGCGATGGCGGGCCACGCGGAGGGTGGGATGTGGCCTTCTCGAGCCTGCATCACGAGAGCATCGGCAGCCTTGGGCTGGTTCCAGGCCGCGTCGGCGAGCGCTTGGTAGGCAAAATCAGCCCTGGCAAGTCCGAGCGCAGGATCAGTAGCGAGCTTGACCAAATCGTCGATCCCCGCCCCGTCAGGTAGCCGGGCCAGGGTCTGAGTGGCGTAGTAGCCCCAGTTTTTCGCCGCCGCGAGCAGGCCGTCCGCCGACTGGCCATCGCCCAGCCTCTGGAACAGATCGAACAACGGTCCTAAATCACGCTGGCCGGTTAATTGACCGCTCGATGCCATCTGCAAGGTTTCCCTGGCGGCGCTCAATACCTGGTCTCGATACTGACCGGGAGCCAGCGTTTCCAGATTTTTGGCGATCAGGGCCAGCTCGCCAGGATCAGCCGTAGTGTTCAACGTGTCCAGGAGCAAGGATTGGGCTTCCGGACCGCCTATCTGGGTCAAAGCGCCGAAGAGCGCCTGCCGAGTTGTGTCGTAGCCAAGTTGCTTGCCTCCTGGCAGGGAGGAAAGGTCGATATCCTGGTTGCGCGCCAGGAACTCTCGGATCGCCGGCACGGCCTGGGTGCCTGTGCCGATGAGTTGTTGAAGGTTTTGTTTCCAGGTCGCGGCTTGTTGAGCACTGATGGAACCACCTTTCACATCGAGCGTGGCTAGAGAGGATACCCACTGGCGGACCCGGTTCGGATCGGGCGGCTGTGAAATGGAAGCGGCATCCACGGGTCTGGAATGACTCGCCGCGGTGACTGGCTGCACCGCGCGCTCGGGCCGGGTGCTTCGTCGAGGGCGTGGGCTTTCTTGAGGCGTGGCGTCGGCAACCGTCGTGTCGAGAGCAGTCCTGTCGCGACCTGGCGGCTCACTTTGGCTACTTGCAAAATGCAAATAGGCAAATCCCCCGACACCCATCACCATCAAGGCAATAGCAACCCGCAACCACAGTCGGGCGCCTTTGGTCGGCGAAACCTCGCCTCGCGTCTTGGGATCGTTGCGTTGTTTCATGGTTTGACAAATTCCTTAGCTGCTGGGGATTCGTCCAATCTGCCCGGTCATTTCGCGTAGCTGGACGGGCACCACTTCGATCGGACGAAATATTGGATTGCAGTTCACATCGATCAGCGCATTTACGCGGCGCGCCGGCATCTGCCGCTGTGAACTGACACTGGTCGTGGGGCCCATTGGGTCGTGCACGGAATCAAGCAGGTCATTCACGGCAGTACGGTCGTTGGCGACGCGGACATCGCCACCAACCGATCAGCAAAGAGCCTGCCATCTCAATGTTGAGCAAGTTGTCCAAAGGCAGGACGCCAGGCGCGCGGTACGCTGGCCTCCGGCACGGCTGCCCTGTTTTTGACTCATGCGAAGGCGCCGTGCATGCCAGGACGCGCCTTGTGTCAAGCAGAGCGGCATCGGGCTTCGTCATCAAACTCTCGACCTTCGCAAGGATGACAGAAATCTCGCCACGCAGCAGGGCCGGCAGTTTCCTCTCAACCCAGCCGCGCGACGCAGCCGGTTGCGCAGGATTACCTGGAATGTTATCGTCCATTCCATAAAGGTGCCTTTCTCATGCGTGCTCTCTTTTGTGATGTCAGACTCGCGAACGCTGCGCTGAGGTTTCCGGGTTTGTTCTGTCTGCTAATACTTGCCGTCACTGCTTCCGCTCAATCCTTTCCCCCGAAACTGGAGATTCTTCCGCCCATTCGTAATGACTGGATTCGGCTCAGCAGCCCTTCTGATTTCAACACTGTAACCACGTTGCAGGCGTCGTCGAACCTGCTCGATTGGGAATGGGTCGGCACCTCGCACGACGGTCTCTTCAACTATCCCGATGCGGCTTCCCCCAATTTCCCCAATCGCTTTTATCGCTCGAGGAGCACTTCGCGAGGACCAATCGACGACTGGAAAAACCAGATTCTATTCTCCGATGAACCCTTTCGATCAACGGCCGCTCGGTCCCAGGATCTCCGCTGGGTTAAGTTCGCGATCCTGTTGAGCGATCCGGTGCGTGTGTTCTATCAGGACAGCATGAAATACCCCTTTCACTACGATTTCGCTGCTCAACGATTGGCGCCCTTCGTCGGAATGGATCGAGCCGCGTTCGATAGCGTCTCGCTCCATCGCGCCAACCAGCAGGTGCTCCTCGGTGCGGTGCTGTATCCGCCAGACGGCAATCTTGTGGAATATGGCGTGCAGTTTGTGGGTTTTGACGCTTACGCGCCCGAAGAAATCGTCCGTTGGTTCGGCCTGGTCAAAGCCACGGTGTACGCCTCCGGCGGCGCTGGCGTTTATTACATGCCAACGTTCGAACAAAGCGCTTCAGCGCGAACCAACGCCGATTATTTTGTCTCCAACAGCATTCCAATCGCCTCCACTGAACGATGGATTGCTGCCAACAATTGTTATTCACCCGGTTGGGCGCTCGGACGCATGAAATACATTCCCGCCTCCGAAATCGATGCCGCCTTTGGGGACGGTCGGCTGCGACCGGAAGACATTCTGCTGACGGACGGCGTGCCTGCCAACACACCGGTCGTCGCCGGCATCATTTCGTTGACGCCCGCCACGCCCAATTCGCATGTGGCGATCCTTTCCCGATCGTTCGGCATTCCGTTCGTTTACCTCTCGGACGAGGCGGAAAGGCTGCGCGTGCAGCAGCTCGCCGGGCACGAGGTCATCCTGCGCGCGACCGTAGATGCCCTGGGATCCGCTGTCGAGGTGGTGGACGTGGAAGGCGCGCTGGATCCGGCCCTAAAGTCCGGGTTGCTGGCGCTGAAAGCTCCGCAACCGATCGAGTTCGCGCCCAGGCAATCCTTTGGCGCTCTCACCGCGTCCTGCGACATGCTCGCGCCGGGCGACATTCAATACTTCGGCGGCAAAGCGGCCAATTACGGGTTGCTGCGACGCTCGATTCCGACCAACTGTCCTCCAGCAATCGCCTTCTCCTTCGATCTGTGGGACGGTTTCCTTGATCAGGTGCTTCCTGGCGGAAAAAGATTGCGAGCCGAGATTGCAGAGCGCCTCGCGTCGTACACGAACTATCCGCCGGACATCATTTCGTTGAGAACCACACTCGCCGCCATTCGCGATTTGTTCACGCACACCGCTCATTTCAGCATCGCGCAGCAGGAGGCCATTCTCACTGCGCTCACGGTCTTCAACTCGAATCGCAAGATTCGCTTTCGCAGTTCGACCAATGTCGAAGACAGCGAACATTTCACCGGCGCGGGCCTTTACGACAGCTTCAGCGGTTGTTTGCTCGACGACCTGGATGGCGACACGACCGGACCGAGCCAATGCGATCCGGCTGAGCCGGACGAACGCGGTGTCTTTCGCGCCATCCAAAAAGTTTATGCCAGCTTCTACAACGACGATGCGTTTCTGGAGCGACTCCGGCATCAAGTGGACGAGGCTAAAGTCGGGATGGGCGTCCTGGTGCATCACTCCTTTCCGGACGAGGAAGAACTCGCCAACGGCGTCGCCACGCTCGGCTATGCCCTCAATTCCACCGGCTCAGAGATCATCGGCGGCGAACTTGTCAGCCAGTCCGGCGCCACCTCCGTGACCAATCCCGACGGAAACGCGATCCCCGAAGTTGTGGCAGTCGACAGGACCCCCTTCAACCGGAGCCTTATTCAGACACAGCGTTCCTCCCTGGTGCCCTTGGGCGGCTACGTGATGGGTTGGCAGAGCGAGTATTGGGCCTTTCTGAATTTGTTCACCAGGATCGGCGACAGCTTTCACCAATTCTATCCTGCGAAGCAGAATTTCTACCTCGATTTCGAATACAAGAAAGACACAAATCTCGGCCTGGTCGTGAAGCAAGTCCGTCAAATCCCCGACCCGACCACCACGAACCGCATCGTTGCCTATCTCATCGACCAGCCGGCCACTTATTGTGTGTTGCAGGGAGGGTATGGTGATGTGTTCGCCAATCATCGGTTGAAGTCGCTGCTCACGCTGCATACCGCCAACATGCGCCTCATTGACTCAAATGTCGTCCATGGCCTTTATGGCCTAGCGATGCTCGAATATGTCGGGAATGGCACCCGCCAATCCGTGAGCGGTCCGATGAACTCCTGGCCGGGCGCCTCAAATTCCATCGACGGTTCACTCAATTACTGGACGACGGACAGTGGCACGAACCAAAGGAACTGGCGGCTCGAGACGCAGTTCCCCCGGACAGTGACCGGCTCGCAGCCGCCGGTGGTGACGCAGCGGGATTTCGATCAGGGTTACTTTTACAAATTTCTCAACGTCACATACGCGGTTCCAATGCCGACGCCGTGGGGCGACAGGACGAACGAGACCGTTCGCCTCACGCCATCCCCGCAGCTATTGCCCTCCGCGGTTTTCCAGGAGCGCATCTGGGCGAAAACGAATCTGACGGTGCAAACCTCCTTTTACTGGCTCAAGCCTCTTTATTGTGCGGGCTGCACCTATCCGCTGATTCGCTTTGTCCAAACCCGAATCACCGGAATGACTTCGGACGCTATCGTACTCACGAACTACTTTTCCCAAACCTATGATGCTGGCGTTCACAACTTCGGCGAGGCATTCATTTTCGAACCCCGCCTCGAACCCGGACTGCCGCAGCCAACGCTCGCGGAACTCAATGCCGCCAATATCCAGCTTCTGTACATTCAAAATGAACGGCCCGACACCAACGCGACATTCCACCTTATGGGCCTGGATGGGAAGTTCCGCACCGTGCCTTGAACCTCGGTTCCGGGCTGCAGAGAAAGCGGACAACCGCCACGCTCGACTCCTTCCAGGTGAAGTACAAGTTGTGAGGAATTAACCGTGGCCACGGGTCGTTCACTCCCGGCTGATCGTGAATCCCGGGAAGTGCGTTCCCCAGGGGCGTCAATTCCGCTTAAGCTCTTTCAGCAGTTGGAAAGCGCGTTTCGCGTTTTCGTCTCCGGCCTCCACGCCGCTGAGTATCTTTCGCCGCATGGCTTGTTCGGAGTTGTGTATCGCGAGGCCCTGCTCCAGCGTGAGATTCTTGCTGCTGCGGACGATTTGAAGTGAGACGACCGCCTTTTCGTAATCGTCCTTGCGCATGGCTTCGGTGACCGCACTTACGGACTGTTTTAATTCAGGTGCTGCGGTCTTGAAAACCGTTTGCAGTTGAGATGCGGCTTCGGCGGGGCTTCTCGGAACCGCCTCGCTGAGCGGGTCCCCGGACTTGCTGCACCCGTCCAGGAATAGGATCGCGAACGCGCCCATGACGGATGCGAGTCCTTTGAAGCGTACGTGCTGGGTGTTCATGTGCTGGGTTCGGAATGGACAAACCCTTACTCGCCGGTAGGGGATCCCGGATTGCACCAGAATCGCCCGGGCCTGGCTCCGCGAAAACCTCCGATGCCGGCCTCCTGTGCGTAAACCCTGAACTTGATGAACTCGGTCTGGCCACCGAACATGCCCATCACACTTCCAGCGTTGTGTCGTTTAGTAACGCCTTCGTCCGGGGTGCTCGCGACGTTGTCATAGTTTTCCGGCGCCAGTTCATTCGCCTCCCAATAAAGCATGTAATGCGACTGGAATTGGGTCAGTTTGTAGGTGGTATATGGCCCGCGCGGTCCAGTGGTGTAGCCGGAAACGGCGCCATTCATCATGTAGCTGCAGACCTGCATTTCGCGCTGGCGAAAGTAGATATTGTTCGTTCGCTCAATCGGGCACCAATAGATCTTGCGCTCCTTATGGTACGGCCAAAGTTGGCCAAGTTCCACGGTGTGATCCGGCCGGTTGGTGGTGACGCGGGTATAACACCAGTTGGCCACATTGAACGTGCCGGAGCTCCAGGAGGTGTACGGCATGTAATCGTTGTTGTCATTGGCGTACATCAGAGTGGCCAGCAGAATCTGCTTCACGTTTCCAATGCACTTCGCGCGGTAGCCCTGTTCCTTGGCCTTCGACAAGGCCGGCAACAACAGCCCGGCCAGGATGGCTATGATGGCAATGACAACCAACAGTTCGATGAGGGTGAATGCCTGGCGACGCCGATTCCACCACCCGCCCCGCACATGGAAGAAAAGCGGTTTCATGGTTTTTCCTGGGTGAGTTAACGGGTTTATACTTGGCGCCTGGCAAAATGTCACCCTGAAATTTGCTTCAAACTGTCGAGCGGACCCGGCTCGATCGGAAGGTTGTGATTATTTTTTCTTCGGTTCCCTGTCCCCGTTTCGGATCTTCACCGGAGTCGTTTGAATCGCCCGCAACGCCCAGGCCACGAGATTCTCACGGTCTTCCAAGACCTCCGGCGGCACCTCAAAATATTTCAGCGACAGGATGCGCCGCGCTTTTTCGTAGGTGAACGGCGCCATGCCAAGTTCGAGATAAGCGGCGCGGGTTTGCTCGTCGGTTTTGAAATAAAGCCGCCCGTCCATCAAGATGCCGAAGAAACGGGCGGACTGATAGAGGCCATAACCACCGAACATCGCCTTGGCGCGCAGTTCCGGGAGGGCGCCGAGCTGGTCGAGGACAAACTCTTTGAACGATTCGTCGCGCATGGCACCGCGGAGCATGCCGCGTAAACGCATCGAAAGCCAATCTGCTCTGAGCCGTTACCAGGGCAGAACCATTCCTGCAAACACTGCTGGGTGTTCCCGCGCCTCCATGGAGAGGTGCAGGATGCCGCCGGACTTCAACTCTTTCAGGAGTTTAACGACCAGGCCTTCCTCATGGCCGTGCCGTCCGAATTGGTAGGACGTGCCCACGTCTAATCCAAGTCCACGCCCCAGCGGCACCGACAGCGCGATCTCAAAACGGTGCTCGGCAAAGGAGACGAAGTGGTAGCGCACGTGGCCCAATAGCGACACCGTATCGCCCTCCTTGAGTACAAAGCTCAAAAATGCGTACGGGTTTGCCCTGAAGGGTCGAATGCCGTAACGCAGTTCATTGTGTTCGGATAACCGTTTCCACCACGACTGCTCAGCAGGCCGGTAGGATGGGTCGAGCGGAGCTACAGACTCTTCCCCCACGCTCCCAATCGAGTTCCGGAAAAAATCAGCCAGGATTCCTTGACGCTCGTCCAGCCACAACAGCATTGGCACGTCAACTGTCGCTTCACGCAGGCCATAGACGGCGGACTTTGAAAAAGCATTGCGGGCGACGCTAGTCGTGCGGTCGCGCATATAGTCCGCGTCCTGGTTAGGCCACTCGCGGGCCCAACCCATAACGTTAAACGGATGGAATTGATCGGCAAACTGCTCGTTAATACGCCGGTCGAAGGCGACGCTGAAACGATCGCGGAAAGTGTCGCCGGGGGGCGACTCAAGCGGCCTAGGGCTGCCGTCGCCGTATTGGAGCTGAACACTTTGATCGCTGGCGTGCGCCGCCACCGCCAGCACTGCGGCGACACAAATCAACCAGCCTGACAGGGTGCTCACGGACTTCGGCTTTCACTGGTGACGGCTTGCGACCGGCTGGGAGTTGGAGATTGAGGACCGTTATCGACGAGCTCAAACGAAGCCTGAGCCGATCGCGTGGTGGAGAGGAGGATTCGCGAGGTTTTTCTCAGTTTCGGTTCGAGTATGGTTGCGGCCATTTCTACTTTTTGGAAGTAGCAGCCGTAATGCCGTCGCAGGATTGCCATTGTTTGACATGCGCAAATAAGGCCTGGAACCGTGGTATCCATGCCCCGTCAGCGTCGTGTTAGCCGAAGGTGATGAGCGCTCTGATATATCCAGCGCAACAACCTGCCTTCGAGCCACAGGGAGTTCGAAAGTGGCCACGCGGAGGGGGTGTGGCTTCCTCAATCGTGCGGAGACTCGGACAAGGTCCGTCCTTTTCGAGAGGAAGAAAGCCAGGGGACTGGCTTCGCTGTCCAGTCCGCTGGCCGTTTTTGAGGCACGAAGCCTGGCACAGTGTGCAGGTTCCTCACCTGCCGCGAGTCAACAGGCCGTCAACTGGCGCGTAGTCGTCCGTCAGCACGTGGCATTGCTGGAAGTTGAGCGGGGGATCGGTGCGCAGCAACATCAGCCGCGAGCGAAACGTAGGCAGTTTGATTCGCTGGCTCTGCAACAGTACGTTGGCGCGTTGCTGCAGCGCCGTCTGAGAGAGTTTCTCACTCGATTTCACTCCTACGACAACGACGTTCAAAGTCTCCTGCGCCGGGAAAAAATAAACCTGGGGAAAGACCTCCTTCATGGTCTTATAAACCGACCCGAGAATATCCGCGCGCCACCCCTGAAACGTGCCAATCACGTTGTAGGCCAGCACCCCGTTGGTGGTCAGGCGCTGGTTGGTCAGTTCGAAGAATTCCTTCGTCGCAAGGTGATAGGGTATGAACGAGCCGTAACGGTTCTTGGTATAGGCATCGACAATGATCGCGCCATACGGACCCCCACCACGGCGGACGAAAACCCGTCCGTCGGCTACCTGCACGCGTTGCGTGGAAGACTCCTGAAATCCAAAGTACTCTTTGGCAACACGAAGGACCGCCGCGTCCAGTTCAACCGTCTCGACGACCACGTCGGGATAGTAATGTCGATAGGCGCGTTGCGTGCTGGCGCCGCCAAGACCGATCATGAGCACATTGGTCAGTTGCCGGTTCCACAGCCAGGGCATGTGAAAATACTCCGTGTATTCGAAGTGTCCTTGCAGCGGATTTTGCAAAGACATTCGCGTCTCGGCCGAGCCGTCAAAACTCAGCGTGCGCAGGTTTCCCTCATCGACCACCCGGATATGGTGATACGGCGAGGTGATTTCAAAAACAACCCCTGCCGCGCAGTCGGCCCTCACCCACAACAGTCCGGCGCAGAGCGCTCCCGCGAAATGGACGCGCCGTCTCATTGATTGTCCGGCTTCCCGCGACATTGAATCCCTTCAGCAAACCAGCGGTCCAGAACCCAACACAGCCCGCCCAGTAACACCGTCAACGCGCCGGTCGCCCGGAAGATATCTGACAATCTCATTTGATCGATCAGAACATAACCCGACACAAACACCCCGACAATGCTCCCGAGGGTGCTTGCCGCGATGATCAGTCCGCTGATTCGGCCCACGTGGGCGAGTTGCCGGGTGACCAGCCGGATCATGTAGGGCGACAACGTCGCCAGCACGAAGCAGGGCAGCAAAAAAATCAGTGCGCTGCCCAGCGCCGGATCGAGCTTCTGCCACACGAGTGGAATCGCGCGATCGGTGGGATGACGCTGTATGATGGCATCCAGGATCGGGTCCGCAAATTCGGGGATGAATACCGTCACCACCCCGGCCGGCGCCAGGAGACAGGCCAGAAACGCGAGCCGCTGAAACCGGTCGGCCAGCGCGCCGCCCACCCAATAACCCAGGGCCAGCGCGATCAGAATAACGCCGATTTGACTGACCCAGACATAAAAGGAACCGCCGAAATCCTTTGCCAGAAATCGCGCGCCGATGATCTCCAGCACCATGATCGCGAACCCTCCCAGGAAGACCAACGAAGCTGCCGCCAGGTTTCGCATCCCGCAAAGGTAAGCGCCTCGAGGGTCTCGGTCAAAACTCGTTCAAGGAGTTCAACGCAAGAACAGCAAAATCATCATGCCCGCGATCGTCGTCAGCACGGTCACGGGAATGCCGAACCGGGCGTAGTCCCAGAAACCGACTTCGACGTGGCGCCGGGCGGATTCCACCACGATGACATTGGCCACTGAACCGAGTATGGTCAGGTTGCCGGCGAACGTCGTCGCCAGCGCCATGACTTTCCACATCAGCTCCGGCTGCGCGAATCCGTCGATCCATTTGCCGGCCACGAGCACGAATGGAACATTCGAGAACACATTCGAGCCGAGGGCGGAAAACCACGCGAAATTCCAGGCCTGCGCGCCTGCGCCCGACCCGAACACAACCCTCAGCCCGCCGAATATCTGGTCGGGGAGACCCGTGCTGTTCAGGCCCTCGACCACCACGAACAACGCCGCGAAAAAGAGCAGCAGATGCCAATCCACCAGTTTCAAGACTTCGTGTGTGTCGCGGCGCGCCAGCACCATGACCAGCGTGGCGCCACCCAGTGCCGTCCACGATAGATTCAGGCCCACGACGAAACCGAGAAAAACCAGCGCAAGCGCCGCGAGAGTGATGCGCAAAAGGCCCTTGTCGATCTGGCGCGAGGGCGCTGCCGGGATGGAAATGGACGCGCCGCGCAACACTTCGCGGAAGCCGAAACGGAGCACGGCGTATTGAATCGCCAGTCCAACCGCCGCGACCGGCAGCAGCGACGCGGAGAAAGGCGCGAACGGGAGTTTTGAGAGTTGGCCGATGATCATGTTTTGCGGATTGCCGACCAGGGTGCAGACACTGCCGATGTTCGCGCTCATCGCCAGCGCCAGCAGGTACGGGAGCAATGGCAGTTTGCCTCGCACGACCACCGCCACCACCAGGGGCGTAAACATGAAACAGACCGTGTCGTTGACCAGCAACGCTGAAAGACCGCCCGATGTGAGGATGAGGTAGAGGAGCAGTCGTTCGGGCGTTTTCCCCGCCGCGAGCACCCAGTCGGCCGCCCAGTCAAAGAAACCCGCCAAATAGAAATAAGCCGATAGCAGGCTCATGCCGAGCAGCAGCACGAGCGTGTTGTAGTCCACGGCGCGATACGCTTGCTCCGGCGTCATCACTCCGCACGCCACCATGAGCACCGAGCCGAGCAGTGCTGCGGCCGGGCGATTCAGCGGAAGGACTTTCAACCGTCGCCCACTGATGAGCAGGTAGGTGACGACAAAAATCGCGATGGCGACCAGTTCTCTTTGCGTCCTGTTCATCGCCGCCCCGTAGAATCATTCGTGTGCTTGCGGGTTACTTGCACGACGGCGCGCTTGATGCGCCATCGGCAGGCCGCTTGGCAAGGGAATAAGCGTCTGTCTGAAAATGGTTTGGGTGGCACGGGCGACCCGCCTGTGAGGTCCGGCGACTCGCCGGATTCTTTAACCACGGATGGACACGGATTAACACGGATGAAGCCGGGCTCTCACTTAGGACTCGTGCAAAAGCAACTTCGGATTATGAGAAATACTCACCCCACCCCGGCCCTCTCCCATCGAGTACGTGTTTAGCGCCCCAATCAAACGACAGGGGCGCGGCCTTCAGGCCGCTTCACGGTTTCACTTTCCCGGGGCTCGGGGAAATCCACAACGTCACAGCGAATGTGCCACGCTGAAGCGGCGTAAACGCCGCGCTCCGTTCCGTCGGACGGGAGAGGGGCAGAGTGAGAGACATTTTGTTCGGGACACGCCTCCTGTCAGGCTCTTGTTTGTGCACAAACCCTTATCCGTGTCTATCCGTGTTCATCCGTGGTTGGATCATATTGGTTTCGGCTGTTCATGCAAAAACCAAACGCCCGCGCGGCTGAGGAATCTCCAGTCCGTCGTCCTTCGCGGTCTTGATCCAAAACTTGATGGCCTCTTCCGCATTCTTGATGGCTTGCTGGCGCGTCAGGCCGTGAGCCATGCAGCCGGGAAGTTCCGGGACGTCCACCAGGTAGGCGCTGTCTTCCGCGCTCCACCAGATAATCATCTCGTAGCTGTTTTGCTTCATAAGAGTTTGTATGTTGCCAGAATTTTTCGGACTTGTCGAACCTGATACGGCTTGGCCTTTGAGCCTTCCCGCTGAAGGTTCAAACGCTCCATCACGCCAGGCTGCCTGACACGCGCATACGAAAGCCTTTGGCCTGGAGTAGACGACAAAGTTCATCAAATCGAATGTTGGCGTCGGATGCTCCGCGCAGGAGTTGTTCTAATGTTTTCTCGACGCTCATGGTTACGGTTCAAACCTTCTGCGCTTCCTTCGCCCAGGTGTCCTTGAGTGTAATCGTCCGATTGAAGCGGGGTGACTGGTTGAGGGTCGCGGTCTGATCGCTTTTCGACGTGTCGAGACAGAAATAACCCAGGCGCTCGAATTGGTAGCGGAGATCGGGCCTGGCCTCTTTCAGGCTCGGTTCGCATTTCGCGGTAACGATTTCTAGTGAGTGCGGGTTGAGGTGTCTTTTGAAATCGCCGGCAGCGTCGGGTTCAGGGACCGTGAAAAGGCGGTCGTAAAGCCGCACCTCGGCGTCAATCGCGTGCGTCGCGCTCACCCAGTGGATCGTTCCTTTGACTTTGCGTCCGGCATTCGAGCCGCCGCTCTTGCTGTCGAGATCGGCCGTGCAGCGGAGTTCGACGATCTGACCCGCCGCGTCCTTCACGACTTCATCGCATTTGATGATGAAGGCGTACTTGAGCCGCACTTCGCCGCCGGGACGCAGGCGAAAATATTTCGGCGGCGGACTCTCCATGAAATCGTCCTGCTCGATGTAAAGTTCCCGACTGAAAGGAATCCTGCGCGTGCCGCCCGCCGGGTCTTCGGGATTGTTGATGGCTTCGAGTTCTTCGACTTTGCCTTCGGGATAATTGGTGATGACGACTTTGATCGGGCGCAGCACAGCGAGCCGGCGGAGGGCATGCTGGTTGAGGTCGTCGCGGATGGCTTTCTCCAACACGGCGACGTCGGTCAGCGCGTTGTATTTGGTGATGCCGATGTGGTAGGCGAAGGCGCGCAACGCCTGCGGGGTGACACCGCGACGGCGCAGGCCGCTGAGGGTGGGCATGCGCGGATCGTCCCAGCCGGAAACGAGGCCTTCATTGACCAGTTGCATCAGCTTGCGCTTGCTCATCACGGTGTAGCCTAGATTGAGCCGGGCGAATTCGTACTGGTGCGGCAGCGGGCGCGGGAGGTCGAGATTCTGGAGGATCCAATCGTAGAGCGGGCGGTGCACCTCGAATTCCAGCGTGCAGATGCTGTGCGTGATGCCTTCGATGTAATCGCTCAGGCAATGGGCGAAGTCATACATCGGGTAGATGCACCACTTGTCGCCGGTGTGATGATGTTCGGCGTGGCGGATGCGATAGAGCACCGGATCACGCAGCCAGATGTTGGGCGAGGCCATGTCGATCTTCGCGCGCAACGTGCGGGCGCCGTCGGGGAATTCGCCTGCCTTCATGCGTGTGAAGAGGTCCAGGGTCTCGTCGGTGGACCGCGTCCGGAAAGGACTGTCCCTTCCAGGACGATCGGGCGCGCCACGGTATTTGTCGGTGTCCTCCGGACTGAGATCGCAGACGTAGGCGTTGCCATTCTTGATGAGGCGCAAAGCGTATTCGTAGAGTTGGTCGAAATAGTCCGAGGCGTAAAACGGTTCCAAAAGTGCTGCCGGCGTCCCGCCGGCTGAGGAAGTTGATTCTGCCGCCAACATGCCGGCAGTACTTTGGCTTGCAGCCGAGAGATAAAAGTCCGGCTTGCCATTCATCGGTTGTGTTTCGGGCGTCTTGCCCCTGAGCTTCAATCCAAGACAATGGTCGGCCCAACCATTGATGAGCCACTTGACGTCCTCGAAAATCGAATCGACATATTCGACCTCTTCTTTGGTCGGGTTGGTATCGTCGTAGCGGAGATTGCAAGTGCCGCCGAATTCATGAGCGATGCCGAAGTTCAGGCAGATGGATTTCGCGTGGCCG
>Ga0207670_10001180_pt1 | contig 13798 bp, 11 predicted proteins | sample KBSS23HmetaG_FD_184339 | JGI IMG/M metagenome (GOLD analysis project Ga0207670, IMG submission 184339) | Switchgrass rhizosphere microbial communities from Kellogg Biological Station, Michigan, USA - KBS S2-3H metaG (SPAdes) (version 2) | ecosystem: Host-associated > Plants > Roots >... | reverse complement strand
GGACGCGAGCAGCGGCGGCGGAACTGCCGCCACCTTGCAGATCGGCAATGTTGTCACCGGAGGAACGTTTTATAACAGCACCGCATTTCCCCCGGAGTATCATGGTAACTATTTCTTTTGCGACCCCTGTGCGTATAGCGACCCAGCCTGTGACGGATCCTCGCACCTCATGCGTGCGACGCTCGACCGCAGTAACGAGGTGACTTCGGTCGATTATTTTTACTCGGGCGTCACAAGTGTTATCGATGTGGCGACTGGCCCCGACGGGGCGCTCTACTGTGTCGGCTTTAACGACTATAGTCCCGTCTTCGGCTTCAGGCCCCCGGGACCTTTATACCGCTTCGTTCACACCAACACTTCCCAGCGATTGATCGTTTCGCCGAAAACCTTCTTCATGGCCGAAGGCGGCGTGAGTCTCTGCAATGTCAGTCTGGCCACCGCTCCGGCCGCCGATGTCACCGTCACGGTGAGCCGAGATTCCGGCGCCAGCATCAGCACCACCAATGAGATGCTTACCTTCACGCCCGACAATTACGCCAGGCCGCAACCCGTCTATTTCCGCGCCGATGCCGACGCCGACCCTTATTCCAGCCGCGCGATTTTCCTGCTCTCTGCGCCTGGCCTGGAGACTCAGGAAGTGAAAATACGCGCCTTTGACCGCGACGGGGGCGTCTTCCGCTTTGTGTCCGTCTCCAGTTCCAACGCCGTCACCCGAATGGAACTCGCCGCCGAGCCAAACATGTTCGTGGGGTTGGAAAATTCCACCGATCTCCGCAACTGGCGAAGCGTAACCAACGCCATCCTCACCGAAGAATCGATCACCTTCTTCCACACCGACTCCGCCTCCCAGCAGTTTTACCGTGCGCTGCCGTTGCGTTGAGCTTCCGGCCAACGCTTACTTTTGCTTACTGATTGGCCCGACGTAGGTGGTCGCGATGATGGAAGTCTGCCCTACCCAGTAGCCACTTTAGCATTTGCCGAAACCGGCCCATTCTGTATCATCCTGCACAACTACCATTGTGCTTGATGCGGCTTTGCGCGGCGCGGCAAGAGCGACACCATTCCCAATGTGAACTGGCGAAACGCTTAATGTCGTCACTGGGGTCTCGGACTGCCGCCGCTGGCCGGCTTGCTTCTCGCGCAACTCGTTTCCGCCGCCCCGCTGCCCAACGCTTGGCATGTCACGGAATGGCTTCGATGAAACTTCAACACGTCAGCCTATGAAGATTCTGCATTTCATGGCACTCGTTGTTTTGAGCCTCCCGACCGTCCCCGGTGCCCGGGCGGCGGTCCTGGCCGGTCCCCTTACCAACGCCGCCAACTCACACACCTATTATCTATTGAGCGCCAACACCTGGACGGCTTCCGAAGCCGAGGCCCGCGGGCTCGGCGGCCACCTGGTCACGATCAATGATGCCGCCGAGAACCAGTGGGTCCTGAATACTTTCTTCCCCTTGACTGGAGTTCCTTACGCCTCGCTCTGGACCGGGCTGAACGACGCGGCCAATGAAGGACAGTTTGTCTGGGCCAACGGCGAGCCGGTCACGTTCACCTACTGGTATCCTGGCGAACCGAACAATCTGGGCGGGGAGGATTACGCCACCATCCGGCACCCGTCCGAAAGCCAGCCGACCGGCTCGTGGAACGATCTGTCGGACACTTCCGGACAGGGGAACCCGAACGCTCCGATCTTTGGCGTCGTCGAAAGTGGGGGCATTTCGACGCCGTTGCCGGCGGCGGCGACACAGCCGGCGGACCAATTCATGCCAGGCAGCGCCCGGTTGAACGGCCTGGCCAATCCGATCGACTCACCGACTCTGGCGTGGTTCGAATGGGGCACGTCGCTCACTTACGGGAACGCCACTCCACCACAATCCGTCGGATCCGGTAGCAATGTCGTGGGATTCTCCAACGTGCTTGTCGGCCTGATCAACGGGACGGAATATCATTTCCGCGCACTCGCCAGCAATGCGTTTGGTTTCGCAGCAGGCCTGGACCAGACTTTCAATCTGAACGCTCAATTGCCCGTCGTCACGACTCTGGCAGCCGATCAACTGTCCAGCACCAACGCGCGGTTGAAAGGGCAGGTCAATCCGCGCGGCTGGCCCACGGCCGCGTGGTTTGAGTGGGGAACGGACACGAATTATGGGAATTTGATTGGAACGCAGGACGTCGGACAGGGTTCGAGCGTGTCGAACCTCAACGTCGTGCTTAACGGACTGATGAGCGGGCCGATCTATCACTACCGGCTGGTGGCCACCAATGCATTTGGCGCGGTGTTCGGAGCGGATCAAACGATCAACCTGGGTATTGTCCCGACGAATATTACATGGACGGGCGCCGATCCTTCCGGCTACTGGTCCGCACCGGCCAATTGGTTTCCGAACGGCGTGCCCACAAACGGCGCCGACCTCGTGTTTCCAGGTGCCTTGCCGCCCGAAGACATGGTGAGCACCAACGATTTAACCGCCAGCTTCTTCCGCTCAATCAGGTTCGTTCAAGCCGGTGGCCACACCATTCGCGGCAATCCGATTACGCTGACGAATCGTTCGGATTGTATAATCCACGACGGGACCAATGTGATTGCCTGTGACTTGACTTTCAGTGGAACACCGTCACCTCCCACTTTCGGACCCGCCTCAATCCGGGGTTCTTCTTTTGGTTCTGGAGAGTTGACGGTGATTGGAAATGTTGGGGGTGGCACTCTCTACGTTGTCGTGGGGCGGTTGGTTATCAGGGGACAATTCACTGGAGGCAGCCTTCGCGTGTTTGCCGCCACTCTGGCTCTCTATGGAGATAACCCCAACGTTGTTTCCGTAGAGACTCAGGTAAGCCAAATCCTTGTCCAGGGTTCACAGCCGAACCTCAACATTGCGATGCAGCGTGAGATGGAGACTTTTAGCTGCCCTTCTGTGAGCGGCGACGGTCTGGTCGGAGACGTAACGGGATGCGGCAGCATCACTCCCGACTCGACGCTTTCGGTCAAAAACGTCAGTGGAAGGCTGGATATTTATCTCAATGGGACCAATGTCGGCGAATACGGCAGACTCATCGCATCTGGCGACGTGAGCCTGAGCGCGGGCCGCCTTCTTCCATCTGCTGATTTTAATCCGCAGGCAGGCCAGGTTTACACCATTGTCGAGAAGACATCTCCAGGCCCGGTCACATACGCATTTTTGGGACCCGAAGGGACTATCACCAGCCTGAATGAAATGCCTTTTCGCATCAGCTACGTCGGTGGCGATGGCAATGACGTGACACTCACGGTCGAAACGAATACGCGTCCGACGGTCACGATTACCAATCCACCCAATGCCGCCGTGTTCACCGCTCCGGCCAATTTCTCACTTGCGGCTAGCGCTTCGGATCCCGACGGCAGTGTCACCAACGTGCAGTTCTTCCGCGACGCGATTTCCCTCGGCAACGACAGCAGCAGCCCCTACAGCGCTTCAGTGAGCGGCTTGGCGGCGGGCAACTACACTCTTTCCGCGGTGGCGTCCGACAACCATGGGTTGCGCGCCACCAACTCCATTGTCGTCACGGTTGCCGCCCCACCGCCGACGACGAATACATGGACGGGCGCCGATCCTTCCGGCTACTGGTCCGCACCGGCCAATTGGTCTCCGGCCGGCGTGCCCGTAAACGGCAACGACCTCGTCTTTCCAGGTGGCTTGCCGCCCGGAGACATGGTGAGCACCAACGATTTAACCGGCAGCTTCTTCCGCTCAATCAGGTTCGGTGGGGCCAGTAGGCACACCATTCGCGGCAATCCGATTACGCTGACGAATCGTGCGAATGGTATAATCAACAGCGGGACCAATGTGATTGCCTGTGACTTGACTTTCACTGGAACACCGTCAACTCCCAATTACCAATTTTCCTCAATCCGGGGTTTTCAAGGGGCGCCGACGGAGTTGACGGTGATCGGAAATGTTGGGGGTGGCAGTCTCTACGTTTTCAGCGAGCGGTTGGTTATCAGGGGACAATTCACTGGAGGCAGCCTTTTCGTGGAGTACGGCACTCTGGCTCTCTATGGAGATAACCCCCACGCTGTTTCCGCAGAGATTCGGGGTAGCAGCAGTAGCACATTCCGTGTCCAGGGTTCACAGCCGAACCTCAACATTACGATGCTCTGGGAGATGGAAAGTGCTAGCTGCCCTTCTCTGAGCGGTGACGGTGTGGTCGGAGACGTAACGGGATGCGGCTACATCACTCCCGACTCAACGCTTTCGGTCAAAAACCTCGGTCGAGGCGTCTGTCCGACGTGCTATTGGAATGTCCTGAATATTCATCTCAATGGGACCAATGTCGGCGAATACGGCAGACTCGTTGCCTCTGGCGACGTGAGCCTGAGCAGCGGCAGCCTTCTTCCGTCTGCTGGTTTTAATCCGCAGGCAGGCCAAATTTACACCATCGTCGAGAAGACATCTCCAGGTCTGATCGCAAACGAATTTTTGGGACCCGAAGGGACTGTCACCACCCTGAACGGAATGCCTTTTCGCATCAGCTACGTCGGTGGCGATGGCAATGACGTGACACTCACGGTTGAAGCGACCAATACGGTCAACGTTCAACCGACGGTCAGCATCATCAGCCCGACTAACGGTGCTATCGTCGCTGCGCCCTTCGGCGGAACGATTCAGGCAAATGCCGCGGACAGCGACGGCACGGTTGCGCGGGTGGATTTCTTCTCCGACGCCGCGCTGGTCGGCAGCGTGAGCAACGCGCCGTTCCATCTGGCCGTGACGAACATCGCCGCGGGCACGCGTGCCCTCTTCGCCGTGGCCACGGATGACCGCGGGGCGACGAAAAGATCGGCGACGGTTACGGTCACGGTCGTCACCCCGGGGCCGATCGTGCTCAGTGGTATTCAATGGTCCTTCGACACTCAGTCCGTATTTTCTTACTCGGCCAACGTCGGCCTGAGTTACGCAGTGGAACGCGGCGCGACGTGGAGCAATTGGACCACCATTCGGAGCAACACCGCCAACGTCAATCCAATGACCGTCACCGACACGGCCGCCACGAATCGCATGAACTTCTATCGGGTCAGGCGATTGCCCAATCCCTGACCGATGGCCTGCGCCTGCTGCCCGCCCTCGGCAACGCCCAAGCCGGAACGAACGCCTTCGTGTTCAACGTGGCGCCGGACCGGGATTATTACTGGAGCGTGCAGGCCGTGGACACCAACTTCGCCGGTTCACCCTTCGCCGCCGAACAGCAATTCACCGTCGCTGCTCCGCGTCTCATCGAACTGCTCATGCTGGGCAACGGTCACTTCCAATTCTCGTTCAGCAATGAAGCCAGTGTGATCTACGCAGTCCTCGGCACGACCAACGTGGCCCTGCCGTTGGCTCAGTGGACGGTGCTGGGCCCGCCGGTTCCATTGGGCGGCGGCCTCTACCGGTTCACGGATGTGCTCGCGCCGAACCATGCGCAGCGCTTCTACCTGTTGCGGGAGCAATAGGTTTTGGATTCAAGCGCAAGCGGTCAGGATGTCGTTTATGCACGCTCACGGATTGGGCAGACGCCTCACGCGATAGAAGTTGCGATCGGTGTTGATGGCATCCGTGAACGACTCCGATGCGCCGCGGGCCGTGTTGGTGGCGACGCTTGACCAGTTGGTGAGGATTGGCGAGCGCTCGACTACGTAGCGCAAGCCGGGATTGGCCGTGTATCGGAACTGGAAATTCGTCCCCGACAAGCGCTGCACCCCGCTGAGGACCACATCTACCGGATTCACCACAGAAATGGTCGCGACGCTCGAGGTGGCTGAGGCGTTCCGATTGTCCGTCGCCACGGCAAGTAAATTATAGGTGCCGGCCGGGAGATTCGCGGCTGTGGCCTCGTAGGCCGCCGTGGTATCGATCAACAGCGACGCCGAGTTGGTGAAGAATTGCACTTGGGAGATTGTCCCGTCGGTATGCGTGGCGCTCGCCTGGATCGCCACTGTGGCCGGAGCGGCGAAGATCGCGCCGTTAGTTGGGCTGGTGAGGGTCACTGTGGGTGGCGTATTTCCCCCCTGAACCGTCACCGAACCGTTCATGCCAATATGATCGATCACGGTGCAAAGGTAATTGAATGTGCCGGCTGTCGAAAACACAAACGAGAAGGTACCGCTGCTCTTGTAACCGGAATTCCACAGCGGGCCGGTGCTCGTATGACCTTGGACACCGGTCCACGTCCAGGTCACCTGGTCGTTCACATTAATGGTGACATTCCGTGGATCGAAAAAATTGTCTCGCACCGAAACGGCGACATCAGCGGCGCGGACCTGGGTTAAAAGCGATCCTGCACACACCACAGACAAAAACAGAACGCGGCAATAGTACATAAGAACCCTGCTTATCTCATGCCTGTTCCGGCGAATGGTTCCCGGAGCTTCGAAAAAGTATTCAGCGGGTGCAGCCCCTTTGTCTCATACGGCCCGGTCAATGTCGATGTGTTTTAATGCTGTACCAGCCGGTAATAAGCGGTGCCGGGTGGCGCGTTGGTGTCGGTGAAAGCTAATGAGCCATCAGCGGCGGGTGAAAGGGGGCTCGCAGTCAACGTAATCCACGTCATGGGTGGAGTGAGGCGGTCGGTCCGTTGGACGTGATATTCGTAGCCGACCTACGGACACAAATTACAATTGAAGGAATCACTAAACCAATTTGTATTTACAATCAAAAGTGGTGTCGAAGAAACGCTCGGCCTGAGCCGGTCTTAAGGTAACGATCAAACGCAAGAGCCCGGTCCCTTTCGCGGAACGCCGTCGCGCAACGGATAACCCAGGGCAAGAATTTGGAGGTGTGAGGAACGTGGCCGGAATTGTGATCATTCAGCCTCCTCTTCAGGTCCTGGGTGTGACCCGTGTAGTGCTCCTCCGGATGAGATACGGACTGAAGAATGTAAACGTAGTGATAGCCTTCCATCGTGTGATCAAACTCCTTTTCAACTTCTACTGGTCCCCGGTGTTTCGGGCGCACGTCTGTTCGGCCCGCCTTCGCCAAGGCTTCGGCGCGCAGCCTTCGCTAAAGCTACGGCAATGGCAGGCTTGCATCCAATAACTGAAATTGGCCTGCCAGCCGTAGCTTTAGCGAAGGCTGGAGCGGGTGAAGGGAATCGAACCCTCGTCTCGATATCAATCCATTCCCTATACATTTTCCTAATGTTTATACATGTTTGACATCTCAAAACGTCTTCGACTATTCTCACTTTATTCTCACTTGAGACTGAGAAATGAACAAGAAACCGACCGGGTGACTGGTCAAAGACGAACGGATCAATCTATGGCTTCAATCTGGAAACGGGATAACTCCCCCTGGTGGTATGCATGCATAACGACGGCCGATGGCAGGCAAGTGAAGTATTCACTCAAGAAGGCGGGCCTTAAGGCTACCGAGAAGAATCGCGACAAAGCCCAGACTGCGGCGACCGAGTTGGAACGGGCAGAGACCATGGCCAAGCAAGGCATCGCCACGGAGGCGCGCTTTCGGGAGTTGCTGTCGCAAATCCTGGAGCGGATCAGTGGTGGCGAAGAGTCCCTTCGTTCGAAGACGGTTCGGGAATACTTGAAGGACTGGCTTGAGAACAAGGATTTGGCCGAAGCATCGGAGGAACGATATCAGCGAACAATCGACCTATTCCTGGAACATCTGAAGGAACGCGCCGAGCGTCCCATTGCCGCAGTCACGCCGGGCCTCATTCAAAGCTTCGTTACCGCCCGTAGGAAGCAGGGGGTCGCACCGAAAACGCTCAGCGTGGACGTGAAGACTTTGGGCACTGCATTTAACCGAGCGAAGCGGGAGGGCATGATTTCCTACAATCCTGTTGAGGCGGTTGAGTTGCCAGATATTGAGTCTGCCAGCCGTGAGCCGTTCACCGCGGAACAAATCCGAATGCTGATCGGAAAGGCGCCATCCGATGATTGGAAGACTGTGATCATGCTCGGGGCGTTCACGGGAGCGCGCCTGCGCGACTGTGCCAATATGGAATGGGAGAGCGTCAACCTGTTGGAGCGAACAATAGAGTTTACGCCATTGAAGACAGGCAAGAAGATGAAAATCCCCATGCATACCGAACTCGAAATTTACCTTCAGTCAATCGCAGCAAAGGATACGGCCCTGAAACATCTCGCACAGTCCCTTCAGGGCCGAAAGACAGGCGGGGCGCACGGACTCAGCCAAAAGTTTAAGGACATCATGAAGGATGCTGGCATCGACACCGGACATGCTGACAGCAAGGGAAAACGTCAATTGAGTAAGCGGACTTTCCATTCACTGCGACACACGTTCAATAGTGCCTTGGCCAACGCGGGTGTCCCCCAAGAATTGAGGATGAAGCTGACCGGCCATTCGAGTGAGGACATGAACAAACGATACACGCATCACGAACTAGACACCTTGCGAGCGGCGGTCGCGAAGGTCCCGGGGCTTGATGAGCCCAAGAAGAAGTGAACAAACTCTTCTTCCACGCGCCAAAAGCCGGGTGGCGGGGGCGCTGGGTCACCTTGAGTTGATTCATCGCCCCGGTCTGTTCTCCCACGGTGGGAACTCCAGGACAACGCCTCTCCGCAAAGGTGGGTGATTTTCACCGGCAAATTACTGGCTGGTTTTGCCCGCAAACTCGCAAACTGACAGTAGCGCCCCAAATTATTTCGTGTGACTAAGAGATCATGCGGTGGCGAGATGCTTAGATGCGTCGTCAAGTTGACTTCTTGAGCTCGGAATTAATTTAAAAGCCGCAAGTGACTGAAGGGGGCAAAACCTAAATCGGCCGATAAACCACGCTTATCAATTTCCATTGGCTGCTTGAACCAGCAGTCTCGTCTATTGCTTAGTTGAAGGAGCTTCAAGCGATAAAACAGCGTCTGCATTTTCACCAATACCACCCGGAGTTCCGTCTGCACCGAGCGAGGCTACCGTACAGCCCCAAGCATTGGTTGAGAAAATAAAACTTCGCTCCCATCCATCTCTAAGTATGGTAGAATCTGTCGTCGGAAAAACGAGCACAACATCCATGGCAGAAGCAGGAAAAATGCCTGTTGTATCTTTGAATTTATAACAGAGAGCTCGAATAGTCCCAAGACGCTTTTGAGTAACCGTTTGAGGCTTGCTCAGAACTGTTTCTTTGTGTCGATTGAATCGAACAAAAAACAACGTTAAAACAAGTGCGATCAATAATAGTAGGCCTATTCGCATTTTGAACCATCCGAAGATAGCCTAGTAATGAATGTATATTGTTCGGTCGTATTCATCCGGTGGAGCCTCGGTCGAATAACCGCCGCCAATATCAAGATACCACTGCGACCTTTTTTCTTCCCACTTGTTCCCCTTACAATCTGTACAAGTGTAGGTATAGGTGTTTTTTCCGAAGTACCTTCCGCTGCCGAATCGAGTTCCCTTGAGATCGCAGTGGACGTTACAACTACAGTCGCGGTTTTCGTCCAAAATGCCACGCCAGAGATCTCCGTTTTCAAGCCCAAATCGGTCCCACCCGGTCACAGGCTGATTCGACACAAAGCCATAAAGGTTGTAACCTCCATCTTCTCCGATAGGATCCCGGTTGGGCCATCTCTGCAAATTCGGATCGTAAAAAGCGGAGAGCTCCAGCGTACTGAGCAACTGCAGCGTCAACGTCGGAATTAAGAACTGTACTCGTGTCGTTTTCATGGATTTTGGATTTAGTTCAATGGGTTTGGATCGACACTACGACGTACTGGAGACCCCGGCAGTGGCAACGCCCTCGCCCAACGCACCCGCTCGGCCTTTTGCCGTTGCTCCGCTTGGGCTTCCGCCAACAATTGCCGGCAGAATTTGGGACTCTGGCGCAAGCTGCGCCGAGGTTAGGTGCGCCTTCAGCCCTTCGTCGATTCGCCCGCTCGCCAACAGACAGTGACCGCGCAGGTTCATGAAGACAGCCAGGGACTCAACTGCAGTCAGCGACTTCAAATACCCGGTCGCCTCTTCATCCGCCTTCAATGGGATCGGCCACTGACGATAATGGTCGTCATCATAAATGCAGACGCCTTGACTGGTACATTCGACGTTGAAACGCTTCCTGGCGTCTTCCCACCGTACAAACAGGTGGCCCTTCGTGGGCACCAACTTCAGGGGATAGCCAAGCCGCCGCCCCACCGCCAGGTATAGCACGGGCAGGGAGCTACAAGTCCCCCGCCGAGTTCCGGACAACAATCCACGTAGAAAAACACCGCGGGAATCCGCGAAAAATACCGAATTGGACTCGAACACCCCGGCCGCAGTCACCCGTTGCGGGTTGTATCCCACGCCAAAATCTTGCTGGAGCACGGCACCGAGGATCACCATGCGATACACCTCGACCGAATTGCGAAACTCACCCGGCCTGGCGAGATACATACGCCATTTCCGATCGGTCTCGGAACGAACGCGCTCCGTCCAGTGCTCCAACAGCGCCAGCGACCTGCTTACGCCCAACTCTTCACTTCCCCGCAAGCTCCAAGCGCACGCCAGATTCAGATACGCCACATCGTTTGTCTCAAGTTGCGATACCGGGATTCGGTGCAACTCGTCCAGCGACAAAAGATTGTCCCCTCGCACCAAATTCAACATGTGACCGGCGTGCGGCCGAAGTAACCACCAAGCCCCAACTGTCACAATCACCAGCGCGACGAGGAATGCTTTTGCTTTCATGGGCCCGTGAGTGGATTCAATCGATGGACAGCCGGGTTCGCTTCAAAGCTTGGTGTCTATCGGAGTTTTCCCGACAATGATTTCCGCGCGCCTCGTTCCGTCCAGTGCGTTCGGGAAAATGATTTCCACTGAAGCTTTGGCGCGAGGCTCGCCGTTGATCCAAAACAGATAGTGAACATTTGGAAGGTGCTCAAGAAAACCGGTTGAACTGCTGTGCGGATCAACTCCACCGATTTCCGTTCGCGGCTTATTAGAAGACTTCAGGCGGACTGCGATTGCTTTTGTGCCATTGGTCAGGGTGTTCCAGACCTCAGGCGAGCATCGAATGCCGACGCAATTCATTCCGTTACCGCTCAACGACGAAATTTCAATTGCAACCGGTTTTCCTCTCTGAATCTCAATGGGGATTTTTTGACGCACATAATGCGCATCCGGTGACTGTGATGCACACGACGAGCAAATGCATGCCAGCACATGCACGGCGACGAGTTTCCAAGCTGCTTTCATGTTTGGAATTACCAGCCAATCGTTCCTGGCGGCGTGGTTCTTGGCGGTCTCTCAGTAGGCCCTCCGTCCTTGGGCGAACGTAGAACTGGAGGACGTGAAATCGGATCGACACTGCAACCTGCAGCATCCAGCATTTTGTGAGCGTAAGTATTTGAATTTGGTCCGAGTGCGTTGTAGGGCGGCGGAGTCTCAGTGTCGTGATAGCTCTGTAGCGACTGTTTAACTTCATCGCAGGATTTGCAAGGACATGATACCGGATACTCTTTTTGATTCGCCCCAGGATCACCAGACGGGTTGTGATAAGTATTAGCCGTGCCAGAGCTTCCGGAACTTTTATCGCCACCGCCCAGACCGTATTCGGATCCGTCTGGAGCGATTACACCGCAATGCCGGCCCACAGTTATGCCGCCGCGCTTGACTGGTCCGCATCGGATCTTGATATCGCACAAGCCAAGAGGGTCAGTTCCGGTGATCGGACTATTCCGAACGAAGGCATAAAGATTCTGACCGGCACTGCCCGGAAATGATCCACCTCCCAGGAAAAGTTCGAACCCTGCTTCCTCCAACGGATCCCTATTTGGCCATCTCTGCAGATTCGGATCGTAAAAGGCCGAGAGCTCCAGCGTACTAAGCAGCAGCAGCACGAACATCAGGAATTTTGGTCGTGTCGTTTTCATGGATTTTGGACTTGGTTCAATGGGTTTGGATCGACACTGCGACGTGCTGGAGACGCCGGTAGTGGCAACGCCTTCGACCAACGCACCCGCTCGGTCTTTTGCCGTTGCTCCGTTTGCGCTTCCGCCAGCACTTGCCGGCAGATTTGAGACTCTGGCGCAAGTTGCGCCGCGGTTAGGTGCGCCTTCAGCCCTTCGTCGATTCGCCCGCTCGCCAGCAGACAGTGGCCGCGCAGGTTCATGAAGACAGCCAGAGTCTCAACTGCCGTTAGCGACTTCAAATACCCGCTCTCCTCTTCATCCGCTTCCAATGGGACCGGCCACTGCCGATAATGGTCGTCATCATAGATGCACACGCCTCGACTGGTGCATTCGACGTTGAAACGTTTCCCAGCGTCTTCCCACCGTACAAACAGGTGCCCTTTCGTCGGCACCAATTTTAGGGGATAGCCAAGCCGCCGCCCCACCGCCAGGTATAATACGGGCAGGGAACTGCAGGTTCCTTGCCGACTTCCAGCCAACAATCCATGCAGAAAGACATCACGGGAATCCGCGAAGAATACCGAATTGGACTCGAACACGCCTGCCGCAGTCACCCGTTGCGGGTTGTATCCCACACCAAAATCCTGCTGAAGCACCGCACCGAGGATCGTCATTCGATAAATTTCAGAGGAATTCTGAAAATCACCCGGCTTGGAATGATAAAGGCGCCAACAACGGTCCGTTTCGAGGCGAACCCGCTCGCTCCATTGAGCCAAGACAGTCAATGAACTGCGAATGTCCAGACCCTCACTTCCGATTAACCCGACTGAACAAGCCATGTTGAGATGGGCAACGTCAAACGATTCAAGTTCAGCCGGCGGCGTCTTCAGTAATGCCTCCAGCGAAACCGACTCGTCGCTTCGTGCCAAACTCGGCAGCTGACTCTGTTGACGAAGTTGCCAACACGCGGCCAGAGCACTTGCGAGGCTCGCAAACAGTATCGCCTTTGTTTTCACACGCCGGCTTTCCAAGCTATCTATTTATTGAAACTAGCTAGACCCTAGACCTGCCATCGGAATACTTCTTTAATGCCTGGTGCAGTGGAGGGTTGCGAGCCCTTACCTCGCGGCCCCGGCGGTCGAAGGTTCGTATAATTCATTCATGTTCTTGACTTAGGATGGCGGTGGGATGCTGACTTTAATCCGGTAACTGCGTCCGGTAACTGCGTCCGGTAACTGCGTCCGGTAACTGCGTCCGGTAACTGCGTCCGGTAACTGCGTCCGGTAACTGCGTCCGGTAACGATGGAGTGAGCCCCATATCATTCACAATCGAATCACACCGAGTATGACAATCTGTAACTTCTGAAAAAAAGAAGAATTTGTCATTCACGCAGCTCCGGCAATGAGCCATTATCCCGCTCTTCCCCCGTCACTGCTCTCAAGCATGATCTTCAAACTTTAAGTTTGTAGACGATAAACCAAGCGAGCAACAAGACGACCGAGCACTCGATGAGCATGAACCCAATTCCTGAACTACCGTATTCGGCCTTGTAGGTCCACCCAAACTCTAACGCCAGAAGAATTGCCCCAACCAGGATCAACAGAAAGAGCAGGTGTTTCACGGTCCAAGCTGGTTAATTTCCCCAAACATCCTCCACCCTTCCTTTAACCAATCCATGCTCCCCGGTTCAACTTTATCTTTCGCCCAATCATTACAGTTCCAGCTGTGAATCGAGTACATCGGACATTCGTCCTTTTCGTTCAATACTTGATCAAGCAACATTATATCATCAATCGGAGTGGTTGGATAAGTGTTCACGATACTATGTTTGTATTCCGATAGATCCGATGTATCAAGAATCGTTCCAGGAACCGGACAGAGAATTGACAACGCTGCTAGCGTCCAGCGCGGCTGGTGCACAGTAAAGTCGAAATAAGCCGTCCCAGTCTTAACCCAGTTTCCTTCACCACTGATGTCTTCCT
>Ga0207670_10001179_pt1 | contig 13801 bp, 13 predicted proteins | sample KBSS23HmetaG_FD_184339 | JGI IMG/M metagenome (GOLD analysis project Ga0207670, IMG submission 184339) | Switchgrass rhizosphere microbial communities from Kellogg Biological Station, Michigan, USA - KBS S2-3H metaG (SPAdes) (version 2) | ecosystem: Host-associated > Plants > Roots >... | reverse complement strand
GTGTTGAGCACCTGGTCGGCGGCGCTGTGCAGGAGCTTGCGACCGACTTCGGTCGAACCGGTGAACGACACCACCCGCACCCGCGGATCGTGCAGCATGGCATCGACCACCGGACCGGAGCGGCGCGACGGGATGACGTTGACGACGCCGGCCGGCACGCCGGCCTCTTCGAGGATCGGCATCAGCGCCAGCATGGTGAGCGGCGTCTCCGACGCCGGCTTGAGCACCACCGGGCAACCGGCGGCGAGTGCTGGACCGATCTTCCTCGTCGCCATCGCGGCCGGGAAATTCCACGGCGTCACCAGCACGGCAATGCCGGCCGGCTTGTGATGCACGAACATGCGGGCGCCCGAAGCCGGCGCCATGCCGTTGACGCCGAGATTGCGCACGCCCTCCTCGGCGTACCAGCGGAAGAACTCGGCGGCGTAGGCGACCTCGCCGCGGGAGTCCGATAAAGCCTTGCCGTTCTCGATGGTAATGAGCTTGGCCAGCCGCTCGGCGTCACGAATGATCAGTTCGTAGGCCTTGCGGAGGATTTCACCGCGCTCGCGCGGCTTCTTCGCGGCCCAGGCCGGGAACGCACCCTGAGCGGCATCGAGCGCGGCCTTGGCGTCGTCGATGCTGGCGCTGGCGACCGAGGCGATCTTCTGCTCGGTCGCCGGATCGATCACGTCGAAGCGGGCGCCGTCGGAGGACTTTTTCCATTTGCCGCCGATCCAGAGGTCGGTCGGGACGTTGGCGAGCAGATTGTCATACGCAGCCATGTTGAACTCCTACGCTTGCAGCGTGCGCTTCACGCGATCGACGATGCGATCGACGGTTGGCAGGATGGCGTCTTCGAGAGTGTCGGCCGCCGGCAGCGGGCAATGCGGCGTGGTGATACGCACCAGCGGGCCGTCGAGATCGTAGAACGCCTCGTCGGCGATGATCGACATGATCTCGGCGCCCCAGCCGCACAGCCGCGGATTCTCCTCGACGCTGAAGCAGCGGTGCGTCTTGGCAACCGAGCCGAGAATGGTCTGGGTGTCGAGCGGAACGAGCGAGCGCACGTCGATCACCTCGCAGTCGATGCCGTGCTCGGCGGCCAGTTTTTCTGCCGCCGCCAAAGCGCGGGGCACCATCAGGGCCAGAGCGATGATGGTGGCGTCCCTGCCCGGGCGGAGAATCTTGGCGGTGCCGAGCGTGTCGAGGATTTCGCCGTCGGGCACCTCGCCCTTGGTGGCGTAGAGCGACTTGTGCTCGAGGAAAATCACCGGATCGGGGTCACGCACCGAGGCCGCCAGTAGCCCAATGACATCGATCGGGCTCGACGGCGCCACGACCTTCAGCCCGGGGATCATCATGCACCAGTTTTCGACGCTCTGAGAATGCTGCGCGCCGAACCGCGAGCCGGCACCGTTGCCGGTGCGCACCACCAGCGGGCACTTGGTCTGCCCGTTGGTCATGTAGCGGCTCTTCGGAAATTCGTTGGCGATGTAGTCGAAGCAGACTGCGAAGAAATCCGAGAACATGATCTCGGCGATCGGCTTCAAGCCCGTCATCGCCGCGCCCATGGCGGCGCCGAGAATGGCCTGCTCGGAGATCGGCGTGTCGCGCACGCGCAACGGCCCGAACTGCTCGTAGAGCCCGACCGTCGCCTTGAACACACCGCCCGCCTTGGCGATGTCCTCACCGAGGAACACCACGTCGTTGTCGCGCTTCATTTCCTGAGCGATGCCGCGGATCACCGCATCGCGATAGGTCAGTTCCGCCATGCGAAGCCTCCGTCGGCGTAGACGTCGGTGGTCAGGATATCCATCGGCGGGTTCGGCGCGGCCTTGCAGGCCTCGGTCGCCTCATCGACCACGCGCTTCACGTCGGCGTCGATCTTCGCAATGACGTCATCGTTGACGCCGAATTGCTTGAGCCGCTCGCGGTAGATCTTGATCGGGTCGCGCTCTTTCCACTTCTCCAGCTCGCCCTCCGGGCGATATTTCGCCGGGTCGGCGCGCGAGTGGCCGCTGTGGCGATAGGTCAGGCACTCGATCAGCGACGGGCCGCCGCCCGCCCGGGCCTTCTCGTAGGCTTTCTGTGCGGTGCGATAAACCACATCGGCGTCGTTGCCGTCGATCACGATCTTTTCCAGGCCGTAGGCCGAGGCGCGGTCGCCCGCCGGGCTTGGCACGGCGGTGACGTCGGCAATCGGCGTGTATTCCATATAGAGGTTGTTTTCGCAGACGAAGATCACCGGCAGCTTCCACACCGCGGCGAAGTTCAGCGCCTCATGGAAAGCGCCGATGTTGGTGGTGCCGTCGCCGAAGAAACAGGTGGTCACGTCTTTGTCGCCCTTGTACTGCGCCCGCCACGCGGCGCCGCAGGCGATTGGCAGATGCGCGCCGATGATGGCGTACGAGCCCATCACGCCGTGCTCCTCCGAGGTCAGGTGCATCGAGCCGCCCTTGCCGCGCATCAGTCCATTGTCGCGCTGCATCAACTCGCCCAGCACCTTTTCGACCGGCACGCCCCTGGCCAAAGTGTGCGCATGGCCACGATAGGTGCAGAACGTCAGATCGCCCTTCTTCATGGCGGTGGCGAAGCCCGCCGCGACCGCCTCCTGGCCGAGCGACAGATGGCTGGTGCCTTTGACGAGGTTCTGCAGGAATAGGTCATAGGCGCGCTGCTCGGCCTCCCGGAGGTTGACCTGGCTGCGGTAAAGCTCCAGCCGGGTCGCCTCTCCGATGTCGTCATTCGCGGCGTTTTTGGCGGCGGCTTTGTCCAGCATGGCGGTTCCTCGGGCGGGCTTAAGGCTTTGGCCGGTATCAGGCGGGGCGGGGCTATTTTGTCAACCGGGCTCGATGGGGGCAACTCTGCCGGTCACCTTGCGCTCGCGGTTGAGCAGGTAAAGGCCCGAGGCGATGACGATCGCGGCCCCAGCCATGGTCCAGTGGTTGGGCACATTGGCGAACACCAGATAGCCGAAGGTCGTGGCCCAGATGATCTGGGTGTAGATGAACGGCGACAGCACCGAAGCCGGCGCGTTGCGGTGGGCCAAAATCAACAGGAAGTGCCCGCCGGCGCCGAACACGCCCACCCCCACCATCAGTACCCAGTCGATCCACGACGGTGGCGACGTCCAGATGAACGGCAGCACGGGCACCATCACCACAAAGCCGAACAGGTTGGCATAGAACAAAGTGGTCTCGCTGGAATCGGTGGTCGACAGCATCCGCGTGATGATGCTGTAGCCGGCGTAGCAGAACGCGCTGCCGAGCGAGAGCAGCGCCGCCCACTGCAAACCGCCGAGACCGGGACGGACCACCACCAGCACGCCGAGGAAGCCCACCATGATCGCGGTCCAGCGCCGCCAGCCGACCCATTCGCCGAGCACCGGCCCGGCCAGGATCGCGACCAGGAACGGCGTCGAGAAAAGGATCGCCAGCGCCTCGTCGAGCTGCAGATAACGGAACGCCATGAAGTTGAAGACGGTGGAGCCCAGGAGAAGTATCGAGCGGCCGAGTTGCAGCACCGGCCGCCCGGTTCGCAACAGACCCGGCCGGCTAATCGGGTTGGATAACATGAGAGCAATCAGGAACGCGCTGACATAGCGCACGCCGACCACCTGCATCACGTCCATGTGGGTGCCGAGATACTTCGCCATGCAATCGAGACAGGCAAACGCCGCGACCGCACCACACATCAGGCCGATGCCGATCAGCCTTTGGCGGCGTTGCTCATGCGCGGCGTCGGTCAATAGGTGGCCCGCCCGCCGGAGATGTCGAACACCGCGCCGGTCGAGAACGAGCACTCGGCCGACGCGCAGAAGGCGACCAGCGCCGCGATCTCTTCGACCGCGACGAAACGGCCGCGCGGGATTTTCGACAACATGTAGTCGATGTGCTGCTGCGACATCTGGTCGAAGATCGCGGTCCGCGCCGCCGCCGGAGTGATGGCGTTAACCGCAATGTCATGGCTCGCCAGTTCTTTGCCGAGCGATTTGGTCAGCGCTACGACGCCGGCCTTCGACGCCGAATAGGCCACCGCGTTCGGGTTGCCCTCCTTGCCGGCGATCGAGGCGATGTTGACGATGCGGCCGTAGTTCTGCGCGATCATCAGCGGCACGATGGCGCGACAACAATAGAAGGCGCTGTCGAGATTGACCCGCATCACCTCGTGCCAGGCGACGACCGGATAGTCCCAGGTCGCCACATTGGGACCGCTGATGCCGGCGTTATTGACCAGGATGTCGATGCGGCCGAACGCCTTCAGCGTCGCATCGCGTGCGGCTTCGATCTCGACGAGTTTGGTGACGTCGCACACCACGGCGGTGACCTTGCCGCGACTGCCGAGTTCGCCGGCCGCCTGTTCAGCAAGCTTTCCATCGCGGTCCCAGATCGCGACCGAAGCGCCGGAGGCCAGCAGCCGCTCGACGATCGCCCGCCCGATACCCTGCGCGCCGCCGGTGACGACGGCGCTGCGCCCACTCAGATCGATGGTGTTGGCCATTTCGGGAAAATAACGGAGCCTGCCTCGACTTGCGAGCGTCGAATTGGCACGGCAGCCCTGTGCGCGCTTGATCGCGTGCTACCAATGACGTAATGGAAGTGATGCGGGGCCCGCGGCGGTCGCCCCGCGCTTTTCAAGGCTCGCAAGGCCCAAGCACCGCTTCCTCTGAACGAGGAAGCCTATGCCTATTGCGAGCTATTTCATTTCACCAAGCGATCTCTGGGATATGATCGGACTGGCGCAGTCCGCAGATCGTCGATACGCGCGACTGGCTGGCCAGGGTGACTTGAATGGCTACAACTGAAACCACACGGACATCGGTCGGCGCGCAGACCTCGAGCTTCGGCGAGTTCTTCAAGGTCTGGCTCAAGATCGGATGCATCAACTTCGGTGGACCAGCCGGCCAGATCGCCATGATGCACCGCATCGTGGTCGACGAGAAAAAATGGATCGAGGAGTCGCGGTTCCTGCACGCCCTCAACTTCTGCATGCTGCTGCCCGGGCCGGAGGCGCAGAAGCTTGCGACTTATATCGGCTGGCTGCTGCATGGCGTGCGTGGCGGGCTGGTGTCCGGCATCCTGTTCGTGCTGCCGGGCGCCTTCGTGATGCTGGGCCTGAGCCTGCTCTACGCGCTCGGCCGCGGCGTCGCCGCGATCGACGGCGCGCTGTTCGGCATAAAGGCAGCCGTGCTGGTCATCGTGATCGAGGCGCTCTGGCGCATTGGCAAGCGTGCGCTTAAAACTGAACTGCTGATCGCGTTGTCAGGCTTAGCCTTCGTCGGCATTTTCTTTCTGGCGCTGCCGTTTCCCCTGATTGTCGGCGCCGCGGCGTTGATCGGATATGTCGTCGCGCGAAAGGCGCCGGCTCGGCTCGGGTTGTCCGGCACGGTCGATATCGTCGCGACCTCGGGCGGCAATCCGTGGCGGCAATTCACATGGGCTGCAGCCATTGGTCTTGCCTTGTGGGCGACGCCGATCGTGTTGGCGGCCGTCACGCTCGGGCCAAGCCATGTGCTGGTCAGCATCGGCATGTTCTTTTCCAAGCTCGCCGTGGTGAGCTTCGGCGGCGCCTATGCTGTGCTCGCCTATATGGCGCAGCAGGCGGTCGAGACCCATCACTGGATGACGGCGCCGGAAATGGTCGACGGCCTCGGCCTTGCCGAGACCACACCCGGCCCGCTGATCCTGGTGACGCAGTTCGTCGGCTTCCTCGCGGGCTTCCGCGACGCCGCGCCGTTCTCGCCGGTGACGGCCGGCGTGCTTGGCGCCATCATGACCACCTGGGTCACCTTCGTGCCGTCGATGCTGTGGATCTTCGCCGGCGCGCCGTTCATCGAGCCACTGCGCGCCAACCGCCGCCTTTCCGGCGCGCTCGCCGCCATCACGGCCGCTGTGGTCGGCGTCATTCTCAATCTGTCGGTGTGGTTCGCGCTGCATGTGCTGTTCGGCCACGTGACGGAACGGCATTTCGGATGGCTGCGCTGGTACGCGTTCGATCCGCTCGCGCTCGACCTCAAGGCGACGGCGCTTGCGGTGCTGGCGGCGGTGTTGGCCTTCGGCTTTCATCGCGGGCTGATCGAGGTCGTTGCCGTGATGGCGGCATTGGGGATCGCCATGCGGCTCATTCTCGGCGCCTGAACGCCGAGCATTACCAAAATTTAATCGGTTCCCATGGCTCGCGTTCCCATGGGCGAATTGTCGCATGCGCGAGCGCGTGCTTAGAGTGCGCCCGGGAGCGACGACATCCTTGCGCGGAGACACCCCATGTGGGTCCTTCTCATCTATGTCGTCCTGATGATCGCCGGCGACGTGATCGACGTCGGCATTGGCTCGGTGGCCTCGAACCTGTGGGGTGATCCGATCAGCCTGCCGATCTTCCTGGCCTGTTACTTCGTCACGTTGGCGGTTGCCTGGGTGGCCGCGGTAAAGATCGCGGAATCGTTCAAGCTCACGACCTAGGCTGGTTGAGCATGATCTTGTCCGAAAACCGTTCCCAGTTTTCGGGATCATACTTTAGGCTTCGCGCGCGATCGCGCTCTCGTGCCAGCGGCGCAACGCGAGATGCGTGAGCCATGACAGCAGTGCAAAGATCGCGATGCCGGTGAGCGACAGCAGCAGCAGCGCCGCGAACATGCGCGGAATGTTGAGGCGATAGCCTGACTCGGCGATGCGGTAGGCGAGACCGGAGCCGGCTCCTGCGGAGCCTGCGGCGATTTCCGCCACCACCGCGCCGATCAGCGACAGCCCGCCGGCGATTTTGATTCCGGCCAGCATCTGCGGCAGTGCCGCCGGGAGCTTCAACTCGGTGAGCACCTGCCAGCGCGACGCGCCGTAGAGTCGGAACAGGTCGGCAAGGTTGTGATCGACCGAATTCAGTCCGAGCGTGGTGTTGGCCAGCACCGGAAAGAACGCCACGATCCAGGCGCAGGCGAGCACGGCGGCGTGCTGCGGCAGATAGATCAGCAACAGCGGCGCGATCGCCACCACCGGCGTGACCTGCAGGATCACCGCATAGGGATAAAGCGAATGCTCGATCAGCCGCGACTGGTTGAACAGCACCGCGAGGCCAATGCCGCCGGCCACGGCGAGCGCCAGACCTTCGAGTGTGGTTTCCAAGGTCGCGAGCAGTGACGACCACAAGATCGGCCAGTCGGTAACGAGCGTCGAAAGCACCAAGCCGGGCGACGGCAGAATATAAGGCGGAATGCCGTTGATGCGGACGACAAGGTCCCACAGCACGATGCCGAGAGCGAGAACGCCGGCTGGCGCCAGGATGCGGAGCACACGCTCGTTCATGCCGCGGCTCCCGCATGCGCATGCATGGCCTGGTGCAAGGTTTCAGATGCGTCGCGACAATAGCCGGCGTATTCCGCCGAGGTGCGGAACTTCGCGTCGCGCGCCGGCGTATCGATCGCAAGCTCGCTCGACACCCGCCCCGGCCGGCTGGTCATCACCACGATGCGATTGGACAGAAACACCGATTCAAACACCGAATGGGTGACGAACACCACGGTCATATGCAGTTCGCGCCACAGCGCGACCAGATCGTCGTTGAGCTTGAAGCGCGTGATCTCGTCGAGCGCCGCGAACGGCTCGTCCATCAGCAGCACGCGCGGCGCGGTGACGACCGCGCGCGCGATCGACACCCGCATCCGCATGCCGCCGGAGAGCTCGCGCGGGTAGGCATCGGCGAAATCGGCCAGACCGACGCGCGACAGCGTTTCCATGATGCGGGGCGCGGCAGCGGCCTTGTCCATGCCGGTCAGCTTGAGCGGCAGGAAGACGTTGCCGAACACCGTCGTCCAGGGCATCAGGGTCGGCTCCTGGAATACGAAGCCGATACCGCGGCGCGCATCCGCACCGTCACGCCAAGTCACCGCACCGCGCGACGGCTCGCTCAAACCCGCGATGATGCGAAGCGCCGTCGACTTGCCGCAGCCCGAGGGTCCGAGCAACGACAGGAACTCGCCGTCGCGGACGTCGAGGTCGAGGCCGTCGAGCGCGACAGTGCCGGTGCCGAACAGCTTGCCGACTCCGCGCAGGGAAACAATCGGCGCGGAAGGGGAAGCCGCCATCGAAACTATTTCCGTAATCCGAGCTCGGTCAGAAACGCCACCCAGCGTTTGACCTCGGCTTCGTGGTGGGCGGTGAACTCCTTGACGCCCTGCCCGATCATCGGCTCGAAGCCGATATCCCTGAATTTTTTCTGGATGTCGGGCTGGTTGACCACCTCGACGATCGCCTCGCCGAGCTTCTTGCGAACGTCTTCCGGCATTTTCGGCGGACCATAGATGCCGAGCCAGCCGGTCAGCACGATACCAGGGACACCAGCCTCTTCGAACGTCGGCAGGTCCGGCAGCGACGGCAAGCGCGTCGCGCTGCTCACCGCGAGGCCCTTGATCTGCCCCGAGCGGATCTGCTCCATCACCACCGGATAGACCTCGATGATGGTGTCGAGATGGCCGCCGATCAGATCGTTCAAGGCGAGCGGGCCGCCTCGATAGGGCACGTGCACCATGCTGGTGCTGGTCTTCTGCATGAAAAGCTCGCCGGCGAGATAATCCATCGCGCCGACGCCGGTCGAGCCGAAGGTCAGCTTGCCGGGCCGTTCCTTGGCATAGGCGATGAACTCCTTCACCGAGTTCACCGGCATCTTGTTGTTGACCACCATCGCGGTCGGATATTCGGAGGTGCCGGCAATCGGCACCACATCCTTCAGCGGGTCGAACGACGCCTTGGTATCGATGGCGTAGTTGATCACCAGCGAGCCGACGTTGCCGACCATCAGCGTGTAGCCGTCCGCGTCGGCCTTGAGCAGTTCACGCAGGCCCAGCACGCCGTTGGCGCCCGGCTTGTTCTCGACCACCACCGGCTGACCAAGCTTGGCACGCAAGGCTTCGGCGACGATGCGCCCTGACAGATCGGTAATGCCGGCCGGCGGGAACGGTATGAGCAGCTTGATCGGCCGCGACGGATAATTGTCGGCGGCGGACGTCGGAACGGCAAGAGCAACACAGAACAGCAGAGCGAGGAACGCGCGCATCGTAGCTCCCGTCACTTGCGCAGGTCGGCGCCCACGCCTTTGTTCACGAATTGTAGGCTGTAGGCCTTCTTGTAGTCGATGGCGCCCTTGACCACGCCGGCGGCCACCATCTTGTCGAAGAAGCTCTTCATCCGCGCGTCGGTCATGGCGCCGATGCCGCCCTTCAGGGTGTCGCCGGAATCGACGATGCCGTGTTCCTTCATCTTGGCGATCGAATAGGCGATGCGGGCGTCGGTCATCTCCGGATTGTCGCGCTTGATGCGTGCGTTCGCCGCGGCATTGTCGCCGTAGAGATAATTCGCCCAGCCGATCGCCGAAGCGTCGACGAAGCGCTGCACCAGATCGGGCTTGCTTGCCACCAGATCGCGGCGCGTCTCGATCAAGGTCGAATAGCTGCCCCAGCCCTGATCGGCGAGCAGAAAGATTTTCGGCTTGAAGTGCCCTTGCGTCTCGACGGCATAGGGCTCCGACGTCACGTAGCCCTGCATCGCGATCCGCTTGTCGGCGAGGAACGGCTGCGGGTTGAAGGTATAAGGCTTCACCTGCTGCTCGCGGAAGCCGAAGTCGTGCTTCATCCATTGGAAATAAGACGCAACGCCCTCGTTGGAAATCAACAGCGTCAGTTTCTTCAGGTCTTCGAACTTCTCGATGCTCTGGTTGGGATGAGCCAACAGAACCTGCGGATCCTTCTGAAAGATCGAGGCCACCACCAAGGTCGGAATGTTCTGCGCGACCGCATCGAAAGCCTGCAGCGTATTCGCGCTCATATAGAACTCGATCCGGCCGGCGATCAGTTGCAGGCGATGATTTACGTTCGGCCCGCCGGGCACCAGGGTAACGTCGAGGCCGTGCTTTTTATAAGTCCCGTCGACCAGCGCCTGGTAGAAGCCGCCATGCTCGGCCTGGGCCACCCAGTTGGTGGCAAACGAGACCTTGTCGAGTTGCTGGGCTTGCGCCGCACCGCAAACCAACGCTGCGGCGAGAGTCAAAACCCGCGGAATCGTCGCAACCATCGCCAAGTCTCCTGTTGCGGACAACAAGTCTCCCGTTGCGCGGACCATACGAAAGGCGCCACAGCTTGGCGAGGCGAAATTGTCACCGCGATTCGCTAGACTTCGACGCATCCTATTCTGAGTCGGGGCGAGCATGAGCGAAGGCGGCAAGACTAAAAGACCACACGATCGGCGGCTGAACGATCTCGTTGCGGTTACCGTGGTGGTGCTCACCGTGTTTCTTGCGATTGGCAAGGTGAAGGACGACAATATCGTGCAGGCGATGCAGAAGGCGCAGGCCGCCTCGGTGGACGCCTGGGCGGAATACCAGTCGACGCGCATCAAGTTGCATGGCGACGAGAACGGATTGACGACGCTTCGCCTGCTGGAGAGCAGCGGCGTCGATAAGACGCTCGCCGCCAAGCAGACCGCCGAATACGAAGCCGACATCAAGAAATACGAGGCGCGCTCCAAGGAGACCCGCGCCAAGGCCGAGGCGCTCGAAAGGGAATACGACCGCCTCAACATGCGCGACGATCAGTTCGATGTTTCGGAGGCCTTCATCTCGATCGCGATTGCGCTCGCCGCGGTGGCGTCGCTGGTCGACGCCTGGTGGCTGCTCTATCTGGCCTGGGGCTCCGGCGGGATCGGCATCCTGTTCGGAATTGCAGGCTTTGCCGAAATTTCCTTGCGCGTGCAATGGCTCGTGGCGCTCCTCGGGACGTAATTCCGGCGGGTGGACCGCCCGGGAACGCCCGAATTTCCTCAGGATTCGGCTTGAACCTTTTTCCGGCTGACGACGACCAATGGCCATACGGCGGGTGACCCCATCATTCGCCGCACCCTAACGATCGGCGCGAGAAGCCCCCCTTCCCCCGCGCCGTTCGATCGGCCCGCCCGATTTCGTCCCCCATCGGGCGGGCCACCCCCTTATTTTCGTTGACACTTCGGCGCCTTGGATTGAGCAATGGCGGCAACGTGTCCGCTTTCGCGTTTGGGGGAATTGCCATGAAAAAAGGCCTTCGGTCGCGCCTCGCCCAATACGGCGACGAGGACTTCGCGCTGTTTCTGCGGCGCGGATTTCTCAAGGGCGCGGGGTTCACCGACGAGGCGCTCGACCGGCCGATCGTCGGCATCCTCTCGACGGCCTCCGACTTCAATCCCTGCCACAAGACCGCGCCGCAGGTCGCCGAAGCGATTTCCCGCGGCGTCCGTATGGCCGGCGCGCTGCCGTTCATATTCCCGACCGTGTCGCTGCACGAGGCGTTCTCGTACCCGACGTCGATGTTGCTGCGAAATCTGATGGCGATGGACGTCGAGGAGATGATCAAGGCGCTGCCGCTTGACGCGGTGGTGCTGATCGGCGGCTGCGACAAGACGATTCCGGCCGAGCTTATGGGCGCGATCTCGGCCGACATGCCGGCGATCGTCGTCAACGTCGGCTCGATGCTGGCCGGCAAGCACGAGGGCACGCGGCTCGGCGCATGCACCGACTGCCGGCGGCTGTGGGCACAATTCCGCGCCGGTACGCTCGACGGGCCGGACCTGAACCGCGCGCACGATCAACTGATGCCGACCTCCGGTACCTGCATGGTGATGGGCACCGCCTCGACCATGGCCTGCATGGCCGAGACCTTGGGCTTCATGCTGCCGGGCTCGGCGACGGCGCCGGCGGTGTCGTCCGACCGCTGGCGGTTTGCCGAGGCGACCGGCAAGCGCGCCGCCGAGATGGCGAAAACCGGCGGACCGAAGCCGAGCGAGTTGCTCACCAAATCGGCATTGAAGAACGCTTCGGTGGTGCTGCAGGCGACCTCGGGCTCGACCAACGCGATCGTGCATCTCGCCGCGATCGCGGGGCGCGCCGGCATCACCTATGACTTGCAGGAGCTCGACCGTGTCGGCCGCGACGTGCCGGTACTGCTCGATCTCAAGCCCGCCGGAAATAATTTCATGGAAGATTTCCACGTCGGCGGCAGCCTGCCGTCGCTGTGGCGGCGCTTGAAGGATCACCTCGATCTCAACGCCAAGACCGTCAACGACGAGACCATCGGCGAGATCATCGCGCGCTGGCCGGCTTACGTCGACGACAAGATCATCCGGCCGCTCGACAACCCGCTGGTGAAGAACGAAGCGATCGCGATTCTCACCGGCAACCTCGCGCCGGGCGGGGCGGCGATCAAACTCGCCTCGGCGACACCTGAGTTGTTCCAGCATGAGGGGCCGGCGCTCGTTTTCGACTCGCTGGAGGATCTGGAAAAGCGCATCGACGATCCTGGTCTCAACGTCACGGCGCAGACCGTGATGGTATTGCGGAACGCGGGGCCGATCGGCGCGCCGGGCATGCCGGAGGCCGGCGCGCTGCCGATCCCGAAGAAGCTCGGCTCCAAGGGCCTCAAGGACATGGTGCGGCTGTCCGACGCGCGGATGAGCGGCACTGCGTTCGGCACCGTGGTGCTTCACGTTTCGCCCGAGGCCGCAGCCGGCGGGCCGCTGGCGCTGGTTCGCGATGGCGACCGGATCGAACTCGACACCAAGGGGCGCAAGCTCAATCTCAAGGTCGACGACGCGGAATTAAACAAGCGCCGCGCACAATGGAAGCCGCCACAAAAGCCGGCTCGCGGATTCGTCCGGCTTTACACCGATCGGGTGACGCAGGCCGAGCACGGCTGCGACTTCGATTTTCTCTCCGGCAAACAGGGCTGACGGCGGTTGTCCCCATGAACCGTTGGAGTTTTCTGGCAGCAGTCGCTGCACTTTCGGTTGTTGTTTCAACTCTGGCTTTGGCGGCGAATGTCAACATCGACGCGCTGGCGGGCGTTTACAAAAAGACATTCCCGAACGCCAATATCGACGGCGGCAAATACCAGTCCGAGAACATTCTGGAGATCGTCAAGGTTTCGCCGACAGCCGCTTACGTCCGCACCCATCTCGAGTTCTTCAACGGCCACATCTGCAACATCTGGGGCGTGGCCAAGGTCGAAGGCGATGCGCTGGTCTATCGCGGCGAGACCAACTCGCAGGGCAAACAGTGTCTGCTCAGCGTCAAGCTTCAGGGCGGCAAAGTCACGCTCGACGACAAGGACGGCGCCTGCGCCATCGGCACCTGCGGCAATCGCGGCATGTACAACGGCACCGCGTTCGAGCTGAAGAAGCGCCGCGCCATCCGCTACATGGACGTGCTGGAGAACTCAGATCAGTACAAGGACGCAGTCGACGAGCACGACGGCAAGCCAAAAACCCGGTTGCCCTAAGCCAACTCCTTGCGCACGATCTTGGCTCCCTCGACCATCGCGCACATCTTTCCGAACGCCACCTCGCGCGGCAGATATTTCAATCCGCAGTCCGGCGCCACCACGATGCGCTCCGGCGCAACGTAAGGCAGCGCGCGGCGGATGCGGGCGGCGACCGTCTCCGGTGTCTCGACCTTCATGTCGGAAAGATCGAGCGTGCCGAGGATCACGGTCTTGCCCGGTAGCTTCTCCAGGACCGAGCAATCGAGTCCGGACTGCGCGGTCTCGATCGAGACCTGCTGGACTGGTGAGCCAGCGAACTCCGGCAGGAACGAATAGCCCTCGGGCCGCACATGGATCACGGCGGCGTAGCCGAAGCAGATATGCACCGCGGTCGTTCCCTTAACGCCGTCGAGCGCCGCATTGAACGCCTTCAAGCCGTATTGTCGCGCCTTCTCCGGCCGCGCCTGCATGTACGGCTCGTCGATCTGCACGATGTCGGCGCCGGCCGCGAACAGGTCCTTGATCTCGGCGTTGACGGCAGCGGCGTAGTCG
>Ga0207670_10001178_pt1 | contig 13805 bp, 14 predicted proteins | sample KBSS23HmetaG_FD_184339 | JGI IMG/M metagenome (GOLD analysis project Ga0207670, IMG submission 184339) | Switchgrass rhizosphere microbial communities from Kellogg Biological Station, Michigan, USA - KBS S2-3H metaG (SPAdes) (version 2) | ecosystem: Host-associated > Plants > Roots >... | reverse complement strand
GTCGGGAGGCACGACCGCGTAAATCGAAGGCGGTGTCGGCGAGTCCCAGCAGCGACATCACCAGCACCGGCCAGCCGAACACGAAAACGGCGACATAGATGCCGCTCAGCGTGAAGGGCCGGGCGCCCATGCCGCGGGTGATCATGTGCAGCACGGCAAAGCCGAGGATCGCGTAGGCCATCAGCAGGCTCGCGGCGAGCACGCCGGCCGAGGTGCCGACCATGCCGGGCAGCAACGAGGCCACGACTGAGGCGCCGACCAGCGCCGGCGCATAGACCGGGAACTGCATGGCAGGCAGGTCCGAAGGCGGGCGGCGCAGCCGGCCGGAGATTTTCACGACGCGCTCGGCAAGCCAGAGGTTGACCACGTTGGTAATGGCGGCGAGCACGGCTGCGGCCGGTGGCAGCACTGCGACCAGAATATCGATCAGCCGGCTCGGGTCGGAAACGTCCGGCGCGGCCCCGCCCGGGTTCGACGGTGCGCGCGCCGGCATCTTGAGCGTGCGTTCAAGGCCGCTGCGCAGCGAGTTGCGGAAATTTTCGAGATCTGTGCCGAGCGTCAGCATTCCGGCGATCACAATGGCGGCGCCGATGATCGCGGCCCAGAACACCAGATGGCCAACCGGATACCATTCAAGCCCGTCGGGCGTGGGGTGTGTTGCCGGGCGCGCCAGCAGCGCGAGATAACCGAGCCACCACGCCGGCAGCCCGATCGCCAGCATGAACGCAATGAAGAAGAACCCGCCGAACACGGCCGCGAGGCTCGCCGATGCGACGACTGCGGCGATCAGCGCCGCCCAATGGCTCCAGCCCATCGCTGCGATCAGGATCGGCAGCGGCGCGAGATAAAACAGCGGCACCGAAAGCATCGAGCCGGACGCGACCGAGGCGAACAGCAATGCCGTTGCTGCTCCCGCGCTGACGCCAATGAGGGCCACTTGCATCATCGAGCTGTCCCGCTCCTTTGAGCGGTTAGAGGCGGATCCAAATATTGGTCCGTCCCAACCATCGGTCCCCGGGACGATCCCGGAGACCTCGATTATTTCATTCAGCCTGTGAGCGTGATCTTATCCGAAAACCGGTTCCCACTTTTCGGGATCACGCTCGCGCCTTACCGGATCACATAGGGCAGGAGGCCGAGGAAGCGTGCACGCTTGATCGCCTGGGCGAGCTCGCGCTGCTTCTTTGCCGACACTGCCGTGATCCGGCTCGGCACGATCTTGCCGCGCTCGGATACATAGCGCTGAAGGAGCTTGGCGTCTTTGTAGTCGATCTTCGGCGCATTGGCACCGGAGAACGGGCAGGTCTTGCGCCGCCGGAAGAACGGCCGCCGTGCGCCACCGCCACCACCGCCGCCACCGAAACCGCCACCGCCGTCACGATCGCGAGAAGAGTCACCGAATGCCATGATCGTTACTCCTCCATAGCCGCGTCAATCGGACGCCGGTCGCCGCGATCGTCGTCGCGGTCACGGCGCGGCGGCCGATCGCCCCGGTCACCGCCGAATCCGCCACCACCACCGAAACGATCGCCGCGGTCGCCGAAGCGGCCGCCGCCACGCTCGTCGCGCTCGCGGTCGCGCTCGACCTTGCGCATCATGGCCGACGGGCCTTCCTCCAACTCGTCAACGCGAACGGTGAGATAGCGCAGCACGTCTTCGTTGATGCGCTGCTGGCGCTCGACCTCGGTCAGCGCCGCGGGCGGCGCATCGACGTTGAGCAGCGTGAAGTGCGCCTTGCGGTTCTTGCGGATGCGGAAGTTCAACGACTTCACGCCCCAGTATTCGTTCTTGGTGACCTTGCCACCGAGGCCTTCGATGACCGTCGTGAACTGCTTGGTCAGGTCTTCGACCTGCTGCGCGCTGACGTCCTGGCGCGCAAGATAGACGTGCTCGTATAGCGGCATGGAATGCCTTTCCTCTGTTCGGTCCGTCTTTTGGCGCCAAGCCCTTCGAGCCCTTCGGAAAGGCTCGATTGCTCTGAAGGCGGAAACACGGGACGCCGGACCACCTGGTCCTACCGGCTCTTGCGAGACGGCCGTCCGTTCAGCTTCCGGCCAATCAACGGAGTGCGCGTTTTATAGGGTTTTTTGAGCGGAACGCAAGTTCTTGAGCCGCCGTCAGGTTACTTGAGGTTCCTTGCCGCTCGATCGGCCGTTAACTTGACAGTCTGCCCGATATTGGGGCCATTCGGCCCGATTTTGCGAAAGGAACTCGGCAATGACGGCAGCCTTCGTTTTTCCGGGCCAGGGCAGCCAGGCGGTCGGCATGGGCAAGGCGCTGGCGGAGGCCTTTCCGCAGGCGCGGGCCGTGTTCGAAGAGGTCGATGCGGCGCTCGGCGAGGCGCTCACCGCGATCATGTGGGAGGGCCCAGCCGATACGCTGACGCTCACCGAGAACGCCCAGCCCGCGCTGATGGCGGTGTCGCTTGCGGTCATGCGCGTGCTTGCAGCGGAAGCTGGCGTCGATCTCAAGCGCGACGCGCAATTCGTGGCCGGTCATTCGCTCGGCGAGTATTCGGCGCTCGCTGCGGCCGGGGCGTTGAGCATTTCGGACACTGCGAAACTCCTGCGCATCCGCGGCCGCGCCATGCAGCAGGCGGTGCCGGTCGGCACTGGCGCCATGGCGGCGCTGCTTGGCCTCGAGCTTGATGCCGCAGCGGCTGCCGCGGCCGAAGCGGCGCAAGGAGAAGTCTGCGACGTCGCCAACGACAATGGCGGCGGGCAGGTCGTGGTGTCGGGCAAGACGTCGGCGGTAGAACGTGCGGTCGAAATCGCCAAGGCCAAAGGCGCCAAGCGCGCCATGATGCTGAAGGTCTCGGCGCCGTTTCATTGCGCGCTGATGAAACCGGCCGCTGACGCCATGGCGGAGGCGCTGGGCAAGACCAACGTGAAGCCGCCGATGGTGCCGGTGGTCGCCAACGTGCTGGCAAAGCCGATCAGCGATCCGCCGGACATCGTGCGGCGCCTCGTCGAGCAGGTGACCGGCACCGTGCGCTGGCGCGAGTGCGTGGCGTTCATGGCGGGGGCTGGGGTGACGCAATTTTACGAAATTGGTTCGGGCAAGGTGCTGACCGGATTGCTCAAGCGTATTGCGGATGGTGCGACCGGCACGGCGATCGGCGCGCCGGACGACGTTGCGGCGTTCAAGGCCGCACGCGGCTAAGCGCCAAACATCAACAAGGAGGCTCGCATGTTCGACCTGACCGGCAAGACCGCGCTGGTGACCGGAGCCTCCGGCGGCATCGGCGGCGATATCGCGCGCGCATTGCACGCGCAAGGCGCCAAAGTGGCGGTTTCCGGGACCCGCCGCGAAGCGCTGGATACAATTGCCGGCGAGCTCGGCGGGGCGCCCGTGCTGCCCTGCGACCTGTCGAACAAGGATTCGGTCGAGGCGCTGGTGCCCGACGCCGAGAAGGCGCTCGGCCAGCTCGACATCCTGGTGGCCAATGCCGGGATCACCAAGGATGGCTTGTTTGTTGCGCTCAAGGACGACGACTGGGATCAGGTCCTCAACGTCAATCTGACGTCGACCTTTCGGCTCGCACGCGCGGCGGTGAAGCTGATGATGCGCAAGCGCTTCGGCCGCATCATCGGCATCACTTCGGTGGTCGGGATCACCGGCAATCCGGGCCAGGCCAATTACACCGCGACCAAGGCCGGCATGATCGGTATGTTCAAGTCGATCGGCAAGGAATACGCCAAGCGCGGTGTTACCGCGAATTGCGTGGCGCCCGGGTTCATCGCAACGCCGATGACCGAAAAGCTCAACGACAAGCAGCGCGAGGCGATCCTGCAGATGGTTCCTGCCGGGCGGCTGGGAGCCGGTTCTGATGTCGCCGCGGCGGTGGTTTATCTTGCCTCCAACGAGGCAGCCTATGTCACCGGCCAGACCCTGCACGTGAACGGCGGCATGGCGATGATCTGATGGCCGGGCAAGCTCTCCACACCAGCCCTCTTTGGCTGGCCAAGCCTTATGGAGTATGTTAACCGAGCAAAGCCTGGCGGGGAAAACCGTATAGGCGAGGGCGACTTGCGGTCCGCTCGCGACCGTGCTGAATCCCCCCGTCTTTCACGGCGAAGCTCGCGACGCGCTGTCCCGGGGTCGTTGATCGAGCCCATTTCTAACTAGAGGTTCAGACGATGAGTGATATCGGCGAGCGGGTGAAGAAGATCGTCGTGGAGCACCTGGGCGTTGAGCCCGACAAGGTCACCGAAGGCGCAAGTTTTATCGATGATCTCGGGGCCGACAGTCTCGATACGGTCGAGCTTGTGATGGCCTTCGAGGAGGAGTTCGGCTGCGAGATTCCGGACGACGCTGCGGAAACCATTTTGACCGTCGGCGACGCGGTGAAGTTTCTCGAGAAAAACGCCAAGAGCTGACGCCTGTCCGGTTTTAACGGGCGGCGCGACGCCTCATTTGGCGGTTCATTCCTTCATTTTGAGGGATACTATCGATAGCCCGGCGCGGTTCGGCGCGGGGTGCTGCGGCTGTGGACTGGGAGAATGGCTTGAGACGCGTCGTCGTCACCGGCATGGGCATGGTTACTCCGCTCGGTTGCGGGGTTGAGCACATCTGGGCTCGCCTGATCGCGGGCGAAAGCGGGGCGAAGGCGATCGACACGTTCGACGTTTCCGACATCACCTGCAAGATCGCCGGCGTGATCCCGATCGGCGACGGCACCAACGGCACCTACAATCCCGACCAGTGGATGGAGCCGAAGGAGCAGCGCAAGGTCGACAAGTTCATCGTCTATGCGATGTGTGCGGCGAAGCAGGCGCTCGAACAAGCCGGCTGGAAGCCGACCACGCCCGACGAGCAGAACGCCACCGGCGTCATGATCGGCGCCGGCATTGGCGGCGTCGAGGGCATCGCCGACACGGCGGTGACGCTGCACGAGCGCGGCCCGCGGCGGGTGTCGCCGTTCTTCATCCCGGGCCGCATTATCAATCTCGCCTCCGGCTATGTGTCGATCGAGCATGGCTTGAAGGGTCCCAATTCCGCGGTGGTCACCGCCTGCTCGACCGGCTCGCATGCCATCGGCGATGCCGGGCGGATGATTGCGCTCGGCGACGCCGACGTCATGGTGGCGGGCGGCTGCGAGTCGCCGGTCAACCGCATTTCCATGGCGGGATTTGCCGCCGTGCGCGCGCTCTCGACTGGCTTCAACGACCGGCCGACGAAGGCATCGCGGCCTTACGACAAGGATCGCGACGGCTTCGTCATGGGCGAGGGCGCCGGCGTTGTCATTCTGGAGGAGTACGAGCACGCCAAGGCGCGCGGCGCCAAGATGTATGCCGAGCTGGTCGGCTATGGCATGTCGGGCGATGCCTTCCACATCACGGCGCCGACTTCCGACGGCGATGGTGCATTCCGCTGCATGACCGCGGCGATCAAGCGCGCCGGCATCCAGCCGGGCGAGATCGATTACATCAATGCCCACGGCACCTCGACACCGATGGGCGACGAGATCGAGCTCGGCGCGGTACAGCGCCTGGTCGGCAACGCAGCCGGCCGCATCTCGATGTCGTCGACCAAGTCGGCAATCGGCCATCTGCTCGGCGCGGCTGGCGCGGTCGAGGCGATCTTCTCGATCCTGGCGATGCGGGACGGCGTGGCGCCGCCCACTCTCAATCTCGACAATCCTTCAGTCGAGACGCCAATCGATCTCGTGCCGCATGTGGCGCGCAAGCGCGACATCGGCGTGGTGCTGTCGAATTCGTTTGGCTTTGGCGGCACCAATGCTTCGCTGATCTTCCGCCGCGCAGCATGAGGTCGTGAGGCATTTCCACCGTTTCGCCATATTTGCTTTCGATCAGGCTCTGCCGGCGAATATAGCCGCGCTGAATGCCAGTGAAAAATCATGGGCAGCGCGGTGGAAATCTGCGAGCATGCGCGAATAGCGGGCCGCGCATGGCTGTCTCTTGGCCTTTTCTGAGCCGCTCTGTTGGGGCGGTACTACAATCTCGCTCACTCGTCGCTTACTGGGGGATTTGCGCGCATGAAGGCGGGGGCTAGGCGGTGAATTCAGCCAATCAACCGCCCGGTGGCGACGGTCGCGACCGGCCGCCGGTTTCGGAGCCGGGCCAGCCGCCGCAGCAGCGTCCCGGTGTCCCGACGAGTTCCCCGCGGCCGACACCCCAGACGGCGATGCCGGCTCCGCGCCCGGGTCAACCGCCGAGCGCGCCACCTTCTCCGCCGCCAGGAACAGCGTCAGGCCAAGCGGCCGGTCCCGCGCCGCGCAACGGCCAGGCCGGACCAGCGCCGGGACGTCCGTCACCGCCGTCCAATACCGCGGCGGCAAGGCCGCAGCCACGGCCCGCCGTGCCGCCGCCACCGGTGCGACGCCAGCCGGATGCCGGGGCCGCCCGGCCGCCGGCGCCGCCGCTGCCACCTTCGAGCGCGCGCGCCGTGCCAGGCGCCGGCGAGCCCTATCCGCCATTGCAATCGGCGCCGCACGACAGCGCCGCGTCGATCGACACCAGACCGATCACACCGCGCAGCCCGCGCGCGGCGCTGCAGCCCGAGGACGTGCCGATGCCGACACGGCGCTCCAGACGCGTCCGCAACCCGATCGTGATCGCCGGCAATGCCTTGCTCACCGTGATCTTCCTGGTGACCTTGATCGGCGGCATTGGCTTCGTCATCGGCAAGCAGCGTTTCGACCTGCCGGGACCGCTCGCCGAGGACAAGGTGGTCAACATTCCGCGCGGCGGCATCCGCGACACCGCGGATATCCTGGTGCGCGAGGGCGTGATCGATCAGCCCAGCCTGTTCATCGCCGGCGCGCTCATATTCAAGGCCCAGAACGAACTGAAATACGGCGAGTACAAGTTCACCCGGAACGCCAGCCTGCGCGACGTGGTCGATACCATCATCGAAGGCAAGGTGATACAGCACGCCTTCACCATTCCCGAGGGCCTGACCTCGGATCTGATCATGCAACGCCTGGTCGAAAACGAGACGCTTGCCGGCAACATCCGCGACGTGCCGCGCGAGGGTACCCTGCTGCCGGAGACCTATCGGTTCACCTTCGGCACCACGCGCGAGCAGATGATCCAGCGCATGCGGCAAGCCCAGCAGCGCGCGGTGCAGGAGATCTGGGATCGCCGCGCCTCGGATCTGCCGATCAAGACGCCGGAGCAACTGGTGACACTCGCGTCGATCGTCGAGAAGGAAACCGGCAAGCCCGAGGAGCGCACGCGAGTCGCCGCGGTGTTCGTCAACCGGCTCCGCCAGAAGATGAAGCTGCAATCCGATCCGACCATCATCTACGGGCTGGTCGGCGGCAAGGGCTCGCTCGGGCGGCCGATCATGCGCAGCGAGATCGAGCAGCCGACACCCTATAACACCTATGTCATTGACGGGTTGCCGCCGGGACCGATCGCCAATCCCGGCCGCGCTTCGCTCGAAGCCGCCGCCAATCCGGCGCGTACCAAGGAGCTGTTTTTCGTCGCCGACGGCACCGGCGGCCACGCCTTCGCCGACACTTACGAACAACACCAGAAGAACGTCGCGCGGCTGCGCGTGATCGAGCAGCAGACGGCGCAGCCCCGCAGCGTGCAGCCGACGGCGCCGGCCTTCGCGGCTCCGCAGCCGTCGAGCGGCACGCCGCGGCGCGCGCGCTAGCCACCACCGGCTTTGCAAAGGCGGGAAACCGGTTTCCACTTTTCGGGATCATGCTCTAAGGTCGCCGCGAATTCTCGCAAACGGATTCGGAACACGATGGCGCTGTCGAGCATGACCGGCTTTGCCCGCGGCCAGGGCGGCGGCGGCAGCTATGCCTGGGCGTGGGAGCTCAAGTCGGTCAATTCCAAGGGCCTCGATCTCAAGCTCCGGCTGCCGCCCGGTTGGGAGGCGGTCGAGCCGGGCGTGCGTGCGCGCGCTTCCGAGGTGCTCTCGCGCGGCAGCGTATTCGCCAATCTGACCGTGAGCCGCGAAGGCACCGCACCGGTCGCCCGTATCAACGAGCCGGCGCTCAACGCCGTGCTCGCCGCGCTGAAAGGCCTGGAAGGCAAGGTCGCGGGTGCGCCGCCGAGTCTTGATGGCATCCTGGCGCTCAAGGGTGTGATGGAGGTGAGCGAAGCCGAGGAGAGCGAGAGTGAGCGCAGCGCGGCCGAAGCCGCTGTCGTCGCGGGCTTCGGCGAAGCGCTGAAGGGCTTGGCCGAAATGCGCCGCATTGAAGGGCAGGCGCTCGGCAAAATCCTGTCGGCACGGCTTTCGGAAATCGGTGCGCTCGCCGCCCGGGCCGAAGCGGCACCCGGGCGCAAGCCCGAGGCGATCAAGGCGCGGCTCGCCGAACAGGTCGCGACATTGCTGGAAGCCTCCCAGCGGTTCGACGCCGACCGGCTGCACCAGGAGGCGATCATGCTTGCCACCAAGATCGACATCCGCGAGGAGCTCGATCGGCTTGCGGCGCATGTCGCGCAGGCCAAGAAGCTGATCGCTGACGGCGGTCCGATCGGGCGCAAGCTCGATTTTCTGTCCCAGGAGCTCAACCGCGAATCGAATACCTTGTGCTCCAAGGCCAACGACCTCGAACTGACCAACATCGGACTGGAGCTCAAGGCCGTGGTCGAGCAATTCCGCGAGCAGGTGCAGAACCTGGAATAGCGATGGCGCGCCGGAGCAAAAGCAAGGCGATCGCGCGGCGCGGCCTGATGCTGGTGCTGTCGTCGCCATCGGGCGCCGGCAAGACCACGCTGTCGCGCATGCTGCTGACGGTCGAGCGCGGTCTTGTGTTGTCGATCTCGGTGACGACGCGGCCGAGGCGGCGCGGCGAGGTGAACGGCCGGCACTACCATTTCATCGACCGCAAGAGGTTCGATCAGCTGGTGCGGGACGGCGACCTCCTGGAATACGCCGAGGTGTTCGGCAACGGCTACGGCACCCCGCGCAAGCCGGTGGAGAGGGCGCTCAAACAGGGCCGCGACGTGCTGTTCGACATCGACTGGCAGGGCACGCAGCAACTGCGCGAACGCGCCGAGGACGATCTCGTCAGCGTGTTCGTGCTGCCGCCGTCGAGCGGTGAGTTGTCGCGGCGGCTGCACACCCGCGCCCAGGACGACAAGAAGGTCATCCGCGCTCGCATGGCCAAGGCCAGCGACGAAATGAGCCATTGGGCGGAATACGATTACGTTGTAGTAAACCGCGACCTTGACCGGGCGTTCGGCGAGGTCCGCGCGATCCTGGCGGCGGAACGGCTCAGACGCAAACGACAACCCGGCCTGTCCGCCTTCGTGCGGGGCCTGCAATCGAAACTCTGAACGGTTCTCTTACCTCAGCTCACGTTGCGCTTGGCGGTGCAAAGAAACACTTCCGCGAGCCACCCCATTGGCAGCGCCAATAGCGCCCATCCGGCGAGGGCGTTGCCTCGTTGAACGGGATCGTCTCTTTGATGCTGACAACGTAGTAGCCCGCCGACGTGATCTTCACGTCAGCATCGGTGAGCTCGAAACAGTCACGCTCGCCGCAACACAACTCACCAGCCGCGTTCTTGAAACCGCCGCGCTGGATCCATTCTGCCGGGCCGTGGGCGTACGCGAGTTGCAATGAAACCATTGCCACCGCTGTAAGGCCGGTAAGGATGGAACCCGCGGCGCCGCCAAACTGTGGCAGTGCCATGAGCCACTCCTGTGATTCCCGGACTCGCTGATTGTGCGTTGCAACATAAAAAATGCAATAGTGGGATAACGTATTAGAATACCGTTGCTTACGAATTAGCCTGAGCGTTGCAGCTATGTCACAAGAACGACACGTCCGACCACGCGGCCGGCGCGGAGGTCGTCGAGGGCGGCCTGGGCCGCGGCCAGCGGACGTTCCTCGATTGGCAGTGGACTGAGCCCTCCGGCGCGGGCGAGCGCGATCAATTCGTTTGCCTCCCGCAAGGTGCCGGTCAACGTGCCTTCGACCGTCATGGCCTTGAGCACGAACATGGTGGCCGGCAGCGGGAAGTTGCCGCCGAGCAGGCCGGTGACCACGACCTTGCCGCCCTTGGCGAGTGCGCCGGCGGCGAAGGCGAGGGATTTCTCCGAGCCGACAAAGTCACAGGCCGCGAACACGCCGCCGGCGGTCGATTTGATCAGCGCCCGCCGCGCCTCGCGGTCGGCCGGATCGAACGCTGCAGCCGCGCCGGCCTTGAGGGCTGCCTCGCGTTTGCCAGCATCGATGTCGGCAACGATCGGCGGCTGCGGAAACAACGCTTTCGCAATCGACAGCCCCATCATGCCGACGCCGCCGAGACCGACCAGCAGCGCGGGTCCGCGCGAGGCGTGCGACTGCAAACGCTTGAGCGCGGAATAAGCGGTGAGGCCCGAGCACATCAGCGCGCCGGCGAACGATGGCGACAACGGCACATGGTCGATCAGATAGCGCGGGTGCGGCACCAGCACGTGCGAGGCAAAGCCGCCGTCGGCCGAGATGCCGAGATGGCGGTTGTTGGAGCAGAGGTTTTCCTCGCCAGCCTTGCACGCGGCGCATTGGCCGCAGCCGATCCAGGGATAGACCGCAACCTTCGCGCCGATCTTGGCGCCAGCCGCATCGGGGCCGGCGCGCTCGACCACGCCCGCGATCTCATGGCCCAGCGTGAACGGCAGTATGCGGCCTTCACGCACATCGAGCGTTTTGCCTTCGCCGAGCGCGAAATAGCCGTCCTGCATGTGCAGGTCGGAATGACAGACGCCGCAGCGCTCGATGCGTATAAGCACCTCGCTGCCCTGCGGCTCCGGACAATCGACAATGGTTTCGCAAAGCGGGGCTTGATAGGCGGTCAGCGAGAAGCGGCGAAGTTTCGTCATGTCGGCACTCTACCGCGCATGATCTTATCCGAAAACCGGTTCCCACCTTTCAGGATCATGCGCCCGCTTCAAAGGCGCGGGCGAGGGCAACGAAACCATCGATCGGGATTTCTTCCGCCCGCGCGGTCGGCTCGATGCCGGCCGCGGCGAGCAGCGGCAGCGGTTCGGATGTCAATGTCCGAAGGCTCTGCCGCAGCATTTTTCGTCGTTGACCGAACGCCGCCTCGCTGACCCGTTCGAGCAGGCGGCGGTCGCACGGGAGCGGCTTGGCGCGCGGGACGAACTCCACCACAGAGGACGTCACCTTGGGCGGCGGTACGAAGTTGGACGGATGAACATCGAACAGGATTCTCGCCTGCGTCCGCCAGCCGGCCAGCACCGAAAGCCGGCCGTAGGTCTTGCTGCCCGGCGGGGCGACGATGCGCTCGGCCACTTCGCGCTGGAACATCAGCACCAGCCGATCGTACCAGGGTGGCCATGGCTCGGCTGTCAGCCAGGAGACCAGCAGGGCGGTGGCGATGTTGTAGGGCAGGTTGGCGGCGATGCGCGCGGGCCCGCCGTCGAGATATGGCTTGGGGTCGAACTCAAGCGCATCGCCGGCGACGATCGCGAGCCGCCCGGGATAATGCGCCGCGATCTCCTCAAGCGCGGCCATCGCGCGATGATCGCGCTCGACCGCGATCACCCGGCGGGCACCTTCGGTCAGCAGTGCGCGGGTGAGGCCGCCGGGGCCCGGGCCGATCTCGATCACGGTCGCGCCATCGAGCGGGCCCGCGGCGCGGGCGATGCGGCCGGTGAGATTGAGATCAAGCAGGAAATTCTGGCCGAGCGCTTTCTTGGCGGAAAGCCCATGTCGGCGGATCACGTCGCGCAGCGGCGGTAGATCTTCGGCTTCGTCCTGCGCCGCGCTCATGAGTTTTTTGATTTGCGCATGATCTTGTCGGAAAACCGGTGCCCACGTTTCGGGATCATGCGCGTGCTGCGGCTGGCGTCCGAAGCTTGTTTTCGTCCGCCGCGGCAAGCCGTGCCGCAAGCTTCAGCGCCGCGACCAGGCTCGACGGATTGGCCTTGCCGGTGCCGGCGATGTCGAATGCGGTGCCGTGGTCGGGCGAGGTACGCACGAAGGGCAGGCCGAGCGTCACGTTGACGGCATGATCGAACGCCAGCGTCTTGATCGGGATCAGCGCCTGATCGTGATACATGCAGAGCGCAGCATCATAGGTCTGGCGCGCCGCCTCATGGAACATGGTGTCGGCGGGCAGCGGCCCCCGCGCGTCGATGCCGTCAGCAACGAGCCGCTCGATGGCGGGGCGGACGACCGTCGCGTCCTCCTTGCCCATGGCGCCTTCCTCTCCCGCATGGGGATTGAGGCCGGCGATCGCGAGCCGTGGCTGGACGATGCCGAAACGATCGATCAGGTCCCGCGCCACCACCCGCCCGGTCTCGAAGATGAGGTCGCGGGTGAGCCGCTGCGGTACCTCCTTGAACGGCACATGGATCGTGACCGGCACCACCGCCACCTCAGGCGACCACAGCATCATCACTGGCCACGCCGGATTGCCCGTCTGCTGAAACGACAGCTTGGCGAGATACTCAGTATGGCCCGGGTCGGTGAAGCCGCCCTTATAGAGCACGCTCTTGGCAACTGGATTGGTGACGACCGCAGCTGCAACGCCGCTGACCACATCGGCGACAGCGCGATCGATCGACGCGATCGCGGCCGGTGCGCTGGTGGCGTCCGGTTCTCCGGGCTCGGCCGTCGCCGGGAGGCCGAGCGCGACCACAGGCAAGGCGCGCGCGAACAGGGCAACTGCGTTCCCCGGAGTGACGACCTCGATGGGCACGTCGAGGCCGAGCCGTTCGGCGCGTCGCGCCAGGCATTGTGGATCGGCGAGAACATAGAAGGCGGGCAGATCGAGTTCCCGGCGGCGCAGCCAGGCGGTAAGCGTGATGTCCGGCCCGATTCCGGCGGGCTCACCCAGGGTCAGCGCCAGCGGTCGCGCCATGGCCCAGTCCTACCGGTATTCGATCATGGATTGATCGCGCAGTTCCTTGAGGTACTTCTTGGAGACAGTTTCGAAAGCCTCATTGAACATTTCGTCGCGAACCTCTTTTTTCGCGGGTCCACTCTCGGACTGCCGCTTGCCGCACAGCGCATAGACTTCGACACCTTGCGGTGTGGTCTCCGGCGCGGTCAGCCGGCCAATCTCGGTCTTCGCCAGTACGTCGCGCAATTGCGCTGGTAGTTCCGCAGAGCCTTTGACCACCTGCGTACGCACCGCCACGTAGCGCGTTCCGCGGGCCAGCGCGATGCCCTCCTCGCAGCCTTGAAATCGGGCGCGGAGCGCCTCGGCTTCCTTCACGCGGGCCTCGAAGGCAGCCGGCGGCGATCCACGAGGCACTACAAACAGGATGGGGCGAAGCGTGTAGTCATATCCGGCCACGTTCGCGTCTTCGCGGTTCTTGGCCTTCAGCCGGCTATTGATGTCCTGGTCGCTGAACTGGAAGGCGCTCTGGTATTTGCTGCGGATGATTTGGCTCCAGATCAGGTCGGCCTTGATGCGGGACTTGAGCGTTTCCGTCTTGATGCCTGACTTTTCAAGGTTCTCAGAAAATTGTTTCGGCGTTGCCCGCATGCGCCGCGCCATGTTGGCGTAGGCATTGTCGACGTCCTTGTCGATGCCGTCGATGCCGAAGCGCCTCAGCAACTGGGTTTTTATTTTCTCGTTGATCAGTTCCTCCACCACCTCGTTGCGCGGCTTGGTCTGGTGGCTGCTCAGTTGAATGAGCTTGGCGCGCTGCTCGACGTCGAAAGCTGTGATCGGGTCGCCATTGACGATGGCGACCGCCTGGGCGTCGGCGCGGTCCGTCGTCGCGATCGCGATCACGATCGCGATGCCCGCGCCAAACATCAGGCGGCGCAACGCAAGCAGCCAGACAGGGGTCTTTTTCATCGTTCCGTAAATTACTTCCTGGTGGTGTGGTGGCGGTCGATCGACGCTCCCCCGCGCG
>Ga0207670_10001176_pt1 | contig 13820 bp, 10 predicted proteins | sample KBSS23HmetaG_FD_184339 | JGI IMG/M metagenome (GOLD analysis project Ga0207670, IMG submission 184339) | Switchgrass rhizosphere microbial communities from Kellogg Biological Station, Michigan, USA - KBS S2-3H metaG (SPAdes) (version 2) | ecosystem: Host-associated > Plants > Roots >... | reverse complement strand
CAAATTTCCGCGGAGGTCTATCACCAGAAGGACGGCCAGTTGGAGCGCAAAAGCTACAAGCAAGTGAAAATTGTCGCGATCAACAAATTTGCCGACCTGGCTCTTTTGAAAATCGAGGACAAAGACGCGCCTACTTTCGCGAAAACGTTGCTGGGCGATGCCGATGCGTTGGCGGTGGGCGAGCGAGTCTTCGCCATCGGCAGTCCGCTCGGTCTGGAACGCACCGTGACCGAGGGTATCGTCAGCACCAAGACCCGTCCGATGCAGGGCGATCTCTACCTGCAGACCACGGCGCAAATCAATCCCGGCAACAGCGGCGGCCCTTTGTTCAACCTGCGCGGTGAAGTCGTCGGTGTGACGAACATGAAGATTACTTTTGGGGAGGGCCTGGGGTTCGCCATCCCTGTCGAGGCGGTCAAGAATTTCCTGAACCACCGCGATGCATTCGCTTACGACAACGACAACCCGAGCAACCCATACCGCTATCTCGAGCCTCCCAGCCGCACGCTCAGAAAGAGCGATGCCCGCTGATGCGCCTTTCCGCGCGAGCAAACCGTTCGCGAAAGTGTTGTCTTGCTCGATGCCCTTCGAATAGGCAACATCCGCTTCGTTGCAGTACAAACAGAAGTCAGGCCGCTGAACCGGGCCATCACGAGAACCAGGTCCGCCCCGGCCGCATCACCAGACCCAAAACCATGAATCGGAAGTTCAATTCGTTCACTTTGTTGGTTGGCCTGTCAAGCGCACTCCATGCGGCCATTCCGTCTCCGGAGAAACTGCTGCCCGCGGATACCGTGGGCGTCGTGAGCGTGCCAGACTACGCGAAAGCCCGGGCGGCCTATGACGCGAACGCCAGCAGCCGGCTCTGGCGCGACCCGGCGATGAAGCCGTTTACTGAGAAGTTGATGAACAAGGTCAAAGAGGAATTCATCGTGCCGCTGGAGCGCCAACTCGGCGTGAAGTTCGCCGACTACAGCGGTCTCGCTCAAGGCCAATTCACGTTCGCGGTCACCCAAAATGGCTGGCAGGGCGGCCCAACCCCATTGCCCGCCTGGCTGCTGCTCGTCGATGCAAAGGACAAAAGTGGCCAGCTTAAGACCAACCTCGCCGAATTGAAGAAGCGCTGGCTGGACGCCGGCAAGACGCTCAGCACGGAAAAAATTCGGGACGTGGAATTCACCACGCTGATGGTCAGTGGCGAAGAACTCACCCGGACGCTGGAGAAATCGCTCTCGGATTCCAAGACGGACAAAGCGGAAAAGTCCGAGGGCAAAAACTCCGGCTCGAAGCTTGGAATCACCGTCGGACAGTCCGACTCATTGTTGATCGCGGCGAGTGACCCGAAAGTCATCGAGAAGATCCTGATCCTCCAGTCGGGCGGTTCGACGCCCGCGTTGGGCGAACAGGCCGCCTTCAACGCAGATTATCAGGCCCGGCTCCGAAACGCGCTGGTCTATGGCTGGGTGCATTTCAAGCCGATCAGCGACGCGCTCAACCGCGCGGCGTCTGAAGCCAGCCGGAAAAACTCCGATGGCGATTCCGGGCTGAATTGGTCGAAGATCCTGGCAGCTTCCGGGCTGACCGGGCTAAAGACCGTTTCCGGCGTCCTGAACGAATCGCCGGAGGGTTCGACTGGCGAACTATATCTCGGAGTACCGGCGGCCAGCCGCGTTGGACTTTTCAAAATCTTCGTGGCCGAATCCAAGGACACCACGCCTCCGCCGTTTGTCTCGGCGGACGCCGTCAAGTATCAACGCTGGCGCCTGGACATTCCCAAAGCCTGGGCTGCGCTCGAGAATATGCTCATGCAGATCTCCCCGCAAATGGCTGGCGGCCTGAAGTTCATCATGGACTCGGCCGGCAAGGACAAAGATCCCAACTTCGATCTGAAACGCGAGCTGATAGGCAACCTGGGCGATGACATTATCTCGTACCAAAGAAAACCGCGCGGCAGTACCTTCGCCGACCTGAATTCGCCGCCGTCGCTTTACCTGGCGGGCTCACCCAACGCCGAAAAGGTCGTGACGGCGCTCAAGAGCCTCGTCTCGTTGCTGACCGGGGCGGGCAACCCTCCCAAGGAGCGGGAATTCCTCGGCCGAAAAATTTACACGCTGGCCTTGCCGTCCATGCCCTCCCCCGACGGCTCGGCCGGCGCGCCCCACAACCTGAGTTACGCCGCCGGCGCCGGCTACGTCGCAATGTCCACCGATGAAGCGATGCTCGAGAATTTCCTGCGCAGCAGTGAGAGCAGCGGCAAAGCCCTGCGCGAAACTGCCGGCCTCGCGGACGCCGCCCAGAAAATCGGCGGAATGAGCACGGGCTTGTTTGGCTACGAAAACGCCGGCGAGACCATGCGAGGGATCCTGGACGCGCTGAAGAACGATTCCAGTTCCCTGGAAAAAATGCTGGGAATGATGCCACTGCCCCCAAAGTTCAGCGCCAAAGACGGCAAGGGCCTTAAGGATTGGCTCGATTTCTCATTGCTGCCACCCTTCGACCAGATCTCCAAATATTTTCACTTCTCGGTTTATACCGGCAGCGCCAATGCCGATGGGCTGAGTTACAAAGTGTTTTCGCCCACGCCTCCACAATTGAAAAATTAGTCGGACTTCGGCCCGTGACACTCCGGACGCGTGGTTGGCCGTCACTCCTGGGGATAGACCAGAACCCGGTCGTGGACTAAAACGATCAGATCATTTTTTCCATCCCCCGTCACATCCGCGATCAGCGCTTCGCGGGGCTCGGGGAATTCGCTGCGCCGGCCGCGGAACGAGCGTTCTTCGAATACCGGCCAGCGGCTGGCGGGGACCAATTGATGCGGCGACTCGAAAGTGACGATATCGAGCTGATTTTTAGCCGTTTCCAGGAAAACCAGGTCTTTGCGGCCGTCATTGTTCAAATCGCCCGACACCACGTCGTTCAAGTAGCCGTCTTTTATCGGCGTCTCGTATCCATCCAGTTCGGACAACTCCCAAACGTCGCCCTCAAACGACATCCAGGCGGCGGAATTCAGACTCATGAGCGCGAGGCTGGTCGGATTCGCAGTGCCCAACCCGATCGCCTGGAGGCTGGAAAAGTCGCTCACGGGCAGAGGCAGGTTGCGAACCACCTGCCACACTCCTGCCGCATCCCGTTCGCACAACGTCAGCGACTTTCGTTCCGCGTCGAGCAGAAACAGGGAGGCGATGCGGTTCGTTCCATTGGGAAGCGCCGCCGCCGCCACGATCCGCGAATTGCTCCCCGCGCCGTTGATCTGTTCCTTGACGCGAAAGGAGTAGGCCGGCTTGTTGTCCAGACTGTTCGTTTCGACCTGCCAAACGACCGCGCGCAAAAAGTTTTTCTGCGCCAGCAGCAGCTCTGGTTTCCCGTCGCCGTCCACGTCCGCCATGCTCAGCCACGGCTGTTCCGCGCTGCCACCGGGTGGCGCGAGGTCCTGCTCGTCGAATGGCTTGTCCGGCACCTGCAGCAGAACCTTGATCTTCTCGTAAGGGACCAAGACGATGAGGTCGTTCAAGCCATCCTGGTTGATGTCGTGAAAGGCCAGTGTCGTTGGGTTCGATTTGAAGTTCTCGCTCAATTTTTGCGCGGTGGTCTTTCCGTCGGCCGTGCGTATCTGCAATTCGCGTTTGTTGTCCTGTTCCACGATCAAGGCCAAAACCGGTTTCGCGCCGGGCAGGAGTGCGCCGGCGGCCAAGGCCAGCGGGCGTCCATCCAGCGGCAGGATTTTGGGGAAGGCAATCCGCCCCTTGCCATCGAGCTGCGTCACCCCAACCTGCCGCTCGTCCGAGCTCAGGAGAAAGATCTCCGGCTTGCCGTCGCCGTCCCAATCCGCCACGGCGATGTCACCGATGCCGGTCAAGGTCGGGAACGTTTTCGGCGCGGCCAGCGTGCCATCGGACTTTTGGAAGTAAACCGTGAGCTGGCCGCTTTCCGGCTCGGCCACAAGCAACTCGGGGAGCAGGTCGCCATTGATGTCCGCCCAAGCCATGCCGCGCCGGGCTTTGGTCGTCTTGCCTAGTGGCAGGACCTGAAATTGCCCTTCCTTGAACGCGCCGGACAATGGCTCGGCGTGCTTGCGCTTGAACGTGGAAATCTCCGCGCGCCCGGATTTCTGGGCGATGGTGACCAGTTCGGTCTTGTGGTCGCCGTCGAGGTCATCCGCCCAAAACGAGCGAATCGGCGGCAGCGTAAAATGAATCTCCGGACCGAGTTGGCCGGACTCGGTTTGCAAGCGGAAACGAAACGGATTCGGATTGTCCCAGTTGACCAGCAACAGATCCTCCCGCCCATCCCCGTCGATGTCCAGGACCTGGATGGCCCGGACAGCGCCGGAATACGAAATTCTTTCCGGCTCAGCGAGTGAGTGGTTGGTGGACTGCGCGAGGAAGTAAATGGAGTTTTCCGCGAGCAGCAACAGGTCCGTTCGGCCGTCGCCATTCAAATCACCGGAGGCAAGTCCGTTCTGGTCCAAAAGGCCGTCGTCCAGCGGCCAGCGTTTCGGAACGCTCCAGCCGTTGGTGCCCTCGTTGAATTGCACGACCAACTCCTTCGGCTCGCCGTAATAAGCCACGTCCGGCCGGCCATCGCCGTTAAGGTCCGCCACCACAAGACTGGAAATCCTCTTTTCCGACGCGATGGAATCAATGCGAAATCGCGCGTCCGGCGGCAATTGATTCAGCTCGCGTTTGACGGGAGATTTCGCTTCGGCCTGATTGGTTTTGCCGGTCTGGTTGTAGAGCAAATTGATTTTGGAACGGGAATTGTTGACGACGATCAGGTCCTCCAGACCGTCACCGTCCAGATCGGCGGCGCGCAAATGCCCGATCTGATTGTCGATGGGAAAAATCTCGGGACCGGTGAAGCCGAAACGATTGGTAGCACTGTCCCCGAGCGCCGTGACCACAATCGCTCCGAGCAGCCATGAGGCGCTTAGAATCCGCTTCGCTCGACTGATCCAATAGTTTTCCATGTGCGTGCGCTCTGCCGTGTACTGGCGCGAAGCATGTCAACCACGATGCGCGTTTGCCAGCCTATTCCCCCAGCAAATGCACCACCACGCGCCGCGAGTGCGGCTGAGCGCGGTGTTCCCAAAGATAAATTCCCTGCCAGGTCCCCAGAGCAAGGTTCCCATCCACGATCGGGATGCCGAGGTTTACCGCGGTCAACGCCGTGCGGACGTGCGCCGGCATGTCATCGTCGCCTTCGGCCGTGTGCCGAAACAGCGGGTCACCGTCGGGCACGAGCCGCGCGAAAAACCGCTCCAGGTCGCGGCGCACTTCTGGATCGGCATTCTCCTGAATCAACAGCGACGCCGAGGTATGCTGCAGGTGCATCGTGGCCAGCCCGGTCTGAAAACCGGCCTTGCGCACCAGTCCTTCGAGCTGGCCGGTAAATTCATACAAGGCGCGATGGTGCGTTTGGATCACCAATTCATGCAGGCTTTGACGCAACATGGATTACGTTAGGTCGGTACCGGCCCAACAGCAGTCAACGATTCAAGGCATTCACTCCGCCGGCCGTGGACGGTTTGTTCACGCCCAACAGTTGCTCCAGCTTCACATCCTTCGGATGGCCGCTGGCGAGCCCCTTTTGGTAATGCCAGCGCGCCAATTCCAGCGCCGGCGGCCGATAGGTCGAGTAAACCAACGCCAAATGGTAATGCGCCTCGGCATTTTCTGGCGCGAGTTGTAGGACGCGCCGGAATGCCGACTCCGCAGGCATACGCATTCCCTTTTCCCACAGTGCCACGCCGAGGTATTGAAATGTCTCCGCATTTTGAGGATCGAGTTGGGCCGATTGGCTGAGCAAGGTGAGGGCTTCGTCATATTTGTGCTGGCGAACCTTCACGATTCCAAGCAGCGACAAACCAAGGGAGTTTTTGGGGTCAGCCGTCAGCGCGCGTTTCAGGTTCGCCTCGCTTTCCGCCAACCGGTTCTGGCCCAATTGTGCGGCGGCAAGTTGGGCGCGGATCCGCACGTTGTTTTCGTCCAACCGCATTGCCCGCGTGTATTTTTCCTCCGCCTCATCGTAGTTCCTCGCGGCAAAAGCGCTTTCCGCCTCGCTGACCAGCAACCGGTTGTCGGCATCCGGATGACGCGACGGCCGGTTTTGGTAATTGGACAGAGAGCGTGCGCTGATTGCCTCCGGGGTTTTGAGCGATGTCACTTCCGGAGTGGAGGAAAGGGCGCGTCTCTCCGGCGCGTCTGAGCGGGCGCGCGAAACCGCGGCCTGTTGGGGCGATGGCACAATCTCGCTTCGTTGTGGTGTTGGCCGAGCGTCCGGCGCATTGCCTGTCACAGGCTTGGGCCGGTTTATTCCTGAGGCCAGCGCGTCCTTTTCTTCCTCCGCCCTTTGCAGCGCGATCTGCAAAACCGAAACCAGGTCGGCGCTCGTTTGCAGTGCCTTTCGCGCATCAGCCAGTTGTTTTTCCAGCGGCTGCGGTTTGGTTGGCAACGCGTTGGCCCGGCGAGAGGCCGCCTCGTTCAGCGGGGCGTCCGGCACTTTCTGCTCCGGTCCCAGATTGCCGCGGCGAACCTGCGCCGCCGCCGGCTCCGCCTGCACGCCGCTTGACCGCTCTTTCAGTTCATCCGTTCGCTGGTCGATCAGCCGGCCTTTCAACGATTCGTTCTCCTCGCGAAGTGCTTGGGTGTCCGCGCCGCCGGCCAATTTCTGAAACTGACGCTGCAGTGCCTCCCGCTCGAGGGTCAGCGACGCCACGAGTTCCATCTGTTGCTTCAGTTTTTGGTTCGCCGCCGCGAGCGCCTGTTTTGTTTGCTCGTATGCCACCGGGTCAATCGGCTTGTCGGGCTTCGTTTCCGCCTTCCTTAGATTGACCGTCAAGACTTCGACCTCCTTTCGCAGCGACTTGATTTTTTCCTCTGAGTTTGCCAATTCGCGCGGGTCCACTGCGGCGGGCTGCGCTGAGAGTGCTTCTTTGAGTTTTGCCTGCAACAACTCCTTTTCAGCAGTCAACTGGCGCACCTGCTCCAACAACAGCCCAATCCGATTCACAGGGTCTGAGGAAGCCAGGGCGGCTTTCTCGGTCGGTTCTTGTCGCGCTGGCTTATCCGCGTTCCTGATAAGTCCGAGCTTTTCCACCACATAGCCCAATCGAAACTGAACCACCTGCTCGTTCCAACCCGGATAGGCTTTAAGCACCCGGTTCAACTCGGTCTGTGCTTCCAAATATTTTTGCCTGGCCAACTCGCCACGGCCATTCTCCGAGAGCGCATCGGCCTGCTGAATCAAATTGTAGATCCGGACATACTCGTCGTCCGGCCCTTCCGCCAGCAGGAACGGTGAACCACCAGGCAGCGCAAGTACGCACACCGCCAGCCAAAGGTACCTGTTCATGAGCCCATCCTATCGGACAATCCAAAATATTGGCAATCCGTTTACCTGATCCACACCCCGGCGAGATCGAGCGACTTGCTGCGGGCGAGGACCGGCCGCGCTCCGGTGGGAGTGCCAAGATGCGCCCCACCCCGGCCAGACCGGCCCCAATTCGAGCTGAAAGGACGCCTGGCACCACTCGCCCCGGGCCCCGGATTTGTCGGCCCGGGGCGTTGACACTTCGTTGACACGTGTGTTAGCTTCCGCGCCAACTAGTTGTGCTCATGAATTCGTTCTTGAATCAACAAGTGCTGGTACTGAACCGCTTATGGCAGGCGGTCAATGTCTGTACCGCCCGGCGCGCCTTGACTTTGCTGTTTGAGGGTCACGCTCAAGTCGTTCTGGGGGAGAGCGACGGTTCGTTCGAGACTTACAATTTCAGTGAATGGCAGGACTTTTCGGAGCAGGAACCGCATCCGGAAAGCATCTGCACCGTTTCCTTCCGCATTCGCATCCCGCGCGTGATCCTGCTGGTGGTGTTCGACCGGCTGCCGAAAAAGGAGGTCAAATTCACTCGGCACAACATTTTCGAGCGAGACAAGAACACCTGCCAATACTGCGGCCGGGCGTTCGATCGCAAGGATCTCAATTTGGATCACGTGATCCCGCGCGACCGCGGCGGTCCAACCACATGGGAGAACATTGTCTGTTCCTGCATTGCGTGTAACACTCAAAAGGCCAACCGCACCCCGCAGGAAGCGGGCATGCGTTTGATCCGCAAACCCAAGCGGCCCAAGTGGCGGCCTTTTGTCCAGATCAACCTCGGCCTGCATTACCACGATAGCTGGAAGCATTTCCTCGATTTGGCCTACTGGAACGTGGAACTCGGGGAAGACAAGGCATAAGCTTGCCTTCGTGGATTACTTTGACGAGGCTTTCGCCGCTTCGATCAATTCCCAGAATTTCGGATTCCCCTGAAGCGCCTCGTCTTCGCCTGTCGGCAGACTGGAACGGAACAGGAAATCCTTTAACGAATTCCGATTGAGTATGCGATGGACCACAATTCCCAGCAGATGCCGCTCGAAATACACGCGATAATCACCCAGGCGAAAGCGATGCAGGATTTTTCCGTTCCGCTCCAATTTCCCGAACCGTTCGAGATCGGTTTTCATCACCTCCTGCGGCAGTCCGCGGAACTCGCCCAGGATGTGCAATTGCAATTCCCTGGGCATCTTTGCCAGTTCGACCGCGCTGGTCGGATTGAAGATGATTTGGAACGGCCGCATTGCGATTTCGTTGAAGCGTTGTGCTGTTGAATCGTTGCGTCCTATGACCCACAAATCGTTCGCTGCGTTGATGCATCCAATATGTCGATTCAGACAGGAAAAGACACGACAATTCCACAGGGTTTCGGGCCGACGATCGAGATCACTCCAAATGGATCGAGGACGAAAGCGATCGCGAAGCCAAAGTCGTCGAGTGGCCGCGTCAGTCGAGTGGAGGCGAGACCCGGCCCTTCGAGGACATGGCGGCGGGCAGAGGAAATACAGGCGGCGTCATTGGTCCCGGCAGAATTCCCAGTTTTTCGGCGGCGACAACCAGGTCCGCCAACGATGTGACATTCATCTTTTCCATGACACGCGCGCGATGGACTTTGATGGTCTTCTCCACCGTGCCCAGTTCACCCGCGACTTGCTTGTTGAGCCGCCCGCGTACCACCAGCGCCATGACTTCGCGTTCGCGCGGAGTCAGAGTGTCCGCGCGCTGCTGGAGTTCAGACAGTTCCGCATAACGCGTCCGGTCCTGCGAGTTCCGAGTCAGCGCCTGTTGCACGGCCCGCAGCAGGTCCTGGTCGTGAATCGGTTTGGCGAGAAAATCCGTCGCCCCGTCTTTCATCGCGCGCACGCTCACGGAAATATCGCCGTAACCCGTAATGAAGATGATGGAGATCGGCGGCGTCAACGCCTTGAGTTCCCGTTGCAGTTCAAGCCCGCTCAAACCCGGCATCCGAACATCGAGCACGACACAACCGGCGCCTTCGTCGTGGCTGGCCCGGTCGAGAAACTCGCGCGCCGAGGCGAACGATTCCACCGCGTAACCGGCGGACTTCAACAGTCGCGCCAGCCCCTTGCGGACGGACGGGTCATCGTCCACCACAAAGACGGTTGGATGGATTTCGGTCTTCTTCACGATCCCTCGACTTAAGCAGGGTGAATCATTCAGGACCCGTAATCAACTGTGAATCACAGGCCATCGGGCGCATGAAACCGCCACCGCCGGACCGCGGACCGTCCCGGTCCGCAGCGGCATAGCTGGCGGAAAGGCTCAGGAATGCTCCACACCACCTCGACCGAGCGCGACGTGCTGCGGGCGGGGACCGCCCGCGCTCCGATGGCAGTGTCCAGATGCGCCCCACGCCATCGTAGTGGTAGGCGGGGGCTGCCGTTTCCGCGTAAGAATAACATTGCCCACCAAGGCCAACACCCTATGCTATGACCACACAAATGAATTCAACCACCGCAGACTAATTCAACTCCCCGTAACAATTCCTCGTCCCGGAACGCGCCCACAAATCGCGGCCAGCGTCGTCTCGACTGGACCTCGATCATGAAACAGGCTTCGAAACTACTTTCCCTTGCACTTCTCCTGCTTGCGGCTGGTTCCTGCGGTTGCAGCATGATTGCTCCGTTGGTCAGTGCCGCCCTGCCCTATGCCGGGCTCAAGATATCGTTCGCCTGTATTCCGGAACACACCCTGGTAGATACGCCCTCCGGACAGCGACCCATTGAAAAGTTGGAAGCGGGCGAGCGGGTGATCGGCTTTGCCGGCAAGCCGGTGCTTATTCTCCAGAAACACGCCTACATGGAAAGTACGGAGACCATTTTTCTGCGCATCACCTTTGCCGACGGCGCGGCGGTCAACCTGTGCGGAATGCACCGTTTGGACGGAATTCGCGCCCGCAACATCCATGTCGGCCAGACCATCGCCGGCCGGAAAGTCACCGGCATTGAATCCCGGCGCGGAGAAACACACTCCTACGACTTGCTGACGGAGGATGCCGGTTATCGAATTGATGGGGTCCCCGTGAACAGCATGATCGAAGAAATGGTGGCTGCGGCGGCTGCCGGGAAGCGCTCGGTTCGGGACTGATCGGGTGCTGCGACGGGGGACGGGTCGCCGTCCGATGCGAGCTTCCCGCTCGCGTTAATCCCCACCGATCTGGGCATCACTGCGCCGGGATGGTGATCAAGGGCAGCTTCTCGTTCCCGCCGGTCTCCGCCAGGGTGAAGAAAAACATGACGGCAGTGAGCGCGCGTTTTGTTTGCCAGTCGCCGTCGTCAATCCAGAACCAGTGGTCGCGGTATTTCACCGCTGCGAAGGCGGCAGCCGGCTTGTTTTGGCCGCTGTAAATCCGCACTTTTTCCTGGCGGGCCCCCGCCGGGGTGCTTTCGGAGGAGGGCATTGCGCTGCGGTCCTTAACGTGCGCCTCGGGTACTTCCAGATAGCTGGCGAAAGCTATCATGACTTGCAGCATCGAGCGGCTGTTCACGGCCAGTTCGTTTTCCGTCCCGCGCGCCGGCGAGAACGTGAGCGTGAACCTCTGCTGCTCCGGCGACATCTTGAGCAGCCGCCGAATTTCCGCCGACTTTTCCACCGTGTCGGCGGGCACGTCGTCCCGCCGGAAGAACAGCACGGCGGTCTGGCCTTTGACCTTGTCCTCCTCCACCCGCATGCCAACCGCACCCGCGATCTGCACTTCGCGCATCAATTGCAGCGCGCGGACGAACTCTGGGTCCGCCTCGCGCACCGCGCCGCCCGCGGTCGAACGATTGCGCACACCGTTGAGCGATTCGACGGTCAGGCCCAGGATAAAGTCTGCCGCGTAACCCGACTGAAGCATGAAGAAAATGTTCTTCGGATCAATCGGGGTAATGAGGCCGCGCAGGAATTTCTCCCCGGTCAACGGCACGTAGGTGATGGTGGGCCGGTCGGTGTAGATGGCCTGGCCCCCGATGGATCCGTAGTTGCCCTGGACCGCCGTTGAGCTGGATAACGTCCCATTGATGCTGACACCGGTTTGCAGCGAGTAGCCGCTGACGATGGACGCCACGTCCAGGAACACCGGCAGGTCCATGTAGCGCAGCTTGACGATGTTCAGCAGCGTCTGCTGTTTCCACGAGTCCGCGATCGCGGTGCTGTAGTCGAAACGATCCACGGCAACGGTCTTGGGACCGAGATGCGCGCAGCCGGTGACCAGGGTGGCGGCCGCGAGAAAGAGACACATCCACTTGAGTCGGGAGTCTGGTTGAGCGCGCGCTTCAACCCGGTCAACTGGTCGCAAAGAACCAAATGTTGCTTGCCGGGCACACCCATGCATTTCCATTGAGCTCGCGCCGGCCGCGCCTACTCTAACGCCGAGCCAGATGAAATCTGAAACCCTCATTCGCGCGCTGACCGTCGCTTCCCTGTCTGGCCTGTTGCTGGGCGTGGGGCTGAGGTTGACCGGCGGGCAAGTTCTGGCCTCGCTGCGGAAGTGCCGCCTCGCGCTCATTATCGTGGTGAATTTCGTGGTGGTGCCGGCGCTGGCCGCGGCCATGGCGAGGGCCTTCGGCCTGGGGACAGCGATTTCCACTGGGATGCTCCTGCTGGCGGCAGCCCCGTTCGCTCCGGTGGTGCCGGTGTTCGCCCGGATGGCACGCGCGGACCTCGCGCTGGCCGCGGGCTTGACGACGCTGTTTCCTGTTCTCTCGGCCTTCCTCACGCCGTGGGTGTGCGAGGTGACTTTGCGGACAGTGCCGGACGCTGGCGCGGTGCGGTTCAGCGCGGGTGGAGTGCTGCTGACGCTGCTTGGCACCATCACGCTGCCGCTCGCCTTGGGCATCGCGGTGAACCACCTGGCGCCGGCGCTGGGTCGCCGTGCGTTGCGCCCGGTTGAAATCATTTCCGAATTCACGGGGGCGATGTCGCTGGCCTTCGTGACAGCCACCGAACTGCATTCCGTGCTCGCCATCGGCTGGGTGCCGTTGCTCGTGATGGCGCTGGTCAGCGAGGCGTCACTGCTGCTGGGATGGGCGATAGGCGGGCCGGAGCGGAGCGCGCGGCGGGTCATCGGGCTGGGCACGAGCAACCGCAACATCGCGCTGGCCCTGCTGGTGGCGATCCAGAGTTTTGCCGGGACGCCCGTGGTCCCCGCCGTGGTTACGAACGGGCTGCTCCTGATTTTGCTCGGGCTCTTGCATGTGGCCCTTTGGCGCTTTGGACCGGAGCGCCCGACTGCCTGATAATTCGAACCCGATTGTCCCCGGGTGAATTTCATGGCTCAGCGGCTCCGACTGGTCAGCGCCATCTTGCCGATGTCCGCAATGACGTTCCAGGCCGGGCCGGGGAACTTGTGCATCTGCTCCAGCACGTCCTCGAACGCGGTCAGGAACCAGCGCACGTCATCCTCGCTCAGGACGAGCGGGGGCAGCAGTTTGATCACATCGATATGGTGGCCGGCCACCTGCGTGATGATGTGGTGCTTATCCAGCAGCGGGATGATGGCGGCCTGGGGGAACAGGCTCTTGTCCATCTGATGCATGAGCGTCCACGCCGCCTTCAGCGTCAGTGAGCCGGGCGAACCGAACTCGATGCCCAAGATGGAACCGCGCCAGCGCACTTCCTTGAGGAACTCGTAGCGCGGGATGAGCGAGCGAAGCCCATTGCCGATCTGGTTACCGATCATCTCGGCGCGCTGGATGAGATTGTGCCGGTCCAGAACGTCCAGCGCCGCCAGACCGGCGGCCATGGCGAAGCTGCCCTGGCTGAAGGTCGAACTGTGGACCACCGAGCGTTGCATGCTGGAGAAAACTTTTTCGTGAATCCACTTCTTGCACAGCACCGCACCGACCGGCACGAAGCCGCCGGAAAGGGTCTTGGCCAGCACGACGATGTCCGGGTCCACGTCCCCCTCATGCTCGATGGCGAGGAAGCGCCCCGTGCGGCCCATGCCCGTCTGCACTTCGTCATCCACGAAGAGCGCGCCGTGTTTGCGACACAGTTGGGCGGCGTCGCGCAGATAGCCGGGCGAAGGGAGGTTGACGCCCTTGCCCTGCACCGGCTCAACGACGAAAGCGGCCACGTCGCCCCGGCGCAACTCTTCCTCGAGCGCAGCGAGGTCGTTGAACGGGATGGCCCGGCAGTGCGGCAGGAACGGCTCGAAGCCCTCGCGAAAACTCTCGTCGCCATTGAGCGACAGCGCGCCGTAGGTCAAGCCGTGAAACGCCTTCTTGCAGTGGAGGACGGCCGGCCGGCGCGTGACGCACTTGGCGTACTTGATCGCGGTCTCAATACCCTCGGACCCGGAGTTGGTGAAGAAGACCATGTCCAGTTGGTTCGGCATGCGCCTCTTCAGGTCTTCGGCCAGTAATCCGCAGAGGAGCGGCGCTTCCATCTTCACGAGGCTCGGATAGTCCGCCTGCATGAATTCCGTCAGCACGCGGCGGACG
>Ga0207670_10001172_pt1 | contig 13833 bp, 8 predicted proteins | sample KBSS23HmetaG_FD_184339 | JGI IMG/M metagenome (GOLD analysis project Ga0207670, IMG submission 184339) | Switchgrass rhizosphere microbial communities from Kellogg Biological Station, Michigan, USA - KBS S2-3H metaG (SPAdes) (version 2) | ecosystem: Host-associated > Plants > Roots > Rhizosphere... | reverse complement strand
CCAACAAGGCGGTCATTGTCACCACACCGAAATTTGAGACCGGCCAGGCGGACCTGTGCGGCAACGAGCTTGAGCGCCACCGGAGCTTGTGGGCGGCGAAGGATTTCAGTCCGTTTGACCGCGCGACGGTGAAGACCATCGACCGGGCAACGCTGCTCGCTCTCCTCCTGAAGCCGGGTGTCGCAACCCCCATCTGCGGTCCACCGAAACCCCTGAGCGAGGCCAACGTCCGGCGGCTGCGGCGATGCCGGGAGGCACTCACGCGGCTCATCCCGCTCGCCGAGCCGTTCATTCTGGTGGATGACGACCAGATGCGGAATGACTTGCCGCACGCCGGCGCGATACCATTCCTGGAAAACAATGGGAAATACTGGGGGCCACCCGCGGATGATGCCACAGCGATCCGCGAACTGGAGCGATTACGCCGCACCGGCGCCAGATATATCGCCTTTACCTGGCCGGCGTTCTGGTGGACGGAGCATTATGGGGAATTCTACAGGCATCTTTGCGAAAAGTTCCGACGTGTCCTCAAAGACGACAGACTTCTGGTGTTCGATTTGCAGATTTGAGTTAAGGCCTGGCAGACTCGGATTTGCCCATCACCGAAGCAAACTCACCGATTGACGGCCCATTCGAGGTGGTGCCGCAAGGGGGTGTTTTCATCCCCGCCAAACTTTTCTTTAACTTCAATCATCTGGCATTGGTAATGCTAATTACGCGATATGCTAATGAAGCACACAATGCCGGGAAACGCCGGGTTTCTGGAACTGGCCATCGTGCCCATCAAGACCGCGCTTGGGGCCGTCACGGGCACCCAGCACCCGCCTCAGAGTGGCGGGGCGCGAAAAATCGCTTTAATGGAAGAATCCGGCGGAGTGTCAGTCGAAAAGCTGCTTTTTAGCGGGGAGGCATCCGCCGCTGAGCTGAAGGTGATGGAGATGATCAAGGTGGGCCGCAAGCTGGTTCTGGAGGGCTTTCACCTGGAACAAATCGCAGCATGGTGCTTCACACATAACTATCGCTGGCGGTTTCACCACGCTTCCAGCGAACAGAATTCCTTTGTCATTGAGCCGGGAAAAGATTTGATTTTAGACGCCAAAGAAGCTGGGGCTAAACCCTGACCGAACGAGCGCTGACCCTACCGCAAACCCATCACCTACCTTAAGCGGTTTCAGAGCCGTTTGGCAAGCCGCTCGGCCAATCGCTGCAATGCAGGCGAACGGTCGAGCGGCTTCAATTTTACATCCAGCAGACAAAAGCCATCGGTAAATCGCCCGGCGGCGAGCAAGGCCTGATCGAGCTGTTCCTCCGTCTCCACTTCAAAACCGCATCCGGCTCCGAGGATTTCCGGTATGCGACTGAAGTTCCACAGCCAAAGGTCGTTATAAGGGCCATCATGGATCTGGCGTTCCGTGCCGTAACCGCGATTGTTCAAAACGACGACGATGGGATTGAGCTTGTAGCGCGCCGCCGTTGCCAGCTCCATGCCCGTCATCTGAAACGCGCCGTCGCCCACCAGCACCAGCGGGCGCAACTTCGGATTCGCGAGTTGCGCCCCAATGCCTGCCGGTACCGCGAATCCCATCGAGGCATAATACGCCGGCCCAAGAAACTCCGTCCGCTGATGGATGAACAAGTCCGCCGCGCCAAACAGAGCATCGCCGATGTCCGCGACGACCACCTTCCGCTCGTCCAGAAACTCATTGAGCCGCTGGAACAGGCTCTTGACCGTGACCTTGCTCTTGCCGCGAACATTGGGCCGCGCGGCCAACGGTCGCGGTCGGGGAATCCTGCCGGGCGCGCGCCGGCGCAACTTCGCTTTCAACAGACCATGAACAAAGTCTTTGAAGCGGACGTTTTCGTAGGTGTGGTAGCGAATCGAGAGTTTTTCACTCGTTGCATAGATCGAGCGCGCCGGGTCGAGTCGCGCGGTGTAAATGCCAAGATTGATGTCGGTCATGAACGCACCCAGCAGGATGACACAATCGCTGGTTTCGACGTAGCGGCGCACGTCATCGCGCCCCATCGCCCCCTCGTAAACACCCATGTAAAACGGGTGCTGCTCCCCAATCACCGATTTGCCAAGGATGGTCGCCGCCACCGGGATGTCGGTTTTGGCGGCGAGCCCGAGCAACGCGTTTTGCAACCCGAACCGATGCACCTCCACGTCAGCCAGGATAACCGGCTTGCTTGCGCGATTGATCATTTCAACGGCTTCTCCCAGCGCCTCGCGCAGCGTGTGTCGGTCGCTTGTCTCGTGAATTTCCCGCGGTCTGTGATGCGGAATACCCGGCAGCGCAACGACGTCACGGGGCAGTTCGATGTAAACGGGCCGTTTGTAACGCAGCGCGGCGTGCAACACCCGGTCGATTTCCTGGAAGGCGGTTTGCGGATCGCTCAGGACCGTCGAGGCAATGGTCAGTTGTTCGAACACTTTTTTTTGGGTGTCGAACTCGCGCACTTTGTGGTGCAACAGCGGATTTTTCTCCCGTTCCTTCATTCCGGGCGCGCCGCTGATAACCACCACCGGCGACTTCTCCGCAAACGCTTCCGCCGTGGTGTTGGCGACTTTTAACCCGCCGACGCAGTAGGTGACGCAGACCACGCCCAGTCCGCGCACGCGAGCGTAGGCGTCAGCCGCAAAACCAGCGCCCTGTTCATCGCAGGTATTGACGATGCGGATAGGGCTGTGAAGAAGCTGCTCGTAGAAACCGAGGACGTAATCGCCCGGAATGCCAAATACGTGCCGCACACCATGTGCGGCGAGTCGGTGGATCAAATACTCGCCGATGCTCGTCGCCTTTTTCATCCCGGCCTCGGTTGGCAAGCTAACACGGCGCAGTTGGAGGGTCAAAGCCTTGATCGCACTCACGCATGACTTCAAACGAGGCCTTGGCAGGCGCACCAGCCCGAACGCGCCCTGCCAAGATCGCAGGTTGAAAAGTCCGGTCTGCTGGGGTATTCATAGCTCATGAAACTCTTCATCGGTTTCGTACTCTGGTGTTTGCTGTTCGTATTCTGCTGGCCGGTGGCGATCTTGGCGCTGGTGCTGTATCCCTTGCTGTGGCTGATTTCGATCCCGCTCCGCCTGATTGGCATTACCGTAGGCGCGGCGTTTGCGCTGCTTCGCGCGGTGCTGTTTCTGCCGGCGCGAATCTTTGGCGCGCGATCGCGCGATTGAATCACACGCGTTGTCGGCGGGCTAGTGCGGGGGGCGGTTCAGCAAATACTTCTGCAAGCCAGCGAGATCGTCCGCATTGAGAAGATCCACACCGCCGTTTAGCAATTCGTTCCAAACTTCGGGTTTGTCCGGCGCAGCCCAGAAACGGACTCTTCGCCCCTGCGCGTGCGCTTTCGCCACCGTTTCCAGCAACTTTTGTTTCTCTTCTTTGGACATCGGACCCGTGCCGCGCCATTTGAACATCTTTGTCCAACTCTCGCTGACCAAAGGAATGAAATGGCTCGATGCAGTTGAATCCAGATCCTCCGGCCGCCCGTCGAGCGCCGCGTACCGCACCGTCTCGTTCTCCATCGCGGCGCGGTCGCGATTGCCCGAAATGATGACGACGACAGCGTTGGTCTCGGTGCTGCCCGAACGAAACACGGTCAGCACGTCGGCGTATTCCTTGAGCACGTCGCGCAACGCGCTGTAAGTGTTCCCGGCGTCGGACTTCACGTCGATCAGCAGCGTGACTTCGGGGCCATTGGGATAAACTCTTCCGCCGTTGCGGCGTGTCCGTTCGCGCAAAGGGTCCAGGTAAAGGGTTTGCAGCGTGCGCTCTGGTTTCACCTGGTTGCGGTCGTGCGCGACGAGCAATTTGCCGTCTACCAGCCAGATATCGGCTTCCACGCTGCAAAACCCGCATTGGAGCGCGTCCAGCAAAGGTCGTTTGTGTTCGTAGTCATTGTGGGCGTGGGCGCGCGGGAGCGGTTCAGGCGCTTTTCCTTCTGGCAAGGAGTTTGCCGGTTGGGCTAGGCTTTGGCTCGCGGCCCCGATTAAACATGCGAGCAAACCGATGCGATTTTTCAGGCTCATGAGGTATCTTTTGATCCCGCTTCTTGCTTGTCGAGCGAAAGTCCTGTGGTGTTTTGGCGCAGTGTTGTTCTTATTCTCGGGAACATTGAAGGCGGCGGGGCTCGCACCCCAGGAAGCCTTGAGCCACATGAAAGTTGCGGATGGTTTCGAGGTGGCTCTGGTCGCACACGAACCGGAAATTCGGCAGCCGCTCTCGGTCACCTTCGACGAGCGCGGCCGGATGTGGGTGATCCAGTACCTGCAATATCCAGCCCCCGCCGGGCTGAAGCCGGTCAGCGTGGATCAATACCTTCGCACCAAATACGATCGCGTTCCTGAGCCGCCGCCGCGGGGGCCGAAAGGCGCGGACCGAATCACGATCTGCGAAGACACAGATGGAGACGGACGTTTCGACAAGTTCAAGGACTTTGTCGCCGGGCTGAATCTGGCGTCGGGCATGGCGATCGGTTATGGCGGCGTGTTCATCGTTCAACCGCCCTACCTGCTGTTTTTTCCGGATCGCGACCGTGACGACGTTCCTGACCGTGATCCGGAGGTATTGCTGAGCGGCTTTGGCCTCGAGGACGCGCACGCGGTGGCGAACTCACTGACCTGGGGGCCGGACGGCTGGCTGTATGGGGCGCAGGGAAGCACGGTCACGGCGCACATTCGCGACCTGGAATTTCAACAGGGCATTTGGCGGTACCATCCAATCACGCACGAATTCGAGCTGTTCGCCGAAGGCGGCGGCAATACCTGGGGACTCGATTTTGACGAACACGGCAACATCATCGCGGGAACGAATTTCGGCGAGCAGATCGGGCTGCATCAAGTGCAGGGCGGCTACTATGTCAAGGGATTCAGCAAGCACGGTCCCTTGCACAATCCCAACACTTACGGTTATTTCGAGCACATTCCCTACGCCGGGTTCAAAGGCGGCCATGTCACCGATGGTGGAATCATTTATCAGGGCGGCTCTTTTCCGGCGCGGTTCAATGGCGCTTACATCGCGGGCAATCTGCTCGCGAACGCCGTTTACTGGCATCTCCTGGAACGCGCCGGGTCCAGTTTCAAAGGCCGTTTCGGCGGTGAGTTGCTGACCACCGATGACATCTGGTTTCGGCCGGTGGATTGCACGATCGGCCCGGACGGCTCGGTTTATGTCGCGGACTGGTATGACAAGCGGGCCACTCACGTCGATTCGCTCGACACCTGGGACCGCAGCAACGGCCGAATTTACCAGATCAAGGCCAAGGGAACGAAACCCGTTCCGAATTTCGATCTCGCGAAGTTATCGAGTGAAACACTGGTCGAATTGCTCGCCCGTCCCAACGCCTGGTTTCGTCGTGAGGCGAGAAGAATACTGGCGGAAAGGCGCGACGCGAAAGTCATACCGATTTTGCGGAGGAACATTTTTGAAGCCAAGGAAGGCCCGCTCGCTCTCGAAAGTCTGTGGGCACTCAAGGTTAGCGGCGGTTTTGACGATGCTTCGGCAGAACAACTGCTGAAACACCGCGACGAGGACATTCGCGCCTGGACGATCCGGTTCCTGGGAGATGCGAAGAAAATTTCTCCCGTGATCCAAACACAGCTTGTCGAAATTGCGCGCACCGATCCCAGCCCTGCGGTTCGCAATCAGCTCGCGTGTTCGTCCAAACGTTGGCCGGGCAAAGATGCGCTGGGGATCGTTCACGAATTGCTCCAGCGATCCGAGGATGGCGACGATCCGCAAATCCCGCTCCTGCTCTGGTGGGCCATTGAAAGCAAGGCTCTTTCGGACCGCGAACAGGTGGTTGACCTGTTGCAATCACCGGCCATATGGACGAAGCCTCTCGTCCAAAAGCACATCATCGAGCGGGTGGCCCGGCGCTACGCGGCCGAAGGAACGGACGAGGGTTTTGCCAGTTGCGCCCAACTGTTGTCCTGGGCTCCGACGAACGCCGACGCCGAACGCGTGCTGAAAGGAATGGAATTGGCGCTCAGTGGTCGGCGGTTGGAGCGGGTCCCCGTGCCCTTGTCGGACTGGTTTGCGAAGACCTGGCAACAGAAATCACCGAGCCCGGATCTGATTCACCTCGGTTTGCGGCTTGGAAATGCGGAGGCCGGCCAGGCTGCGTTAAAATTGATCGCCAACGAAAAGGCTTCCGATGCGGATCGCGCGGCGCTAATGGAGGTGCTCGCCCAGGTGGGCGAGTCGGCGAGCGTGCCGGCGCTGCTCGCGATCGTTGAATCTTCGAGATCGGCTGCGTTGCAAAACGCCGCGTTATCCGCCCTCCAACGATTCCCGATGAAGAACGTCGCAGAGGCCTTGGTGGGGTCCTATCCGCGGATGAACACCGCTCTGCGCCAGCGAACGCGTAACGCGCTTTGCAGTCGCCCCGGTTGGTCGATGATACTGCTGGACGCCGTGGATTCGGGCCGGATCACCCAAAGCGATTTGAGCCTGGATCAAGTGCGGCAGATGGCGTCACTCAAGGATGCCGAACTCTCCAGCCGCGTGGAGCGACGCTGGGGAAAGATTCAGTCTTCGTCGGATGAAGAAAAACAAAATACTCTGAATCGCCTTCGCCTGGTGCTGAATCCCAGCGGCGCCGCGGGACGGAGCGGCAAGGGGGAACCTACCGCGGGCAAGGTCGTCTTTCAACAGAGCTGCGCGGTTTGCCATCGGTTGTTCGGGGAGGGCACGACCATTGGCCCTGATCTGTCGGGCGCCGATCGGAAGAACACGGAAGTGATGCTGGTTAGCATCCTCAACCCGAGTGCCTACATACGCCCTGAATATGTCAGCTACGACCTCCTGACGAAGGACGACCAGTCCCTTTCTGGCTTGATGGTGGAATCGTCGCCGGCATCGGTGACCTTGCTCGACCGGAACAACCAGCGGCATGTGCTCGCGCGGGACCAGATCAAGGAGCTCAATGCATCCTCGGTTTCCCTGATGCCGGAAGGATTGCTGGAAGCTTTGACACCACAGCAGGTGATGGACCTGTTCGCTTATCTGCAACGCGACGCATCTGCCGGCTCAAGCGAAGCAGCGAAGTAGTTTTTCATCGACAACAGAAGGCGGCGGACGTCCGGATTCGAGCGTTCGCCCGCGGTGCATCCAGGAGTTGTCGGTTTGTGGAAGCGCGGCGTTCAGGCCGCTTCAGCGTGAATGAGCCGACGAGGTCGGAATTCAGCGAGAGCTGCGGAAGGAGCGACAGTGAAGCGGCGTAAAGAGCCTGTGTGAAAAATAGGAAAAACACCGATGTTCGGAACCATTTCCAATGACTTACAAAAACTTATCAACGACTTACGTAAGCTGGTTTTGTTTTTCACACAGGCTCTAAACGCCGCGCTCCGATGCCGACTACTTGTGGATGCACTGGTTCGCCCGACGATCGTGTGTATTTGCTCGACCGATAATCCCTGCGGGTGTACAGAAAAACCCTCAAACACAATTGCGGACAGTTTATGAAAGGTTCTCTTCTTGCGTTGATCGTCCTTGGTGGCTTGTTCAATTCTCAACCGCGAGCCGATGAGACCCAGCCGCAGCTCCGCCCCAAGCCGGAAGGCACGTTGCGGCTCAAACTGCGGACGCGCGTTGAGACTTTCAAAGGGAGCGGCGAATGGGATGAAATCAACCTGGCGAAGTCCGTGCCGGTGTCGGAAGTGGCGATCATCATTTGTGACATGTGGGACAAGCATTGGTGCGAAGGCGCCACGGAACGGTGCGGTGCGTTGGCCGAAAAGATGGCCCCGGTTCTGAATGCGGCCCGCGCGAAAGGCGTCCAGGTCATTCACGCGCCATCCGATACGATGAACTTCTACCAGGCCACACGTCAGCGCCGGCGCGTCCTGCTCGCGCCGCGCGTGGATTTGCCGAAGTCGCTGGACCTTTCCGACCCGCCACTGCCCATCGACGATTCGGACGGCGGTTGTGACACGCCGCAGAAGCCTTGGTACAAAGCCTGGACCCGGGAGATCGCGAAAATCGACATCGGCGAGTTCGACGGCATTTCGGATAACGGCGAGGAGGTTTATCGTTTCCTCAAACAATTGGGCGTCAAGTATCTCATCGTGATGGGTGTGCACACCAACATGTGCGTGCTGAACCGGACATTTGCCATCCGCCAGATGACGCGTCGAGGGATTCAATGCATCCTGGCGCGCGATCTGACCGACACCATGTATAACCCGAAAATGCGGCCGTTCGTCACCCACGACCAGGGAACCGAGCTGGTCATCGAACACATCGAAAAGTATTGGTGCCCGTCCGTGTTGAGCAGCGACCTGGTCGCGGGATTGCCGTGACCAGCTCGATTCAATACGTCGCCCGACCGCCCGACAAATCGAACACCGCCCCTGTGCTGAACGAGCAATCTTCCGAGCAAAGCCACGCGACCATGGCGGCGGCTTCTTCCTTGCGCCCGAAACGATCCATCGGAATCCGTGAGCGCATATAATCAATGTGGGTTTGCGGAACGGTGTCGAGGATTTCGGTCTGAATGACGGCAGGAGTGATGCAATTGACCAGGACGCCGGTTTTGGCCAGTTCTTTGCCCAACGATTTGGTCAATGCGATCACACCGGCTTTGGACGCGCTGTAGTGGCTGGCATTGGGATTGCCTTCCTTGCCGGCGATGGAGGCGATGTTCACAATTCGGCCATATTTGCTTGGGATCATCTTTGGCACGACCGCGCGGCAACAATGGAAGGCACCCAGTAGATTGGCTTCGATCACTTCGCGCCACTCGTTCGACGTCATCTCCCAGGTCGGTTTGGTCACACCGGCAATGCCGGCGTTATTCACCAGAATGTCGATACCGCCGAAATACTTGAAAGTGGCTTCTGCCGCGGCTTCCGTCGATTCGCCCTTCGTGATATCCACCGTTGCGGTATGCACAGCGCCTGATCCAGCCAGATCTTTGGAGGCTTGCCGCAGCCGTTCCGCGTCACGATCCCACAGGGAGCAACTGGCACCGGATTCCAGCAGCCGTTGCGTGATTGCGTAGCCGATTCCGCGCGCCCCGCCCGTGATGATCGCTTTCCGTCCATTCAGGTCAATTTGGTTCATCGAGATGGAAATGGATTATCGCGCACCGCCGCGTTTGTCGAGAGTGATCGGGAGTGGGGACAGATTCCGGGAGTTTGGACATTTTGGGGGCGGAAATGGGGCCGTAGTCCCGAAGGGACTGCCGATAATAGCCCGGCAGTTCACTGCCGGGAACACGTGGGAACAAAGCGAGTCCCGAAGGGACGGCTGAACTCAATCCCACACATGATCTTCAATTCCACCGATTTCGATGGACTTCATTTTGTTCTGGCAGGCGATGCCGTCCATGAAAAGCCACCATCGCTCACGCAATGCTCGTGTGATGAGTTTACGCCGTTCTTTTGTGCCGAAAACCAAATGAATAGGATTGCTCGCGTAAGACATGCGGGCATTCAGCCGTCCCTGCGGGACTCGATCAACTCCAATTCGTCCCCGGCAGTGAACTGCCGGGCTATTCTCGTTTCTCCCTCCGGGAGATCAACGGGAATCGGGACGCCAGAATGTCCAAACTCAGCCGCAGGCTGGAATGCCTGCGCTACAAGTAGCGCAGACATTCTTGTCTGCAGGTTCGGGCGGCTTTCCAGTCGCCCGTCCCTCACCACTTCTAATCACACCCACAAATTCCGTGCAGAGATGCAGTTGATTGACGGGCCACCGAACGAGCTATTGTTGCAGCCCGTCAGCGCCCGTCCCGTCGAGATCGATCAGGATGTCGCGTGGTTCGGCGCCTTTACTGGGGCCGACGATGCCACGAACTTCCAGTTCGTCCATGATGCGCGCGGCGCGCGTATAGCCGAGGCGCAGACGGCGCTGGAGCAAGGAGACGCTCGCCTTTTGCTCGCTGCGGATGACTTCGATGCACTGCTGGATCAGGTCTTCGTCCTCATCGCCCGCCCCTTCTTCCACACCGAAACTGCTCGCCGTTTTCTGCAGTTGTTGATGGATTTCCAGCTCATAACTTGGTTTGCCCTGTTTCTCGATGAATTCGACGATGCGGGTGATTTCCTGATCGGTAATGAGCGCGCCCTGGGCACGGATGAGTTTGGCAGAACCCGGCGGCAGATAAAGCATATCGCCTTTGCCGAGCAATTTGTCGGCGCCCATGGCATCGAGGATGGTGCGCGAGTCCACTTTCGCCGCGACCTGAAAGGCGATGCGGGCGGGGATGTTCGCCTTGATGACACCGGTGATGACATCAACGCTCGGGCGTTGGGTGGCCACGATGCAGTGAATGCCGGCGGCGCGGGCCATCTGCGTGATGCGGGCGATGGCCATTTCCACGTCGGCCGGGGCGACGAGCATGAGGTCGGCAAGCTCGTCAATGATCACAACGATGTAACTGAGTTTCTCCGGAATCACGATGTCGTCATCGCGCGGCACGACAATTTCCTCGTCCACTTCGACGGCGAACCCGTCCGCGCCGGCCTCGATTTTTTCCTTCCTGGCTTTGAGCGGCAGTTCGGGCTCGGGTTTGGGGAGCGGCCTGCCTTTGGGCCGATCATTGAAGGATTTGATGTTGCGCACGCCGACTCGGGCGAAGATCTGGTAGCGCTTTTCCATTTCATTGACGACCCAGCGAAGGGCGAGAATGACCTTTTTCGGGTCATTGACCACGGGCACGACGAGGTGCGGCAGGGTGTTGTATTGCTGGAGCTCGACGACTTTGGGATCAATCATGACGAAGCGGAGCTGGTCGGGCGAGAATCGGTAAAGCAGCGAAGTGATGATGGCGTTGATGGAAACGGATTTGCCGGAGCCGGTGCTGCCGGCGATGAGCAAGTGCGGCATCTCGCTGAGGTCGGCGACAATGGGCTGGCCGTAAACGTCCTTGCCAAGCGCGAGGGGGATGCGGGCCTTGCTGGTGCGCCATTGCTCCGATTCGAGCAGGTCGCGCATGATGACCTTGGTCTTGACGAGATTGGGCACTTCGACGCCGACGGAGCTTTTGCCGGGCACGGGCGCGAGGATGTGGATGCGTTCGGCCTTGAGCGCGGCGGCGATGTTGTTGTTGAGAGCGGTGATCTTTTCGAGCTTCACGCCCGGCGCCGGGTGCAGTTCATAGCGAGTGATGGTTGGACCTTTGGTGATGTCGCCAAGGGAAACCTCAATGTCGAACTGCGCGAGGGTTTGCTGCATGAGCCGCGCGTTGGCCATCAATTCCTCCTTGGACTCGGTGGGGCGAACATTCGGATCGGGATAGTTGAGGAGGTCAAATGAAGGCAACTGATAGTTGCCGATTTGCGGTGTGGCGGCCACGGCGATGGGTTTGGGCCTTTTCGGCGCCGCCTTGGGCCTGGGAGGCGCTTCGGGCGGCAGGTGAACGACGACGGGTTCTGGCACGACGGCGCTTTTGTCGTCTGCGCTGGTTTCCCTGGCTTGACTGTCTGCCGCAATGGCCGGTTCTTCGCTCTTCGGTTCCCTGGGTTCGGTGGATGCTTTGGCATTTTCCTTCGGCTGGCCAAGGATGTCTGTCGTGGTGGCGGCAACGATTTCGCGGGCGGGAATCACTTCGCCTTCGACACCCGCCGGTTCCGACGCATCGACTTCGGCGGGCTTGCCCTTGCCGGGGCGGGCACCGGAGCGGAACCCGGTTTTGGTCTGCGGCACGCTCAGGTCGCGGACCGTGGGTTCGGGCACGGGTTGGAGGTCTGCGCCGAGGCCGGCCTTGATGACTTGCTCCTGCAATTTCTTCGCCTGACGTTCCAGTTCTTTCGCGCGGCGTTCCAGGACCTTGTCCTCGGGATGGAAATCGTTGTCTGGTCCAGCCGGTTTGCGCAGCCACAAATCGCGCAGCCATTCGCCGAGTTGAAAGTTGGTCAGGAAGAGGAGGCTGATCAGGTAAAGGGTGACGAAGATAATGGTGGCACCGACGGTGCCAAAGTGTCCGAAAGCGTACTTATTCATCATCAGACCGAACCAGCCGCCGGCGGACGTGGCGTTATGATTCTGTTGCCAGCGGGCGAGGAAATTCACGGTATGATTCAGATCGAGCAGGCCCATGCAGCAAAACAGGAGCAGGCCGGCCCACACCCAGCGGCGGTGGAAGTAAGCCAGCAATTGAAAAAGGTAGCTCAGTCCGAAACAACACAGCAGGATCGGCAGGAGATAGGCGCCCGCTCCAAACACATTATACAACGCAAAGGCGAGCCACGCGCCCACCTGTCCGATCCAGTTGTGCGGCGTCGGGTTGAGGTCGGTGGTGTTGGCGGGGACATCCCTGGGATCGTAGGAAAACAAAGCGACCAACATCAACACGGACATCGCGATCAGCACGATGCCTAGGATGTCGCCGAAACCGCGCGCGTTGACTTCGCCGGGAGATGCTTTGCGAGTCATGCGGCCGAGACTAAAGCACGGGATTTCGAAGTTCAACAAGTGAAAGAGTTGGTGCGGGTCGGGGCGCGGCCGATTCAAGCAGGGGTGGGGACAGCTTGTCCCCACTGGGTATCAGAATCGTTTCCTTCCAAGCGGGGACGAGCCCCGCCCCTGTTCGCGCGCATTCTTGAAGTATCCCGTTCCATAAATTCGACCACGTTTGCGGCGAGGAATTTTTGGCCCAGACGAGGCGCGAGCGACGAGCATACTCTCTTCAGCGGTCTGTAAGGAGCGAGCAACGAAGTCTGGTATTTTGGGAACGGGGTACTAAGCTGTCGGAGCATGGCCAAAGATTCGGTGTCGCAAATCAAAAAACTCCAGGCCGAAGCGAAGGTGTTGCTCGATGAGCGGGGGATTGCGACGGTGGACGAGACTCAACTCCACCCGTTCAAGAAGTTCGTTCATTTCTGGGTGCTGGTGGGCAACAGTTTTGTGCGAAACCGCTGTCCGGTGCGCGCATCGGCGCTGGCCTATACGACGCTGCTCGCGCTGATTCCGCTGCTGGCGGTAGGCTTGGGTGTGTCCACGAAACTGCTCCAAAGCAGCGAGGAACAAAAAGCCGAGTTGATTCAAACGCTGGTCGATGAACTGGCGCCTCAGTTGGGTTTGGTGTCCGCGACCGACGAGGAAAAAGCTGAGATGAGGAACAAGGTCGCAGGCTATATCCAGGAGGCGATGCCGGCGCTGCTGCAGAGCCGCGAGGCGCAGAGGACAAACCTGGTCAATGCCCTTGCGTCAAAACTGGTGCCGACCGGGAACGCACAGGGAACGGGCAAGGACGAAAACGCGGATTACCGCCAAAAGGTGTCCCGGCGCCTGCAAGCACTGATCCCCCGTCTGGCAAACGCGAATGAGCAGCGGCGGGACAAGCTGGTCGGGAAACTGGTCGACGACCTGACTTTGTGGAACCTGCGCGCGAACCGCGGACAGGATGAGGCGAGCCAGAAAGTGGTCGAGCAAATCAAGTCCTTCATCGCCAACGTTCACAGCGGCGCGCTGGGATTGACCGGCACGGTCGCGCTGGTCTTTGTTGCGATCGGATTGCTCAGCACCATCGAGGCGACGTTCAACGACATCTGGGGCGTGACCCGGGGACGGAACTGGTTCGTGCGGATCATACACTATTGGGCGGCGATCACGCTGGGACCGCTGGTGGTCATTCTGGCAATGGGACTGGCTGTGGGCTCGCAATTCCAGGTCGCGCAAGACTTCATCGAGGAGACGCCGCTGATCGGCGGGCTGATGTTCAAACTGATTCCGTTTTTCGTGTTAAGCGGTTCGTTCATGCTGCTCTATCAACTCATGCCGAACACCAAGGTGCATTGGAAAGCGGCGCTGGTGGGCGGCGGGGTTGCCGGCGCGCTCTGGCTTATCAACGGCAATTTCAATGCGCTGTTCGCATCGCGAG
>Ga0207670_10001170_pt1 | contig 13835 bp, 15 predicted proteins | sample KBSS23HmetaG_FD_184339 | JGI IMG/M metagenome (GOLD analysis project Ga0207670, IMG submission 184339) | Switchgrass rhizosphere microbial communities from Kellogg Biological Station, Michigan, USA - KBS S2-3H metaG (SPAdes) (version 2) | ecosystem: Host-associated > Plants > Roots >... | reverse complement strand
GGCCGACCACGCCGTTCGCAAGCTTCTGCGCGATCGACTCGGCGGCATCGCGCCCGATCCCAGGCAGGGCCTGCACGACACGATCGTGCACTTCTTGCCAGAGCCGCGTGGTGTCCGAGGCGGTGCCGTTGACGCTGATACCTTGTGGGTTTGTATAGTCGGGCATGGGTCAGCCGATCTGCCGGTAGGGCGCCGTGATTCGTCCATAAGCGAGGATCAGGATCGCCACGCCGTCGAAGCGACGACCCCGGCCCGTGGCACTGGTCTCGCGAATGCGCATTCGGACGTCGCGCTGGTGAAAGCACGCCGTGCTGAACGCCACGTCCGCGTCCTCGGAGGCGATATCCGGGTGCACCTCCGGCGCTCCGCGCGCAGGGATCATGCTGTATTCGTAGGTCGACACACCACCCAGCCAGGTGGACGAAACGGTCGTGGTGTCCGTGTCGAACTCGCCCATGAAGCCCGCGGGCGACATGCGAGACGAGACCATGTCGACGAGCACCTCCTCGCCGTCGTCGAGGAAGTCCGCATCGGTGACGCCAGGGGAGGGCGAGAAGGTATAGGCGACGCCGGCTTCGCCGGCCGTGAGCGCCACGTGCGCGCCGCCGATGAGGTTCGCGCCCTCGGCCGCGACCAGGCCGTCGCCCTCGGCAAGGATCCAAGTGCCGTGGGTCGCGTCGGCGGGCGGATACCCGTAATGCAGCTCGAGGCGCTTGCCGTTCGTGGCGGTCCAACGGATGAGCTGCTCGTCGGGGCAGTCGACGGCCGACGTCCAGACGAAAGCCTTGTACGCCACCATGCCGGTGGCGATGTCCCGCACGACGTTCCCCTCGAGCAGCTGCATGCGGCCGGTCTCGTGGTCGGGGAAATAGACCCCGAGCGGCCCCCTGGTCACCGCGGCCGGGTTGCTGCAGCCCTTCTTGACGTGCAGGTCCTGCACGACCCAGCCGCCCGAGCCGCGACCATCGGGTGCGCCTGTCGCGATCGCGATGCCGCTGGCTTTGAACAGGGCGCTCGAGTTGGCGTCGATCTCGATGGCCGCTTTGAGTTCGCCGACGCCGAACTTGTTGGTGTCGAAGTTGAAGGTTTGATTGAACTCGGGCCCGCGGCCCTGCTGCCACTCGCGCGACGGCCACACCTCGCCCGACGGAGTCCCGCCAAGCATGGTCCGCGATCCCTGCGTCCAGGCCAGGCGCGCGGGGACCGGCGCGATGTTCGCCAGCCCGCCCCCTGTGGTGTAGAGCGGCTCGGCCCCGACCTTCCAGAGGAACGGGTGGGTCGTGAGCGTGACCGTGTCGGCGAACGGATCGTTGAGAACGCTGTCTTGCAGGTAGGGCGTGAGCTGCCCGTTCACGCTGCCGTAAAGCTCGATCTCGATCGTGAGGCCCGCCACGTGCCGGCAGGTGGGCAGGCTGAACGCCGCCGCGCCGTTTGGGTCGAAGACGTAGGGCTCGATCGGCACAGGGTAGGGCGCCGACCGGTAGACGTTCCCATCGCTGTCCGTGCCCTTGTAGAGGTAGGTCACGTAGACGCTGATGCTGGTGCCACCCGGGGTGAAGCTCACCGTCCAGTGGCAATAGGGCGCATGGATGGGGCTGATCTCGGCCAGCACGTCCTTTTGCGACACCCGTTTCGGGATCCCGCTCGGCAGAATGCCGGGCGCGGAGCTGAACCACACAGCAGCGAAATCCACCGTCGCGATCGTGCGGCCCGGCCGCGTGCGGACGATCCCGGCGTCGAGCAGCGGGAAACACACCTCAGTGGCGGACAGGGCCACCGGAGTGACGAGGTGGTTCTCGGCGATCCCGCCGCGCTGAATACCGTCGTCGTCGAGGGTGCCAAAGAACGCGAAGCCCGCTTCGCCGTCGAGGACGCTGCAGACGATCCGTCCGTCCTCGTCCCGGACGAAATAGCCGTTCTGGATCCCGGTCTGCAGGTTCAGCGTGGCGTCGCCGAAGTTGTCGTCGTCGTCGAAGTGGGTCAGGAAAAACCACCGATCGCCGACCTTGAAGGGCTTGGACGCCAGCGACGCCGAGAACGCCAGGTTTTCGAGCGGCGCTGAGACCCCGTCGTAAACGAAGCGCCAGACGCGCAGCTGGTTCTTGGACACGTAGGTGTCGTCGGATCCAAAGAGCTGGGCCGCCGTGGCGTAGACCACGCGATTGCCGGTCACCTCGTCGACGTAGCCTGACGCCACGGCCACGAGCAGGTTGTCGAGGATCGCCGTTGCGGCGAACAGGGACACCGCGACCGTGGTGGCCGGGGTCAGCGCCGTCACCTTCTCGAGCATCAGCTCGGCGTACGCCGGATCGGACGCGAGGTTGCGCCAGTAGACGACGTGATAAAAGCCGTCGCTCATGTCCCAATTGAGGATCGAGATCCCGCCGCCCGCCTCAGCCGCGGCACCGCCGGCGCAAGTCGACGTGTCGAAGTCGCTGGCCGTGGCCACGCCCCCGGCGGTCGAGGCATACGATCGGTAGATCCCCGTCACGCGGTCGCCGCCCGAAGACTTGGAGCTGTTCGCGACGACGATGATGTTCGGGCTTCCCGGGTAGGCGACCGCATCGATCGAGACGAAGGCCGCGCCGCTGACCGTGTCGTAGGTGGTCAGGACGGGTGGGGTGGTCGGCGAGGTGAACTTTTGCGCCAGGATCGCCGCGCCCCCGGTGACGTACAGGAACCACACGGCGCCGGCGCCGTCGGTGACGACGGTGTAGCCCGTGATCCCGTCGGCAGCGAAAATCGTCGTCTCGAGCTTCACCGTGCCCGTGGTGGGATCGACCACCGTGAGTTGGTAGGCGTCCGACAGGGCGACGTTGTCGTAGCAGCCGAGGTCGAAGCGCCACAGATCGCCGTCCTTCTCGACGATGAACGGCTTACGGGCGCCGCCCCGGTTGGCCCGGTTCTCGACCTGGAACCAGCGCGGGAAGGCGCGCACGTCCTCCCCGCGAAAGTATGCCTTGGCGTCGTCGGGGTCCCGACACCACAGCTGGTCGGCGCTGTCTCGCCAGATCAAGGTGTCGGCGCACTCGAGCTGCGTGGCGGGCCCCTGGTAGGTGCCCCCGACGAACGTGTCGATCGCCGTCGAGACCTGGCCCAGACGCTTTTCGACCGCGCCGCCCTCGGTGTAACGGCAGTTCTTGAGCTCGGTCAGCTCGCCCTGCTGGTTGTACCGATCGTTGCGGTCCTGGTTTGGAGCGCCCCAGTTCCAGGTGAAGGTGGTTGGCGGGCCGGGCATCAGATCCTCAGCTCGAGGTCCACCGTGCAATCGACCGTGGTGTAGAGCTTGACGAAGTTCTGGGTGATGACGGGATCGCGGGTGACGATCGCCGAGGATGCCTCGGTGCCGACCAGGTCGGCGGTGAAGTACTTCGGGGCAGTGGTCTGCCCGTGGGGCACGAGGTTCCCTTCGGCGCCCGCCTTGAGCGCAACGCTCTTCACCCAGATGGTCGCGGTCATCGAGGCCACCAGACGCACCAGGCGATCCCAGATCGCGTCGCCGTCCTTCGGGCGCGGGTTGGGGAGGAAGTCGAACCCCGCCATCAGCGCCTACTCCAGTCGACCGACCTGCGCAGCCCGCTGCGCTTTTTCTGAACGCCGTACTGCTGGTGCAGCGCCGGCGTCGCCTCCTTGATGAGCGCCTCGGCCTTGTCCTCGCAGGCCTTCGCCTCGGTCGCCTCCCCGTTGTCGTCGAACAGGCTCGCCGAGGCGTAGAGCCAAAGGGGCTCCTCCATGGACGCCGGGACCTGGAAAATGCCGTTCGGATCGGTGATGTCGTTGGGCACCACCCAGTAGGTCAGGCGCACGGTGATCGGCGTGGTCAGCTCGCCGTCCTGGTCCTGAAAGACGAGCCGCCCTCCCTGGCGGTGATAGGTCACGCCGCCGAGCTGGTGGTCGCGCGGGCTCTCCTCGTCGGCGCGCGGGACCGGGTCCCACTTGTTGACGGTGTTCAGCCGCTCGAGCAGGAAAACCGCATCGAACGTGCCGCCAACCGGGGTGAAGTCGAGATCGTCATCAATGTCGACCAGTATCGATCCGGTCCGCCGCAGATAGAGCTGCGGCGCGATCTTCCAGTCACGCAGGCGCAGGCGCACCCGCTTGTATGCGGTGTTGGCCTTCGCCTTGATCCGCGCTGGCTGGGCGCGCGGATCGTCCTCGTCGGGGCGACGAGTCCGCTGCCGGATCGCAGCTTCTGCTTGCGTGAGAGTGAGCGGCAATCCAGCACCTCAAAACGGCCCGGGCCCGCGCTGGGCCCGGGGTGGGTTCAACCGTTCTCGACCGCCAGGCGGACCAGCTTGCAGAAGGTGTCGAGGTCCTCGATCCCGAGCTGCTTGGCCATCCGCTCCATCTTCATCTGCGCCGGGCCGGCGCCGTCGCCATCATCGGAGGCTTCGCCCTCGCCCTTGTCGGATGAGGCCGAGAGTTCCCAGACGTCGCCGAGGGTCTTCTTGTCGCCGAGCATTAGGTCACCGAGATCAGCAGCACCGTGTACTTCTTGGTGCTCAGATCGCTGGCCGACGATTGCTGGATCTGGTCGGCCACCGTGATCGTGGTTTCGAACGCGGCGGCGCCTGAGCCTCCGTCCGAGGTGTTGGCGACGCCGGCCACCTTGTCCCCGACCGCCGCGCCGGTGAGGGTGATGGCACCCGCGCCGTTCTTGCCGGTGAAGGCCAGGTATTTGAGCGCGCCGGCGGCGATCTTCACCCCGGTCACGGCGTCGGAAGCGAGGCCGGCCGCCGCGATCGTGCCGAACCCGACCGCGGTGCCGGATCGGCGCAACACCTGGCCATCGCTGGCGGCCGTGATCGCTGCGGTCACCCCGGTGCTGTTGGCGGCCCGTCCGACCACCGAGAGGCCCGCGAGCGAGCCGCCGACGTTGGCCGATTCGACGTCGTCGACCGCCTCCGCGAGTTCGTTGACGACCTCGCGCAGCTCCTGCGAGCCGGAATTCAATTGCGTGTGTGCCATGGCGTCCTTTGGTGCGAAACGTTGGTTCGTGAACAAAGAGAGGCGGGACTTACGCCGGTGTCACCCGACTGCCCGCCTCGCGTGAATTAGGTCCCGAAGAACCCGTAACCAACGACCGCGGCGCCCGCGCCCGAGCCCGAGCTGTAGAAGCAGGCGTTGATGCTCCCCTCGGCGCGGTAGGCCGCGATCTTTTCGCCGGTCACCTTGTCGGTCACGCCGCCTTCGACCGCGCGCCACATGCCGCCCACCGAGTGGGTGCGGACCATCTGGTCGGTGTAGCCGACGACGAACGGGTTTTCCTTGTTGTTGAACATGTAGAACGTGCCCGACTCCTGCCGGGGCATTTCCACGCAGGTGATGAACCCGCCGTTTCCGTCCGCCAGCTTGATCCCCTGCAGGCCCAGGGTGAGGACGCGTCCGCCTTCGCCCTTCTGGGTGATGTTCACCTCGAACACCGCCGCCTTGCCCTGCTCGCGCTCGAGCACCTGGAACTGGTCGGTCGCCAGCCAGGCGGTGTCGGGCGATCCGAGCAGCTTGGACCGCAGCAGCTTGCGGCCCTTGAGCAGGGCCTCGCTGATCTCCATGCCAGCGCAGGGCAGCCGAGTCGCCTGCAACGAGCGCGACACCGAGCGGTCCTGGCCATAGAGGGTCTGCGAGGTGGCCAAGGTGGCGGCGAACCACTCGGGGACGCCCGCGATGGCCCGGCGGCCGGTGCTGGCCGAGTAGTAGCGCGAGCCCTTCTCGAAGATGAAGTCGCCGGCCGCGACGTTGGTCAGATCGCTGGCGGTGAAGATCTGCGCCGTGGTGTCGTCCCAGCTGTCGACGTTGACCACGTCACCGTAGCCGCCGACGTTGGTGCCCTTTTGGTTGCCGGTGTCGGGCGAGGCTGCAAACGTCAGCTTCATGTTGGTCGCGACCCGGTTCAGCAGGGTCGGATCGGCCACGCCGTTGACCACGCCGCCGAGGACGAAGTACCCCGAGCCCTTCGACACCACCTTGCCGATCGCGCCGTGGATGGACATCGCCCGCTGGGCGAACTTGTCCATGGTCATGCGGATCTGGCGGGTGGTGCTGTCCTTGAGGACGTTGTAGAGGCCGTCGGTGTCGTTGCCGGCGGCGTCGATCGCCTTCTGGGTGACCGTGGCACGCCAGTTCATCGTGTTCGGCGTGATGCGGAACTTGTAGGCGCCGATCGCGCCATCCGCGAGTTCGTAGTCTTCGGACTGGACCGACTCGCCGTCGTCGATGACGTTGACGATGATCTCGTCGGTGCCGCCGGCGATGTCCTTGCCGACGAGCTTGCAGTACTTGATCAGCGGGTCGGCATCCGGGTGGTGGATGATCTCGCCGATCTTCTTTTCGTGGTACGCGACGAGCAACGGCTCGACGTCGCTGAACTGAATTGAGTTGTTGGGCATGGACGTTCCTGTGGCAAGGCGACCGCGTACGGTCACCGTGGTGGATTTGAGAAATGCGCTGCCGCGGTCGGGGCTCTCAAATCGGCCAGGAACTCAATTCAGGCGGGATCTCAACGTGCCCCGGGTTCGGCTTTCGCCTGGGCCCCGGGGCGGCCCTCACAACTGGTTTGCGCGTCCGAAAATCAGGCCGTGTCGGCCTTGACGTACGTCTTTTCGAAAACGTCCTTCTTGCAGACCCAGCGGTCGCCAGGCTCGCCCTCCATGAGGTAATCGCCGGGCTCGCCGACGTTCAGGCCGCTCGGTGACAGCACCTCGAACGGCTCGTTCATTTGCACCGCCTTCACCGTGGCGGTCTTCCGGTAGGTCTCGAACTGGGCGTCGGTCTTGGTCGCATCAATCATGTCGGTCCTCCTGTTCCTGCGTCACACACGATCAACGCCCGTGGTGAGGCGGGGCCTTCGCATGCGGAGGGTCGTGCGCGTCCGCCTTCTCTTTTTCCGGCTTTCGCGTCGTCTCCGCTTCATGGGCGGGTGCGGTCGGAAACACCGCCGACTGAAGCTCCGGCCCGGGGCCATGGCCGATCGCAGCCGGCGCGTCGGCGTCGGTGAAGTCGACGTAGTAGCACTTGCCCTCCTCGAACTGGGCGAGCGCCGCGGGGTTGACCACGGTCAGCTTGATCTCGCCGCCCGGGGTGAATTTGAAGAACGATTTGTTCTCGGGGCTGCCTGTCGTGACGGGCCTGAAAAGCACCTCGCCCTGCTCGTCGTTCAGGGTCTTCTTGTCGCAGCTGAATTTGGCTCGAACGCTCATGTGTCGGTCCTCCTGACACTGGCGCGCACGTCCGGGTTCGGGCATCCTGCGGCGCATGCGGGACCTTGGCGGCGGTTGGAAGCAACCACGCGGTGGCGTGTGCGAGCACCCGGAATGGGAGATCGTTCGCTATCTCGACTGGGGCGGGGCCATCTGGCGCCACCTGCCGACGGGCAAGGAAGTCGGCACCGGCAACCCGCGCGGCTGCCATCCAGTGGCCGAGGATCTCAGCTCGACGCCGGCGGGCTCCGCCCCTTCTCAGACAGCCCCTGGGTGACCGTCTGCGACTGCTGCGGTTTCACCTTCACCGCGCCGATCGCGCCCGGTCCGGTGACGTCCACCACCGCGTCCCAGGGGATCTGCAGGAACACGCGGATGGCGCTGTCGAGCCACAGGTCCGGGAACCAGTCGGCGTCCTTGGCCTTCTTGGCGGACATCGCCCGGCGAAGGGCGTTGTACGCGAACTTGTAGACCGAGGGATAGAGCGTGGCGAACAGGGCCACGTTGCTCGGGACCAGCGCAGCGGCGGCCAGGTCCTTGGGCAGGCGCAGGTGGTTCTCGACGACTTCGATCTCCCACGAATAGCGCAAGTCCTTGTCGTAGGAGTTCGGCGCGTCCACCGGCCCAACCAGCGTGTGCACCTCGGCGTGGGGGCGCTGCTGGATCATCGTGGCCACGGCCTTCTGCTGGGCCAGCTGGTAGGCGTCGGCCTCGTCGGGCCCGATCTTCCGCCCCAAGAACAGGTGCACCGGCGCGTAGTCCGGCGCCGACTTCACCAGGCGATCGTAGTAGGTCACCCGGTCCGGAATGACGAGCAGGAACGACGGCTTTTCCCGCTCGAGCGCGGCGGCCAGCGCGTCCTTGATCTGCTCGGGGTAGGCGCGCGCGGCCCGCACGTGCTCGGCCGTCGGGGTCTCGAGCAACCCCGTGGCCAGCAGCAGGCATTCGGCGTCGAGGCCCACGGTCAGAACCTCGCCTTGTTCCTGCGATCGCGGTCGAGGCGCGCGAAGTGCTCTTTGACCGCCGTGTCGAAGTCCTTGCCCGGCGGCACGACAAAGTCGCGCGACGAGACACCATAGGGCTGCGTGTCCTCGGGCGCGGCGATCTTCACCGCGGGCCGGGGCTGGCGAGCCGCGATGAACTCGCGCTCCTCGTCCTCGAACGTCCGCTCGGCGGCCGGCGGAGGCTTCTTGCCGAACGGGGTCCGGTCGATGTCCGCCTGGAACTTGTCCTCGAACACCCGAAAGACGTCCCTGGCCTCGACCGATTCACCCGAGGCCAGCCGTCGTTTGACCTCCGTCTCGATGTCCGCGAGCGGCAGCTTGTCCCGCCAGGCCACGCACAGCGGGAACTCCTTTTCGTTGGCCTTGAGGAACCCCGGGTGTTCGGGTGTGCCGGTGACGGACGCCGTGATGTAGGCCCCGAAGTCGGCCTCCCACGACTGCTTGCCCTCGTTGGCCTTCGCCTCGTCGGCAAGGCGATCCTTCTCGGCCTGGGCGGCCTGTGCCGCTTCCAGCTCGGCTTTGACGCCCGCTTTGATTCGGTCCTCGACCGGGATCTCGGCGGCTGCAGTCTGCTCGCCCACCCGGTCCGCCAGCGCCAGCACCTGCTCGGGCGTCAGCTTGCCCGCGGCCAGCGCCCAGATCGCCTCGACGACGTCGCCTTTGGTGAAGTGCTCGAGCACGGGGGCGAGGGGCTTGTACTTCTCGGCCTCGGCCTCGACCGCTTTGCGCCGGGTCTCGATCTCGGCGTCGGCCGCCTTCTTGGCCTTCTTGAGCGCCAGGTCGGCGGCGACCTGGTCGTCGAAGCTGGGCAGGTCCGGCTTGGCTGGGGCGGGCTTTGCGGCCGCCGGGGCAGGGGCCGCCCTGGCGGGATCGGTAGCCGCCGGTGGCTTGGCCTCGGCCGCCGGCGCGGCAGCGGGGGGCGGGGCGGCGGCAGCTGCGGGGGCTGTGGTCGTGTTTTCGGGCATGGGTTACACCTGGGCAACGGGTGCAGGGGCCGCGTCTTCGGTGGCGACGACGGCGTCGTTTTGAGGTAGTTGGTTGGGGTCAATGAGGGGCGGCGCCCCGGCGGTGGGTGCGGGCGCGGGGGCGGGGGTCTCGGTGGCCGCGGGCGCCGCCAGCTCGGCCGGCGGCAGGACCGGCTCGGGCGGGTTCAGCCGGGCCAAGAACAGCTGCCACAGGGTCCACAGCTTCACCATGGCGGTCTTGGGGTAGATCCCGCGCATGTAGGCCGCCTGGAAGGCGTGGCTGCAGGCCTGCGCCGCCCACTCGAAATCTTGGCCGTCGATCGGCGGCACGATCGGGTCCTTGGGCTTTCCGTCCCGGGCCACCGCGATCTGGTGCTCGATGAGCCGGCGCGGGGCCAGCACCCGCTCGGTGATCCGCTGGATGTCCGGGTTCGCCATGTTCGCCAGGACGTCGAGCGCATCGAAGCCCGGCACCTTGGCGTCGCCGAACTGCTTGACCAGCTCGAGCCGGCCCGAGTCGTTGAGGCTCTGGCCCGAGCGCAGCTGATAGCTGACCTTGAAACTCGACTCGGGCCCGATCTCGGACCAGTTGATCTCGGTCCAAAGCTCCGTGTTGGCGGCTTTGATCCTGACCGGCTTGCTGGCGTAGATCTTCGGCAGCAGGAACGCGGCGATGCGGGTCATGGCCAGCCAGAACTGCTCGCGATGCTTCTGCGGCTGCGACAGGCGGGTCGCGAGGGTCTTTTTCCATTCGAGTTGCGCCACCTGGCTCGAGTAGGCGGGGGGTGGATCGCCGCCGGCCAGGTCTGGGTTGATGCCCGCCTCGGCCAGGCCGACGTCGTGCTGTTCCTTCTCGGCCTCCTTGACCTCGGCCGAGACCGTCTCGGCGACGACGACTCGCAGGCTCTCGCCGGGCGGCACCTCGACGTCGATCCAGTTCGCGTTGTCGTGGTCGTAGACCACCCCGGGCGTGCGTTCGATGTGAGTTCGCGCGCCCTCGAGCTGGTCGAGGCGAACGGCCCCGAACGCGTTCTGCCGGGTGGCATACGGGACCAGCGTCCGCGCGAGAGGGCGCCCCTGGCCGTCACGGAAGCCGTGCTCGTAGATCTCGACGCCGATCGGGATCGGCAGCTCCCAGGGCTCGTCGACCAGCACCAGGTCCTTGGTCAGCTGCACGACGTGGCGGCCTGGATCCTTCGGGCCGAGCGGCTTGAGCCAGCCTTCGTAGACGGCCAGATCATCCTTTTTCTGCAGGCTCGTGTTCGAGTCGACCCCCTGTAGATACTCGGGGTGCGAGCAGCCGACGTCGTCGATAAGCGCGCGGATCTCGTCTTCGGTCAGCGCCTTGGTCCGCCCGTCTTCGCTGTCCTTCTGCGCCTTGGCCGCGATCGCCGCCCACCGGGCTTTGACCAAGCGGCGATCCATGTAGCGAACCGTCTTGCCCTCGAGGCCGGCGGCATCGACCCACGTCTCGAGCGGCTCAAGCCTGCAGAGCGCCGGGTTGTTGGTGATCGGGTCGCACTCCATCAGCGCGAAGCCCTTGCTGGTCAGCTCGGCGTCGAAGAACGTCTTGCCCTCGATCGTCTCGAAGTCGGTTTCTTCGAACGTCTGGTTCACCGCCTGGCTGAACAGCTCGGCGGCGCGCTCTGATTCCGCGGTGCCGGCGAGGGTGGTGATCTTGGCCTCGAGGCGGTTCGCGGTGATGAACGCCTGGACGGTCGAGGCGCCCTCGAACAGCAGGTTGTGCGCCCGGGCTCGGTACGACCGGTAGTTCTGCGTCCTGGCCGCGACGCTGGTGTCCGCCTGGTTCGGCCGGCCGTGGAACAAGGCGAGCGCGATGATCCCCTCCTCGTTCTCATGCGCGTGCGCCGACTGTTCCTCAAGGATCGAATCCACGAGGCGCTTCGGCTCTTTGCTCCAATGCGGGGTCTTGTTTTGGGCCATGGATGGGACCTCAGAAGGGTTTGGCTTGGATGCGCTTCTGTTTGGCGCGTTCTTTTCGATAGGCCATCTCGCGGTCGTAGGCGGCCGCGGCCTGGGGATCTGTCGGGCGGCGCGGATCGATCGCCTCTGGCTTGCTCGGCGCCTGCTGCATGTCCGCGTGCATGTAGCGGAACCCCTCGGACAAGTCGCTGTGCTTGCCCTTCTTGTTGATCTCGACCTTCTTGGTGCGCGGGTTCGTCGACTTGACCACCTGGCCAAGCTCGGTCCCGAGGTCCGCCGGCTCCGCCTCGAGCATCTCGAGCACGGCCTTGAGCCGATCGGGGTCGTCCTTCGCGAGCAGGTCGCGGGCCATGGCGGCGGTCTCGTCATGGTCGACGCCCAGCATGGCCAGCACGACCACCAGGCGCTTGGGTTCGGAGGCGAACAGGCGACGCGCGGCCGCGGCGATCTTGGCCGTGTAGAGATCCTGCGTGGGCAGCAGCACGCGGCCGCCACGGAGATCGTCATTCACGAGGCTCACGGAGATCATGACGTCGCCGGGCTTCTTGTTGATCGGCAGGCCGAGAACCTTCTCGACCGACTTCATGGTCTTGGTGGCGCCATGCCCGCCGTGGTCGCCGGTGGCGGTGCTGGGGCGAAGTACTTCCCGGACCGCGCGCAGTAGGTCGGCCAGGTCGAACACGTCCAAGTGGCGGCGTTGCCAGAACCAGCGCACTAGGATCTTCCTCTCGGGATCGTCGTAGCGCGAGGACCCGACCACCAGGGCGTCGTGGTCCGAAAAGCCGAGGTCGAGGCCCCAGCTGGTGCGCCAGGTGCCCTTGGTGAAGTCGACCAGCGCGGGATCGTAGTCATTGCGCCCGCGCCGATATTCGTAGGCGACCTTGCTTGGATCGCGTGCGCGCTTGCCGAAGTACTGCCGCAGAACAACCGGGTGGGTGTTCGGGCCGACCAGCAGCACCAGCTGGCCGTTGTCGTTCGTCGCCTCGGTGACGTCGAGCGCGAGCTTTCGCTTTTGGCAGCTGTCCTTGACCGACGCCCACTTCGCCTCGCGCGAGCGCGGGAAGTCGTGGTCGAACTGGGTCCAATGAAAGTGCGCCCATCCGTCGCTGTCGAGCGCGTCCGAAAAGTAGGTCGGCTCGGCCTCGGGGGGCAGGCCCAGCAGGTCGAGCTGGCCGCCGGTATCGGTGAGCATCGGCGTGGCCACTTCGATGAGCAGCTCGAGCACGTCGTCGTTGGGAAGGTGGCACTCGTCGACCATGAACAGGTCGGATCGATCGCCCTGGACCGCCTTGGTGCCGGCGGTCGAATCGCACGACATGGCTTGCAGGGTCGAGCCCCACGCCGTCCGCACGATCATGTCGCCTTCGTTGGCGATGTAGTCGCGGCCTTCGACCCAGCCCAGCTTGGCGAGTCGGTTCAGAAGCGGGCGCCAGAACTGCTTGCGCGCGTTCCGCCTGACCAGGTTGACGTAGTGAACGCAGGTGCCGGCGCGGGCCAGGACGAGGATCGCGCGCGGCACGGCGCCGTTGGTCTTGCCGGCGCGGCGGCTGCAGCAGACCGCATTGAACAGCGCGGTCGACACGACGTAGGCCCATTGCTCGAGGAAGCTCGAGGCCATCGTCGGCAGCCGCAGCCCGCGCTCGACAGCGCCGTCGGGCGGAATCGTGGGCGTGTCGCCGCCCGATCCGTCGGGCTTCAGCAGCGCGACGTCGAACATCACGGCAGCACCTCGGCGTCGGGGATCTCGTCCGGCTCGGGCTCGCTGGGAAGGCGCAGCGACTGGTCGATGATCTTCGTCCGCTGCTGGTCCGAAAGATATTGACCCGCCAGGGTGTCGCTCAGGGACTTGAGCCGAGCGGCGTGCAGCGCCTCGAGCTGCTCGTCGGTGAGGCACCCGCCCCGGGTGGCAGCCTCGCCGAGAACCCGCAGCAGCTCCGGCACCGGCAGCTTGGAAGCGCGGCCCACCAGCTCCTGCAGGAACGCGGCGGCGGCCTCCCGGTTCTGCGCCCGCCAGTCGCCGTCCTTGGGCCGCCCGCCCGGGTTTCCCGAGGCCCCCGGGGCGAACGGCTTGCCCTGACCGCGCCCCTTTGGCCGGCCCTTGGGCTGGCTGTTCTGAGCCAGCTCGGTCTTGGGACGATCGGCCAGGGGCTACTCCTGCGGGACCTTGGGCAGCGTGCGATCCACGGTGATGAGGCCGCAGTGGACCGAGACCAGAACCACCTTGTCGAGCAGTCCCCCAAGTTCGACGTAGGCGACCATCTTGTCCGGGTCGTAGAGGCCGTCGGCATAGCGACGGATGCCACCGCCAAGGCCGGGGATCTTCATGCCCTCGCGGAATTCCACCCGGCACTTCACCAGGCGGGACAACGGCGGGCCGCCCGGGAAATACTGGGCCTCCTCGGGGAAGAACTGTGGCGCGACCAGCGGGTCGGCTGTTTCAGGGATCACGGGGATCGGCTTCTGCGCGGCTTTGCTCATGCGGCGGTTTCCTGGTTGGTGGTGGGGAAGGTGACAACCCAGCCGCCGCGCTCGAACCGCTTGGCGGCACTGCGGGCGGCGGGCACGTCGAACAGCATTGGGACGGGGCCGGGTTTGGTGAATCCCGCGGCCGCGAGCAGCGCCTTGCCGACGCCGCGGCCGCGCAGGCGCCACTCGGTGCCGTCGTCCATAGCCAGGCGCACGTCCTTGACGTAGAGCCAGGCGACGCGGCCGCGCGCGACGACGGC
>Ga0207670_10001167_pt1 | contig 13852 bp, 6 predicted proteins | sample KBSS23HmetaG_FD_184339 | JGI IMG/M metagenome (GOLD analysis project Ga0207670, IMG submission 184339) | Switchgrass rhizosphere microbial communities from Kellogg Biological Station, Michigan, USA - KBS S2-3H metaG (SPAdes) (version 2) | ecosystem: Host-associated > Plants > Roots > Rhizosphere... | reverse complement strand
TGCTTGTGATCTATGCCCAGCAGGTGAAGCAGGGTCGCGTGGAAATCATGCACGTTCACGGGGTCCTCAACGATGTTGTAACCGAAGTCATCCGTCGCTCCCAACACGACGCCCGGCTTAATGCCTCCTCCGGCCATCCAGATAGAGAAGCAGCGCGGATGATGATCGCGACCGAAGTTATTCTTTTTGATCTCGCCTTGTGAATAGGCGGTCCGCCCAAATTCTCCTCCCCAGATCACCAGTGTGTCGTCAAGCAGGCCGCGGGCCTTCAGGTCTTTCACCAGCGCCGCGCTCGCTTTGTCGGTGTTCTTCGTCTGATTTTTTATGCCCTCGGGCAGGCCGCTGTGATGGTCCCAGTCGCGATGGCAGAGTTGAATGAAACGGACGCCGCGTTCCGCCAGACGACGGGCCAGCAGACAGTTGTTGGCGAACGACGATTTTCCTGGCTCGGCGCCGTAGAGTTCGAGGATTTCCTTCGGTTCCTGGGCGATGTCCATCAATTCCGGCACGCTCGCCTGCATGCGGAAGGCCAGTTCATAGTTCTCGATATGCGTGGCGATCGCCGGATCGCCTAATGCGCCGAGTTGTTTGCGGTTCAGCTCCTGCATCGCGTCGATGAGTTGGCGGCGCGACGTCTGGCTCAGCCCGGGCGGGTTCGAAACATAGAGGACGGGATCACCCTGGCCGCGAAAGAGCACGCCCTGATGGTTGCCGGGGAGAAAACCGTTGCCCCAGTATCGCGACTGCAACGGCTGGCCACCGCCGCCGCTGGTCAACACGACGAATGCGGGCAGGTTGTCGTTTTCGCTGCCCAGACCGTAGCTGAGCCAGGCGCCGATGGTCGGCCGACCCGGTTGCTGGTGGCCGGTGCCCAGGAACGTAACCGCAGGGTCGTGATTGATCGGCTCGGTAAACATCGAACGGATGATCGCGATTTCATCGACGATACCGCCGATGTTTGGGATCATTTCGCTCAACTCCACCCCGCTTCTGCCATAGCGCTTGAACGGATAAGCTGAACCGACACAAAGGAGAGCCTTCTGTCCAGCGGTCATGCCTGTGATGCGCTGGCCCATCCGTACGCTCGGCGGGAGTTCGTCGCCGGTCATCTGGGTGAGCTTCGTTTTCGGATCGAACAGATCGATATGCGATGGCGCCCCGGATTGAAAGAGGTAGATGACCCGTTTGGCCTTCGGCGCGAAGTGCAGCGATGGCAGCGCGCCTTTGGGCTTGAGTGCAGGAACGGACCCATCGGCTCCGAACAGATCGCGACGCAGGAGGGCGCCGAGCGCAATGGCACCGAGCCCTGTCGTGCTGCGCGCCAGGAAGGCGCGCCGGGTGAGCGTTTTTTCAATTTCGGTTTGGAGTAACATGATCGTGATTTCTTTGGACTCGAGTCTAACGCGGGATTCGAGTTTAACGCGCCAGAATTGGTTTTGGGGAGCGCGCCCGCCCCGGGCGCTGCCAGTCGGCGCCCTCGCCGACTGGCTCGTTGGCGGCGGACCGGGACGGGCACTTGCGAATGCCAAAAGGTTCTCGGCGAGGGCGCCGAGAACAGCGGGCGAGGCGCCCGCGCTCCCCATTTCCCACTGCGCGCATAAGGCTCGGACGCATCATTTCGTGATCGTCTCGTTCAGGTTGAGCAGGACATTCGCCACGGCGGTCAGCGCCGCCAGTTCGGCCTTGTCGATCGTTTCAAGCGGTTTGGATTCGCCAACGGCCAGCAGGCTTTCGGCCGCCTTGGTGTCGGAACGGAAATTTTCCAACTGTTGTTCGTAGGTGCGCTGCAAGGTCGCGAGTTCATCGGGTTGCGGGACCCGGCCGAGTGTGTGGCGAAAGGCCCGCGTCAGGCGCCTGGTCAGATCGGTTGGTTCTTCGATCATCACACGTTGGGCCAGGGCGCGGGAGCTTTCGACGAAAGCCGGATCGTTCATGAGCACGAGCGATTGCAACGGTGTTTGCGTGCGCTGGCGGAGGAACGTGCACACCTCGCGATTGGGCGCGTCGAACGTGGCGAAGGACGGGTAATGCGCTGAGCGCCGCCAGAAAACATACATGCCCCGCCGGTAGAGCGCCTCGCCGTGATCCTGTTCGTATTTGGAATCGGTGCCGTCCCAGATTCCCGGCGGCTGGTACGGTTTGACGCTCGGTCCGCCGATTTTCCGGTTCAACAGACCGGAAACAGCCAGCGCGTTGTCGCGAATGAACTCGGCCTCGAGTTGCGAGCGCGGGCCGCGGGAGAGCAGGCGATCGTAAGGATCCTTTTCCAATTTCTCGGAGGTCACGGCGGCCGATTGGCGGTAGGTCGCGCTCGTGACGATGAGGCGAACGAGCGCCTTCACGTCCCAAGGTTGGACAGAACTCGCCGCTGCCTGCCCTCCGTCACGGAACTGGCACGCGAGCCAATCGAGCAGCTCGGGGTGACTCGGCCATTCGCCTTGCGAACCGAAGTCGTTGATGGTTTTCACCAAACCCGCGCCGAAGAACAGGGCCCAATAACGATTGACTGTCACGCGCGCAGTGAGCGGATGATCGCGAGAAACCAGCCAAGCCGCGAGATCCAGACGGTTTAACGATTCGGGAGTCTGGGGCGGTTGCTTTGCGGCTGCCAAGACATCCGGCACATCCGTGCCGCCCGAGTGTCCGCTCCCATCCGACGGCGATGACGCGGCTTCAGGGACAATGCTCGCGGGAGTTCGGGCACTCGACGGCTCATGAGCCGCAAGTTTGGCAGAACCGGATGGATGTGATGCGAACCGAAGCTGGCCGTTCTTATTCTCCACGTTCGCCTTCCGGATGGCGGGGAGGAATGCCGGTGTGTCGGCTGTCACTTTTTCCCCTTTGTTCCGGAAATCGCCGCGGATGAGCTGGAAAGTTTCTCGCGGCGGATTCATTTCCTCCATGATCATCGAGGTTGGGATCGCGCTGATCAAATCGTCCTTCGCCTTTCGGGCCTTGGCGAGGGCCGCTTCGGAACGGAGGTAATCAACGGCATAGTTCTCTTTGTAAAACCGGCGCAGGTCATCGCGTTCTTCCTGGGAGCGTTTTCCGCCCGATTTCGCGACGATCGGCAACATCCCCTGAAAGGCGAGCAGGCGCGCTTCTTCGGCGCCCAGCGCATGATCGTAAAAACGTACGTCGTCGATCAACCCGGTGAAGTTACCTTCCGCATTCCGCGAACCGATTCGCACCGGCTCATTGTTCGTGATCGAATCCGCCAGTTTGTCTTTCTCGATCTCGAGATCGCGCGAACGACCATCGACAAAGAGTTTCACACCGGCGCCTTTCCCGGATCCATCATAGGTCACCAGGATGTGCTGCCACTGGTTCGCGCTGAATTTGTCCTTGCTCTTGACCTTGATGGCGTTGTCCGGGAATTCATGGACGAGGTGGACCTCGAAGCGGCCGTCGTTCGCATAAAGGTCGAAGCCGCGATAGCCTGGTTTCACCTCCATCTTGCTCAAGATGGCGCCGTCGGATTGGACTTTGACCCAGGTCCCGTAACTGAACCCGTTCGTCCGATCGAACTCGACCAGTGGACCCAGGTCGATGTGCGCCTTGCCGTCGAACTTCAGGGCCTTCCCGACGCGGCCATCTACAAATTCAGGTTTGTCATCTCGAACGAGTTTCGGACCGTCGGTCGATTCGCCATCGCCGGGTGCCTGTTTGGGTTCGGCGTTGATTTTCTGATCGGCCCCGATCTTCTCCGTGGCGCTTGATGAGGGCCGAAACGTGCCATCAAACGTGACTAACGCGAGCAACCCGTCATCACTTGGTTTGGGAGGCGGTCGCGCGTTCGTTTCGCGTTCCCATTTTTCCTGGGTTTCGCCGAGTTCGTTCTCGCGGTCCTTCAGCGTCTTTTCGGCGTCGCGCAGCCGGAAATCCGCTTCGACGAATTGCATCGCCTGTTCGGGCGTCGGCGCGGGCAGGCGGGGCGGCGGATTGTCCGTGCGGATGCGGTCCAGGCCTTTCTCCGGGACGTTATGGAAAAACGCATAGAGTTTGTAAAATTCCTTGGTCAACAACGGATCGAATTTGTGATCGTGGCATTCGGCGCAACCGACCGTCATGCCAAGCCACACCGAGCCCAAAGTATTCACCCGGTCCACGACGTATTTATTCAGATACTCGTCGGGATCCGAGCCGCCTTCGTCGGTGGTCATGTTGTTTCGGACGAACCCGGTGGCGATGCGTTGCTCGCGAGCCGGGTTGGGCAGCAGATCGCCGGCGAGTTGCTCGACGGTGAAGACGTCGTAAGGTTTGTTCTGATTGAACGCGTTGATCACCCAGTCGCGCCACAACCACATGTATCGCACGCCATCGAAATGATAGCCGCTGGTATCGGCGTAGCGGGCCAGGTCCAGCCAGTTGAGGGCCATGCGTTCGCCGTAGTGCGCCGAGTCCAGCAGCCGGTCGATCAGCTTTTCATAGGCCACCGGCGAATTGTCGGCGAGGAAGGCGTCCACTTCGTTGATCGTTGGCGGCAGACCGGTGAGGTCCAACGTGGCGCGCCGAACCAGAGTCGCTTTATCAGCTTCCTGGGCCGGTTTCAGGCCCTCTTGCTCGAGGCGATCGAGGATGAAGTAATCGATTTCATTCCGAGGCCAGTTTTTCTCGCGAACCTCGGGCAACGCCGGTCGTTCCGGAACAATCAAGGACCAGTGATTTTTCCGATGGGCTCCTTCCTTGACCCAGCGAATGAGCAGTTCCATCTGTTCGGCTCGGAGTGGCTTGCCGTCCTTTGGCGGGGGCATGACTTCGTCCGGGTCGCGGCTGGTCAGCCGTTGCACCATCGCGCTGTTCTCCACGTCGCCCGGAACGATGGCACGATTGCCTGACTTCAAGGTTTTAGTGGCCTCTTCCGGCCGGTCGAGGCGCAACCCTGCTTTGCGTTTGCCCTCGTCCGGACCGTGACAGGCGTAGCAGTGCTCGGACAGGATCGGGCGGACGTCGCGATTGAAATCGAGGTCCTTCTGCGCGCCCAGCGCGGCGTGGCAGCAGACGAGCACCAACGCAGCGAGCCAGTTGAGTTGGCTTGGTCCGTGCTTATCGAACAATTCAGTCCGCATGGTTTGTTGAATCTGGCTCACTTTACACGGAACGCGCGAAGTTTTGAAGCTCAATCCGCGTGGCCTGAGAACGTCGGCAAGTTCACTTTTGCTAAGGCGTCGTGGATGCGGACCAAATCCGGGTCCGAATTTGAACGTAAAAAAAATATTCCGTGTCAGAGTCTCTATGCGTTTCGAAGAAAATGCTCTCACGACCGGGTTGCGGGATTCCGCCATACTGCTGGTGGAGGATGACGAAGCGGACATTTTGCTGCTGCGCCGCGCCTTCCGCAATGCGCACATTGCCAATCCTCTGCTCGAGGTGCGGGACGGACAAGAGGCCATCCAGTTCCTCGCCGGCGAGGGGGACTACGCGGATCGCGCGCGTTACCCGATTCCGTTTCTCGTCCTGTTGGATCTCAGACTGCCGAAACTTTCGGGCTTCGAGGTGATCGCCTGGATGCGCGACCGGCCGCAATTCTCGAACGTCATCGTGGTTGTATTGACCGCTTCCGATCACGTCCCGGACGTGACCAAGGCGCGCAACCTCGGGGCCAACTCCTACCTGGTGAAGCCGGGGAACTTCGAGGAATTGGTCCAAATGGTCAAGCGGATCAGAGGCCGCTGGCTGCTGGTGGACAGGATGTCCGAAGCCACGGTTTCTGGCGAAACCACCTAGCCGGGCGAACAAGAATTGTCGTTACACGCCAAGCGAAGCGGCATGGAAGAGCGGCTCACTTTGCCGTTCGAGCAATGCTCTGGTAGATACTCAACGCCCTTCGATATTCCTCCATCGCCGCGGACGACAACACGGGACCGCTGCGGGCAATCTCCGCCTCGACTTGTTGTACCAAATACTCCGCTTCTTCGCGCCGCGGCTGCTGCGGTTGGCCGGCCGCTTCGACAAACCAGGGAGCCGTGTGAGCGAAGCGGAAAAGACCCTGGGCGCGTTCCTCCCAGCAGCGCGCCGCGATCCAGCCGGACCGCTCGAGTTCGACTGTTTCCTCGAACTGAGATTCCTGGGCGCCGGTCTGGCCGCGCCTGGACGTCGGATGGACTGTGCGAACGACCTCGCCATTCACAACGACCTCAAGCTTGTCGATCGGATCCACGCTTACGACTTCGCCTTTCACGGAGAAACGCTGCCGGTCTTTGACTTGAGTAGGATTCTTGAAGCCGAAACCGGGATCTTCGCCATTAACAGTGGCAAACAGCATTGGACCTGTGGTGACAAAACTTTGCCCCGCTTTCAGGCCGTTGATCCACGCCCCGTAGCCGAACCCGCGCGGCAGGTGCACATAAACGCGGCTGAAACCCAGTGGAACCGGATGCACGCCGTTGGCTGTCCCGGCGGTCGGGCTCAAATGAAAGCCGCAATCCAAAAGGGCGTAGTAGGTCAGGAAACCGTACAGGGTCCATTCGCGCTCGGTAGCGCTGCCCTGTCCGATCCGCATCCACGCCGGCGCGGGAACCGCCCAGTTCGTGATGGAAAACACGGTTGCCCAGTGGTGGTTGTTGGCGAGTTCAAACAGGTCGGGCCGAACCAGCGGCACCAACGCCAGCGACCACGGCCAATTGTGTTTTTCCAGGTCGAGAAGCGCCCCTTCGGCGTGCGCCCGCGCGGCAACCGCGCCGATCGGCAAGGCGGGCAGATCGAAGACCGTTCTGTGATTGATTGCCAGCAACGCACCGAGCGTGTGCGAGCGTTTGGCCGTGGTGAAGATTTCATATTCGGTGTTCCGCGGATAATAAACGTGCGCTGGATCGATCTCCACGGGAGCGTCGGGGAACTCTCCTTTAAGATTGCGCTGGCTCCGGCTCGGGGGAACCTCAGCGTCGGTCGTCCAATAAACCATCGGGAAGGCAACGTTGAGGTCTTCGGCCGGCATCACGTTGGGCAACTCCTCAGGTTTGCGATGCGCGTGCGTGTCGCCGCCGAACCAGCCGCGCGACGCCATGTCAATCCAGCGGCGCAACTGAATCTTAAGATCCATCGCCCGCCCTTCGACCACGACCTCGCGCACCTCCGGAAAGTATTCCTTGCCGCGCTCGGCGATGAGCTTGTAGCGGCCGGGCGGCAACACGACTTCGAACGGGTGGGCCGAGAGTGTCGTATGCATTTCAACCGCGTTGGTGTTCATCCAATTTCGCACCTGGTAGGGCAGCGCAGTTCCGTTGGTCGAATCCGAATCGGGGAAATACCACGCGCCGTCCTGGCCTTGAATGGAGAGTCGGCAGGCCAGCGGCTGTTCGGATTGCGAGTCGACGATTTGCCCGCGCACAACGCTCGCATTGGCCCCGCCGCTCTTCCGCTTATCAATCCCAGCCATCGGCTCCACGGGAACGGAGGCCGGGTCGAGAAACTGCGCCAACTCGCGCAGCGCGATGACCCGATAACCGTTTCGGTGCAGGTAATCCATGTAGCCAACGAACAGGGCGGGCGGCGTGTGCACCCACGGATGCTCGTTGTCCGGCACGCCGTGGAATTGCAGGACAGCGATTTTCCCTTGGCGCGCCTGCCGCACGGCGCGTTTGAAATCGTCCAGAGTCCAGTCGGGTCGCGCGTCCCCGGCCGACGGAATCAACAGAGGATGATCCACACCGGGCTCGAACGCATACCCGCGCCCGCCTTCATAAGGTTGCTCCGGCGCGCCTCCGCGTCGGGCGAGACGAATGCCCAGCCGTTGCAAAACGGGGATTGCGTCCGGGTGAATCGCGTTGCCTGGATAGGCGAAACTGGTCGGGCGGGGAATGCCGTGTTCGAGGCACTGCGCGTTGATCGCCTCGAGTTGCTCCGTCAATCGATCCAGATTGCGGCCGTTCACGCCCATGTGGTCGCGTGTGTGATTACCGATCTCGAATCCGTCACGGTGCAATTCAGCGATCTGGTCCCAGGTCATGTAATCCTGCTTGTTCGTCCGAAAGGAAAAACCTTCAGTGATGAAAAAGGTGGCCGAAAACCCGAACTGCTTCAGCAACGGCCGCACCACCGAATAATGGGACGCCACCGAATCATCGAACGTGAGCACGACGAGCTTGTCTGGAACGTCTCGCACCGCCGCTGCCGGGTGGCAGGGAAGGGTTGGACTCCAAACGGCGTAAGAGAACAGCAGCGCGAACCATAAGGACTGTTGACAAGAGCGGTGCACGCCGTCCCACCACGCCGAACAATCCTCAGACAGTCAAGCCTGATCTGGGGGACGAGGACGCGAGTTGGAGAAAAGAGGGATTGAGAATTGAAGAATTGAGAATACTGCATTGTGCCATTGAAGAATCATTCCCAACAGGATCGTTCCTCCTGACGCACTCCCGGCTCGCTCCCGGAAGCGAGCCTGGGGAGTGTGGTTGGCTTGGACCGCGGACAGAGGCAAGTCAGCAGAACCTCATGAACTGGCGCGCTAATCGCAGTGCTTTACGTGCAACTGATTGTTGCCGCCGACCAGAACGCCGGAGGCAGAATAGAATCCTGGACATTCAGTCTCCTCGGTAGTCGGATCCTCGATGCATGGGCAGGCAGCGGGGTTGGGACCATACACCGCAATCGAAAAGGTGTCTTCGGTCCCCGGTTCACCGTGGTCGCATGCCGTGACGGTTGCACAGAACCCTGGTTCGCCATTGACCGTGACTTCATACGTGAGAGTGCGGCATTGTCCAGCTACGTCGGCCACGTCGTAATCGACGATGGCCGTCGCCACCACGTGCACGCCCGCTTCTTCATCGACGTAATTCAGGGAAAATGGCGTCGAGAGAACGCCTCCCAGCTCTCCGCCGCTGAATCCGAAGTTGCCGGTGCCGGCGTCCGTGAGGATCCATCCGCCGCCGGTCATTGTATCATCACAGGGCGGAGGCGCCGAATTCACAGGCACCATCAAGAAACCCGCCGCGACAATCGCGGCGGCCAGCATGCTGACACTACTGAACTTTTTCATCTGCTTTTCCTTTGGTTTCATTTTTCGTTTTCAGTTTTCATTCACTGCGTTTTTCATTTCCGCATCCGCGGAAATGCCAGCCTCGATCCTCTGAAGTCGGTGCTGTCCTGGATAGGTGGGTGAAGGCCCCAAATCCATCCCGGGGAAATTCTCGATGCGTCATCGGGAAAAGCACCATACCCGCCCGAGGGGTTTCGCGAAGATTCGCGCGCGTCCGGGCGATGCGCGTGCAGGAGACCGGAAGGAAATCGGACCCGTCCTGGCCTAAGTACCCCGAAAAACGTCATCGTATTTATGATTCGGGGTACTTAGCCGACGCGGAGCGGTTCGGGGTCCCAAAGCATTCGAAAAAGCGAAAGGGGGCTCTCCATGGACCTGCCGCGATCCCCACTCTGGCGCGTGAACGGGGTGGTGCTGGCCGGGATTGCTCTGCAATGACACAATTCAAGATTCTCAATTTTCAATTCTCGATTGCTTCCATGCCCCTTCTCCCCCGCGATCGCGAAGCCGCCGCCCGGGCGAACACGTTCATCGTCGCCGCCGCGGTCTTGTCCCAATTGAAACACAGCGCCCGTCTTAATCCCGCTTCGCGCCAGCGGTCGCGTGCCGCCTCGTCGGTCGCCAGGCGCACCATCTCCCGTTTCAGCGAGTTGACATCGTCCGGATCGATGGTCACGGCCGCGTCGCCCACGACTTCGCCCAGCGATCCGCGCGTCGAACTGATGACCGGACAACCGCACGCCATCGCTTCCATCGGTGGCATGCCGAAGCCTTCGAAGCTGGACGGGTAAACGAACACTTCCGCGGCGCGATACCAGACCGGCAGTTCTTCGTCGGGAACGAAACCCAGGCATCGAATGTGGCGGGAGAATGGTGACTGTCGGACCAGGGCGTGAATCACTTCAGCGCCATTCCAATCACTGCCGCCGAGGACGAGCTGCCAATCGGAACCGGTGTCGTCCTTGAACCGGTTGAAAGCCTCAATAAGGCGCGCGTGATTCTTGGTCGGATGTTCCAACCGTGCGACATAGAGGAAAAATGGCTGTGTCAGGTCGTGCTTCTGGACAATGGCGGCTTTCGCCTCCTCGCGCGCTCCCGGAAAAAAGCGCGCGTGGTCCAGCCCATTGTAAATCATCGTCAGCCGCTCGGCGGGGAAGCGAAAAAAACGGAGGATATCCTGCCGTGTATGTTGGCTGACGGCGATGATTGCATCCTGCCGAAGCGCCAGTATTCGCGCGACGACCCGTCCGTAGAACATTCGTTTCCAATCGTATTTGTTGGCGAGGTGGAACGGCGCCAGGTCATGAATCGTGGCCACCAGTGGGCAGGGCCGCGGCCAGAGCATTCTCCGGTAGCTGGGCACGTGCAGCACGTCCAGGCGGTAATGGCGGGCCAGGGTCGGCAGCCGCGTCTGATGCCACACGATGTTCTTCACCGGCGGACGGAACTGCTCCGGGACCGTGACGCGAGTCATCTTCCGTTCGGCAAACGCAAACAGAGGCAAATCCTGCTCCAATACAAAGAGTGTGAAACGATGCCGCTCGGCGTAAGGCAGGAAAGCGCGCACCAGGGCCAGGACATATTGCGCCACGCCACTCCGGCCCCGCTGGATGACCGAAGTGGAGATCCCGATATTCATGCCGCGTCATCCAGCAGGCCGGATTCGAGTCTGGACAGCCGCAGAACACTGCGAACATCCGGTTGGGCGCCGGCGAAGCGCAGTGATCCGCCCCAGCGCTCCGCGAATTGCTTCGCTCGAACCATGATGCCCAGCCCGGTGCTGTCAACAAAACGCACGTCAGAAAGGTCGATGAACACTTTCCGGCGCTGCGCGCAATATCGGTTGATCGGTTCCTCGGTCAGCCTCCAAACCCGCTCAGCATTATCGGCTGTGATCTCGCCCTGCCAGGCCAGCGGCCGGCTGGCGCCGTTGACCACAACCAGGGTCGATTGTTCCCGGTCTCGCCGGGCGATAAGTGCGCGCGCCTCGAGCGCATCGGTTGCAGTCTCGAATAACTCCTCCAGCCGCATCAATCGGAGCGCGCGCAAAACTCGATCGCTCGGAGCCACGAGAATCAAATGATGCCCGGTGCGGCGAAGTTGTTTTTGCAGGCGGATGAGAAAACCGACTCCGGAGCTGTCGATGAACCGCACCCCTGCCAGGTCCAGCAAGCTGTGGCCGTCGTGGGCAAGCGCTTGCGCCCAAACGGCCTCATCACGCGTGATCGAATCCGCGTCCAATCGCTCGGACACTTGCACTCGCTGCCACCTCTTCTCCCGTACCGGCAGGGAGCTGGGGCTCGTCGGCCGCGTGCGGCGGGGCCGCCATTGCATCTCCCAGCATTGCGCCAGAGTTGCCCCTGCGAAATGCCACACGTCGCCGAAGTAACGCTGGAACAGCCGCCGGGGCTCCTGCAGCAGGCGGAAAAGCCATTCCATGCCGGCGCGCTGCATCCAGCGCGGCGCGCGCTTCACTCGGCCCGCGAGGAAATCAATCGTGGCCCCCACGCCGATCGTCACCGGCACACCCAGCCCGTGGTAGTTCATGGCGATCCACTTCTCCTGTTTGGGGCAGCCAAACGAAACGAACAGCAAATCCGGCCGGGCCTCACCGATGCGTTGCTGGATCTCCGCATGATCCATTTCCAGCAGCGATTTGAACGGTGGCGAATAGTTCCCGACTACATTCAGTGTCGGATGGAGCTCCTTCAAGCGCGCCACCGCCTGCGCGTTGGCTTCCGGCGAAGCGCCGAGCAGGAACAGGCGATAGTTTTTCTTCAGCGCCAGTTGAACCAACAGCGGCGCCAGGTCCGAACCCGCCACCCGTTCGGGCAGCGGATTGCCGAGAAGCCTTGATGCCCAGACCAGGGGTGTCCCGTCGCACAGGACCAAGTGCGCCTCCAGCAAAATGCGACGCAGTTCCACATCCCTGCGTGCCTGGACGAGAAAGTTGGCGTTGGCCGTGACCACATAGTGCGGCTGGCGCGTCTCGACCATTCGTTCAATGCACTTCACGGCGTCGGCCATGGTCAGATGGTCGAACGGCACGCCGAGCAAGGCTATGGGTGGAATTTGAGCCAGCCCCGCGAGCGTGTTTGCCGGAGCGACCGGAGCCACTGCCTTTGCGGCTCCGAGGGCCGGGGCTCCATTCACTTGCTGGATCGCAGTCATGTGACTACATAACGTGATCCTGACGCCAAGCAAAATGGGGAGTATCCCGGCTATTGCCGCGGCCAATGCTGCCTGGTGCCGCGTCCGAGTGGGGTCAATGCCCCACCCGATTTGAGGGTCCACCACCCATGCTGCTTTCAGGGGTTCACCCACTTTAAGTCCGCCCACGTCAACCGTTATCTTCGGCACTGTGGCTGGCCGAAAACAGATCAGCATGGTGACGAGCGTCGCCGAACGCTGTCCTGCATCCCCAATGCAGCAGGGAATGCTCTTCCACAGCCTTTCCGCTCCACATTCCGGAGTGGATGTCGAACAAATCCTCTGCACGCTGGCGGAGGAGGTGAATGTCGCCGCCTTCCGGCGGGCGTGGGAACGCATCGTGGAACGGCACTCGATTTTGCGGACGGGTTTTCGCGTGGCAGGTTTGGAGCCGCAGCAGGAAGTGCATCGCCAGGTCCGTCTGCATCTCGAGCAAAAGGACTGGCGCGGCATGACCAAAGCCGACCAGGCCGGCCGGTTGGATGCCTACTTGCATGCCGAGCGGCGGAGGAGGTTCGAGTTGAGCGTGCCGCCGTTGATGCGCCTGGCTTTGTTTCACACCGGCGAGGAGAAGCATCTTCTCGCTTGGACCTTCCACCATCTGCTGCTTGATGGCCGCGCGCTGGTTGTGTTGCTTCGCGAATTCTTCGATTTCTACGACGCCACCTGTGAGGGCCGTAATTTGGACCCGCCGCCAACTCGGCCTTACCGGGATTACACCGAATGGCTGCGAAAACGCGACTGGTCAGCGGCAGAAGCGTTTTGGCGCGAACGACTGAAAGGGGCCACCGTTCCGACACCCCTGCTTGAGTCGCCCACTGCCAGGGAAGCTCATAGTCTGAAGGTGGGCCACGGCGTTCAACAGGTCATGCTGCCGCGCCGGGAGACCGGCAGGCTCCGTGCCGTCGCGAAAGAAAACGGGTTGACCGTCAACACGCTGCTCCAAGGGGCGTGGGCCGTTTTGTTGGCCCGCTACAGCGGCGAGGACGACGTCGTGTTCGGCGTCATACGCTCCTGCCGTCATGCCTCGATCGAAGCCGCCGAATCGATCGTCGGGCTGTTCGCCAACACGCTCCCGATGCGGGTGCGGGTGGCGGATGACGCGACCGTAGTGGATTGGTTGAAGGGCCTCCGGGCGGAGCATCTGGCGATTCGCGATCATGAGCATACCCCTTTGGTCGAAGTGCAGCGCTGGATCGGTTTGCCGACCGGCCAGCCGTTGTTCGAAAGCATTTTCAATTTCCAGGATCCGTCCTGGGACTCCGCGTTGCGCGCCTTGGGCGGCAAATGGGCGAAGCGGCAGTTTGCGATCCGCAACCAGCCGAACTATCCGCTCTGGGCGGACGTTTATGGCGGGCCGGAAATGACGATCAAGATCGGTTACGACCAGGACCGAATCCAGGACTCGATCATCACGCGGATGCTGGGACATTTTCAATCGGTATTGCGGGGCATGGCCGCGGACCTCTCGCAGCGCGTGGCCGATTTGCCGCTGTTGCCCGACGCGGAGCAGCGCCAGTTGCTGGTGGAATGGAACGACACGGAAACACGCTTTTCCCGGGACAAATGTATTCATGAACTCTTTGAGACGCAGGTGGAGCGCACACCCAATGCTGTTGCTTTGGTTTACACTAAGGAGGAAGTCAGCTATCGGGAACTCGACAA
>Ga0207670_10001166_pt1 | contig 13854 bp, 13 predicted proteins | sample KBSS23HmetaG_FD_184339 | JGI IMG/M metagenome (GOLD analysis project Ga0207670, IMG submission 184339) | Switchgrass rhizosphere microbial communities from Kellogg Biological Station, Michigan, USA - KBS S2-3H metaG (SPAdes) (version 2) | ecosystem: Host-associated > Plants > Roots >... | reverse complement strand
TCTACAAGGTGAATGATGGCCAGGCAATTCCGGGCCGGTTGCACAATCTGCGTCTGATCATGACCTCCGGCGACGCCGCGGTTTTGCATTCGGTCACCAATGTCATGAGCAACGGCCAGATGGGCGCCACGGTTGTGTATGACGAACAGGAGGTGTTTTACGACGTGGGTGTGCACCTGCAATCGAGCGAGCGGGGCCGAGCCGACGCTGCCCGGGTCGGTTTCACCATCGAATTTCTTCCCGACCAACTGTTCCGCGGCGTGCATGATTCCATTACGGTGGACCGCTCGGGGGGGTATTCCGGAATCGGGGGTGACCAGGACGAAATAGTTTTGAAACACGCCATCAATCACGCCGGCGGTCTCCCGGGCATGTATGACGATCTGGTCCGCTTCATCGCGCCTTTGAACCAACATACCGGCCCCGGCCTGTTGTTGATGGCCAAGTATGGCGACGAGTTTCTAGACAGCCAATACGTCAACGGCAGCGACGGAAGGGAGTTCAAGCTGGAACTGATTTATTATCCGCAGAGCACCGTTGACGGGAACGTGCAGAGTTTGAAATTGCCGCAACCGGACGACGTGATCGGCACGGACATTCAGAATCGGGGCAATGGCGAGGAGCCGTATCGTTGGAATTTCCTGATCGAGAACAATCGGGACCAGGACGATTACCTGCCGCTGATCAATCTCGCGAAGGCGTTCAGTTTGTCCGGATCGGCGCTGGACGCGCAAACCCAACAGCTCATGGACGTGGATGAATGGATGCGGGCATTTGCGATGAAAACACTCAGCGGCGACGTCGATACTTACAGCCAGGGTTATCCGCACAATTTCATCATTTATTTCCGGCCCGAGGATGGCAGAGCGCTCGCGTTTCTGTGGGATATGGACTTTTCGTGGACCCGCGCGGTAAGCGCGCCGCTCATCGGCAGCGACAACATCGGGAAAATCATCTCGTTGCCGAATAATCGGCGGCTGTTTTACGCCCATTTGAACGACCTGATCACAACCACCTTTAACACGACTTACCTGGCGCCGTGGACCGCGCACTACGCGAGTCTGGTGGGCCAGAATTTCAGCGGCGTGTTGAATTACATCGGGCAACGCGCCAGCTATGTGCGCAGCCAATTTCCCGCGCAAATTCCATTCGCCATTACCACCAACGGCGGACAGGATTTCATGGTCAACACGACTTCGGCGCCCCTCGCGGGAACCGGATGGTTGAATGTGCGTCGGATCGTGATTGAAGGCCGGCCCGATCCCGTTCCATTCATTTGGTCCGGTTTGACCACCTGGCAGGGGAACGTTCCGCTGATTCTAGGCACGAACCGTCTGAACTTATTGGCTTACGACTTCCAGGGCAATCTCGTCGCTTCCAATGCGATCGTGGTGACGAGCACGGCCGTAGGCGGCGGACTGGATGGCGACGGCGACGGCCTGCCCGACATTTGGGAGGCCGCCAACGGATTGAATTCGAGTTTCAACGAAGCGGCGTTGGACTACGACGGCGATGGATTGACGAATCTCCAGGAGTATCTGGCCGGGACAAATCCTCTGGACGCGTCCAGTCAGTTGAACCTCCAGGCCTTGAGTTCCACCGGCGGAATACGCCTGAAATTCCAGGCGGTCGCGGGCCGATCCTACAGAATTCAATACTGCGAATTGCTACCGGGCAATTCGTGGAACACGTTGACAAACCTTGCGCCGCAAATCAGGGACAACACGGTTGAGGTTCCCGAGACCTGGCCTGCGGGCGCGCCCGGGAGATTTTACAGGCTGGCCACTCCCTAGGTGGCGCTTGTCCCAGGGCCGCGTCTCTTCGAAACTTTGTCGAAAACTTTGTCGGAGAACTTTGTCGAGATGGGCGCAAGCCGACAAAGTTCGCGACAATGTTCTGGAAAAACGGTTTTCTGGGCCAAGCCCTGTTAGCGCTTGTCCCAAAACCAACGGTTCAGCTCACAGCTGAATGCGCGCGAACAGGGGCGGCCCGTTCCCGCTTGGAAAGAAACGGTTCTGAAACCCAGTGGGGACAAGCTGTCCCCACCCCTGAATCAGCCGTGAACCCGATGGCGTCAGGCATCGCTGCCGGAGGTAGAGCCGGGGTGCTGGACGCGCCCGGGCAGGCCGACCAATCGGCCTGCGACAAAAGCGGCGAGAACTCGCCGCACTCCACAGACCGAGTGTGCCAGCGCTTTGGAGTGCGGTGACTGGTCACCGCTTTCGGCAGGCGACTTGTCGCCGTCGCCCACCACCCAGACGCGCGCCCTCCACCGCAGCCACAATGGCCGCCACTACGACGCCGACAACTTCGGGATGCACTGGTTCAGCCCTCTGGGTCGCGAATTCAATTGTTCTTAACTCATTTCCGTGCGATAAGAGCCAGGTTTCGTTTCCAATTTGCCTGCGCTATGAAATCGAGATCCGCCTGTCTTCTGGTTTGTCTCCTCCTTACTCTTGTGCTGCGGGCAAGCGCGGAGTTTCGCGCTGGCATCGCCGTGCGCGTGGTGACTCCGGACCCTTTGCTGCCCGTCTCCGGTGGCGTCGGTCCCTCTAATCCCGTCAACAAACACGAAGGCGATTTGACCGTACGCGCATTGGTGTTCGCGGACGACGACACCAAAGTCGCCATTGTGAGCGCTGATTTCCTCGGTTTTCCATCCGTACTCGGCAACCAATGCCGCGCCCGGGTTAAAGGAATCCCGCCCGAACAAATTCTGATCGGAGCCACGCACACGCACAGCGCGCCGGACTGCTACGGCTTCGCCGATCACAACGGAAAGTTTTCAACGGATTTGAAATATGTTGACCTGGTCTGCACCCGAATTGCCGAAGCCATCAATGAGGCACTGGAGCGGGCCCAGCCGGCGAGCCTCAAAATAGCCACCGGCGAGGCGAAGGGTCGGATCGCCTTCAATTATTACGCCGAGCAACTCTACGACCCGCGCTGCCACGTCATTCAGGTGCTCGGCGCGGACGGCAAGCCTTTCGCCACGCTGGTTAACTATGCGGTGCATCCGGAAGTGCTCGGCTCGGAGGCCGGGATCTTAAGCCCGGACCTGGTCGGCCCGCTCTACGATCGCATCCGCGGACAAGGCGGCGGCACGGGCATTTTCATGAACAGCGCGCAGGGCGGAATGGTCACGGCGGACAATCGCGGTCCCGATGGCAAGAGCATCCGCGCCTGGGCCGAGTGCCAGCGCATTGGCAACCTCCTCGCCGACGAAGCGCTGCGCATCGTCCAGTCCGCGCCGGAGCAGAAGAATCCTAAATTGTCGTGCGCGGCCAGGACGATTTCCTTTCCAGTCGAATCGCCCCTGCTGCGCGCCGTGATGAAATCGTCGCCGCTCGGATACGCGTCGGAGGACCCAACCCGTGTCACCACGCAACTGAATCTCCTGAACTTGGGGAACGCGCAGATCCTGACCATTCCTGGCGAAGCGCTGCCGAACATCGGTTACTATGTCAAACGCAAGATGCGCGGCGAACACAACCTGCTCTTTGGCCTGACCAACGACGCATTCGGTTACATCCTGACCAAAGTGGACTGGGGCAGTTTTAGACGCTACGACTATGTGTCGCGCACCTGCCTCGGCGAGATGACCGGTGAAATCTATATCGACGAAGCACTGAAACTGGTGGAGCAATCCCCGGCGCCGGAGAAATTGACCCGATAAACTGGTGTGGAGATCATTCTTTCCATCGTGCTCGGGATGATTCCCGCTGTCGTTCTGCGGTTCGCCATTTTGCGCAAACCGATTCCGCGCCTCGCCGCGGCGGCGACATGCTTTGGCATCTTGATCTATGTGGCCATCCTCGTCAGCAACAGCGTGGAAAAGAAATTTCAGCGGCCTGGCGATGAGCCGACCCTGGGGGGGCCTTTGCCCATCCTGACGAGTCTGGTGTCGCAGATGTTTTACGTTGGAGTCCCGGTGATGGTCGGATCCTATTTCACCCTGCGGCGCGGGGCAAACCGCGCTGACGAGGATTGAATGGAACAAGGGACATGAAGACAACAATCCTACACCATCGGTTTATCGCAGCGGCCACTGCGTTTCTGGCAACCGCCATCGCAACCCGCGCGGCTGACACTGTCGCGCTTGGATTTCCGCTCGATTATACAACCTCCAGCGCTCTGTTCCCCGGTTTGGGCGAGGATCCCGAGGTAGACCTGGTTCCACGGTTGGGCCAGACGTTTGTCGTTCCTGCCGGACATCCTTATTTGACCACCTTTTCGTTCTGGCTGGGAGACTCGCCCGTGTTTCAGCCGCAGGCGGCGACGTTCAACGCAGTGCTAATGGCCTTCGGCTCAGATCGACCTTCGGGAGAGCCGCTTTATCAGGGCCCAGTCACCAGCACCGCCGGCCTGCAGCATGGAGAGGTGCGGCGCTTTGATTTCAATGTTGGCGTGAGTCTGAATTCTCTGGCCCGCTACGTCGTTTTTCTCAATGCGGCTCCCTATTTGGACGGCGTTCCGAGTTTTGCGACATTTGCGTCAACGGGCACCGATGTGTACCCCAACGGCACCCTGGTCTCATCCCGTTCCACGGCAAGTCTCGATCAGGTTTCCGACAGTCCCTGGCAAATCGGCGCGTCAGGATGGGACGTCGTGTTTCGTGCAGAGTTCAGATCTGTGCCGGAGCCATCCAGCCTCCCTCTCTTGTGCGTCGCTGGGATTCCCATGCTGATCGGTCTCTGGAGCTACCGCAAGTGCTGCCGCCTGATCTCGAAGCAGATACGATGGAAACCAGAAAATCATGGCAGGAGAAACTGGCCGACAGCAAGGGTCTGCCGAAGGTCGGCAGAATTACCGGCAAAATGACGGCGCGCTGGGGCACCGGCACGATGGTCGTTCCCGCCCCAACGGAAGTGGATGCCCTCATGAAAAAGATCCCCGCCGGCAAGCTCGTCACGATCAACGAACTTCGCGCCAGACTCGCACAGCAACATCAAACTTCGATGGCGTGTCCCATCACCACCGGCATTTTTGCCTGGATTGCCGCTCACGCCGCTGAAGAAGCGGCGGCGGCGGGCAAAAGGAACGTCACACCCTACTGGCGAACATTGAAATCCGGCGGACAACTCAATGAAAAATATCCGGGCGGAATTCCAGGACTCAAGAAACGGCTGACGGCGGAAGGCCACAAAGTGTTCAAGCGAGGCAAGCGGTACTTCGTCGCGGATTTCGAAAAGTCGCTCGCGTTCGTTCGGGATTAGCGGTCGGCCACGATGGGACAAGATCGTCTGATTGTGTTCGTGAAAGCGCCCCGTCCCGGCGCGGTCAAAACCCGGCTGGCCAGGGCCATCGGTGCGTTAGAGGCCGCGGCTGCCTACCGCCGTCTCGTTGAAACGCTTCTGGATGAATTGCGCGGGCTGCGCAAACTCGAAATGTGCTTCAGCCCGGATGATGCGGCCAGTGAAGTTCGGCACTGGCTCAAAAAGGGCTGGAGCAGCCACCCGCAGGGCGACGGTGATTTGGGCGAGCGCCTCCATTCCGCGTTCCAACGCGCTTTCCAGACCGGCGCAAAACGTGTGGTTATCATTGGCTCGGATTGCCCGGCCATCAGTGTCGAGGACATTTGCGAGGCCTGGGACGGTTTGCGCTCTCACGATGTTGTGCTCGGGCCGGCGACCGACGGCGGTTATTGGCTGATCGGTTTGCGACAACTCCAACCGGACCTGTTCCGCGCCGTGCGGTGGAGCACCGGAAGCGTTTTCCCGGAGACAATCCGGCGGGCCCAACACGCGGGCCTGAGCGTTCATTTGCTGCGGGAGTTGGCGGACGTGGATACCGACCGTGAATGGAGCGCCTTCCTGGCCGCGCAGAATCGGGATGGCAACAGGACCCGAGCTCGCTATGATCGTCATCCGTGAATCGCTTTGACCAAACGCTCGCCCGGCACCGCCTGACCCTGCGGCGAGAGCGTTTGCAAACTCTGCAAATCAACGTGGGACGGAAATGCAATCAGGCCTGCCGCCATTGCCATGTCGATGCCGCGCCCTGGCGGACGGAGATGATGGACGAAACGACAGCACGCCGCATCGGCGCCTGGATTGTTCAGCATCGTCCGGAAATCGTGGACTTGACTGGCGGCGCCCCCGAGCTGAGCGAGTTTTTCAGGTATTTCGTCGAAACCGCGCGCGCCGCCGGGGCCGACGTCATCGACCGCAACAACCTGACCATTATTGAGGCGGAAGGATATGATTGGTTGCCGGAATACCTCGCCGGACACCGGGTCCAGGTCATCGCGTCCTTGCCTTGTTACTCGGCGCAAAACGTCAATCAACAACGGGGCCAAGGCGTCTTTGAAAAAAGCATTGCCGCACTCCGAAAGCTCAACCGGGTCGGCTACGGCACAACGCTGCCGCTGCATCTGGTCTATAACCCGCTCGGTCCCACATTGCCCGGACCGCAAGCTGAGCTGGAAGCCGATTATAAGGAAATTTTGGGCCGCGAGTTCGGCATCGTATTCAACAGACTCTTCGCGATTACCAATCAGCCGATCGCCCGCTTCGCCGAGGACCTGCACAAACAAGGCAAATGGGACGAGTATCTTGAGTTGCTCGTGAACAGTTTCAATCCGGCGACCGTGGCCGGCTTGATGTGCCGGGCCACGCTCAGCGTCGGTTACCGCGGTGAGCTTTACGATTGCGACTTCAATCAAATGCTCGACCTGCAATTGTCGCATCACGACGGCTCGGGACTTCATTTGTGGGACATCACTCCGGAGTTACTCGAGCGGCGCTTGATCCTGACCGGCGTCCACTGCTTTGCCTGTGCCGCCGGCTCCGGCAGCAGTTGCACCGGCGCGCTGTCAAACTGAGACCGTGGGTAGCACAGGCGACCCGCCTGTTCCGTCGGGCGACCCGCCCGAAGCATTTCATTGGTTTTGCTGGCTTTCTTGCAAATCTGTTGACTCTTCCACACAGTTTCCGAACAATTCGGCCCTATGAGCCGTCCCTCTCGCTGGCCAATCCGGGTCAAGCGTGGTAACTCCACGGTTACCATTTACAAGGCCGACCGCAAGAAAAATGGCCGGAGGTACCGGGAGTTCAAGCTCGCTTACTATAGCGAAATCGGAAAGCGCACCCTGCAGAGCTTCAACTCGTTCAAGAAGGCGCGCCAGGCGGCGGACAACGTCAATGTGGGCCTGATGAAAGGGGAGGTGAAGTCACTGATCCTGAGCAACGATGACAAAGTGGTGTATCTGCGGGCGCTCAAAGCGCTCAAGTCCATCGGCACCGCCCTGGACCTGGCGGCACATCAGTTTGCCGAGTCAGTGAAGGTGCTGGGGGGAGCCTCGCTGCTGGAAGCGGCTCGCTACTACATCCGGCGACACCCGACGAAGTTGCCGCGCAAGACGGTCCAGGAAGTGGTCGAGGAGTTTATCCGCAGCCGTCGCGAAGCCAAGCGGAGCGAGGAGTATGTGGATGATTTGGAATATCGGCTGGGCCGATTCGTGAAAGCTTTTCAGACGTGCATTGCTGAGGTGAACCGAAGCGATGTGGAACGATTCCTGAGTGGCCTGGGCCTGTCGGCGCGCTCGCAGTACAACTTCCGGAAAGTGCTGAGGACCTTTTTTGAATTTGCGAGGATGCAGGGCTATCTGCCCAAAGACCACGACGAGATGAAGGGCATTGATCTTGGGAATGCGGACCCCGGGGAGATCGAGATCTACACGCCGAAGGAAATGACGTCGTTGTTATCGGCGGCCAGGACAGTGATGGTGCCGTTTTTGGCGATTAGCGGTTTTGCCGGACTGCGGAGCAAAGAACTGGAGCGCTTGGATTGGGCGGAGGTGCAGATGGCGCGTGGATTCATCGAACTGAAGCGTTCGAAGAGCAAGACCGGCCAACGCCGGTTGGTGCCAATCCTGCCGAACCTGACTCAATGGCTGGCCCCGCATGTGCAAAAGAGCGGTCGGGTTTGGGTGTATGGTGATTCGCATCTGTCCCATCTGAAACAGCAGGTGGCGGAGGAGGCAGGAATCAAATGGAAACACAACGCGCTGCGGCATTCGTTCGCGAGTTACCGCCTGGCGCAGATTCAGAATGCCAATCAAGTGGCGTTGGAGACCGGGCACACGGTGAGGGTGTTGTTTACGAATTATCGGGAACTCGTGACTCCGGAGGAGGCGAAGAGTTGGTTTGGGATCGTGCCGAAGGTTGGCCGATGAGAGTCGCTCCAGCGACGGATAGAAAAAAGAAACCCGCCTTTCGGTGGATTCGTTTTGGTCCATCACACGGCCCGTTTCCTTAGCTGGTTCTCAGCCACAGATGAGATTGCGAACCGCGCCCTGCCAATTGCCCAGGCGGCTTCGGACACCGATTCCTCCGCGCGTCGCTTCAAAAAGCGTCAACATGTCGCGAGAGTCAGTGGCTTCTATGGTGCCCGTGATGTCAATGCGCAACTCATTGCAACGTTGCTCACAGTATCTGACGGGCCGAGCTCCATCCGCACGAATCCGCTCGCGCTGTTATGGGACGTGGCAGGATACAACAGGAAAATCAGGACAAACTTTCGCCGGCTGAGAGGGCGGGCGGAAGTATGGAATTTTGCGTGACCTCGCCGTCGGATCATGCCATTATTTCCCGCAGGTTAGGTTCAAGGTTTCGCCCAGTGCCTCGGGTGTCTTCAGGGCGTCAATCATTTTCTTCGCAGTTTTGGTTCGCGTCTTTTCGCGTCCTTTCGTCAAAAAAGTACCTGTTTGCGCATCGCTAGGCATTCGGACTTCTCATTCTTTCCGCAGCCCAAAAACTGATGATATGATTTCAAGCAGTCAGAACCGAACGGGCGGCCCCTGGTTCGAGATCCGGCAGGATTCTGGCGTTCAGTCTGAATTTGCTCCGGAGTGGCCACCAGGCTAGGTCCGGTGCCGGGATCCGAGGCGAGTTTTGTGATGAGACCGAACCGAAAAACCAACCAGCGCAGAACCAAACGGCCCAAGGCTGGAGCTCCCCGGCACCAGACTCCCACTGCCGCCGCTTGGAGAAACTTGTGGACACCGTTTTCTCTCGAATGCTGCGTCTTAGCCATACCCCCGCTTCCTTTCTGGCCAATGGGCCAATGGGAGACCCTCGATCCGAATGAACTCGAACAACGGATTGTAGGGCTTGCGAACGTGGGAGCTTCTGATGCGGCGCACGAGTGGATGGGCAGACTGAACTCCTTGAAAGCAATTCTTTCAGGACAAAGCTACGAGAAGAATGAACTTTTTACAGACTTCGAGACTTGTGATCAGGCGAGTCGACAACTGATCTATGCGCTTGCAACCCGTTTCGATGATGCACATGGGCTTTTCTGTGAAAAGGCATATTGGTACTGTTATTACCTATCGCTTTTGCCGTTCCGGAGGGCTTCTGGACTTCCAACAACTTTGTTACGCGTGGCCATTTTGACGACACGTATGCTCAACGAGTGGATCAAGACCCATCCAGATCAGGCGGCTGAATTGGCCTCGGGCACAAAGGTGTGGCCAGTTCTCAAATCGCCGATTCCCCGGCTGAGCACCGATGAGAGAAAAGTTTTCGAGAAGCTTCGGCTCCGAAGCGGAAGCAGCATTGCTGGAGACCTTCAATATGTTCATCATCCACGCAGCAAGACAGGCATCTACGCGTGGGGACTGTACTGGCATGTCCGGCGCGTGCGGGACTCAGTCCGCTTTCTTCGAAGCAAGGACGGGGAAGCTCTCAACAAATTTCGACGCTGGATGCAAGAACCTGAAAGACCGAATGTTGATTTGGCGCTTGCGCTCGATGCCGCCGAGCTTGAGGACTTGGGCCCCGACAGCCTAGTGGTCGATAAATGGTGGAAGGTTGCGAAGAAATTCCTCGTGAGGGCATATCCGAGTGGGAGTCGGCTCCACGACGTTGACGAGACCAACGAGGTGTTGAGATCGGTTCTGCCCTGGAAGCCAGGGATGAGTATCTCCGCGTGGCACGACAAGCTCTATCAGTATTTCGAGCAAGATTTTGAAGCGATTGCCCGTACCCTCGATCCACGCGCTCGCAAAAGCTCTCGAAAACCGGCGCCTTTGTACTTCCCGAAGCGAATTACCTAAGTGACAGTTTGGTTAGGGATTCGGTAGCAGTGGACAAGGAGGTGATGCACGTTTTCGCCGTTATGACACCACCAGATTCTGGCATAATGTTGACCCGCCCAACTGACCATGCGCCAGGTGAAGCAGTCCAAGAAAATCTGCTCGTCCTCGATGCCGGCATGAAACGGCTCGCCGGGTTGTTCGGCGATGCTCCACTCCACTGGACGTCACCAGACGATCCCGAAATTCCCGAGTGTTTGCGAGGCTCAACTGATAAGAACATCGCCGAGGCGATCATTAAACCGGTACTGACCGTGAGATGCGGGAGTTGGGCATCGGCACTGATCCTGACCGATCACAATGTAAGCCCCGTGGTCCTGAGGAATCCGGCGCTCCGAAGCGGACTGCGAACCTCGTGGAATGAGCGCTGGATCTACTGGGTCCGCATTACGGGGCCCATTTCGGAGGAGGCTCTCCTACGAAACGGAGTCGAACTCATGCGCTCCGGTCTGATTCCCGTGGCTGACGGTGCGGCGGGATTTACCGCGAGAGTCGACCACGAGGGTCCAATCCTGGAATTGACATCCATCGATGTCGATCTCGAAGTCGGTGCCAGCGGCCACAAGCTCGAAGACCATCCTGGCGTGGAGCCGCGCAGCGTATCCGATCGGCCCCCCGTTGGGGTAGACCCGGATACGCATCAACGGAACGCTCCCAACTCTGAATGTGCCAACGCAGCCTACGATCTCCGCCTATTATTTGCGGACCATGTTTTGTGCGACGTCTCTGCCAATGACTCGCGCTTTGCGAGCGAACTTCTACCCAGCGCGAACGTGGGTACAGATTTTGCGTCCGCCTGGCCGACTGGATCCTCCCAGTTGCTTGGCGTTGAGTGTCGCGATATCGGAGGCAGACACTTGGTGGCGGTCCTTTTCCGTAAGCAACAGGCGTTTTCGGACTTCCTGCAGAACAATCCAGGTCTTCGCGATGGCCTAACAACGAAATGGCCGTCGGTGGTTATTCTCTGGCTAAGGATCGAGGGTCACGTTCCACGCAATCTCAATGCGGGACCGCTGACTTGGTTCTCGCAGGGTATCATTCCCATCGCTGTTCACGAACAGCTTTTGAACGCATTTGTAGTTCAAAAAGGGCCGATACCTCTAATCCAGTTCGGTGCCATTGTGTGGGACGCCAAGACAAAGAAGGGGTTTCAAGCCGATGAGATTGCACAAATGTTCGGCGCTCCCTTCCTGCCCAATCGTCGCCGGACGTCCGTCTTCAATGAGCTCTTCTGCAGTGAAATTCTCCTTCAGCAACTTAAGGTCACTTACGATTCCAACCAGCAATGTTTCGCTCGTTTCGATCCGGCGGTTGGTACTTCAGTACCGCTTTCTCTGGAGAATCTGACTCGATTAGTGACCGACAGTCTAGTGCAAATAAGTCGGGAATTTCCCAAATCGTTTCCGCCATCGGAAATCCGCCGCTCAAGAGTGCGCCATCTTATTTGGCTGATGGAAACTCGATCCGCCACCGAGCTTCTGAGCCCAAAGCAAGCTGTCGAACAATATTTTGCCCAGGCCGTGGAGGCGTGTCCGGGCGCAAGTCTCACCAGTGAGCAATTGTTTGATGGGTTTGAGAAATTCTGCTTTGCGAGAAGGCTTGCGGTCTGTTCGAGGGCGTATTTTGATCGACGGGCGGCCAAGAGGTTTGGCCCTACGTCACATTGTTATGGAGAGAAAGGCACCAAACGCGGACGTAGTGGCTGGAGACTCAAGTTGGATGTTGTCCTCAACCCATCCCTCCAGGCTGCATAGCCATGACTTCAAACTCGTGCGAAACTATTTATGACCACTGCCCGAATCGAAGAACTGCTTGAGATTCTTCCGCCAGAGGCTCCCTATCTGGCCAGGTTCTCTCGTGATTTGCGTGAGCCGCACATACCAGCTGAGGTCTATGTCTGCGCAGAGGCGTGCAATGATCCCGCCTTTGGGAGCAAATTCCTCGAGTCGTTCTTAAAGCTCGGCAGGCCACTGCCGGACTCGGTCATCGAGCAGGAGTTTCGGCGCGTGTATTCCTATGCTTGCGGGCAAAGTGAAGATCAGGATGCTCGTGAGGCCTTGGCTTTGGAGCACCCACGCAACATGCATCGGCGGATTCTGGTCCGGTGCCTGTTGCTCCGTGACGAATTTGACTTTGTTCAGATCGCCCAGAAGGCGGGCCTTTCGGAAGATGCGGTTCGAATGTACGAGTCTTTGTTTTGGAGTGTGCGAGGCCGCGACAGGATTTACGTCACTTCGCTGGTTTATCCGGAGAGTCGTCAAGTGGAATGGGTTCCCGACTATGCTCTTAGGGAGACGCCGATGAATCTGGCGCTTCGTGCCACAGTGCAAGAGGGGATCAGCGCGGCAGAAGAATTGTTGGGTCTAAAGAATCCCGTGGAAGACTCGGGGGCCAGCGGTCATGCCCATGCCATCGCTGGCCGGATTTTGAGCAATGCCAATTTCCTCACGAAATTGGGATTTCTCAATCAAGAACTGCCGGCAACCAAGTCCGCGCTAAGTGTGCTGCGAGCATTCAAGCTGGAGCGCGGTCAGCAACCAGACACGACTTCCGAGAGGCAAGTCGGCCAAATGAGCGCCTCAATGGCAGTCGCTTTGTCGATCGGCCGGAGTTTAGAGGTGGGTAGCTCTGTCTTTGGAATCGGAAAGCAGTCACCGGCATTCGAGACAGCCAAGCGTACCCGTTCACGGCGTCTCAAGAGAGCGTCCGCGCGACAGCGGCCCCCAGCCCATCTGCTGAATGCGGCGTAACAGCCAATGTGCGGGCTCACCTTGGAATTAGAAGCTCGACAGTTTTGGCGTCCTTGGCGTCCTGGACGCCTCAGCGTGCGATGTAATGCGTTCCAGGCGGTATGCTCTATTCGCCATAAGACAAACGACTTACGACGCAATCGCGACAGGCGCTCCCCGCCTGAATTGTTAGGACGTTTATCCGCCCGGCAAGTCATTGAGCGGTCCTTGGCGTCCTAGCCCTGAAGCAAGTGCTTTGGGAGTGACGCCATGACCGGGCAACAATTTATGCAACACGACCAATCCGACATACCGCCGCCTGCAACCGCCGCCGAGAACGGCGACGGCGAGCTACCGTTCCCAGTGGATGCGCTGCCGGGGGAAGTCCGCACTTTTGCCGAGTCATTAGCCGTACACTTTAGCGTCCCAGTGTGCGTGCCCCTTACGATGCAATTGCGACAGGCGCTCCCCGCCTGAATTCCTAGGACGCTTATCCGACCGAGGAGCCTTTGAAGGGTCCTTGGCGTCCTGAAGGCCCGAAGCAGACGCATTGGAGTCGCGCGATGACCGGACAAGAATTTATGCAACACGACCAATACGAAATACCGCCCCCCGCAACCTCCGCCGAAAACGGCGACGGCGAGCTACCGTTCCCAGTGGATGCGCTTCCGGGGAAGGTCCGCACTTTTTCCGAGTCATTAGCCATACGCTTTACCGTCCCGGTCTGCGTGCCCGCCACGGCCTGTCTGGCGTAGCTTCCAGCTCAAAAGTCCTGGAGGGAAGTCGATGTGCGCGCCTACTGACATATGATGCGAAATGATCAGAGAACCGGCTTAGCCGAAATGCTTCGGGTTTCACGGGCGGTACCGAACGCCGAGGACCGCGCTTCGGTTGTGGCACTGTTTAACGGCGAGCTTGGGTTCCCTCTGGACGCGCTACGCCAGATCCAGACTTTTGCCGAATCATTATCTGAGCGGTGTAGAGTTCCGGTCTGTGTACCTGCAACGACATGCCTGGCGCTGGCAC
>Ga0207670_10001163_pt1 | contig 13872 bp, 10 predicted proteins | sample KBSS23HmetaG_FD_184339 | JGI IMG/M metagenome (GOLD analysis project Ga0207670, IMG submission 184339) | Switchgrass rhizosphere microbial communities from Kellogg Biological Station, Michigan, USA - KBS S2-3H metaG (SPAdes) (version 2) | ecosystem: Host-associated > Plants > Roots >... | reverse complement strand
TCGCGGTGCGGCGTGGGTGTGATGTGGACCAACCACGCAATCTCGCGAAGTCCGTAACTGTAGAGTAACTGTAGGGGCGGCCCTCCGTGGCCGCCCCAGGTTACGAACTCGGGACTGGGGCGGCCACAGAGGGCCGCCCCTACAATAAGCCCCTCAGGGGCAAGCGGCAGCGGCACGACATCCCCCAAGCGTGCCTGGCTACTAGCGCCGCTTGCCCCCCGCTTCCTCTAACGCGGAATCAGGGGACAAAAAGGACCGTCCGCTTTCATGGTCCAGCAGTTTCTTTTTGCGCCCCAACCCCCAGCGATAACCCCCCAGGCTCTTGTCTTCACGGACCACCCGATGACACGGAATTATTAGCGCCACTGGGTTTGTTGCACACGCACGCCCGACAGCACGCACCGCGCCCGGTTTACCCAACGCCTTGGCGACGTCGCCGTAAGAAACTGTTTGGCCGTACGGAATCGCACGAAGTTTTTCCCAAACCTGGCGCTGAAAGGCAGTCGCTCTGATGTCGAGCGGCAAGTCCAAATGCGGTTCGTTGTTGTCGAGATGGTTCAGGATCTTTTGCACGGGCTCGCGCAATGCTGTGCCGGCGCGTTTGATCTCTGCCTGTGGGAATTCTTCACGCAGATCTTTTTCAAGCTCGGCGTCATTGTCAGCCAGCCTTACGGCGCACACGCCACGCCCGGTTACCGCGACGAGTAAACGGCCCATGCGCGAGGCAACAATCGTGTAGTCAATGTTTACGCCGCGACCACCGCGACTGTACGTCGCAGGCGTCATGCCCAGTTCGTCTGACGCATGTTCGTACAAGCGGCTGCTGGAATTGAATCCCGACTCGTATAGCGAGTTGGTGACTGACTCGCCTTTGCGCACGAGCGCTTTGAAGTTTCCGAACTTCTGCGCTGCGATATATTGTTTTGGACTGATGCCCATCACTCGTTTGAATGTGCGCTGCAAGTGAAAGACGCTCACGCCTGTTTCGGAGGCGAGCTCTGCGAGCTTGAGTGGTTCGCCGTCAGGCTCGTCCAGCAGGCGACAGACGCGCTGCACGAGATCGATCTGCGGATCCAGGACGCGCGCGCGTCGCGGTTGGCAACGCAGGCACGCACGAAAGCCCGCCTGTTCCGCGGCCTCAGGCAGATCGAAAAATTTGACGCGCTCGCGATGTGCGCGACGCGAAGGACATGACGGGCGGCAGTAAACTCCGGTTGAAGTCACTGCGAAGACGAATTGTCCGTCGAAGCGTGCGTCTTTCGCTAACACGGCTTGCCAGAGTTGCTCGTTGTTTTGTGCAGTTTGAATCATAGACTGAATCCTAAGGTAGATAAGAGAATCAATCTATCTGGTTCTTGCTGTCAAACTTTGCTTAACCACAAAGACACTAAGACACAAAGTTAAATTACAATTTTTGTGTCTTAGTGCCTTAGTGGTTGGAAATGTGCTTAAATGCAAGAACACAAGTGGATTCGGAATTTCTGTCACAACTGAACGAACAACAGCGTGAAGCTGTGCTTGCTACAGAGGGTCCGCTCCTCATACTCGCGGGCGCCGGCTCAGGCAAGACGCGCGTCATTGCGCATCGCATCGCTTATCTCATCGCCGAGAAGAAAGTTCCGAACTGGAACATCCTCGCGGTAACGTTTACGAACAAAGCCGCGGATGAGATGCGCCAGCGCGTGCAGCGACTGCTGCACACACAGGAGCGTAACGACCTACCTCTCGTTTCGACGTTTCACAGTCTCTGCGTCCGCATCCTGCGCCAGGATATCGAAAAACTCAACGACCGGTACACACGTCGTTTCACCATCTACGATCAGGACGACTCGCTGCGTTTGATCAGGCAGTCGATCAAGGAACTCGGCTTCGATGAGAAGTACATCGCGCCGCGTGCAACGCAATCTGCCATTAGCTCGGCGAAGAATCGCGGTGAGGATCCGACTGCCTTCGCGGCGCGCGCAGAGTATCAGGACGAGCGCCGTGCGGTGATGGCCAAGGTTTACCAGATGTACGAAGATCGACTGCACGGGAACAACGCACTCGACTTCGACGATCTGCTGATCAAAACGGTGCGACTCCTGCGTGACGTTGACGAAGTCAGGGAAAAGTACAACAACAAGTTTCGCTACATCCTCGTCGACGAGTATCAGGACACAAACTCGCTCCAGTTTGCCTTGATCCGTTTCATAACTCAGAAAACTCAGAATATCTGCGTCGTCGGCGACGAAGATCAGTCGATCTACAAGTGGCGCGGAGCGGACATCAGCAACATCCTCAACTTCGAGAAGCAGTTTCCCAACACGAAAACCATTCGCCTCGAACAGAACTATCGCTCCACGCAAACAATCCTCGACTTAGCCGGCGCAGTGGTGAAGAACAATCTGGAGCGCAAAGGGAAAACTCTTTGGACCTCGAACCCGCGCGGTGGTCGTGTTGGTTATTACCAGGCGTTCGACGCGGAGGCGGAAGCGCGTTGGGTAGCGCAGAAGATTCTCGAACATCGTCGCGATGAATTCGATATTCGCGCCGCGGTGCTCTATCGCACCAACTCGCAGTCACGCGTGTTTGAAGAGGCGATGCGCAGGGCTGGCTTGCAGTACAACATCATCGGCGGCTTTTCATTTTACGAGCGCATGGAAGTGCGCGACATCATCGCGTATCTGAAGCTGGCGCTGAATCCGAACGACTCGATCGCATTGCAACGCGTGATCAATAGTCCGCCGCGTGGCATCGGCAAAACGACGATTGATGAGATCGAGCGGCGCGCGCGCGATTACCAACTCTCCTGGTGGGAAACAATCGCAGCAATCATCGAGCAGCCGGAAAATCTCGGTTCACGAGCTATTACGGCGCTGAAAGGTTTCCGGCGCGTAGTTACCCATCTCGCGGAGCTCTCCGATCCGGATCGAAACTCGAATTCCGATTCGCCGGTTTCTGACATCGTTCGCGATGCAATCAAGGAAACCGGTTATGAACAGGCGCTGCGATCGGAACGCACCGACGAAGCGGAAGGCAGGCTTGAGAACTTGCAGGAGTTGGTTAACGCCGCTGTCGATTATGACGAACAAGGTGTCGAAGGACTGCGTGAGTTTATCGATCACTCCGCACTCGTTTCCGATCAGGACGACTACAAACGCGATGCACCCGTCACCCTCATGACGGCACACTCGGCGAAAGGTTTGGAGTTTCCTCTTGTCTTTATCGTCGGGCTTGAAGATGGTTTGTTTCCGCACTCGCGCTCGAAGACCGATCCCGCAGAGCTCGAAGAAGAACGCCGGCTCGCTTACGTCGCGATGACGCGCGCCGAACGCTACCTATACGTGACGCACGCGATGAAGCGTCGCGTGTATGGTGAAGAGCTCGCTTCCGAGCCGTCGCCGTTTTTGAATGAAATGCCGAGCGAGCTGCTCGAGGATCTGAGTCTTGGTAAGTCGTGGCTGCACTTTAAGAGCGACCCTGCGGAACTTGAGTACAAGCCAGAGCGAAAGAAGTACGCCGGTAAGACTTACAACAGCGTCGATTCGATTGCCGAGTTTTTCAAACAACGCAATCGCCAGTTGCACCACGCATCAGATCCGAAGCCAGTACAGACCTCGTCATCGCAAGTTGAATTCGCACCGGGTTCATACGTAAGACATTCGAAGTACGGACGCGGGCTGGTGCTGCGACGCGAAGGCGCGGGAGAGTCAACCAAATTGACAGTGAGTTTCCCGGGTTACGGGCAGAAGAAATTAGTCGAGAAGTACGCTGGACTAGAGAAAGCATAAACCGCGGATAACACGGATTGAAATCCGGATTTTTATCCGTGTTATCCGCGGTTAAATTAGCTAGTGGCGGTTAGTTCAGCGGCGATTTCGTTCGCGTTGAAAACCTTCTTCAAGACTTCCAACATCCCTCTCGAATCCACCGAGATGGCGCGATTCACCGATCCGTCGTAGATGAAATCACCGACCAGCGATTGAATGTTTCCGTCGAAGATCAGACCCACCAATTCGCCGTTCTGATTGATCGACGGTGAACCCGAATTCCCGCCGATGATGTCGTTCGTCGACACGAAGTTGAACGGCGTATTCAGATTGAGGTCCTTCTTCTTCTCCAGCCAACGCGGCGGCAGGTTGTACGGAAACTCTTGCTTGAACGAATCAGCGCGAGCGTAAAGACCGCCAAGCGTCGTGAACGGCGGAACCTTCTTGCCATTCTCCATGTAACCTTCGACCGCGCCGTACGAAAGACGCAGCGTGAAAGTCGCATCGGGATAAAGTTTGGTTCCTTCAGTCTCGAAGCGCGCGCGGGCGATCTTCGAATAATTCGCACGCTCAACACCCGTCACTTCACTCTCGTAACGCGTCCGAGCTTCGCGAGCCTTCGCATCGATCAAACGCGTCACCACGATGATCGGATCGGTTGAAGCGTCGATCGCAGCCTTACCGCCCTTAGCCAGTTCTTTACGAAACTCCACGTCCTCCAGCTTCGTGCTTGCGATCAACTCATTGGCGCGTGCCTCAGGAGACTTGCCATCGAGCACCTGCTTCACGAGCGCGTTGTCAGCGCCGAGGAGTTCGACCATGAAAGCGAGCGAATCGGCGAGTTTCAACTTCTCGAAGTCTTCGTGAATGGGAGCCGGCGAATAGAGCGCGAGCTCGAGTGAAGCACGACGAGCGTCAGTGTACTCCGGCAGCCGTTCGGCATTGGGTTTCTCGTTCTCAGCCGCGAGCCGCACGAGTGTCCGCGCGAAATCGAAGAAGGTGCTGTTGAAGCCTCCCAATTGCTCGAAGATCCGGCGGTCGCGAATGTAGCTCGGATATGCCTTGTGGGCCTTGGCAATTGCGTCCCAGGCATCGCCGTAAAGTTTCTGCCGTTCCGGATTTGCGGCGATTGATTTGCGCAGCGCCTGTTCTTCTTTCATCTTCCGGGCCATGAGCGCGGGATCTTTGAGTCCGGCAAGTTGCCCGCGATAGACCTTCAAAGCGTTCTGTATGCTGTTTAGTTCGTTCTGCGCCTGGCGCGTTTGTTCTTCACCCATCGACATGTATTTCTTGAGCATCGCTTCCCGCCGTTCCAGCAAGCGGAGGATGATCGGGATGCTCGTGTCGCGCAGTTGCTCCAGGTGTGCCACTGTATCGAGACGGGAGGTCGAACCCGGATTGCCCGTCACGAAAACGAGGCTGCCTTCTTTCGCGCCGGCAGTGGACCACTTGAAATAGTTTTCCGGATGGACAGGCTGGTCGTTTTCATAAACACGGACCAGCGCCATGTCGATGTTGAAGCGCGGGAAGTTGAAGTTGTCCGGATCGCCACCGAAGAATGCGGCTTGGAATTCAGGCACGAAGACGAGGCGAACGTCCGTGTATTTCTTGTAGCGGTAAAGATTGTATTGTCCGCCCTGGTAGAGCGTGACGACGTCTGAGCGCAAGCCGGTCGCTTTCAGCGACTCCGTTTCGATCGCAGCGATCTCAGCCCTTCTCGCCGCGAACGCTGCGGCGTCAGTGGCGCCGGCCTTGACTGCGCCATTCACGCGCGCGGTGACGTCTTCAATGCTTTGCAGCACGTTCAGCTCGAGACTCGGCGCTTTGATCTCATCGGCTCGGGTCTTCGCGACAAAGCCTTCTTTCGCTAGGTCCTTCTCAGGCGTGCTGACTTCGCCGACGATGTCCTCAACGATGTGATAGTTCGTGAGCACGAGTCCGTTTGGCGATACGAATGAGCCCGAACCGCCGTTATTGAAGCGCACAGAGGCGAGCCGAACCTTGTTCAGCCATTCATCGGTAACTTCAAAACCGTATTTCTTCTTGATTTCGGCGCGCGGGACGTTGTTGAAGGTCCACATGCCTTCGTCGGCCAGCGCCGTGATATGCAGTGTTTGTAAGCTGAATAGCGCCAGCAGCAGCGCAGAAAAGAATTTTCTCAATTTCATCTACCTCGAACAAAGATTTTGGGCACGGATAACACAGATTACAACGATCTCAGGAGATCTGTGAAACCGTTGTGATGCGCGGATTACTCCTCACGCTCGCCACGGTCCCTGAGCCGTACGTATTCGTCGAGAGAGACGTCGAAGCCTTTGTCCTTCATCCGTCGAATGTAGCTGGCGCTGACCCCGTGATCCTTCAAGCGGACTAACTGGTCGATTGCGACGTTGCTGTAGCCGAGCTCTTTGAGCTCCTTTATGAAAGACGAGCTCACGCCGTGATCTTTCATGCGTACCAGCTCTTCCAGCGGCAACCGTTCGTAGCCGAGCGTTTTTAGCTCAGCTATGTACGAGGTGGAAACGCCGTGATCCCTGAGTTTGATCCAGTCGTTGAGTGTCGAGCGGGTGTAGCCGGCGGCGATGAATTCGTTGATGAATCGGGCAGTGACGCCGTGATCTCGCGTGCGGATCAGTTCTTCTGGAGTGAGCTCGGTATAGCCGAGGCCGGTCAGCTCGCGAATGAAGTTCAGGCTCACGCCGTGGTCTTTCATATTCACTACGAGATCCGTGGTTTTGACGTTGTAGCCGAGTGATTTCAGACCTTGCAGGTATTCCAGCCTGACGCCGTGATTGGCCATTCGCATTAGTTGTTCGAGCGTGGAGGTGTCGTAGCCCTGGGCTTTCAACTCGTTGAGAAATGCGAAGCCGGTGTCGCTCATCGCGAGTGTCAGGAGTTGTTCGTCGTTCGGGCGGCCAAAGCCTTGCCGGGCGAGTTCCGCTGCGAATGAGCTGCTCGGGCTGAAAGTGAAGTGACCTGAGCCGTTGCCTTCTTTGAACCAGCCTTCGAAGTTGAAAGTGCCGGCGTCGCGCTTCAGTTGAAAGCGCACGTTGTTGCCGGACGCTGAGAGCACCTGTTCGCGCGTTAGTCCGGTGAGTTGATCGAGGGTGATGCCGAAGCCGGTGTTGCTGTAGCTGAATCCGGTCTCGCCCTGGCGCCGGTAACGCATCGTGAGCTGGAGTTTGGTTTCGGTGGGCCGGAACTCGATCATCCATTGGTTGATGGTGGATTCCTGCGGGTTCGAGTAACCCACTTCAGCAGCCGGGTAACACGCCCAAAGCAGCAACAAAGCTCCAAACAGAGCGGCGACGGACAGGATTCTTTTCACGGTGACCTCCAGTGAGAAATTCTCCCTGGAGTGTGGTTTCGGGCTCCAGGGAGTAGTAAAAGTTTGCTGGTTTTACTGAAAGAAAAAGCAGATTACTAGCTTGCTCTGTGGGATAAACACCGCGCTGCCGGGTTTTGTGACACGGGAACGTTTAGCTGTTGGAACGTTTGCCTGTCTGGTCGCCTGTCACTTGTCTCGGTTTGCTGTTAACTTCGCTGCCGCACTGCCGGCAAAGGTAGCTATCATCGTTCTGGGCGGCAGGCACCAGCCAAAGACAACCACACGATTGGCACAAGATGGTGGAACCCAGCAACCATTCGTTGAATCTGATTTGATTTTCTACCCTCATCGTCCCCCCCTGTTCGCCGCTAAGTCGGGTTTTAGAGCGCTACGGGTTTTAAATGACAAACGACGCGATAGTTTCAATAAAGTGTGGCAGCTTCGTGACAAAGGCGGATAGAAATAATTTCCCGCAAAGGCGCAAAGGCGCAAAGGAAGACGCAAGAAATTCTGAATCTCTTTATGCCTTTTCTTTGCGCCTTTGCGCCTTTGCGGGAAATTATTTCTGTGGCACCAGGCTGGTCATATAATCGTCCCATGCGCATGAGTCAATTTTCGCGGATGCTGCTTTCAGAGTGGCGTAAGCTCAGGCTTCCGAACTTAGGGGAGACGGTCGTCGTCGCAGTGTCGGGTGGCGCCGATTCCACCGCCCTGCTGCTCGCCATCGATGAGCTCAGAAAACATCACAAACTCCACGCAAACATCTGCGTCGCCCATCTCGATCACCGGCTGCGAAAGACGAGCGGCAACGACGCCAAATGGGTCGCTGCACTCGCGCAGAAACTCGGTTTCCGCAGCGTCATTGGCCGCAGCAAAGTTGCGGAAAACGCAAGTGCCACCGGCGACAACCTCGAGCAAGCGGCACGAGAAGCGCGCTACGCATTTCTGGAGCGAACCGCCAAGCGAGTCTCCGCGAACTACGTCCTGACCGCCCACACAATGGACGACCAGGCCGAGACAGTGCTCCTGCGGTTGATGCGGGGCAGCGCGGGCTTCGGCCTCGGCGGCATGGACGCCGTCCGTCCCATCGCGAAAAACAGCAACATAAAACTGGTCAGACCGCTCCTCTGGGCACGACGCATCGAGACGGAAAACTACTGTCGCACTCGAAAAACAGAGTTTTTAGAGGACGAAATGAACGACGATCAGAATTTCGCGCGCGTTAAAGTGCGGAAACAGCTCCTGCCGCTGATGAAGTCGTTCAACAACCGGATTGCCGAAGCTCTCACGCGCACGGCCGCGCAACTACGCGAGGACGACGCCGTTCTTTTTAAGGGTTCCGATGCACTTTTACGACGCGCGGCGGTGTCTAATCAGGAGAGCAGCGGCGAAAGTGAAACCAAAACGCCTACGCTCGACGTAAAGGTGCTGGCCAACGAGCCGCCGGCGCTGCGACGCAGGGCTTTGCGGCAGTGGCTTTCAACCGCGCGAGGCGGTACGCGAAGACTTGAAATGGTTCACCTGCTGGCGGTGGAAAAGCTCCTGGAAGGCAGCGCCGGCGGTCGCGTAGTAGAGTTACCAAACGGAGGGCGAGTGCGGCGCCGGCGAAACCGGCTCGAGTTTGAGTCTGAAAAAGTTTGAAAAAGGAGCAGTCAAACTCTATAGTCCTAAACTGAGGCGCGGATTTTGAGCGCCATAGGGAACCTTAATTGGTAGAGTGCATCAAAGTTAGGTTGTTTTGATTGAGTGGGTACTTCGGCGTAGTGTCGCCGAGGCTGGGCAGCGACAAATGACGCCCTGTTAAGGTATTATCAGGGGTCGGAGGCGTTAATGAATTTGAGTTCTACGGCAAGACAAATCGTTTTTTGGCTCCTGATAATCGCGGGGGCACTTTTGCTATATAAGCTAGTTAATCCGCGCGGCAACACTTATAAGGACGTCGCACTTACCGATATAGATCAGATGATCCAGAGCGGTAATCTAAAACAGTTAACAGTCAAGCAGAATGAAAGCGTAGCTATCGATAACAACAACCAGGAATACCGGGCAGCGTTGTCGAACGAGTTTGCGAAAGCCGAGTTGCTCAAGTCGGCGCGCGAGGTCGTGAACAATAAGCCACGTGTAGCGAAGGTCCAGGAAGAATCGAGCAGCAGCTATATCTGGCCCATGCTCATCACCTGGGCGCCACTACTGTTCATCATCGCGATCTGGATCTTCATGCTGCGACAGATGCAGTCGGGCGGCAATAAGGCATTGTCGTTTGGCAAGTCGCGAGCGAAGCTACTCAACAACCAGCAGAAACGTGTGACGTTTAAGGACGTGGCTGGAGTTGAAGAAGCAAAAGAAGAGTTACAGGAGATCATCGAGTTTCTTAAGGAACCGCAGAAGTTTCAGAAGCTCGGCGGCCGTATTCCCAAGGGCGTTTTGATGATGGGACCGCCGGGAACCGGCAAGACGTTGTTGGCCCGTGCGATTGCCGGCGAAGCAAATGTTCCGTTCTTCTCGATCTCCGGTTCAGACTTTGTGGAGATGTTTGTTGGTGTGGGCGCGTCGCGCGTGCGCGACTTGTTTGAGCAAGGTAAGAAGAACGCGCCGTGCATCATCTTCATCGACGAGATTGACGCGGTGGGACGTCATCGTGGCGCAGGCCTTGGTGGCGGACACGATGAACGCGAACAGACATTGAACCAGTTGCTTGTTGAGATGGACGGCTTCGAATCGAATGACGGCGTGATCCTGATCGCTTCGACTAACCGTCCGGACGTTCTCGATCCAGCCTTACTACGACCAGGCCGCTTCGATCGGCGCGTAGTTGTTTCGCGACCTGACGTTCGTGGACGCGAAGGCATCCTGAAAGTTCACACCCGCAAGATTCCGCTGGGTGAAGACGTTGATATCTCCGTGATCGCGCGCGGCACACCGGGATTCACCGGAGCTGATCTGGCGAACCTCGTTAACGAAGCCGCTCTCAACGCTGCTCGCTACAACAAGAAGCTCGTTGCAATGGGCGACTTCGAGTTGGCGAAAGACAAGGTGTTGATGGGCGCTGAGCGCAAGAGCATGGTGATCTCGAACGAAGAGAAGCGCGTCACTGCGTATCACGAAGCGGGTCACACGCTGGTTGGACTGAAAGTTCCAAACGCGGATCCGGTTCACAAAGTAACCATCATTCCGCGCGGCATGGCGCTGGGTGTGACGCAACAGCTTCCCGAAGGCGATCGTCACAACTACAGTCAGGAATACCTGTTGGGCCAGATCTCGATCCTGATGGGTGGACGCATTGCCGAAGAGACGTTCCTCGGCAGCATCACCACCGGAGCTTCAAACGACATCGAACGTGCAACTGAGCTTGCGCGCGCGATGGTTTGTGAGTATGGCATGTCTGACATGGGTCCCCTGACCTTCGGCAAGAAGGAAGAGCAGATTTTCCTCGGACGCGAGATTGCTCAGCATCGTGACTTCTCTGAAGACACCGCCATCAAGATTGATGACCAGGTGAAGAAGATCGTCACCTCGCAGTATGAGAGAGCGAAGGCGATCGTCGAAGAGAATCGCGACACGATGATTCGTTTGGCTGAGTGCCTGTTGGAGCGTGAGTCGCTGGACGGTGTTGAGATTCGACGGATCGTGGCGGGCTTGCCGCTCGATGAGAATCCGTCAGTCGATTCCGGCAACGACGAGGATCGGCCGCAGTTGAAGGAGCCGACCGCGAAGCCGCTCAAGCCGATTCTGCCACCGATAACCGGCGGCAATCCGCAACCTGCCTAAGTACTTCAAAGGACGTTTTTGTAGGGGCGGCACTCCGTGGCCGCCCCTTTTGTTTTATCATTCGTGCTAATGACCCACGCCTGGCACATCAAAGGTCGTGCTTTGCCCATTGGTGAGCGAACGCTCATCATGGGCATTCTTAATATTACCCCTGACAGTTTCAGCGACGGCGGACAGTTCCTCGATTTCGATAACGCGTTGGACCACGCCGAACAGATGATCGCCGAAGGCGCGGATATCATTGACGTCGGCGGCGAGTCTACGCGACCTGGCGGTGAGCCGGTTTCGATTGAAGAAGAGATTAGACGGGTCGTTCCGTTTATTGAAACCCTCGCCAAGCGTGTTGAGACTCCAATCTCCGTCGACACCACAAAATCTGAAGTCGCGCGCGCGGCGTTGGATGCAGGCGCGGCGGTCGTCAACGACATCTCAGCACTGCGTTTCGACTTCTACATCGCCGATGCCGTGGCGCGAGCCGGTGCAGGACTGGTCCTGATGCACTCACGCGGCACGCCCGCCACGATGCACCGCCTTCCGCCAGTCGCCGACATCATGCACGAAGTCACGCACAGCCTCCGCGCCAGTATCAACATGGCCGAACGCCGCGGCGTGAAGCGTGAGTCGATCGTGATCGATCCGGGAATCGGCTTCGGCAAAACCCAGGAACAAAACCTCGAGTTGATCGCGAAGCTCGATCAACTCATCGCCGCCTTCCCTGATTATCCGGTTTTAATCGGCACCTCTCGAAAATCCTTCATCGGCCGCATCCTCGCCGGCGAAAGCGGCACCCCCGCCCCTCCCGAAGATCGTCTCCACGGCACCATGGCCACCATCACCGCCTCCATCCTCCACGGCGCCCACATCATCCGCGTGCACGACGTGAAAGCTGCTGCCGAAACAATCCGTGTTGCGCGAAGCATCCGTGATAATCCGCGGCCGATATGAGAGAATCCACGACCGATGACTAAGCTCCTTCGCGCTTCCCTTTTCATCCTGATGCTCTTCTTTGTTTCCGGTTTTGCGGAGTGCTATAAGCCGGTGACGAAGAATCAGCTACCTTCGCGAATCAAGACCGTCGCGGTGCCGGCGTTCCAGATGGAGAGCCAGGCGCTGCGTTACAAGGTCGAGTCGCGGTTTACTGAGGCGGTGATGCGTGAGCTTGTGCATCGCGGGCGTGGCTTGCGCGTGCAGGGACAACGCGAGGGCGCTGACGCAGTGATCGAAGGTGTTATCAAGAGTTTCAACTTCGGCGGCGTGTTGCTCGACGACAAGGGACGCGCGCGTATTTTTGAAGTGACGATTGTTGGTGCGGTGACCGTGCGCGATCAAACTGAGAATCGCGTGCTTTACGACAATCAGAACTTTGTCTTTCGCGGCGAGTATGAATTCGCAAGCGATCCGCGCAGCTTCTTTAACGAGGAAGATCCGGCCATTCTCCGCATGTCGCGCAGTTTTGCGGAGAGCATTGTCTCAACACTCATCAACGCAGTCGAAATCGAAAAGAAATGAAATCGCTGACGCGAACAGAGCTTGAGCGCTCTTTGCGAGAAGGTCTGCGGCCGCTTTACCTGCTGATCGGTCCTGAGGTCTACCTGCGCCGGGTCGCGGCCCAGGCGATCACCGAGGCGGCGCTCAGCCGCACACTGCTTCGCGAATTCAACGAATCAGCTTTCAGCTTGTTGAGCGATCCGGTGCAGTCTGCCGTCGCTGCCGCCGATCAGTTACCGATGATGTCCGACATGCGCGTAGTGCGCATCCGCGACTTCGCCAGACTGCGCGAAGCCGATGAAGAAACCCTCATTCGGTATCTAAACAACCCTGCGCCGACCACAGTGATGATTTTCATCGCCGACGAGCTCGACAAAAGAAAGAAATCAAGCAAGGTGCTGCTGGATGTTTGTACCGTGGTCGAGTTCGGGCCGCTGAAGGATGCAGAGGCAAAGGCGTGGGCCAAGTCACGTTTGAAGGAATTGAAAGTTACCGCTGACGATCAGGTGTTGAGCGAAATCATCCGGCTGGTCGGAACCGACGTGCAGACACTCTCAAACGAACTCGATAAGCTTGCTTCAGCCGCCGCGAGCACGAACCGGATCACACCGGACCTGGTCGACGAACTGATCGGACGCTCGCGTGAGTTGTCGAATTTTGAATTGGCCGACCATCTGCTTGCCGGTAATCGCAAAAAGGCACTCGAAACACTTCACCGGCTCCTCGAAGACGGCGCTGAGCCCGTCATGCTCGTCGGACTGATCGCGGGCAACTATCACCGGCTCGCCCTTGGTAAACACTTAATGTCGCGCGGCGGCCGCGAAGAAGTCTTTCGCAACATCTCGCTGCCGCCATTCAAACGCGACTCATACATCTCCACTCTCCAGCGCAGCAGCGCCGCCAAAATCGCTCGTGGCATTCAACTCACCGCCGCCACCGATCTCGCCATCAAAACTTCGCAAGCTACACCTCGCCTCCAACTCGAACTGCTCGTCTGCGAACTAGCAAACTAATCCGGATTTTTTATCCGTAAAATCCGTGGCTAATATCGCGTTGCACTTCTCAACCAACGAAACATCTGGTCCAAGCTCGCTCAACTTCTCATTTATCTTGTCGATCCAAAAGACCGTGATCTCCTCGCTGTACTTTCCAGTGTCGCCCACGTGATGATCGAGAAAGCGGAGCAAGCCTGCGCGCATTCGATCGAGCGCCGCTTCCCTGTCCATCGCGTGCAGATACGAAACGGCCACCACCAGATGATCAGGATGTGTAAAATCATCAGCGCCGGTCTCGCACGCTTCAAAGCCGCGCACTACAGTCTCTATCTCAGCTTCTGATTGATAGCGATTCATCACAACTCTTCTCCAAATAAAAACCGAGGCGGATCGAAATGTCGATCCGCCTCGGTAAGTTTCTGATTTGGCTTGGGCGCTATTTAGCCGCTTGATTCGCCTTCAGCGTCAGTCGCGATTTGTAACGCGCCGCCGCGTTCTTGTGCATGACGCCCTTTTGCACCGCCTTGTCGATCACCGAAATTGT
>Ga0207670_10001160_pt1 | contig 13893 bp, 12 predicted proteins | sample KBSS23HmetaG_FD_184339 | JGI IMG/M metagenome (GOLD analysis project Ga0207670, IMG submission 184339) | Switchgrass rhizosphere microbial communities from Kellogg Biological Station, Michigan, USA - KBS S2-3H metaG (SPAdes) (version 2) | ecosystem: Host-associated > Plants > Roots >... | reverse complement strand
CCCTGGTTGATTTATTCGTGGTACCCACCCTGTACCTGCGTTTGGCTACGCTGGACTTTCCATTAAAGAAATGACTGCACCGACCGGCCATTTTCCGCAAGCGTTTGAAGCCGCCGCCGCTGGCCACGCTGAGCATCATCGCCTATCTGGGCGCCATCATCGGCATGGGTATTGTCCACAAGAACGGAATTCTCATGCTGGATTACGTCGAACATCTCCGTGCCGGCGGAATGGACTTGCGTGAAGCCCTGGTGCAGTCCGGCCGTCGCCGCCTGCGCCCGGTTCTCATGACCTCCCTCGCCGCCGCCCTCGGCATGCTGCCGCTGGCCCACGGCATCGGTTCTGGTGCCGACATGCTCCGCCCGCTGGCGATCTCCGTCATTGGCGCCGTCTGCATCTCCGTGCTGCTCTCTCTGGTCGCCACGCCCACGGCATATTTCCTGATGTTGCAACTCCGCGAAGCCCGCGTCTTCAGGCGGCTGCGCCCGCGGGACTGAGCTGGCGTGAATGGTTTGAATCTCCTTTTGGTAGAAACAGAAACTCACGGGCGGGACACCCGTGCCACTACGAGCGCTCGGAAAATTTGCTCTCTGCACTGCGCTGGCTGCTTTCATTCGTGGTTGTCAACGCATGGGAGGCGGTTGAGTCAGCTTTGGAACTGGAGCTCGTAGAGCTTCTGGTAAAGTCCTCCGCGTTTGATCAGCTCGGGGTGCCGGCCGGTTTCCACGATGCAGCCTTGATCCAGGACGACGATCAGGTCGGCCTTCTGGACCGTGGAAAGCCGGTGGGCGATGCAAATGGTGGTGCGGCCCTTCATCAATTCCTCGAGCGCCGCCTGCACGGCTCGTTCCGATTCAGTATCGAGCGCGTTCGTGGCCTCGTCCAGAATTAGAATCGGCGCGTTTCTCAGAATGGCGCGTGCGATGGCGATGCGCTGACGCTGCCCTCCGGAGAGCGTCACACCTTTCTCACCCACGACCGTGTCGTAGCCGCGGGGCTTTTCCAGAATGAACTCGTGGGCGAATGCGTGTTTGGCCGCTTCCTCGATCTCGCCGTTGTTCGCGCCGGGCCGGCCGAGCGCGATGTTGTAGCGAATCGTGTCGTTGAACAGAATTGTGTCCTGCGTGACGACTGCAAGCTGGCTGCGCAGCTCGCGCGTGGCGACGTCGCGAATGTCCGTGCCGCCGATGCGCACGGCGCCCTTTTGCGGATCGTAAAAGCGCAAGAGGAGGTTGGTGAGGGTCGTTTTTCCGGAGCCGCTCGGACCGACCAGTGCGACGAGTTGGCCCGGCTGAATGTGCAATGCGACGTCCTGCAGCACGCGTTTTTCATTGTAGGCAAACGTGACGTGATCGAACTGAACCACCGCGTTGGCGGCGTGCAATGGCACCGGGCGGTCCGGGTCCGCGACCCCGGGTTTTTCGTCGAGCAGTTCGAATATCCGCTGACTGGCGGCGCGGCCCAGTTCGAGCTGGCTGTGCAGGCGCGCCAGCGATTTGATAGGCTGGTACATCAGGAAAATGCTGCCGACAAATTGCAGGAAATCGCCCGGGGTCGTCCTGGTTTTGGCGATGAGCGACAAATAGAGAAACACCATCGCCACACCCAGGCCGGCCATGAACTCCACCAGCGCGCTGGGAATCTCCATCGAGCGCACGACGCGCATGGAGTGGCTGATGAATTTCCTGGTCGTCTGGCGGAAGCGCTCGAGGATCGTCTCCTCGAGGTTGTAGGCCTTGACGATCCGGCTGCCGGTGAATGCCTCCTCCATGAGGTGGGTCAGCTCCGCAAAGTTGGTCTGGATGGCCTGGCTCGATTTGCGGACTTTGCGCCCGTAGCTGATGATTGGCAAAAGGCAGACCGGCATCACCACGAGCGAAATCAACGTCAGTCGGGGCTGCTGCCACAACAGCGTCCCCGCCAGCACCAACAGCGTCAGGGGATCGCGGATCATCACCGGCAGCGCCGAGGCAATGGTTTTGGTCAGCGCATAGGTGTCATTGCTGATACGGGAGATGAGATTGCCCGTGCTCGTGCCGTGGAAAAACGCCAGCGAAAGATTCTGCAGATGGGCGAACAACTGCGTGCGCAGATCCATCACGGCCCGCACGGCAACCCAGTTCAACAGATAGAAGTTCAAATAAGCCGCCAGGACGCGGATGAGCGTTACCAGCGGGATCAAGAGCGCAAACAGAATGATGCCGCCGGCCGCGTTGGGCGATTCCAGCCGCGGCAGCGTCTGGCCGAGTTGCCCGGCCAGATGGCGAACGAACGCGGGCGCTCGTTGCAGTTGTTCCTGCACCGTCGGCGCGCCGGCCATAGGGAAAATCGCATCCACGACCAGCTTGACCGTAAACACGAGTGCCGCGTTGGCCAAGCCAAAGGCCACCCCGCTCAGAATGCCGGCGACGAAACGACCTCGATAGGGCGCAAGCAAGCCAAGCAATCTGCGGAGAAATACAATCATCTGTCCGGCGAAACTACGCCGAACCGCTTCCGCGGAGCGAGACTTTTTGGCCGGCACCTCGCGTCGTGAGTCCTGCTTCGCACTGCGCGCACAGCCGGTGCTGATGAACTGAAGCCCGCGAAAACAATCGAGCCTTGTCGGGCAGGATCCGCGCACCACACATGGCGCTTGAGGAGGTAAAACTCCACCGATAAGGAACGCACGCGAGGTCATTCGACTTACGCGAACCGGGAGTGTCCGCGGTCCGGCTGTGGCGGTGTCCAGTTGCGTCCACGGCATTCACGCGTCCTTTTTGAAAACCGCCGTGTAGCCGGTAGTAAACGTCTTGGAGAGGTCCAGCCGATCCAACCAGTAGCACAGCGGGCGCGCCACATAACTGAGCAGGGGCACAGACACCAACCAGAACGGCAGAAACAGAATCGTGAAGACGATGCAACCCATCAATGACTGGCCACGCCGCCTGGCCCGAAACGGATCGACCTGTTTCATCAGTTGTCGTGGCAGATCGGCCACTCTCTTGCCCAGGAGCCAGAAACCGCCGCCCACCTTTTCGCATCTCGTCATCGAGAGATTGGTTCTTTGCGCCAGCTCTGCCAGGGCGTAATGAGTGAACTGGAAAAAATGCCAGGGCTCGCCATGCAGCGGGCCGTTGAGCGGCACACTCATCAGCAGGCTCCCGCCTGGCTTGAGCACACGATGAAGTTCCCGCAGCACGGCCTGGGGATCGGGCACGTGCTCCAGCACTTGCGTCAGAATCACTGCGTCGTAGCTCGCGTCCGGCCGCGGAATGTGGTCGAGGTAACATTCGAAGTCATGCTGGCAATTGTAAAAACCATCCGGCACGTCGCACGATTCGTATTTCTGCCGGTGAAAAATTCCGGCATATGGTCGCGTGCCCGCGCTTGCATCGAGAACACGCGCGCCGTCGGCCAACTGTCGCGCCTCTTCATTGAGGAAAGCGCGGATCCGGCCATTCTCCGGGTCGAGAATCGCACTCAAATCGTGTTTGGGCCACCAGCCCATCCAACCAGCCCTGGGGTTGAGTTCGATCGGCGGCATATGCGGGGGTTCAGGGCTGTGGCACGTGCAATTCCCACCGGCCCAACTTTTCGACCACCAGCCAGGAAAGCGATTGAGACCAATCTTCGTCCTCCCGTGTGATGACATAATCGACGCCTTCCTGCCGGAACCGTTGGAGAAGGGATTCGCGCTCGGTCGCAGGGGTCGTTTTTTCGTAAAAAACCCTCAGCGCGCGCAGGCGATCCTGTGCGGTCGCATAGGTCGATCGCGTGCGGGAGAGCACGCCCTGGTCTTTGGGGTTGATCCAAAGGCCGCGCTCGGCGTACACGCGGAAATAATGACTGCCAACGGACGGTTCGACCAATGCCAGCGCGTCAATCCTGGTCCGCGCTTTGACCAGACGGCAGAACTGCACGAAGTCCGTTTGCGCAGGCAGTGGTCGCCCCAGCATTTCCTTCCGCAAACTACGCACTGGATCGAGGCAGAGAAACAATACGCTGACAATCGCCGTGATTTTGCCCCACAGCGGAAAGCGACGAACGGACTCGTGCAGACAGGCAAGCAAGGCAACGATGCTGGCGAGGTATGCCACGAGCGAGAGGCGGCCGGGATAGAGCAGAGAGAGCGTCGGCCAGAGTCTCTGGAACGGTTCGTAAACGCAGCAGACCAGCAGCGCGACGATCAGCAACCACCAAAGCCTCGACAGCGGACCGTCCACGGTCAGCTTCCCGCGGCGGCAGAACCAAACAGCGCCCAGACCGGCCGCGGAGAACAGAAGCAAACGCCTAAATCCTTTGCTTAGGTACACGGAGCGGGTGATTTGATTGTAGTCCAGCACCGCGCTTTCTTCGCCGCCCATCCGCTGGAAAGTAACCAGTGAGGGCACGCTCACCAGGGCGACGCAGAGCAGCGCTGCGCACAAGAGCCAAAAGAACTCCCGGTAGTTCTTTTGTCGAAGGATTCGTGCCGCGTCCACCAAACCGAAAGCAAGGCCAAGCAACGCGGCCCACAACGGATAAGTGAAGCCATAAACCGCGCCCAACGCGCCGTAGAACACGAGCAGGCGGGCCTTTGCGCGGTTGCCGAGAATGAACCAGCAAAGCAACCAGGGCATCGGCCAGAGCCAGACCTCGCGCGGAATGGCCAGCGAATGGATCACGCCGCTGGACATGCCGCCGGTCAGCACGAATGGCTGCGCGGCAAGCAAGGTTCCCAAACCACAGGTCCAGGCCGGCAGCTTCAGCCGCCACAACAACACCATCACGCCCCCCAGATAAAGAAGGTTTCCAGCCCAACACACAGCCAGATTGGTCTTCAGCAGCGATGCGCCGGTTAGGTTCACCAGCCAAGCGAGGCTGCGATAGAAATATTCGTAGAAACCGAGGTCGCGATTGGACTGCACGGCCAGATCCTTTGGAAAAGACTCAGGATGCAACCGCGCCGCTTCATTGTAATAATGAAACGGGCCGTCGGCATGAATGCCGGCCAATAGTTCGCCCTGTTTCCAGTAGGGCCAGGTTTGCTCGAGGAAAACAGCGGCCGCCACCAGGCCAAACCCCAGCAGAAGGTGCCACCAGCGGGGTTGGGCCGTTGAGGGAATGGACTCAACCGCGCTCATGCGCCGTTCCAGGCTCGATGCCGTGGCTCGCTTCGATGATGTAGCGTGGCCGTCTGCGACTCTCATCGAACGTGCGCCAGAGATACTCCCCCAGAACGCCGAGCATGACGAGCTGAACGCCTGACACGACGAGCACGACGCAAATCAGGGAAGTCCAGCCTTCGATCGGCGCGCCGAAAAAAATCCGGCGCACGGCAAGGAAGAGGGCATAGAGAAAGCCGAGCAACGCAAACAAAAAGCCGAAACCGGACATCATTCGAATTGGCGCGTAGGAAAAACTGACGAAGGAATCGACAGCGAGCTTGAGGCGTTTGGCCAGGCTCCATTGGGAAACCCCCGACAAACGGGCTTGCTTGGTGTAAACGATCTGCGCCTGCTTGAAGCCCATCCACTGGACCAACGCCAATAAGGAAGTGTTGCGTTCCGGGGACTGTTTTAGGGCCTCCAAAACAACTCGATCCATCAGGAGGAAGTCGGCGCCGGTTTCCGGCATTTCGGCCACGGCATAGCGGCGCATCAGAGCGTAATAGACCTGCGCAAAAAACTTGGTGTGCAAGGCTTCTCCCTCGCGGTCGCCGCGAACGGCCCAAACGACTTTCGCGCCGGCCCGCCATTGTTCCAGCAGTTGAGGGATGGTCTCGGGCGGGTCCTGGAGGTCAGCCGCAAGGATCACCGCCGCTTCGCCACTCGCCTGTTCCAGCCCTGCCGTAAAGGCCTTGTGGCTGCCGAAATTACGGGAGAACCGCAGCCACTTGATTCGCGGGTCTTTCGAGGCCAGATCGCGCAACACCTCCAAGGTGCGATCTTTCGAGTGATCGTCCACGAAGATCAATTCGACCTCCACGCCGAGTGCGCGCCAGTCGAGTTTGGCGATCCGCTCATAAAGGACTGGCAGGTTCGACTCCTCGTTGTAGGCTGCGATGATCAATGAAAGTCTGTTCATTGGTCCGCTCGTCTTCCTACTTGTTCTTCCAATCGCGCCAGCCGTGTCGCCAGGTCGGCTATGTCCAGCCCGAGCCTGACACGCACCGACCGGATGAGGCTGGCGGCGTTCAGTCGGGACGCCCCATCTGTAGAGACTTCAATGATGCGGAGAACGCCGTCGCCCGTCAGCACGTCCACCCCGACGCCGGGATGAATTTGAACCACGCGCCCGGGTATCCGACCCGCGTAGCGCGGCGCCTCGGGCTTGGGTTTGGCGGAAAGAACAAACAGCCTTCGTCCTTGGAGAAACGTAAATGCGCCCGGATATGGGAAGGTCAAGGCGCGAATGAGGTTATAGATTTGACGAGTGGTTTGCGCCCAATCGATCAACCCATCGGCAGGCGTCCTGCTCGCCGTGAATGAGCCAGCCCGATATTCCTGGGCGCGCGGTGATCCGCGGCCCTGGCTCAACAGTTTATAGGCTTCGAGAACCACTTCGTTGGTGCTCTCACAGACTCGGCCGTAGAGCTGGGGCGCAGTTTCATCCGCGCCTATGGGAATTCGCCGTTGCAAGAGTATGTCGCCGCCATCCATTTTCTCGGAAACCTGGAATACGGTGACGCCTGTTTCGCCCTCGTCGTTGAGGATGGCCCAATTCAGCGGAGCGAAGCCTCGGTACTCCGGCAACAGACTGTCATGCACGGCCCAGCAACCTTTGGGAAAGGCAGAGTAAAATTCCTCCGGGAGCAGCACACGTGCCCCGACGACGAAGGCTACCTGGGCCTGAAGGTCCTTCCAAACCGTGAAGTCCGATTCGCCGAAAAATTTAGTTTCGCGAATGGGAATCGAACGACTTTGAGCCAGCAGGCGGATCGGCTCTTCGTAGCGTTCCTGTTCGTGGCTGTCCTGTTCGAGACTGAGAATACCGACCACTTCGACGCCGGACTCCAACAGGTTCTTCAGTGCCAGAAAACCGCGGCGCGTGCTTCCAATAAAGAGCGTTCTCATTCGATTTTCTCTGGCGGCGATACGGTGGTGCTTTTACTAAAGGCGCGCAAAAGAACATAATCAAAGGGCCATTGCGCGATAGAACGGCAAACGCGAATGTTGAAATCGGCGCGAAACAGTGTCTCCCAGCATGCCAGCGTTCGCACATAGGATCCGTTGTCGGCACGGCGCAACGCCTGCCCTATCTTGTTTTTGTCCGAAGGCCAAAGAGCGTCGATGACAAAAAGGTCTCCCTGTGGTTTGAGAGCAGACTTGAGCTGCGAGAGGACATTGACAGCCCGTGAGTCGTCCAGGTGATGAAGCAGACCAATGCACACAATCCGGCCGAACTGTCGGGGCAGCTTCCTGAGTTCCAAGGCATCTCCCACCTGAAAGCAGCCGCCTCGCTTGCGTTTGGCTGCCTCGATGTAAGCGGGATTCAGATCGATTCCCAGGTAATCCTCGGACCTCAAATAGTCGCGAAGAAACCCAGTGCCGCAGCCGACATCCAAATAGCTCACGCCCTCAACGAAGAATCCTTCCGCCCGCAGTTCTCGAAGAAACAGCCTGTAGTTCAGCGTGATCAGACGCTGCGTCAGTTCGTAGGCCGCGGCGCTCCGTTCGAGGAAGGAAGCGATTTTCATGTCATGTAACCGCGTGGCGCAATTGGTCCACGACGTGATTCTGTTCGACCTCCGTCATCTGCGAAAAAAGAGGCAGGCAGATGCACTGGTCGCTGGCCTTCTCACTTTCCGGGAAATGCTGCGGGCCGTATGCCGCGACGTAATCCGGCTCGCGGTGGATCGACATGACGCCGCGTCGCGTTGCGATGCCAGCGTCGAGCAGGAGCTGCATCACGGCATCGCGTTGTGACGCGGTGGCGTTTTTCAACCGGACTATGTAGGTTTGATAGTTCCAACGCGCATCCGACGGCTCGCGAAAAAGGTCCAGGTGCGGCACATCTGCGAGCGCGTGGTCGTAGTGGGCGGCCAGTTGGCGCCGTCGTGAAATCATCTGCGGGAGGCGCCGGAGCTGCGCCAGGCCCACTGCGGCTTGCAGATCGGTCAGGCGGTAATTATAACCCAACTCGAGATATTCCTCGGTCACCACCCTTCTGGACTGATGGCGCTGCAGGTCGTTCACCGACATCCCGTGCTGGCGCAGGCGGCGCAGACGAGCGGCCCAATCCGGATTGTCGGTCGTGATCATACCGCCGTCGCCGGTGGTGACGATCTTGCGTGGATGAAAACTGAAGCAGACGAGCGAAGAGTAACGGTTGGCGCCGATCTTCAGGCCGCCCAATTCGCTGCCGATGGCACAGGCCGCGTCTTCCATGAGAGACAGGCGGTATTGCTTCGCGATGGCGCTGAGCGCGTCCAATTCTGCCGGGCGGCCGACCTGATGCACGACAAGTATCGCCTTCGTGCGCGAGTTAATCGCGGTTGGCACTCGCCGCGCATCCATGTTCAGCGTGGCCGGGTCGATGTCCACGAATACAGGTTGCGCGCCGAGGTAACGGACTGCGTTGGCCGAGGCGATGAAACTGTGCGGCGTGACGATTACCTCGTCGGCCGTTCCGACTCCCAAAAGGTGAAGGCCCAGGTGTAGGGCGGCCGTGCAGGAGGAAACGGCGACGGCGTGGCTGGCGCCCACGTAGGCGGCGAATTGCCGTTCGAACTCCGCTACCCTCGGGCCCTGCGTAACCCAGCCGCTGCGAATCGTCTCGCTGAGGAGCGCGATCTCTTCTTCGCCAATCTCGGGTTTTGTCAACGGAATTCTCACGAGCTTAGATTTCCCAATTGCGGCGGGTGATTTGTTCTAGGCACCTGGGGTTCTCGGCGAGCAGCTTGCGGAAGTGTTCGATGGCCAAGGCAATGCCTTTGTTCAGCGAGACCTTCGGTTGAAATCCGATGGCGGCTTTCAGTTTGCCGGTGTCCACCCACAGACGAGCAATGTCCGCGGGCCGTCCCTTTTCATGGATTGGCATTAAATCCTCCCGTCCCAACGCGCGCAAAACGGCTTCAGCCAGCGCGTCAATCCGGGTTTCTTCGCCGTAGCCCAGGTTGACCACCTGCCCCAGCAGCGCGTCGCATTCGGCGATCCGAAGCAACGCCTCGGCGCAGCAGCGCACGTAAAGAAAATCGCGGGTGTGCGAGCCGTCGCCAAAGATGACGGGGGGCAGGCCGTTGAGCGCGCGCAGAACAAAGCGTGGGATGACTTCGCCCGTGTCACCCTCGAAATGGGAGCGGGAGCCATAATTATTGAACGGCCGCACGCAAACCGTCGGGAGCCGGAAACTCTCGAAGTAGGCGCGCGCATAGTGTTCGCCGGCCAGTTTGCTCGCGCCGTAAACCGTCAGCGGCCAGGTGGCCGTCGTCTCGCGAATGGGAAAATCGGTCGCCCGACCGTACACTTCCGAGGTGGAAACGTAAACGAACCGGTGGACCTGGGCGGTGCGGGCCGCCTGCAGCACGTTCAGGGTACCAAACGCGTTAACCTGATGGTTTTCCACCGGGCTGTGCAGCGAATGGCGCACTCCCAGGCAGGCAAGATGAAATACCGTCCCCACATTTCGGCAGACGCGCTGGCAGGTGTCCAAATCCAGAATGTCACCCTGAATGAAACGCAGCAGGGGTGAATCCGACACGGACGCCAGATTGGCGCGGGTTCCATTGCGCAGGCTGTCCAGCACAACCACGGAAAAGCCGCGCTCGATCAGCAACTCGACGAGGTGCGAACCGATGAACCCGGCGCCCCCGGTGACTAAGATGGTTTGACCAGTGAGTTTCACCCTAACGTGGCATCACTTTCCGCATGCCCTTAATCCCTCTCCCCGCGCGTTGCACCGGCCTTGCTTGCACTGGCGCGGGGAGAGGGCAGGGAGAGGGGCAAGTGCCACTGCAAATGAAAGGTCATCATGTAACAGAAAAGCCAGTTTCATACAGCCGTTAAAAGTCGTTTGTGCATGTCTCGCACATTTTTTATGCACTATGAGCTTCATAGGTCCACCAGTACGCCGTTGCGTTCGAGGCTTTCCTGGGCGGCTTCCAGGATGCGGACGACCCGCCGGCCGGCCGCGCCATCGGATTCAGGCGAGACACCCAACTGGATGCAGTCCAGGAAATGGTCCGCCTCGCGTTTGAGCGCTTCGGTGGAGTCCACATTAGGGACGTAAAGGTCGCCGATGCGGTATTCCGCGAGGAACTGCCGAGGGTCGGCCTCGTTCTTCATCTTCAACCCTCGGTCGTAGATCTTGATTTTCTCATCCGGGCTGAGGTCGTCATAGACGAGCATGCGTTTGCTGCCCCCGATGATGATGCGGCGTATTTTGGCGGGAGCGAGCCAGTTGACATGGAAATGGGCCAGAGTATCGTCGGCGAACTTCAGGGCAAGGTAAGCGATGTTCTCCATCCGGCTGCCGGCGACATGGCAGGCGCCGTGGGCGGCGAGTTGATGGGGCCGTTGGGGGAGCACGTTATCCATAATGCTCAGGTCATGTGGGGCAAGGTCCCACACCACGTTCACGTCGTGCTGGAACAAGCCGAGGTTCACGCGCACGGAATCGAAGTAGTAAATGTCGCCCAATTCCTGCGCCGCGATGAGTTCCTTGATCTTCCGCACCGCGCCGGTGTAAATGAACGTGTGGTCCACGAGCAGCGTGAGGTTGCCTTCACGCGCCAGCCTGATCAGTTCATCACATTCAACCACGGTGCGCGCCATCGGTTTTTCGAGCAGCACGTGCTTGCCCGCTCTGAGGCATCGGGCGGCCAGGGCAAAGTGAGTGCTGACGGGCGTGGCGATGGCGACGGCCCCGAGACCCGGGTCCTGCAGCGCGTCGTCCAGTTCGGTCGCGCGACGGGCAGCCGGGTAACGCTCCGCCAGGCGGTGCAAGCGCGCGGGGTCGCGGTCCACCAGCCAGGTCACGCAGGAGCGCGGATTGTCGGCGAAATTCCGGATCAGGTTGGGTCCCCAGTAACCGCAGCCGACAACGGCGACGGAGAGTCTGTTGCTTGTCATCTGGCGCTTGGTCGGACGCGATCCGTCGCCGATCCTGCTGCTGCCGCAATCGGCGCAACGGTACGACACCATTCGTCCATTCGAGTCGGATCGAGCCTTTACTTAATTGCGAGGGCTGCCTAAAACAAGCCCAAATTGACCGCAATTCGCGATGCTGACCTATGTCTGCTGAGGTTGGAAAGCAGGGGTGGAAAAGATAAGATGAAATCCAGATATGTACGGCAGTTCACGTCGACGGGCATCGTCCTGTCTTTAAGTTTGTTGGTGGCTTCCGATGGCAACGAAAGCGCCTTTATCGTCGGCGCCTTAGCGCTGACACAAGTTGCATGGCTAGTCGCGTATCGTCGAGGAGGACACCCGTTTATTGATCGCGGCAGGCTGCGACGATTTCTGTTCAGTCCCATATGGCCATTTGCCGTGTTGGTCTTCGTTCTTATGGTGAGGCAGATGTTACAGTTGGCGCCAAGTTAGAGGCTACACCTTGCCGCCCCGGCGGGTGCCGCAATCCACGCAACGGTACGACCCAATCCGCCACGAGTTCCGATTAGATGAATAACCGGCTTACGAGACACCAAGTAGCGAGAGGCGCACTTCCTGACGCAGCCTTTACTTAGTTGCGGGGGCTGCCTAGGACATGCCAAATTTGACCGCAGTTCCCGATGCGACTTTTCCCGCACGCAGGCAGGCGCCGGGCCAGGTTCGCGGCAACCATGGCCGGCAAAGTCGTCCTGGATATCGGTTGCGGGCGCAGGAAATTACCAGGCGCAATTGGCGTGGACCGGCGGGTGGTGAGCTTCGCCAGCGCGGGCGCCCAGCGCGATGTGGACCACAATCTGTTGCAGTTTCCCTATCCTTTTCCGGAAAATTTCGCTGACGCCATTCATTGCTCGCACGTGCTGGAGCACCTGCCGCCCACGAACAAGGTCCTGGAAGAGTTTTACCGTTTGTTGAAGCCGGGCGGACTGCTGTTCATCGAGTGCCCGCACTTCTCCTGGGTGGAAGCTTATCGGCATTACGAGCGTTGCCACTTTTTCACCGCGGGATCATTCGATTACTTCCATCCCGCGAACGAGAACTACAACGCGCGGTTTGAGAACGTTTGGAGCGAGATTTTTTTCGATGATTTCACTTACGCGATCGGCGTTGGTTTCATCGGAAAATATTTCCAACGCCTTTACGAACGCCACCTGGCCTTTATTTTTCCCGCAAACGTTTTCTGCGTGCTGCTCAAAGCCGTGAAATGAGCGCGCTGATCCGCTGGCCGAGTCCGATAACGACGAAGCCTGAACCATGCAGTAGTCTCGGGGAGCGCGCCCGCCTCGGGCGCAGTGGGCCGCGCCCCCGCGGGCCACTCCGCACATGCAACCTGCTCACTGTTCGGTGCATTTGTTTCGCACCTATGTTCGGCGCGAGGGCGCGCCGAGCTGCAGCCGAGGCGGCTGCGCTCCCCATTTCGAGTCGTAGCCGCCGAGGTAACGAGGCGGAATTGTTTTTCGCACCGAAATCCGCCTCCCTCACGTCGGCGGCTACCCTTCTTGAATTCACCCTGATGGGCGCGCGACCCGACAGGATATTTGATTGAACCTGCTGCTATTCCAAAGCGAAGATTCCGGCGGCATGACCCAAGTCCGCAAGCGCCCCTGGCGCATCGTTCATTCCGAAAGTGAAATTGGCTGGGGCGGCCAGGAACGGCGCATCCTGGCGGAGTTGGGTGGCTTTCAGCAGCGCGGGTGCGACATTTGCCTACTGGCCGCTCCTCACGGCCTGATCTACGAGCGAAGCACCCGCGCGGGAATTCCGCGCCACCCCCTGAACGTCGCCAAGTGGCGCTTTCCCATCACCGTGCTGGAGACCGCGCGCTGGCTGCGGCGCCAACGGCCGGACATACTGAACACGCACAGTTCGCGCGACGGCTGGTACGTGGGATTGGCGGGGCGCCTGGCAGGCGTGCCGCTGATTCTGCGGACGCGACACATCGATGCGGCCATCCGCAACCGCTGGCTGAGCCGACGCGCTTACACCACGCTGGCCGATCATGTCATGACCACCAGTCAAAAGATCACCGACCATTTCCAGCAACTCTTTCGGTTGCCACCGGATCGCGTCAGCACCGTTTCCACAGGGGTGGATGTCGATTTGTTCAGCCCTTCGGGCCCCAAGAGTTCCCTTTGGCCGGAGACCGATCATCCCGAGTGGCCCGTCATCGGCATAATCTCCGTTTTGCGGCGCGGCAAAGGACACAAAACCTTCCTGGAAGCCGCGCGAATGCTGCACGATGCCGGGTGGAGCGCGCATTTCGTGATTGTGGGCGAAGGTCTGTCGCGGCCAATGGTCGAACAACACGTCGCGGAATTGCGCGTTGGCGATTACGTCAAACTCCTGGGGCATCACGAAGACGTGCCCGCGGTGCTGCGCTCGCTTGATGTGATGGTTATTCCGTCGCTGCACGAAGGAATCCCGCAAATCGGGTTGCAGGCCCTGGCCTGTCAAACACCGGTGGTCGGCAGCAACGTCGGCGGCATTCCGGAAATCATTCGGCCCGGAGAAACCGGCCGGCTCTTTCCGGCGGGCGAGGCGGCGGCGCTCGCCAGCGCCGTTCGCGAGACATTGGAAAACCCCGCGGCCACGCGCGCCATGACCGAACGCGGCCGGGCGATGGTTGTCGCCAACCACAGTTTGGACACGATGCTGAACACACTTGAAGCATTGTATCGGCGATATTTGCCGGCATGAAACTCGCGCTGATCCGCCGCCAGTATTCCGCCACCGGTGGTGCGGAATTGTATCTGCAACGGCTTCTGGGCGCGCTCGTGCAATCCGGGCATGAGGTCCATTTGTTCGCCGAGTCGTGGGAGGGGCC
>Ga0207670_10001159_pt1 | contig 13896 bp, 9 predicted proteins | sample KBSS23HmetaG_FD_184339 | JGI IMG/M metagenome (GOLD analysis project Ga0207670, IMG submission 184339) | Switchgrass rhizosphere microbial communities from Kellogg Biological Station, Michigan, USA - KBS S2-3H metaG (SPAdes) (version 2) | ecosystem: Host-associated > Plants > Roots > Rhizosphere... | reverse complement strand
GCCTTTTGGAGAAGTTGCACTGCCTGTTCCTCATTGTAGTCCACCCCTTGGCCAAGGACATACATCATGGCGAGATTGTATTGAGACAAGGCGTAACCACTGTCGGCCGCCTTGGTGTAAAACTGAATCGCCTGGCTCACATCCTTGGTGACGCCATCGCCATTGAAATAACTGACCGCCATCCAATGCAGCGCCTTGGGGTCGCCTTGCTCGGCTGCTTGCGAATACCACTTGAGCGCTTCGCCCGGGTTTTGTTCAACCCCAGAGCCTTTCTTATACATCGAACCTATCATCGCCGCAGCCTGGGGATAACCTTGTTGGGCGGCCTGGAGATAGAAAGCCGCCAATTGCTCCGGCGTGAGCGGCGTGTTGGAATCTCTGGCGCTCGCCATCGCCAGCTGGAGTTGCGCCATGGCATCGCCCTCCTGGGCGGCGGATTGAAACCACCTGCTGGCTTCCTGGCTGTCTGCGGGAACACCCTGGCCGTTGACATACATCAGGCCGATGCTGTATTGGGCCATCCGGTCGCCCTGCTGTGCTGCCAGGTGAAACCATTTTGCGGCTTCCCGATCGTCACGGGCAACCCCACGGCCCTCAGCATACATGCTGGCCAATTGATACTGGGCTCGCGCCTCCCCTTGCTCGGCTGCCGCCCGGTACCACTTGGCCGCTTCAGGCAGGTCGATCCGTCCTGCCTGGCCATTGACGTAATAGTTCCCCAAAGCCGCCTGAGCTTTAGCGTCTCCCGAGTTGGCCATCGTTTTGGTGACCTCGAGGTCCGCGCTGGAAATGGATTGAAGCAACGGCGACGAGGTTGACGGATTCGTTTGGGCTTCAACCTCACTCTCACGCACGGGCTCTGAGTTGCCCGCGACGCGCTTGGGTTTGGAGCGGGAGACCGGCGGGTTGGTCGCAACCGCATTGGGTTCCTTGTTCGTTCGTTCTTCACTCGGACCGCATCCTGAAACGATGACAAGGACCAGGCCCATCCACCCCGCCTGCCGGAGCGCTCCAAGTCTCAATGCGTTCGAGCATTTCATGGCTCAATCGTTTTACTCTGACACCGGAGAATGCAATTGCCTCCCCTACCCTGTTAGCTTTCGTTCCAGTATTTCGCCGACTACTGTGGGATTCGCTCTCCCCTTGCTCAGTTTCATCACTTGGCCCTTGAGAAAATTCAGCGCGGCCGTCCTGCCGTTCCTGAAGTCAGCAACCGGACCCGGATTGGCCGAAATGACTTCCTCGCAGAATTTCTCGATTGCGCCCGAGTCACTGACCTGCGCCAACCCCTTCTTTTGAACAATCGCCTTGGGAAATTCGCCCGTGTCGAACATTTCCGCAAACACCTGCTGTGCGACTGAACTGCTAATGGTTTTGCTTTCGACGAGTCCAACAAGCTCGAGCAGCGCTTCCGGTTTGAATTTCAGGTCGGTCAAGCCACGTCTCGTCGCATCTGAGCTGCAGGGGCTCTGATCCTGTTTCGCGGAATCGTAGAGGTTAGCCTCCTTACGTCGGCTGTTGCTTTCAGCCAGTTTTGCCCGCAGGTTGTTGATCACCCAGTTGGCGACTGCTTTCGGGTTCTTTGACTGTCGGGCGATGCTCTCGAAGTAATCCCCCAGCGGCATGTCCCAAACGAAAGTCTGTGCGTCCGAGGCCGGCAATTGATACTCACGCATGAACCGCTGTTTGCGCGCGAGCGGCAATTCGACGACACGTCTTCTTACTTCCGCCAGCCACTCAGCCGTCGGCTCAAACGGCATCAGGTCTGGCTCGGCGAAATAACGGTAATCATGCGCGTGTTCCTTGGTCCGCATCTCTTCGGTCACCTCGGCGGCATCGTCCCAGCGACGCGTGGACTGCACAAGCTTGCCACCGTTCCGAAGCACCTCTATCTGGCGCGGGATTTCATATTCCAGCGCCTTGCGCACGCCGCTGAAACTGTTCATGTTCTTGATCTCGATCTTCGCCCCGAGTTCCTTCGCGCCGGCTGGCCGAACGCTCACGTTCACGTCACAGCGCACCATGCCCTTTTCCATATCGCAGTCGCTCACGCCGCCGTAAATCAGAATCTCCTTGAGCGCGTTGAGATATTCGTAGGCCATGTCCGCGCTGGTGATGTCCGGCTCCGAAACAATTTCCAGCAAAGGCACCCCGGCGCGGTTGAAGTCCACCCCACTGGTGCGATCGAAATGGAAGTTTTTGCCGACGTCTTCTTCGAGGTGCGCGCGCGTGATCCGCACGCGGGTGCTGCCCCCTTTGAATTCGAACTCGACCGAGCCGTTCGCAGTCGAAGGCTGGGCGTACTGCGTGATTTGATAATTCTTCGGAACGTCTGGATAAAAATAATTCTTCCGGTCGAATTTCGCGAACGGCGCCACCGCGCAATTCAGCAACAGGCCCGTCAGCGCCGTGAGGCGCAGGGCTTCGTCATTCGCCACCGGCAACACCCCAGGCAACCCGAGGCACACGGGGCAAACGTTCGTGTTGGGCGCCGCGCCGAATTCATTGGCGCAGCCGCACCACATCTTTGACTTCGTCTTGAGCTGGACGTGTGTTTCCAAGCCTATGACTGCTTCGTAATCCATAACGCCGGGGGGATCTTTAACCCCAGTTGGACCCGGATGCACACTGATTTTTCCCTCGAACCGGGCTAGGGCGCATCCCGCCGAAGCGCGAGCGGTCCCCGCCCGCAGCACGTCGCTCGGTCGAGGTGGTCCATTCCTGAGCCTTTCCACCAGCGATGCTGCTGCGGACGGGTATGTGGTTAGCGCCTCAACCACGATTTGCGTAGGAGCGCGGCCTTCAGGCCGCTTCACTGTGCGCGATTTCCTAAGACGTGGCTTTTCCGTAACGTCGCGTGTCTGTGCCACGCGGAAGCGACGTAAACGTCGCGCTCCCGCCGCTCGCGCATCGCCGACGCTAAACAGATACGGACCGGGACGGTCCGCAGTCCGGCGGTGACGGTTTCAAGGTGCGCTCCCGCGGGTATTTCCCCAACCACTCAGCACCGCCGCCACTACAGCGCTGCTGGCGCGGCTTGTTCGGAAAGTTCGGGACCGCCCCGGCGCACGACTCTGCCAAACCAGTCCTGAAACGACTCGAGGTAGAGGTAAATGACCGGCGTGATGTAAAGAGTCAGCAGTTGCGAGACCAGCAATCCACCCACCACCGCGAGGCCAAGCGGACGGCGCGATTCGCCGCCCGCGCCGATGCCCAGCGCGATCGGCAGCGTGGACATCAGCGCCGCCATCGTCGTCATCATGATCGGGCGGAACCGCAGCAGGCAGCCTTGATAAATCGCATCGAAACGCTTTTGCCCCTGCCGCTGCGCTTCGATCGCAAAATCGATCATCATGATCGCGTTCTTCTTCACGATGCCGACGAGCATGATGAGGCCGACGAATGCGTAGATGTTCAGGTCGATGCCGAAGAGCATCAGCGTCAGCAGCGCTCCGAATCCCGCCGAAGGCAATCCGGACAGGATCGTGATCGGGTGGACGAAGCTTTCATAGAGAATTCCCAGTATGAGGTAGATCACCAGGATGGACATAAGGAGCAACACACCCAGTCCCTTGAGCGACGATTGAAACACTTGCGCCGACCCTTGAAAGCTGGCGCTGATCGTCGCCGGCAGGTGCAACTCCCTTTCCAGTTTCTGCACCTGCTCGACGGCGGTTCCGAGCGGCACATTGGGCGCGAGGTTGAAGGAAATTGTGACCGCGGGCAACTGGCCGAGATGCGAGACGCTCATCGGCCCCAGGCCTCGGGACAGTTTCGCCACCGCGTTGAGGGGCACCAGCTTGCCGTTGGACGAACGGAGATAGAGGAGTGACAGCGCCGCGGGATCCAATTGATATTGCGGCTCGACTTCCATCACCACCCAGTATTCGTTCACATCCGTGTAAATCGTCGAGACCTGACGCTGGCCATAGGCGTCGTAAAGCGCGTTCTCAATCTGGTCCGCCGTGACCCCGAGCGCATAGGACTTGTCACGATCGATTTCCACCGTCACTTGCGGGTTGGCAATCAGCAGATCGCTGGTCACATCCTGGAAGCCAGGCAACTCGGACATTTTGCCAATCAAGATAGGCGCCCAACGATAGAGTTCTTTCGTGTCGGCGCCTTGCAGCGTGTATTGATACAGCGCTTTGGTGAGGGTGCCGCCGATGCGAATCAAGGGCGGGTTTTGCAAAAAGGTCTGGATCCCCGGGACCCGCGCCAATTTCGGGCGCAGCGTCTGAATGATCTGGTCGGAATTCAGTCGGCGTTCGGAACGCGGTTTCAGCCGAATGAAAATGCGCCCGCTGTTCGCGCTGACCGTGGAACCGCCCACGCCAATGGATGAAGTGAAATTGGCAACATTCGTGTCGGCGTCCACAATCCTTGCCACGGCAAGCTGGTGTTCGCGCAGGGCGTCAAACGAAATCCCCTGCGCAGCCTCGGTAATGCCGAATATCTGTCCGGTGTCCTCGCTGGGGAAAAAGCCTTTGGGAATCACGACGAACAACCAGACCGTCCCGGCAAGCACTACGGCCGAGAGAGTCAGGGTCGACCGGCGCCGGCGCAGCACCGCTTGCAAACTCCGGTCGTACATCCGGTGCATCCCTTGGAAGAATCGTTCCGACGCGGCGTAAAGCCGGGAACGCCGCCGCTGATCCGGCGGCCGGACAAACCGGCTGCACATCATAGGCGTCAGGGTCAACGAAACAAACCCGGAGACGAGCACGGCGACCGCGATGGTCACGGCGAATTCATGCAGCAACCGCCCGAGGATGCCGCTCATGAACAACACGGGAATGAAAACCGCAGCCAGCGAGAGCGTCATGGAGATGATGGTGAAACCGATTTCCCGGGACCCGTTCAGCGCCGCCTGGAGCACCGATTCCCCATATTCCATGTGACGCACGATGTTTTCCAGCATCACGATGGCGTCGTCCACGACGAATCCCACGCAGAGCGTGAGCGCCATCAGCGAGAGGTTGTCCAGGCTGTAGCCCAGCAAATGCATGACGGCAAACGTTCCGATGATTGACATCGGCATGGCCAGCGCCGGGATGACCGTGGATGATAGATTGCGCAGGAACAGAAAAATGACGATCACCACCAGACAAACGGTCAGTATTAGGGTGAACTGAACGTCCGCGATGGATTCACGAATCGATTGCGAGCGGTCGTAGAGAACATCGACTTTCACCGCGGCCGGAAGTTGGGCCCGGAATTGCGGCAACAACTTCCGAATTCCATCGACCACTTCAACGGTGTTTTGCCCCGGCTGGCGCTGGATCGAAAGGATGATGCCGCGAGTGTTGTTGAACCAGCTCGCCACTTTGTCGTTCTGCACGCTGTCGAACACACGCCCCAGCTCCTCCAATCGCACCGGCCTGCCGTTGCGATAAGCCACAATGAGCGGGCGATAATCCGCCGCTTGGGTGAGCTGGCCGGTGGCCTGAACGGTGAACGCCTGGTGTTTCCCGTAAAGTGTGCCGGTCGGGAGGTTCACGTTCCCCGAGGCAATCGCGACCCGGACCTCGTCGATCCCGATCCCGCGCGAGGCGAGTTTGCTGGGGTCCAACTGCACGCGCACGGCATACTGCTGCGAGCCGAAGACGGACACCTGCGCGACACCGCTCACCATCGAGATACGCTGCGCCATCAGGTTCTCGCCGTAATCGTCCACCGTTGAAAGCGGCAGCGTTGGTGAAGTGAGGGCTAGATAGAGAACCGGCTGGTCCGCCGGATTGACTTTGCTGTAGGTGGGCGGCGTCGGCATGCTCGGCGGCAGTTGCCGCGCGGCCTTGGCGATCGCCGCCTGCACATCCTGCGCCGCAGCGTCAATGTCGCGTTCCAGCGCGAATTGAATTGTGATCTGTGAAATGCCGAGAGCGCTGACCGATGTCATCGAGTCGATCCCCGCAATGGTGGAGAACTGGCGTTCGAGCGGCGTTGCCACGGACGAAGCCATCGTCTCGGGACTCGCGCCGGGCAGGTTTGCCTGCACGAGAATGGTCGGATAATCGACGCTGGGCAGATCGCTCACCGGCAGGAACCGATAACTGATCATGCCAAATAACAGGATGCCCGACATCACCAGCGTCGTCATGACCGGCCGGCGGATGAACAGTTCGGGCACGTTCATGGCGCGGTTGATTGCGCGGCGACGCCTGCCTCGGGCTGATCCGCCGCATGGATTTCCACCTTCACGCCCGGCAGCAGGCGCAGTTGCCCATCCGTCACGACCGTTTCATCCGCTTTCAACCCGGTTTCCACCACCGTTTCACCGTCCCGGGCCGTGCCAATCGTGACGGAGCGCATTTCGACAGTCTGGTCCGCCTTCACCACGTAAACAAAATCGCCGTTCTGGCCCGTCTGCACCGCCGGCGACGGCACTACCACCGCCCGCGGCTGCTTCGAGAGCGTCACCGCGACCTGGACGAATTGTCCCGGCCACAGCGCATTGTTCTCGTTGGCATAGGTGGCTTTGAGCTGGATCGTACCTGTCGTCGGATCAACCGTGTTGTCGATGAACGACAACCGGCCCTGCGGCGCCGGGACGCCCATGTTTTGAAAAGTCGCTTCGACGACCAGCGGTTTTTCGCGCAGCTCCCGCTTGATCACCGGCAGCTCCTGTTCCGGCACGCCGAACGAGACGTAGATGGGATGAATCTGGTTGATCGTCAGTATCGAGTCGTCCGGGGCTTTGACAATGTTGCCGGGATGAATGAGCAGATTGCCAGTCACGCCATCCACCGGCGAACGGATGGACGTAAACTCCAGATTCAGTTCGGCGTTGGTAATCGCGGCTCGATCCGCATCCACCGTGGCCTTGAGTGTGTCCAGGTTTGCGCGCGCCTTGTCGAAATCATCCTGCGAGATCAACGCCGAATCGAGCAGCTTCTTTTGCCGGTCGAATTCAATGCGCGCATTTTCCAACAGGGCATCGTCACGCGCCAGATTGGCCTTGGACTGATCGAGCGCGGCCCGCGCCGGCCGGGGGTCGATCGTACACAGCCGGTCGCCCCTTTTCACTTCCTGCCCTTCCTGGAAATGTACTTCCAGCAGTTGACCGGTGACCTGAGAGCGGATGGTCACCTTCGAATAGGGCTGCACATTGCCTATGGCCCGAATCTGCACCGCCATCTCCTTCTCTCCCGCCCGCTGGACGCGCACCGGAACGCTCACGCCTTGCGGCTTCTTCTGATCCGGACTTGCGGATCCGATGCGCGAACAACTGATCAACCCTGTCGTGAGGCACAGCACCGCAACAGGCCAAGCAGGCCACGACCGATGCAAAACTTCCGCGATCGCTTCGGCCATGAATGAAATGACCAGCTTCATTCAGTGCGCTCCTTCGTCGAGTGGCTCCTGCGGCTTGGCCCCGGCGAACCCTTGCGCCGCCCACTGAGCCGCCATGCCGCCGAGAACTTGCGCAGGAATTCCGAACGCGCCTGCTGGAACCGCGCTGACGAGGCGGAAAGCCCGGTGACCAAGCGGGTGATCTGGGGAAACGCCAGGGGGAACATCGTGAGGGCCATATGCGAAAGTAGAACCTGTCGCGCATCCAGCCTCTTCGACAGCAGTCCTAGTTTCTGCCGGCGGCGGATTTTGCCCACCGCGAGGGCCATGGCTTCTCCTCGCTTCTTCTCGTGGACCACCGGCCGGTCCGCGCGCTGCAGGGCCTCCCACTCCAACAGGCGGATCCACTCCCGATCTTTGCAGGCGAGGCCAAACCAATACGGCAGCAGCTCGATCGGATCCATCGGTGACGCCGCGAGCCAGGCCGCGCGCTCCGCCATCTTTTGCCGCAGCACTTCGCGAAACAGTCCGTTTTTGTCGCCGAAATAATGATAGAGCATCCGCTTGTTGATTGCCGCGCGGCGCGCGATGGCATCGACCCGCGCACCGCTGAATCCTTTGGTGGAAAACTCTCTCAGCGCGGCCGCCAGAATGCGTTCCTGCGTCCGCCGCGGATCGCGTGTGGCGGCGGGTCCCGAAAGGCTTTCGGCTGAACCCGAAGGTTTCATCACAAGTAAACGTCTGGATACTACGACACGACAAGTAACTGTCAAGTTACTTGCCCGGGTGGAGAGAGTTGGCCTGGAGCATGTGTCCGTTGAGCGTCGAGTTGCGGTGAGGCAGCAATCCCTGCCCTGTTGTGCGTCTTGAGTTTTCGTTTATTCCCGGGGAGGATGTGCCAATGAATTCAGCACCCAACAAACCGGATACAGCGAAGCGAGCGATTGCGTTGGACTGGAATGCCTGGTGTCGCTGGCGCGCGACGGCTGGATTGGAACGTTGGTTGCATTAGCTGCCACGGCAACTGGGTTCGAAGCTCAATGAATACGATTCTTTCGGCCATACTCGATAATGACCACGTGCGGGTGAGGAAGCTGCTCAAGGCCGATAGGAGTCTCGCGGTCCGAGGTGTCGAAGAAGCGAAGCTGTACCAATCGAAGATCTTCCACTGGCTTTACGCCGGAGATACAGCCCTTCATCTGGCTGCCGCGGGTTATCGCGAAGAAATCGCGAGCACATTGCTGGCGGCTGGTGCCGATCCCAACGCAGCCGCCAATCATCGTCGTGGCCGTCCATTGCATTACGCTGCCGACGGTTACAGTGTCGGGCCCGCATGGGACCCCAAACGGCAAGTGAAGACGATCCGCCTCCTGCTGAACGCCGGCGCTGACCTCCATGCCGGTGACAAGAATGGCGCCACAGCATTGCACCGCGCGGTGCGCACGCGCTGCGCTGACGCGGTGAGCTGTCTGCTCCTTGCCGGTGCTGATCCAACCCAGAAGAACTTGTCTGGGTCAACCGCGTTTCACCTTGCCGTGCAAAACACAGGCAGAGGCGGCTCCGGCGCGGAAGTCGCAATCGTTGCACAACGACAAATCATCGAGGAGTTTCTTTCGTTTGGCGTCAGTCCCTTGCTGAAAGATGGCAAAGGCAAGTCAGTCTCGGATTGCGCGACGAGCAGTTGGATTCGAAATCTGTTGTCCGAATACGCCTGACAAAATCACTGCAGCCAACATCGCCTGCTTCGCGATAAGGATGGCGGAGAGATTTTCTTGCCCGCAGAACCCGCAGAAAGACGCAGATTATGTTCTGTGTGTTTGGCGGGTTTGGCGGGTAGATTCGATACGTGCTCGTGCTATGAAAAAGACCGATCTGACTTGGGCGATCGTGCGAATGTCAGCAGCACTCTGCGTCGTAATGTGGCCCTACCGTCCCGCGGCAAAGGCGGATGTAGTGCAGAGGGTCGCCGAACTTGGCCTTCCCAAGCTGGCAGACCCAATCCCGGCGTACTATAGTGACGATGCAACGACACGGGCCGGGACCCTTCAGACGGCCATCCGCCAGATGAATGCGTTCTTCCAGGAGAGCCTTGGGATCCATGTGGATGTCACCTTGGCGGTGCTCAATTCCAACCATTGGATCAGAGTTCACGAGCCTCCGTATGGCCTGCCGGGCATCGCCGGGAAGCCGCCCGTGATTTTCATGCCGGCGCGCTCCGGCGGGTTTTCCTTTGGCTTGGTGATGGCGCGCAAGGACGCGATTCCCGAGGTCGCATTGCAACGCTACCTTGAAACAAATCACACGACAATTGAAGCCGCCGCAGATGATTTCGTGGATATTATCGGATTTCATGAACTCGGACACGCGCTTTGCAGCGCCTACGGCATCAGGCCTGGATACCGTTGGTTGAACGAATTCGTTGCCAGTTACTTTGCCTATGCTTTCGTATCGGAGCGGAAACCGGAGTCGAAACGGGTATTCGATCTGCTCGGGAGACCTTCCAAAGTGAGACCGAAGAATACTACGCTCGCCGATTTCGAGCGGCTCTACGACCGCGTAGACGATTACGGATGGTACCAAGGGATGTTCGAGAGCCACATCAAGGAGTTGTATCCAAAGTTGGGAATTCAGTTCCTCAAGGAACTCAAGCGTCAATTTCCAGCCGATGGAGCAGGCGTACCGAAGGATCAGGTGTTGGAAAAATTGGAAACTATTGCGCCTGGGTTTCAGGCTTGGGCCATTGGTTTTCGGGAATAGACAACAAGTCACCAGATACGTTCTCACAATCAGCTTACCGACATCGCCCAACGTCCTGCAGGTTGGTTTGGAGTTCCGCCTTCAGGCGGCTAGATCGGCCTGGACCGGCTGAAGCCGGGACTCCAAACCGACGCGGCTGAAGATTCCTACTCTCACTCTTACTCCAAGAGCGGGAGTAAGAGTAAGACAAGAACGCCATGCGCTACGAACTACAGGAATGGCCAACCGACGCGCCTCGCGGCCGCGCTGGAAACGGGACTGGCCCCGGCGGCAACTGATCCGATAGTCTGTCCGCCGTGCGCGCGATGGTCGTCACTCAGTTCGGGCCGTCTGAGGTTCTTCAGCCTCAGGAGATGCCCCGGCCTCGGCCCGGACCGGAGGATCTGCTCATCGAGGTTCATGCGGCGGGAGTGAACCCTGTGGATTTCAAGATTCGTCGAGGCGCGTTTCGCGAAGGACGCGCGTTGCCGTTTATCCCCGGATATGACGTCAGCGGGCTGGTGCGCGAGATGGGCTCGGCCGCGCGAGGTTTCGAAATCGGCGACCCGGTTTACGCGTTGCCGAGTATCATTCGCAACGGAGCCGACGCCGAATATGTGTGCGTGGATGCCCGCACGGCGGCGCACAAACCCGCCTCGCTCGATCACATTCAGTCCGCCGCCCTGCCCCTGGTCACGCTGACGGCCTGGGAGGCATTGCTGTTGCGGGCCCAAATTCAGAAAGGCGAGGCGATTCTGATTCACGCGGGCGGCGGCGGGGTCGGTCACATCGCGATCCAACTCGCGAAACTTCATGGCTGCCGTGTGCTCGCCACGGCCAGCCGCGACGAATCAATCAAACTCTGCCATAGACTCGGCGCGGACGTGGTCATCCATTACTCGGAGGAGGATTTCGTGCAGCGCGTTGAGAAGGAGACCGGTGGGAGCGGCTGCCCGACCGTGCTGGATGGCGTGGGCGGCGAGACGTTCGAGCGCTCGTTGGATTGCCTGGCCGTCAATGGGAGGCTCATCACCATCGTGGGCACCCCTTCGGCGAACATCACGCGAAAACTCTTTCGCAAAAATGCCACGCTCCACTTCGAGTTTGTGGGAGCGCCGACCGTTTACGGGGTTGATCTCGAGCGCCAGGGCGAAATCCTGCGCTCGGTTTCGAAGCTTGTGGACGAAGGGAAACTGAAACCGCACGTCAGCCGTGTCTTCGCGCTGGACGAATTGGCGGAGGCGCACCGGTTAATGGAAAGTGGGCACGTGACGGGCAAGATAGTGGTACAGGTCAAGCCATAGACGGGTCCGGAACATGAAACAGATTGCCAAATCTACGAGGCTCCGCCGCGCCATTGAGCAAGGCTGCGTGATGATGCCGGGCGCGTTCAACGCAGCGACTGCGCGGCTGGTGGAGCGCGCGGGTTTCCCCGCCGTTTACGTCAGCGGCGCCGGGCTGGCCAACGCGACCGCGGGCGTGCCGGACATCGGCTTGCTGACGCTCACGGAGGTCGCCCAACTGGCCGGCTACATTGCCGAGGCTGTCCGCATTCCAGCGTTGGCGGACGCGGACACAGGGTTTGGCGGGACGGAGAATGTCGCCCGTACCGTCCGCGCTTTTGAACGGGCGGGTCTGGCGGGCATGCATTTGGAGGACCAGTCGCTCCCGAAGCGCTGCGGGCACCTCGCGGGAAAGGAACTGGTCACTCTCGAGGAGATGGCTGCGAGGATAGCCGCAGCCGCGCAGGCGCGGCGCGACGGGGATTTTCTGCTGGTGGCGCGCACGGACGCGCGCGCTGTGGAGGGCTTCGACGCCGCGGTCCACCGCGCGAACAATTATCTTCAGGCCGGCGCCGACGCGATTTTTCCCGAAGCGCTTGAATCGGCGGCGGAGTTTCGTGAATTCGCCCGGCGGGTGCGCGCCCCGTTGATGGCCAACATGACGGAGTTTGGTCGCAGTCCGCTGTTAAGCGCGCGCCAACTGGGCGCCATGGGCTACCGCATGGTGATTTTCCCCCTCACCGCATTCCGTGTCTCGATGAAGTCTGCTGAAGGTTGCCTCCGCGAACTCAAGAGGCGCGGCACACAACGGTCCTGGCTCGACCGGATGCAGACGCGAGAGGAGCTTTATGATCTGCTGGGCTATGATCCGCGCGGCTCATCGTGGAGCGCGTGAGCCGCGATTCAAAACACCGCGCGCGCCCGGTAATAACGCCTCGCCTTCGCGCCGGCCTCGGAGTCGGTTAGGTCTCATTGGAAGGGGCTTTTTGAGAGCCGGTGGGCTGAATCATCCCTTGTGCTCGCAGTTGCGTCCGCATACTGGGGAAGATACCGTTGGCAGACGAATTATTGATTTGACCGGTTTTAACCTCCGGAATGATGCCATGAACACAGAAACAAAACCGAGCTACAGTCCGGGCCTGGCAGGGGTGATTGCAGGCGAAACCTCGATTTGCTGGGTGGATCCCGATGCCGGCCTGCTCTATCGCGGCTACGACATTCACGAACTGGCTTCACACATCAGGTTTGAAGAGGTTGCCTGGCTCCTGCTCCACGGCGAACTGCCGACAAAGGAGGAGTTCGGAGGGTTTACCCGCCAACTGTCTGAACAACGCCCGCTGCCGCGTCAGGTCATTGAGATCCTCCGGCAGTTCCCGAGCAGCGCGCACCCGATGGATATGTTGCGCACCGGCGTGTCAATGCTCGGGGTGTTCGACCCTGACCTGAACGACCATTCGCACGCCGCCAATCTCCGCAAGGCGACACGGCTGATCGCACAAGTCTCGACGCTCATCACGTCGTGCTTTCGAATCGCTCGCGGCAAAGAGCTTCTGACGGCGAAACCCGATTTGTCCCACGCGGCCAATTTCCTTTACAACCTCACTGGCCAGCCGCCCGAGGACTGGCGAATGGGAGTCCTTGACACTATCCTGGTGCTCTACGCCGATCACGAGTTCAACGCCTCGACCTTTGCGGCCCGCGTGACGGCCTCCACCATGGCGGACATGCACGCCGCCGTCACGAGCGGTTTGGGGACGCTCAAGGGACCCCTGCATGGTGGTGCCAATGAGGAAACCATGAAAATGCTGCGCGAGATCGGCTCGGTCGATCGCGCCGAGGCGTGGATTCGGGAACGGCTGGAACGCAAAGAGAAAATCATGGGTTTCGGCCATCGCGTGTACAAGAAAGGCGACTCGCGTGTGCCGATGATGCGCGAACTGGCGCGCGCGCTTGGCCAGCGGTTCGGCCAGGAACAATGGGCGCCGATCTGCGAACGGCTCGAAGCAGTCATGGAGCGCGAGAAAGGACTCTGTGCCAATGTGGATCTGTACGCGGCCCCGGTGTTTTCCCTGCTCGGCCTGGAGACCGATTTGAACACGCCGCTATTCGCCTGTTCCCGAATTAGTGGTTGGTGCGCGCACATCATCGAGCAACACGATCACAACCGCTTGATCCGCCCGCGCAGCCTCTACACAGGGCCGGCCAGGCGCGCCTACAAGCCGGGCTGAACCATTGCAAAATTACTCCTCGCGAACCGTGAGGTAGGGCTCGTCACTCCGTGCGCGCCGCGGTTCCGCAATGCAAAGACGGCGCGCAGAGGACTGACGCGCCCTACCCCTCTCAGTTCATGGTCCACGCTGCTGTTAACCTCCGTTCGAAGATTTCGCCGCCACGCTGGATCACGGGTTTCTGCCAGCATTGACGAAACCGGGTAAACATGGGACAAGTGACTGTCGCGGCCCGATCAACTCTAACCAAAGGCAAGGTAAACCGTGTACCGTAATCGATTTATGCCATGCAAGACTTATGCAGTCGGCCTGCTCTGTGCCTTGAGCTGGGCGGCTTCGGCATTCGCCGGCGGGGG
>Ga0207670_10001157_pt1 | contig 13908 bp, 8 predicted proteins | sample KBSS23HmetaG_FD_184339 | JGI IMG/M metagenome (GOLD analysis project Ga0207670, IMG submission 184339) | Switchgrass rhizosphere microbial communities from Kellogg Biological Station, Michigan, USA - KBS S2-3H metaG (SPAdes) (version 2) | ecosystem: Host-associated > Plants > Roots > Rhizosphere... | reverse complement strand
GCGCCGATAAGGCGCCGCCAGGTTGAACAGCTCTTCCTTCGGGCGCGGAGCATTTCGCTTCTTGTAGTGCCGGCAGTAGTTGCACACGCCCTGCGCGTCGAAGCTGATGAAAGGCATGGTCTCGGGCAGGATGCAGCGGGTGCAGCGCCTGACCTGGGGGATGTCATAGCGCAGCAACCGCTCTTCGGCTGACGCCTTGGGGAGCGCCGGAATCAGATCGAGCCTGCGGGTGCGTCGATCATCGATGGCGATCGGCGCCGGCGTCACCGGGATGGTCAGGACGAGGGGCTCCCTCACCTGGCGTACGTCGCTGCAGCCCAGCTTCTCGAGTGGATAGGACTCGGAGCTGAAGTAGTGGCGCGCATCCTTCTTCCCGAGATACAGACTGCCGTTGTTCGAGAAGATGCACAGCTCTCCGCGTCCCGGGATGGCCACCGCACACGCGACGATGCCGATGCAGGTGCGCAGCACTTCCGTGGCCGCCTGCGCGAGCGACATGCCTTTTTCGAGACTGGTGGCGACGATGGCCGCGATCACTTCCGTATCGATCTGCAGCTCACGCGGCCGGGCCGCCTCGACCCACGCGGCCTCCTCGTTGCAGATGATCCCATTGTGAAGGACGCAGATGCCCTCCCGCACGACGGGCTGGTTGTCGAGCAGGCCATTCGTGATCAGGCGGCTGTGACCCATCACCAAACTACCCGACCTGGGCTCGATTTCATCGAGCAGCTTCGAAACTCGGTAGTCAGCCCGATAGACACGGCAAGCGCCTTCGTCGAGAACCACCAGGCCACTGGAGTCCTTGCCGCGCTGCTGCGCATGCGTGACGAGTTCGCCCAGCCCCTTCCTGTCGAATGAGCCGTTCGAAACGATGCCGAAGATCCCACACATGTCTACCTGCCAGTCGCAACCCGGAAAAAAAGGGCGTAAAGATTCATGGAAAATCAGGGCCAGCGCAAGGACTTGCGCCCGAAAGCGGCCGAAACGGGTGTGCGCCGGCCGCCTTCGGGCTCTCGGGCCTACGCCTGCCCGGGATGGTCGGGACGGGCAGCCGCGGCATCGTTCACCGCAGCATTCCCCGCCAGCCGCCGCGCAATCCGCAGCGAGGCCTCGCCACCACCGTAAAGGCCTTTCTCATCCCGCACGATCCGATTCAGATTCGCCGTGGCTGCAGCACGAATCGACGCCGCGTTGGCGCCGACGAGCACATTGGCGCCGACTTCGACCAGTTCCACCCACTCGGTTTCGTCGCGCAGCGTGACGCAGGCCTTGCCGAAGAAAAACGCCTCTTTCTGCACTCCACCGCTGTCGGTCAGCACCAGGCCACAGCGCCGCAGCAGATCGATCATCTCGAAGTAGCCCACCGGTTCGATCGCGGTGACGTCAAGAGCGAGTCCGAACCTGTCTATCGCCTGGCGCGTGCGCGGATGCAACGGCAGCACCACGGGCGCGAGCGAGCGGTGCAGATCGTTCAGGGCGGACAGGATGCCGGCCAGCCGCTGCGCATCGTCGGTGTTCTCGGCGCGGTGAAGTGTGGCCAGGATGAAACCCTCACCCCTGGCAGCCGCGACGCGCTGCCCCGTGACGTGCTTCGCGAAGAATGACGCCGAGTCCTGCATGACATCGCCAACCTGCAGGATTTCAGCCGGCCGGTTCGAAAAGCCCTCGTTCTGCAGATTGCGCACTGCCGCTTCCGTGGGGCAAAACAGCATGTCGCTCACCTGGTCGGTCAGGAGCCGATTGATCTCCTCCGGCATGCGCATGTTGAAACTGCGAAGTCCGGCTTCGACATGCGCAACCGGAACGTGCAGTTTCGCGGCTGCCAGCGCGCCGGCCAGCGTGGAATTGGTGTCGCCGTATACCAGCACGCGGTCCGGTTTCTCGGACTGCAACACGTGCTCGATCGCGGCCAGCATCCGGCCCGTCATCTCGCCGTGCGAGCCGCTGTTGATGTTCAGCTGGTGATTCGGCCGGGGAATGCGCAGCTGATCGAAGAAGATCTCGGACATGTTGGCGTCGAAATGCTGGCCGGTATGTACGATGACCTCCCGCAGTCCGCCCTGTTCGGAGATGGCCTTCGAGACCATGCTCGCCTTGATGAATTGCGGACGCGCGCCGATGACCGTCAGGAGCTTCATTTGCCGGTCAACCGGAGCGGGCCTGGTGACGCACTTCCTCTCGCGCCCCCGACAGCCGTTGATAGAAATCGAGCAGCGTCTTCTCCTCGTTCGGCCAGTTGTAGCGCTCGCGCACCGCATTCAGCCCGTTGCGCCCCATCCTCTCGGCAGCGGAGGGATTCGCCGCCAGGTAGTCGATGGCCCGCGCGATTTCCGGCGGGCTCGCAGGATCGACACAGATCCCGCACTCATTGCCTTCGATGATCTCCCGCCACAAAGGAAAGTGTGAGGCCACCACCGGCAGGCCTGCGCTCATGTACTCGAAGAGTTTGTTGGGTTGCGCGCTCAGGTGGTTGGGCGCGGGCAGGAAGGTGACCAGCCCGGCGATTGACCGGGACATGATGTCGCGGATGAAGGGCCGCGGTTTCCAGCCGAAACTCTCGACGCGCGACCAGCCCGGCAACGCGGCAAGCGTTTCCGACAGCTCTGCGTCCTGGAAATCACCGCACAGTGCCAGCCGGATGTCGGAGCGCAGCAAGCCGGCTGTCTCGACCAGTTCCCTGGCGCCGCGGATGGGCTCGATTCCGCCGACATAACAGACGTAGTCGACGCGTTGACCGCGCCCAACATCGGACGCGAGCTCGCCGAGGATGGGATAGTTGTTCACGACGATGGCGCGTCGATTGATGCCGGCGAAACCCTCGCGGATCGCCGGCGTCGCAGCGACCACGTCGACGAACCAGCGGGCACACACGCTTTCGACGAATCGCGAGCCCGCAGCGACGATGCCGCGCAACTTCTTCGGGATCCAGTCCTTGGTGAGGATGTCGCGCGGCAAATCCTCGTGAACGTCGTAGATGACCTGCTTTCCGAGGATCCTGAGCAGCACCCCGTATGGCAGCAGCTCCGGGTCGTGAAAGTGATAGATCTGCGCGTCAGTCCGCAGCGCCAGACGGAAAGTACGCCACGACTTGAGGAAGAACCGCGCAAACCTGTTCTGCACCGCGGGCACCGGGTGCAGAGTCACTCCGTTCGCGGCCGCGGAGACTACCTCCGCCTGAACGGCGCTGATGACGAGATGGACCTCGAAGCCGGCCCTCGCCAGTGACACGCACTCCTTGGAGTAGATCCGGATGTCGAGCCCCTGGTGAGCCGACGACAGGTGACAGACCCGAACTGTCACGCTACGGCATCCATACGGCGCGATGCGGCCGCCGCGGCACTGACCTCCGCTATCCATGCCAGCGTCAGCGCTTCGTCAAGGAGACGCGGAGTCTGCCGCATGGCGTCGTCCGTCAGGCGCGCGACGGGATCGACACCCCGCTTGACGTGCTCAGCCAGCAGCGACCGATGGTCTGCGATGCGCTCGCGCAGCGCCGCGCCCAGTCCGGCAGCAATCCAGTCCTGGGTCACGTCGAAGCCACGCTTGCGCCTGCAGAGCCTGATGGGATCCGGCACCAGTCCCGCGGTGACTCGTCGCAGCACCCACTTGCCGAAACCTTTGGCGACCTTGAGCCGCGCCGGCAGCGCCAGCGCAAGTTCGAGGAGCCTGTAGTCCATGAAGGGCAGCCGGCTCTCGACAGCATGCCCCATCGAATTGCGGTCCTCGTAGCGCAACAACGTCGGCAGACTCCAGCACTCGACGTCCTCGATCTGGCGGCCTCGCAGACCATTGTCCCCGCTGCCCCACAAGTTCAGGACGCGCGACTCCCAGGCGATGACCCCGAACGCGAAGTCCGACTGCTCCCGATAGCGATCGAGTGCCTGCCAATACATGCGCGCCTGCGCCGCTTCGTTCGCCAGCATCACTCCCAGCGACCAGCACAGTCGAACGGCATCGAAGACGTCGCGGCGCACGAGGGCTTCGCGTAACGCAACGATGAAGAACTTGCGATACCCTGCGAACGCTTCGTCTCCCCCTTGTCCGCCGAGCAGCACCTTGAATCCCGATTCGCGAACGGTGCGATAGACCTCGTTCTGCGCGAGAACGCTCAGACTCGAGAACGGCGCCTCCTGGTGCGTCAAAGTATTCTGCAGCAACTCGGCGAGATCCGCGCGGGTGTGCCGCGGCCAGATGAACTGAGTCTTGACGCCGCTGCTGCTCGAGAACGCGGCTACCAACGGACCTTCGGAATGCGGGGCATCCGCCTCTCCGTAGCAGAATCCGCGCAGGTTCTGGATCCTGCGTGACGTGAGCGCAGCGATGGTCGTGGAGTCGAGTCCACCACTCAGGGAAACTGCGACCGGAACGTCGCTGCGCAACCGCACATGGACTGCATCGGTGAGAATAGCGGAGCACTCCTCGACCAAGGCGTCGTCGGCACGCCCCTCGAGGGCAGCCACCTTCTCCGCGACGGCATCCGCGAGGCGATACCACCTGCCGAATTTCGGCGGGGCTGCAAGCTCCCCGCACTGGATCCGCATCCAGCCTCCGGCAGGAATAGCGCTCACTCCCTCGAACGCCGACATGGTGTCTGCCGTATCGAATGCCTGGTAGCGCAGGCCGCGGGCACAGTATGTGCGGTTGATTGCCAGTCCCGCCACCGCGGCGACTCCCACCGCCGACGACGCGAACACCACGGCGCCACCCTCGAGTGCCGCCCACATCAGCGGCTTCACGCCGTAGCGGTCACGGACCAGCCACAGCTCGTCGCTGCGTGCGTTGTAGACCGCGAACGCGAACATGCCATTCAGTCGCGACAGTCCATCCACGCCCCAGCGCGCCCAGCACTTCAGCAGAACCTCGGTGTCGCTCGCCGTGCTGAAGCGCTCTCCGAGCTGCTCGAGCTCGCGCCGCAGTTCCAGGTAGTTGTAGATCTCGCCGTTGTAGACGATCGTCCAGCCCGAACCGGAGTCGGTCATCGGCTGGTTCGCGTGGCTGGACAGATCGATGATGGCGAGCCGCGCATGCGCCAGGCCCAGGGAGAAGCGCCCGCTGGCGTGCACGAAACGATCGGCACTGTCCGGCCCACGCCTTGCGATGTGCGCTGCCAACGTCGACAGGTCGGCTTCCAGCGCTTGTGTTCCGGGGCGTACGACGCCTGCAATTCCACACATCTCTAGACGGCCGCCTCTTGCTGGATATCGTGCGAGCTCACTACGCGGGGAGGTCCCGGAGGCGTGCTCTTCCCTCCCTGCCCGACCGCGCCGACGCCGCTTCTGCGTGCCTCCGACGGCACTTTCATCAGATACAACATCACGATCGCGAAACCGAGCCCATGCGTCAGCAACCCAACCGTCAAGTCGGCGCTCGTCACCAGGGTGAACCACGGAACGACGACGATCGACAGTGACATCCACAGCGGGACCGCCGTACTCACCAACGAGTCAATCACTTTCAACAGCGCGCCGGACACCAGCCCATAAATCACCACGCCCGCGTACCCTGCCTGCATATAACCGGTCGAGAAGAACGAGTTATTGGCAAACCCGGTCGGATCACCCAGGTAATTGCCAATGACGAAGGGCACAGCCCGATCGTAAGGGTAAGTGACCAGCCATGAAAGGAACGAGTTGGACCAGTAGACCAGGGGATTCTGCTCGAAGAACTCGAAGTAGGTGAAGGTGAGTTGCGAGGTGGTGAAGAACACGCGCCGTACGAACATTCCGCTCAGGAACAGGCTGTCGGTCGCGTAGTAGCTGGTGAGGGCGCCCATCACGACCAGGGAAAGGCCCGCCGGGATCAGTGACAGGGCGCGCGAATACTTGAACAGGGTATGCAGGAAGATCACGAGCGCCGGGAAAAAGAGCACCGCCTTGCTGGCGGTCATGCCGAACCAGAACACGTGCAGGAGCACGACGCCCAGTGCCATCGTGCGCTGCCCGTTTCGCAAGGCGCGCATCAGGAGAAACGGAGAAAACACCGCGGGTGCCCAGATCACGATGTAGCTGAGGACCCCGATGTTGATGGCCTTGCCGGCATCCTCGCGGAACTCGTATACGGCATTGAGGTTCAGATTGAACGTCGCCAGCGCCCCCGAGGCGATCATCCACGTGGCAGCAATGGCCACTCCGGAGATTGCCACGATCAGCGCAATCACCGGGCCATTCCTGACCACCGGCATGCGAAACGGCCGCCCTGCTCTAACCATGCACATGAGGGCGTATTGGACCAGCACGCAATACAACGCCCAGCGGCTCTTGTCTGCGGCGCCGTAGAAGACTAACAGTGGAGCCACGTAGCAGAAGAAGGTCAAGCAGACCAGGAAATCGGAGGGCTTGCGTATCCTGGCCGGCAGGAACAGCAGCAACCCGACGTACAGCACCCAAGACTCGAGATACTTCGCCGGGTTTTCGGCCAGCACGAAGCCGTATCCCTCGTAGAACGGCACGACGAAGTCCTTGTAGCCCAGTTCGAGCGCGAAGCGGAACATCACGCCGAGCGCATAGAGCCACGCGCGGCCTTCGATGTGTCGGAGAATGCGGTGTCGGGTCTTCACGAGGCTGCCGTCAATTCCTGGCGAAGATGCCCAGCCGGCCCTGCGAAAACCGGCGGCTCATGCATAGGTCGATGCCGTACTGCACGCACACCTGGGACGCGTACGCGATGACGAAACCTGCCGGCGAGAAATCCAGTGCCGACGCCAGCCAGATCGTGACCAGCGTGGATGCCACGCGGTAGACGCTCCAGAGTATGGAGTACGACGCTGCGCCGACGATCAGGCAGGTACGATCCATCGGCGAGCTGACGAGTGACGCGAAGGCCGCCACCGACATCCACACGGCGAATTCACCCGCCTGGTGCCATTGGTGGCCAAAGACGAATGGATAGGCCACCTCGGACAACAGCGCCACGATCGCGTACACCGGAACTCCGATCAGCAACAGCTTCTTCGCCATGTCCCGCCACAGAGTCGCGAACGTCGCGCCCCCTGCCCATTGTTTGGCCGCGCGCTGGTAATACACCTGTCCGATTGCCGTACCGAGGAGCGCCGTGGGCAGGAAGATCGTTCCCAGCACCAGCGCAAACTGGCCGAGGACCTCGGCGCCGTACAGCCGCGCGACGGCGATCTGGGGAATCGCAAAGGCCGACGTCGACAGCAAGTGAGACACCACGGTCGCCGTCGCCAGGCGGCCGTAGTGACTCCTGACTCGCGGCACCGCGCCAACGTCGGTTCGAAGCGTCGCTCTTCCCCATGTCGGCCGCCTCGCGAATATGAAACCCAATTTGCCAACCGCGGCAACGGCCGTGGTGATGATCAATCCGAAGGCGCCAGGATATATCAGTGCGCCAATGATCCCCGTGAGTACATAGGCAAGTTTGCCCGCCAGCTCTGACAACCCGGAGGTCCTGAAGTCGGCGAGTCGCTGCGCGTTCTGCTGGGCCGCGACGGCCCAGGAGAAAAGTGCTGCAGTCAGCGGCACCAGGAACAACCAGCTTGCAACTTCCGAATTGCCCAGCGGGCCCGCCACTGCGTCCCGAAAGATCCAGAGCAGCGGCGTCAGGACAAGCACGGTGATGCATCCCAGGCTCAATACCAGCCGGCTGAGCGCGCGGACGTCATCATCCGACTTCGGCAGCTGGATGAAGTACTCGTAGCGCCAGGTCGCCACTGCGGTCGCGTACGTGACCACCTGGAGAAACAGGCTCTGCATCGCAAAATCTTGCGGCGTGTACAGGCGGGTCAGCACCGGCAGACCGGCAATGCCGACGAGCTGCGCAAGACTGGTGCCGGACAGCTGCCAGGCGACGTCCTGCCAATAGCTGGAAACACCACCCGGCACGCCACCGTCATTGGCCATGGGCGCTGTGATCCTGTCGGCTTTCGGAGTTCGCTGTAAGGACATTAATTACGCAGAAGTGCCGCTTCAACGAAAAATTCGTGGATGCTGGCGTCAGAACGAATTCACTGCAGCCGCCGCGATCGCCAGGTTGTAGAGGATGCCGGTGATGGCCTGCCACATCGGCAGCGCGGGCATGCGTTCCGTATCGAGCGGCACCACGATTGTGTCGCCGGGTCGCATGGCGACCTGACCGCTGCGCCTGAACCAACCGCTGTTTTCACTCGACACCACGCTGCCATCTGCTCGCACGATGTAGATGCGACCGCGATCTGCCTTGCCGGTGGTACCTCCGCTCAGCCCGATGTAGTCGTCGCGAGTGTATTTCTCGCGATAGAAGTGCGACGTGGTGTTCTGGACTTCGCCGATGACCGTGACTTCCTGTTTTTGCTTCGGAATGATGAGTTGGTCGCCCTCCCGAAGGACCACGTCACTGGCGGAACCGACGGGAGAATTCAGGACGCTGTTCAGGTCGATGACCAGGCGTCCGACGGCTTTGGTGGCTTTGAGTTGCGAGAGAAGCGATTGCCCGACGGTGAGCGCCTGGGTTCCCTGCGCCTGGTTTGCCGACGCGGCACGCAGCGCCGACGATGCAAGGTCGCCTTGCAGGCGTTCGGCGAGCCGATCGAGTTGCTCCTGTTCCCGCACGCGCAGTTCCTTGCGCGTGAACACCGACCCGCTCGAGAAAGCCAGGCCGGTCAGACCACCAGCACGGTCGAGCACGGAATGCAGCGTTTCACCGCGTTGAATCGGATAGACGCCCGGGAAACGTACCTCGCCCAGCAGCGTTACCTGCTCCTGCTCACTCCACTCCGGGACCTCCTTGACGTTCAGGAAGTCGAAGGGTTGCAGCAGCAGGTCGGCGCTTTCATCTCCGCGCAAAATCGCCGCAAGATCGACTTCCAGGAGCTGCGTCTGTCTCAAGTCATTGGTGACGCGGTAGCGGGTGAGTTCCGCCTTGGCGCCGTATGCCGCATCCTGCAAGCCCCCGCCCGCCCGCAGCAGATCGCTGATCCGCATTTTCGGCTCGAGTGGATAGTCGCCGCGCGCCTTGACCCTGCCGTCGATGCGCACGACTTCGCTCGGCATGTCGATACGCGACTGCCGGCGCAGTTCCTCGAGCAGCGGATCGAGCGTCTGCCTGCGGCCGGATTCAGAATCGAATACGAGGATTCGGTCGCGAGGCATCAGCGTGATGTTTTTCGGCGAGCTGGGATCACGAAGCGCTGCAGCCAGGTCGGCGGAGACGATGACGACACGCCGGTCGGGCGGCATCTCGCGGCGGATCAGTACGTAATTGAGGTCGGCATTCGGCTTGAGCTCGTCGACTGAACCGATAACGTCGGTCAGGCGCAGTCCTTCCTGCCAGGCTACGGGCGCCGGATTGAACACGTGTCCTTCGACCGTCACACCCTTGTCCAGCGTCGGACGCAGGCGCAGTACCCGCAGTGAATCGCCATTCTTCAGCATTTCGCCGCGCCCGCGCGAATCGTCCAATGGCACGTTCACGACGACCCTTGCACGCTGGTCATTGATGCGTACGAGTGCCGCCCGACTGGTGTCGGCGTTGGCAGTCACGCCGCCGGCGAGCTGCACGATTTCCGCGACGGTCGTGTTTCCCTTGATTTCGTAGATCGCCGGTCGTTTGACTTCTCCATCGACGGCGACCGTTGCCAGCACCGGAGGTATGAATATCACGTCACCCGGAAGCAGCTTGGTGTCGGCGCCGGTGTCGCCACGCAACAGCAGATCGTACAAGTCGAAGCGGCGCACGATGGCACCTTGCCGCTTCAGCTGGATATCGCGCAGCGATCCGATGGACTTGATGCCACCCGCGGCGTACAGCGCCGAAGACATCGTCGAAAGCCCGCTGACCGTATAACTGCCGGGGCGGTTTGCCTCGCCCATCACGAAGACGCGAATGGACCGTGTATCACCCATGCTGACGCTGGCGCGAACACCAATCATCTGGCGCTCGACCCGTTGCTCGAGCTCGGCAGCCACGTTTTCGAATCTGCTGCCGCCCACGGCGATCGGCCCCAGCTCGGGGAAGTTGATGCGTCCGTCGCGGCCGACTACCAGTCGCAGCGTCCGGTTCTGGTTGCCGAATAGCTGCACATTGAGCCGGTCGCCGGGCCCGACGAGATAATCGGCAGGGACCGGCACATCGGTCACGGGCGCGAAGGTCGAAGTGCTGTCCTTGAAAAGCTCGTATCCGAAAGGCTTCAGCCCACTCACGCCGGATTTGCGAACCGGCAGTTTCGCGAGCTTGATGTCGAGCTTGATGAAGGCGATGACGCTGGACAGCCGGTGTGTGGCCTGGGCCTCGTTCAGTCCGGCCAGCATGATGGGTTCGAATCCAGGCAGCACCAACGCACCCGAAGTATCCAGCAGGTACGGATTGCGGGCGCGAACCAGGTCGATGAGCTTCTGAAGTTCCGCACGCTCAGCCGCCTCGATGATCGGCGCGGGCTCACCCGGAACGGTGAGGCCGGGCATCCCGGGTCCCGGCGATTCGATGCGTGGCGGCTTGTCCTTCTTGAAATCGATGTCGATCAGCACCGAGTCATCCGGCTTCAGCAACTTCTCGCCAGCGAGGCGTTCCGAAAATGCCTCGTCTGACTTCCGGTCGATCGACTCGCGGGAATCACGTGCGCGCCCGGCACCACCGGTTCTGGATGAACCGTCCGCGGGAGACTCGCCCGTCACGGTGTCGCCGAGCACGGCGCCACCGAGGCCCAGCTGCTCCATGAGCGCTTCGCGATCCTCCGGACTCATCGAGCGCAACAGCTCGAGCTGCTCAGCTGTTGGAACCTGGGCCGAGACTGGCAATGAACCAGCCAAAACAACCGCCGCGACCAGAATCCAAAAACCCCTGAACATCAGAATCCTTGTTGCCAATTCAAAAAGCCGTGCGCGCCGGAGGACGAATCCGCTCGTGTCGCCGGGTCCTCGTAACCAATCCCGATACTGACTTTGCCGGCGCCCAGCGCCCGGGAGAGGCGCAATTCTACATTGTCGACGTCGAGCGGCACCTCGGTGATCGCATGGTCGCCGCCGTCACGGTTGAGCTCCAGCCGACGCAGCGTAAGGCTCACGAAAGCCCCATTGGAGAGGGTCAGCAGTCCTGAAAGCGTGTAACGACGACTGTCGTTGTCCATGGAATCGCCAATGATCCGGCCGCGATAGGCGTAGCCCTGCGGATAGATTGAATTGCGGTAGGCGCACCCGTACTCCGGCTCTTGGCGCGTGAAATTGCACGTCGTGTCGGTGTACTCGGCGCGCAGGCGCCAGACACCCAGCCGGCTCGAGCCCCAGGTTTCGAGACCAAATTGGCCAATGAACTTGGACGGAAGCCCGCCGGCTTCATCTTCCCCGATCCACTGGGTATAGAAAGCGATTGGAAGGCGGCGCCACGGCGAGCGCAGGCGCATGTCGTATCCGGCCATCTGGTTGCCGGGTTGTTCGGCGGCCGCGCCACCACTGCTCGCCTGGTTGTCATTGCCGAGGACCATGTCGACGAACGTGCCCCAGTCGCAGGTGCGCTCTCCGCCGCACCACTGCGCCGTGCGCGTCAGGCCGAACTCGAGCCACGGTCGCGGCTTGAAGTTCACGCGGGCCGCGAAAAAACGCACATCGGGAACGGGGACGTCTTCGGACTCGGCACGTCCCATGGCAATGCTGGCGCGCCACGGACCAATCCACGACAGCCATTTCGACTTGAAGGGCTCGGTGTAATTTCGCTCCAGCGTGACCGTGGGTATCGGGCGGGCATTGGTCGAGAGGATCAAGCTCCCATCCCAGCCCGGCCCCCACCAGCGCTCCATGTAGCCCGCCGACAGCATGAAATTGCCGAAATTCACACCCAGGTACGAACCATCCGCGCGAAAGTCCTTGCCATCGTCCGGGTCGGCCACGTACGCGCCCTGCAGGTTGAGAGCGAAGTGATCCGTGAGCCAGCTTGCACGCAGCGAGAGCTCACCCTCTTCACGCGGGGTGTCGGCGAATTCGCGTAACGCGCTGGGCTGATAGGCGCCTCTCACGCGAATACCCGCACCCGCATAACCGCGCGCGGCGGAGTCACGCGCTAGGCGCCTGACGCGGAACAGCGCGTCGGTGGTCGCCGCGTCGAGCCCATCCGTCTCGGCATTGGACACGTCACGCTCGATGTCGGGCCAGGAGAGCGGCCAGGTGGTCGTCGGCCCTCGAAGAATTCCCGCGTCGGCCAGCAACTCGATGTCGGAGCGAAGCGCCTCGTCTCCGGGCTGCAACCACGGATCTGCGCACGCCGCCCCGGAAAAGCACGCGATCACACCGGTAGCTATGATCCGCAGTGCCAGCCGGTTCACGGCTGGAATTCGTGTCGCCAGCCGATGAAGCCGAATGGTTCCACATCGCGCTCGCCGTTGGCGGGCTCGATGGATTCGACACCCAGGTCTACCGAGATGCCTTCGCCGAGCAGCCGGCCCTTCCAGCCCATCTCGAGCGCAAGGTAGTCAGTGGGCACGGACGCGACCGTGTTGCGTACATCGCCGAAGTCGTCGCGATTCAGTCGCGACATGCGCGCGGTGGCGGTCCACAAGCTGCCCGCGGCCTCGGTGTACGTGGCCCCCAACGCCCAGTTTTCCGCGTCCCTGTCGGCCGTGTAGCCGATCGATCGACCGTGATAACGATAACCTTCGATGCTGAACCGTCCCTGGTTATAGGCGCAGTTGTAGTAGGGCCCGCGGTGGCTGTTTGCCGAGCAGGTGGTTGACGCATACTCGAAGAATCCCTGCACGAGCCCGCCTTGCGGGAACGGTTTCCAGACCTCGAGGCCGAGTTGCGAGAGAAACTTGGCAGGTAGATAGGCCGATTCGTCTTCGCCGATGTACTGGCCATAGATCGCATATGGCAGATTGCCGAGCGGCGAATTCCAGCGGATGTCGAAACCCGCCATCTGGTTACCCGGCTCGTTCTCAGGGGTGGCGTCGATGCCGACGTTGTCATTGCCGGCCAGCAGGTTGCCGAACACATTCAGATTGCATTCCTGCTCTTTGCCGCAAAACTGCGCAGTTCGCGAGAAACCCAGCTCGATCTTCTTGAACGGCATCACCACGACGCGCCAGGCCATGAACAGCGGCGCGTCGACGTCTTGTCGCGAATTCTCCATCTGGCTGATGCCAAAGCTCATGCGCCACGGTCCGAGCCAGGTCAGCCACTTCGGACTCCACTCGCGCGCCTCGGCGCGCTCGATCATCAAGGTCGGCATGGGCCGCGCGTTGTTCGAGAGAATCAAACTGCCTTCGTGGGCCGGTCCCCACCAGCGGTCCAGGCTATTGAGCGAGATAAGCCAGTTGCCCCACTGCACCGTGGCCTGCGAGCCGTCGGCGCGCAGTTCATCGCCGTCGGCCGGATCGGTCACGGCCGTGAGCTCGACACCGACCGAAAAGCGCCCGCTGTCATAGTTCAGCCCGGCACCGAACTCACCCTCCTCGCGTGCCAGCGTGTCGAAGTCGCGCCACAGGCCAGGCTCGCCACCGCGGATTCCGGTGTCGAAGGCCAGACGGCCGGCCGTGGGCCCGTCGACGCGGGCGCGCACGCGCTCGAGCGCCGCGGCGACGGCGCTATTGGTGGCGAAATGCTCCTTGGCATTGCTGAGTGCGTATCGCACGGCCGCGCGCGGCAGCGGCCAGTAGGACACCGGCAACCGGATGATCTCGGAATCGTTCAGCAACTGCAGGTCTGCGCGCAACTGCGTATCGCCGGAAGCGAACCAGCCCGCGTCCGCGGCGCGCACCGGCACGGCCGCCAGCGCCAGCAAACTACCCAGCAGCAGCCAGCCTGCCGTCGGCACGGAAGCATGGCGGTTCACCGGCGCCACGCCTGCAGGCGATCCAGCAGCGGCTTCAGCATGGGTCGCTCCCTTGCGGCAGCGGGATCGCGCACCATCGGCAAAACTTCTTCACACATTTTCTTCCCGAGCTCCACGCCCCACTGATCGAACGCATTGATGCCCCAGACCACGCTT
>Ga0207670_10001152_pt1 | contig 13915 bp, 2 predicted proteins | sample KBSS23HmetaG_FD_184339 | JGI IMG/M metagenome (GOLD analysis project Ga0207670, IMG submission 184339) | Switchgrass rhizosphere microbial communities from Kellogg Biological Station, Michigan, USA - KBS S2-3H metaG (SPAdes) (version 2) | ecosystem: Host-associated > Plants > Roots > Rhizosphere... | reverse complement strand
GCGCGTCCGATTCGTGCGACGAATGCACGTGATATGCACAATTGCGCAACTCGTCGTCCGTGATGCTCCCGGCCGGGCCGCGCGCGTTGCGCGTGATGTGCACCGCCCAGCATTCGTCATTCGTTCGGGCGACGTGCGCCGCTGCGCCGAGACGCCCATCTAACCTCAATCCGCGCTCCGTGCCGGGGGCCCGGATGAACATCGAAATAGACCGTCGCTGATATCGAATCAGCGACCGCACTGGTGCCATCATGTCCCGAGCGACGCCGCCGCTTCGATCCACGTTCCCCACGTTCGTCGACGTCTTGACCGAGCGCGCCGAGCGCGATCCCGATCGCGAGGCGCTCTCGTACCTCGCCGGCGGAGAGCGACCCGGCGCACCGCTCTCGTACGCGCATCTCTCCGCGCGAGCGCGGGCGGTCGCGGTCCTGCTCCGCGAGCGGATCCCTGCGGGGGGGCGGGCCGTGCTCCTCTTTCCGCCTGGGCCCGACTTCGTCGCCGCGTTCCTCGGGTGCCTCTTCGCCGGCGTCGTCGCGGTGCCGATCTTCCCGCCCGATCCGGCGCGGCTCACGAGGACGCTCCCGCGCCTGTCGAGCGTCGTGCGCGACGCCGAGCCCGCCGCGGCGATCACGAGCGCGTCGATCGCTGCGCTCGCCAGCGAGATGATCGCGCTCGCGCCCGACCTCGCGTCGCTCCCGATGATCGCCATCGACGACGTCGGCGACGAGCGCGCGGACGAGTGGCGGCGCCCGGCGATCGATGCCCGGACGGTGGCGTTCATCCAGTACACGTCGGGGTCCACCGCCGACCCGAGGGGGGTCGTCCTCACGCACGAAAACCTCCTCGTGAACCTCGAGGAGGCGCGCCGCTCGTTCTGCTCGCACGACGATCCGCGCGCCGTCTTCTGGCTCCCGCAGTACCACGACATGGGGTTGATCGGCGGGATCCTCGGGCCGATCTACTCGCGCATCCCGGCGGAGCTCATGTCGCCGCTCGACTTCGTCCAGCGCCCGGTGCGCTGGCTCGAGGCGATCACGCGGTCGCGCGCCACGGTGAGCGGCGCGCCGAACTTCGCGTACGACCTCTGCGTCCGGCGCGTGACCGACGAGGAGCTCGCCGCGCTCGACCTCTCGTCGTGGCGCGTCGCTTTCTGCGGCGCAGAGCCGATCCGCGCCGCGACGATCGACGCCTTCGCGCGTCGGTTCGCCGCGGCGGGGTTCGCGCGCCACGCGTTCTTCCCGTGCTACGGCCTCGCCGAGGCGACGCTCTTCGTGAGCGGCGGGCACCTCGCGGACGACGCGGGGGCCGGCGTGCTCCGCGTCCGTGAAGCCGACCTCGCCCGTCACGCAGTCATCGACGCCGGCGCGGGGGAGCCGGCGCGCGCCATCGTCTCGTGCGGCGCGGTGATCGACGATCACACCGTGACGATCGTCGACGTCGCGACCGGCGCGCCGCTCCCGGACGGGCGTGTCGGCGAAATTTGTGTCCGCGGCCCGAGCGTCGCCGCCGGCTATTTCCGGCGCGAGGCCGAGTCGCGGGCGACGTTCGGCGCGCCGATCGGCCCGGACGGTGCGCCGCACCTCCGGACCGGCGACCTCGGCTTCCTCCGCGGCGGCGCGCTCTTCGTCACCGGGCGCGCGAAGGATGTCGTGATCGTCCGCGGCAAGAACCACTATCCGCAGGACATCGAGCTGACGGCCGAGCGCGCCCACCCGGCGCTCCGTTCCGGGTGCTCCGCGGCCTTCCCGATCGACACCGCGGACGGCGACGGCCTCGCGGTCGTCGTGGAGGTGGCGCGCGGCAGGGCGATCGACCCGCGCGAGGTCGCGTCGGCGATCGAGGCGCGCGTCGCCGCGGAGCACGACCTCGCGATCGATCGCGTCGTGCTCATCACCGCGGGGTCGCTCCCGAAGACGTCGAGCGGGAAAGTCCAGCGCCGCGCGTGCAAGGCCGCGCTCGCCGCCGGCGCGCTCGACGTCGTCGCGTCGTGCGAACGGCCGCACGGCGCCGCAAAGGAGGAGCCCGAGGCCGAACCGACCGCGCCGGTGTCCGCCGCGACCGTCGAGGAGTGGCTCGTCGAGCGGATCGCGCGCGTCGTCGGCCAGGACGCGTCGGAGGTCGACGTGAAGACGCCGTTCGTCCGATTCGGCCTCGACTCGATGATGGCGGTGAAGCTCGGGGCCGACCTCGGCGCGTGGACGGGGCGGGCGCTCCCTGCCACGGTGATCTGGGACTATCCAACGATCGCGGCGCTCGCGCGCTACGTCGCGTCGGCGCCGATCGCGCCGGCTTCCTCCGGAGCCGGGCGATGAGCGCGCCGCGCGAGCCGATCGCGATCGTCGGCATGGCGTGCCGCTTCCCCGGCGCCGACGACACCGACGCGTTCTGGCGCCTCCTCTCGGACGGGGTCGACGCGATCCGCGAGGTCCCGAAGGACCGCTGGGACGCGGCCGCGCTCTATGACGCCGACCCCGCCGCGCCGGGGAAGACGAGCACGCGCTTCGGCGGGTTCCTCTCGGACATCGATCGATTCGACGCCGATTTCTTCGGGATCTCGCGGCGCGAAGCGGAGCAGATGGACCCGCAGCAGCGCCTCCTCCTCGAGGTGGCGTGGCACGCGATCGAGGACGCGGGGATCGCCCCGGCGGGCCTCGCCGGGACCAACGCCGGCGTCTTCGTCGGGATCAGCAGCAGCGACTACGCGCGCGGGCGGCTCGCCGCGTCGCTCGCGGACGCGTACGCCGCGACGGGGAACGCGCACAGCATCGCCGCGAACCGCCTCTCGTACGTCCTCGATCTGCGGGGCCCGAGCCTCGCGGTCGACACGGCGTGCTCGTCGTCGCTCGTCGCGGTGCACCTCGCGTGCGAGAGCCTCCGGCGCGGCGAGTCGTCGCTCGCCATCGCGGGCGGCGTGAACGTCATCCTCGCGCCCGAGCTCACCGTCGCGTTCTCGAAGGCGCGGATGATGGCCGGCGACGGCCGGTGCAAGACGTTCGACGCGGCCGCCGACGGGTACACGCGCGGCGAAGGGTGCGGCGTCGTCGTCCTCAAGCGCCTCGAAGGCGCGCTCCGCGACGGCGACCGCATCTTCGCGGTCATCCGCGGCACGGCGATGAACCAGGACGGCCTCACGAACGGGCTCACGGCGCCGAACGGTCTCGCGCAGCGCGCGGTGGTCCGTGCCGCGCTCGCCGACGCGGGCACCCTTGCGAGCGAGCTCGATTACGTCGAGGCGCACGGCACCGGGACGCCGCTCGGCGATCCGATCGAGCTCCAGGCGCTCGGCGCGGTGCTCGCCGAGGGGCGCGCGCCGGGTCGCCTCTGCGCCGTCGGATCGGTCAAGACGAACATCGGTCACCTCGAGCCTGCGGCCGGGATCGCGGGGCTCATCAAGGTGGTGCTGTCGTTGTGGAACGGCGCGATCCCGCGCCAGCTCCACTTCCGGACGCCGAACCCGCACATCGGGATCGAGAACCTCCCGCTCGCGATCGCCGCCGAGCGGCGCGCGTGGCCGCGCGGCGAGCGACCGCGCGTCGCCGGGGTGAGCTCGTTCGGCTTCGGTGGAACGAACGCGCACGTGGTCATCGGCGACGCGCCCGAGGAGCGCGCGGCGTCGCGCGATCGATCCGCCGCTCCGGGGATCGACGGCGAGGCGGACCATCTCTTGATCCTCTCGGCGCGGAGCGAATCGGCGCTCCGCGAGGTCGCGCGGCGCACCGCGGAGCGGCTCACGTCCGAGCCGGTCCCCGACCTCTCCGACGTGTGCTTCACGGCGCGCGCGTCGCGCACGGAGCACCGGCACCGCGTCGCGGCCGTCGCGCGGTCCCACGGCGAGATGGCCGCGAAGCTCGGCGCGTTCGCGCGCGGCGATGACGGTGCGTCCGCGGACTCCGGCCGGACGGCGCGCGTCGCGTACGGCGTGGCGGCGCGCCGCCGCCCGAAGATCGCGTTCCTCTTCACCGGCCAGGGATCGCAGCGCGCCGGGATGGCGCGAGGTCTCTACGACTCCGAGCCGGTGTTCCGCGCCGCGTTCGACAGGTGTGCGGCGGCGCTCGAGCCGCACATGGATCGCCCGCTCCACGATGTCCTCGCCGGCGCGTCGATCGACGAGACGCGCTTCGCGCAGCCGGCGCTCTTCGCCGTCGAGTGGGCGATCGCCGAGCTGTGGCGCGCGCGCGGCGTGGCGCCCGATTTCGTCCTCGGCCACAGCGTCGGTGAGATCGCCGCGGCGGTGGTCGCCGGCGCGATGTCGCTCGAAGACGGCGCGGCGCTCGTCGCGGCGCGCGGACGCCTCATGCAAGCGCTCCCCGCCGGCGGGAAAATGGCCGCGGTGTTCGCGAGCCACGAGCGCGTCCGCCCGTTCGTGGACGCGCGGCCGGGCGCGCTGTCGATCGCGGCGATCAACGCGCCGTCGAACGTCGTCGTCTCCGGCGACGGCGCCGCGGTGGACGCCGCGATCGCGGAGCTCGCGCGCGCCGGGATCGACGCGCGCCTCCTGCGCGTATCGCACGCGTTCCACTCGCCGCTCCTCGACCCGATGCTCGACGCGTTCGAGGAGGCGGCGCGCGGCATACGCTTCGCCGCGCCGCGCGTCCCGCTCGTCTCGAACGTCACGGGCCGGCGGATCGGCGACGGCGAGGCGCTCGACGCGGCGTACTGGCGGAGGCACGCGCGCGAAGCCGTGCGTTTCGCCGAGCAGGTCGCGCACGCGTTCGAGCTCGGCGCGCGCGTCTTCGTCGAGGTCGGGCCGGGGACGACGCTCCTCGACTTCGGGCGCGCGTCGGCGCCCGGACCGTGCGCGTGGCTCGCTTCGCTGTCACCCGCGGGGGACGGCGCGCGATCGATCCTCGAGGCGGAGGGCGCGCTCGTCACGCTCGGCGTCCCGATCGCGCGCGACGCGGCGGCGATAGGAGAGGCGAGGAGCGGAAGGACGATCTCGCTCCCACCGTACCCGTTCGAGCGGGAGCGCTTCTGGATCGACGCGGCGCCCGCGGAGGAGGCGCCGGCGCGCCGCACGGGTGCGCACCCCGTGCTCGGAGCGCGCTGCCGGTCCGCGGCGGTGACGGCGCAGTTCGAGGCGACGCTCGACGTCGCGTCGTCGCCGTACGTGGACGACCACCGCGTGCAAGGTGCCATGGTCCTCCCCGCGACCGGGTACCTCATGATGGCGTGCGCCGCCGGGGCGGCGCTGCTCGACGGCGCGCCGGTGGTCGTGAGCGACGTCGCGTTCCGCGAAGCGCTCTTCGTGCCGGACGGGGGTGCGCGCACCGTGCAGACGATCGCCGAAGCCGAAGACGACGGCGCGATCCGCCTGCGCGTCCTGAGCCAGGCCGGAGGCGCGTCCGGTGCGTGGACATTGCATGCGACCGCGCGGATCCGCCGCGCGGGCGGCGACGCACGGACAGACCGCCTCGATCTCGACCCGGTCCGCGAGCGCTGCGCTGCAGCGCTCGATCACGCCGAGCACTACGCGCGCCTTCGCGAGCGAGGGCTCGAGTACGGGCCGGCGTTCCGCGGCGTCGCGCGCGTGCGCCGCCGCGACGGAGAGGCGATCGCCGAGATGGTCGCGCCGGACGCGGTGGCGGGCGACGCGACGCCGTACGCGATGCACCCGGCGCTCCTCGACGCGTGCCTCCAGGCGGTCGCGGCCGCGGTGCCGTCGGGGCTCGACGCCACGGCGGCGCGCGAGACGTTCCTGCCCGTGGGGCTCGACGAGCTGTGGCTCCGGCCCGGGCTCACGGCGCGCGACGTCGCGCACAGCCACGCGGTCGTCCGCGACGGCGCGAGCGCGGCGGGGCTCGAAGCCGACGTCCGCGTCTTCGACGCAAACGGCGATCCGATCGCGGAGGCCCGCGGGTTCCGCCTCGCGCGTCTCGCGCCGTCGGCGACGGCGCGGACCGACGAGCCGCGCCGCGCGTATGCGATCGAGTGGCGCTCTTCCGCTCCGGCGGGCGGCGAACCACCGAGCGACGCTCGTGAGTGGATCCTCGTCGGCGGCGCGCCGGACCTCACGCGCGCGCTCGCCGATGCGATCGCCGCCGCCGGCGGAGCGGTCCACGCTGCCGAGTCCGCGGAGCGCGCCGCGGCGATCGCCGACGCGTGCGCGCGCGACGGGCGCCGGCCGCGCGTCATCGCGTTGGGGTGGGCCGATCGCGCCGCCTCCGACGACCCCGCGCAGGCCGCGGCCGACGCGTGCATCGGCGCGATCGACCTCGTGCGCACGGTCGCGCGCGGCGGCTCCGGCGCCACCGTGACGATCGTCACCACCGGCGCCGTCGATCCCGCGATCGACCGCGATCCCCGCGAGCGCGCGGTCGACCCGGCGCAGGCGGCGCTGTGGGGGCTCGGGCGGAGCCTCGCGCTCGAAGCTCCACACGCGTGGAGCGGGCTCGTGGACGTCGATCCGGACGCGATGGTCGCCGAGCGCGCGGAGCGCCTCGCGCGCGCGCTCCTCGGCGAGGACGGCGAGACGCAGGTGGCGCTCCGGGGCGACGAACGGCTCGTCGCGCGTCTCGTCGCGGCGGAGGCGTTCGGCGAGGGGGACGCGCGCATGCAAGCGCGCGTGCGCGCCGACGCGACGTACGTCGTGACCGGCGGGACCGGCGCGCTCGGCCTCCGCGTCGCGCACTGGCTCGCCGATCGCGGCGCGCGCCGGATCGTCCTCGTGTCGCGCGGCGGCCTCCCGCCCCGGCGCGCGTGGGCGTCGTCGCGCGACGAGCGGATCGCCGCCGTCGTGGCGCTCGAGTCACGCGGCGTCGCGGTGCGCGTGGCGCGCGCCGACGTGGGCGACCGCGCGCAGGTCCGCGCGCTCTTCGACGACCTCGCGGAGAGCTCGCCGCCGATCCACGGCGTCATCCACGCCGCCGGGATCGCCTTCGTGTGCTCGCTCGCGGATCTCGACGGCGCGGCGGTGCGCGAGATCTTCCACGCGAAGGCGGCGGGCGCGCTCTGGCTCCACGAGGCGTCGGCGTCGCTCCCGCTCGACTTCTTCGTGACGTTCTCGTCGATCGCGGCCGCCTGGGGTTCGAAGGGGCTCGCGCACTATGCCGCGGCGAACGCGTTCCTCGACGGCCTCGCGCACGCGCGGAGAGCCGGAGGAAGCTGCGCGCTCAGCGTCGGCTGGGGGCCGTGGGCGGACGGCGGGATGGCGTCGGGAAGAGACCGCGAAGAGGCGCTCGAGCGCTCCGGGCTCTCTGCGCTCGATCCCGACGCGGCGCTCGCGGCGCTCGGCGCGCTCCTCGGCGCCCCCGCCGCGCATCGCGTCGTGGTCTCGGCGAAGTGGCCGGTCTTCCGCGCGCTCTACGACGCCACGCCGGCCGCCTCGTTCCTCCGCGAGATCGACGCCGCGGCCGGCAGTGAAAATAATGCATTATGCACGCTTCGCGCGGCGGCGCTCGGCGCGCGCGTCCGTGCGCTCCCCGCGTCCGCGCGCGCCGCGGCGATCGCCGAGCACGTGCGCGCGGAGGTCGCGCGCGTCCTCCGCGCCGAGCCGGATCGGATCGACGTCGACCAGCCGCTCAACACGATGGGCCTCGACTCGCTCATGGCCGTCGAGCTGAAGACGTCGCTCCAGGCGGACCTCGACGTGTCGATCCCGGTGGTCGCGCTCCTCAAGGGCCCGAGCGTCGCGGAGCTGGCCCGCGACCTGTGCGCGCGCATCGACGGCGGCGCGACCGACGGAGGCGCGATCCCCGCGCTCCCCGAGGCGGACGCCGGCGACCACCCGCTCGGATACGGCGAAGAGGCGCTCTGGTTCTTGAACCAGCTCGCGCCGGAGAGCGCGGCGTACAACATCAGCGGCGCGGTCCGGATCCGGTCGCGCGTCGACGGCGACGCGCTCCGCCGCACGTTCCAGCGCCTCGTCGATCGTCACCCCGCGCTCCGCACGACGTTCGCCGCGCAGGGCGGCGCGCCGGTCCAGCGCGTCGCGGAGCGCGCCGAGGTGTCGTTCGAGATCGTCGACGCGACCGGTTTCGACGACGCGGCGATGCAGCGCCGCCTCGCCGACGAGGCGCACCGCCCGTTCGATCTCGAGCGCGGCCCGCTCCTCCGCGTCCGCCTCTTCGCGCGCGCCGCCGACGAGCACGTCCTCCTCCTCGCGATCCACCACGCGGTCGCCGACTTCTGGTCGCTGGTCGTGATGATCCACGAGGTCGGGCTCCTGTACCCCGCAGAAGCGAGCGGCGCGTCGCCGCCGGCGCTCCCCGATCTCCCGCGCCGGTACTTCGAGTGGACGGCGTGGCAGCGGCGAGAGCTCGCCGGCGCCCACGGCGATCGCCTCCGCGCGTTCTGGCGGCAAGAGCTCGGCGGCGAGCTGCCCGTCCTCGACCTCCCGACGGATCGCCCGCGCCCCCCGGTGCAAGGCTACCGCGGCGGCTCGCGCACGCTGCGGATCGCCCCCGACGTATCGAGGAAGCTCAAAGCGCTCGCCGACGCGAGCAGCACGACGCTGTACACGACGCTCCTCGCCGCGCTCCAGGTGCTCCTCCACCGCACGACCGGGCAGGACGACGTCCTCGTCGGATCGCCGGTCGCGGGGCGGTCGCACCCCGACGTCGCGGGGATCGTCGGCTACTTCGTGAACCCGGTGGTCCTGCGCGGCGACCTCCGCGGCGCGCCGACGTTCCGCGCGTTCCTCGAGCGGACGCGCACCACCGTGCTCGACGCGTTCGAGCATCAGGACCTCCCGTTCGCGCGCCTCGTCGACGAGATCCACCCGGCGCGCGATCCGAGCCGATCGCCGATCTTCCAGGCGATGTTCGTCCTCCAGAAGGCGCAGCGGATGAACGACGACGGCCTGACGCCGTTCGTCCTCCGCGAGGAGGGGGCGCGGATGACGCTCGGCGGGATGGCCGTCGAGTCGATGGCGATCGAGCAGCGCGTCGCGCAGTTCGACGTGACGATGGTGATGGCCGAGGCGGACGGCGCGCTCGCGGCGTCGCTCGAGTACAACGCGGATCTCTTCGACGGGTCGACGGTCGAGCGGATGCTCGCCCAGTTCGCGACGCTCCTCGGCGCGATCGCCGCCGATCCGGATCGCAGGATCGCCGCGCTCCCGCTCCTCCCCGACGGCGAGCGCCGCCTCCTCGTCCACGCATGGAACGCCACCGACGTCGCGTATCCGGTCGCCGAGACGCTCCACGGATCGATCGAAGCGCAGGTGGACCGGACGCCCGAGGCGATCGCGGTGATCGCCGGCGACCGGGCGATCACGTACGCCGAGCTCGATCGTCGCGCGAACGGCGTCGCGCACGCGCTCCTCCGCGCCGGGGTCGGCGCCGACGCGCGCGTCGGCGTCTTCGCCGAGCGGTCCGTGGAGCTCGTCGTGGGGCTCCTCGGCATCCTGAAGGCGGGCGCGGCGTACCTCCCGCTCGACCCCGAGTATCCGCCTGCGCGCGTCGCGTTCATGATGGGCGACGCCGGCTTGTCGGCGGTCGTCACGCAGAGCCACCTCCGCGCGTCGCTGCCGCCGTGGACCGGTCCTGTCGTCGTCACGGGCGCCGCGGATGCGGAAGGCGAGCGCGTCGAGAGCGGCCCGGCGCCGCGCCCTGCCGCGGCGTGCGACGCGTCGAACCTCGCGTACGTCATCTACACGTCCGGCTCGACCGGCCGCCCCAAAGGGGTCATGTGCACGCACGCCGGGATCGTGAACCGGCTCCTTTGGATGCAGGAGCGCTACGGCCTCGGCGAAGACGATCGCGTCCTCCAGAAGACGCCGTTCTCGTTCGACGTGTCGGTGTGGGAGTTCTTCTGGCCGCTGATGACCGGCGCGCGCCTCGTGATGGCCGCGCCCGGCGCCCACCGCGACGCGCGCGCGATCGCCGACACAATCCAGGCGCACGGCGTGACGACGCTGCACTTCGTCCCGTCGGTGCTCCAGATCTTCCTCGAAGAGGACGGCATCGAGCGGTGCCGATCGATCCGCCGCGTCGTCTGCAGCGGCGAGGCGCTCCTCCCCGAGGTTCGCGACCGCTTCTTCGCGCGGATCGACGCCGAGCTCCACAACCTGTACGGGCCGACGGAGGCGTCGGTCGACGTCTCGTCGCACGCGTGCGCGCGCGGCGAGCCCACCGTGCCGATCGGGAAGCCGATCGCCAACACGCGTCTCTACGTCCTCGACGCGTCGCTCCAGCCTGCGCCGATCGGCGTCCGCGGCGACCTGTACATCGGCGGCGTCGGCCTCGCGCGCGGGTACATCGGGCGCCCGGACCTCACCGCCGAGCGCTTCATTCCGGACCCCTTTGCGTCGCACCCCGGCGAGCGGTTGTATTGTACAGGCGACCGCGCGCGCGTCCGGCCCGACGGGAGCATCGAGTACCTGGGGCGCGCCGATCACCAGGTGAAGATCCGCGGCCACCGGATCGAGCTCGGCGAGATCGAGGCGGCGCTCCTCCGTGCACCGGGCGTGCGCGAGGCCGCCGTCGTCGTCCGCGGCAAGGGCGGCGACAAGCGCCTCGTCGCGTACGTCGTCCCGGCGGATGCCCCGCTCGATGCGAAGGACCTCCGTGCGGCGCTCCGCGCGTCGCTGCCCGACGCGATGGTGCCGTCGTCGTTCGTCCCGTGCGAGGCGCTCCCGCTCACGCCGAACGGCAAACTCGATCACCGCGCGCTCCCCGACGACGCTGTGCGCGCCGGCGAGCGCGCCTCCGTCGCACCGCAGGGCGACGCGGAGCGCGCGATGCACGCGGTGTGGCGCGAGGTCCTCCGGCGCGACGACGTGAGCGTGCTCGACAACTTCTTCGAGCTCGGCGGCGACTCGATCAAGAGCGTTCAGGTCGTCGCGCACGCGAACCGGCGCGGCTTCCGCCTCTCGCCGAAGGACATCTTCCTGCACCAGACGATCGCCGAGCTCGCGGCGGCGCCGGGCGCGTTCGACGCTGGGTTCGCGCCGGATGTGCGCGCGATTCCGGCGGCCGCCGAGCAGATCGCCGCGTGGCGCCTCGCGCCTCGATCGATCGTGGTCCCGATTGCCGATGGGGTCGCGGCCGGCGCGATCGCCGCCGCGGCCGCGGCGCTCCCGCGGCGCCACGACGCGCTCCGCCTCGTCCCGCGCGAGGACGCGGGCGCGCTCGACGTCGTCGCGGCGAGCGCGTGCGCGGTCCCGTTCGAGACCGTGTCGGCGGCGAGCGATGGCGACGTCGCCGCCGCGCGTGCGTCGCTCCGTGGCGCGATCGATCCCGCGCGCGGCGTCGCCGTGGCGGTGGCCCGCGTCGATCTCGCGTCGGGCGGCGCGCGCCTCGTCGTCGCGTACCACCCCGGGCTCGTCGACGACGCGTCGGCGGCGCGGATCGCGCACGAGCTCGCCGCGCCGGTGATCGATCTGCTGCCGGCCCCGTCGTTCGTCGCGTGGGCGGCGGCGCGCGCTCTCTCGCGGGGCGGCGCGCCTCCGTGCGGCGGATGCGCCGTCGTGCCTGCGCGAGCGGAGGAGCGGCAGTACATGCAGCGCGCGGCGCTGGAAGTCGACGCGGGCGACGCGTTCGACCCCGTGCGCCTCGCCGCCGATCGCCTCCGCCCCGACGACCTCGTGGTCACCGCGGTCGCGCGGGCGATCGCCGCCGAGCTCGGATCGACCGAGGTGACGGTGTGCGCCGAACGCGACGAGCGGAGCGCCGCGGGCGAGCACCACGGCGCGGTCGGCTGCTTCGTTCTCCCGCGCGCCGTCGCGATCGCGGTCGATCCCGCCGCGTCGCCCGCGTCGGCTCTCAAGGCGGTCAAGGAGGCGCTCCGGAGCCACGCGGCGGCGGCAGGCGCGGCATCCATCGCGATCGCGTGGCGCGACTCGGCGCCCGCGCCCGGCGAGCGCGACGAGCACGACGCGCCGCTCCGCGTCCGCACGTGGCGGGAAGGCGGCCGCGTGCACATGGCGTGGACGTCGCCGTCCGGCGATGCCCGGATCCAGCCGATCGCCGAGCGGGCGGCGCGCGAGCTCACGGCGCTCGCGGCCGACCTCCGCGCGGCGCGATCTCCGAACTACACGCCGTCCGATTTCCCGCTCGCGGGGATCGATCAGGCGCGACTCGACAGGCTGGCGCGGAGGCTCGCGCCGAAGCTCAAGACCGGCTCCGGGCCGAGGTGAACCCCATGAACGACGCGATCGAGGACATCTATCCGCTCTCCCCCGTGCAGGAGGCGATGCTCTTCCACTCCCTCGTCTGCAAAGACGACCCATCGATGTTCGTCACGCAGCGCGTGTTCGAGCTCGACGGCAACATCGACGTCGCGGCGTTCGAGCGGGCGTGGCGCCACGTCGTCGCCCGCCACGAGATCCTCCGCTCGGCGTTCCTCTGGGAGGAGCTCGATCGGCCGCTCCAGGTGGTGCGCCGCGATGCCGAGCTCGACTTCCAGCGCAAGGACTTCGGCGATCTCCCGGATGAAGGGCGCGCTCGAGCCATCGACGCGTGGCACCGCGAAGATCGCGCGCGCGGTTTCGATCTCGCCGACGCACCGCTCGTCCGGATCACGCTCGCGCGCACGCGGTCGGGTGCCGCGCCGGCGTGGCAGCTCGTCTTCACGAACCACCACGTCATCCTCGACGGGTGGAGCGTCGCGGAGGTGCTCCGCGAGGTGATGGCGTCGTACGCCGCCTTCCGCCGCGGCGAGGTCCCCGATCTCCCGCCGCCGCCGCGCTTTCGCGACTTCATCGCGTGGAGCGAGGGGCGCGACCCATCGGCGTCGGAGGCGCACTGGCGGCGCGTCCTTCGTGGCTTCGCCGCGCCCACGCCGCTCCGCCTCGAGGCGCCCGCACCCGGCGGGGCGCACGTCGGGACCGACGGCCGCGGCCGCGCGAGCGTCCGCGTCGACGAGGAGACGTCGCGGCGCGTCGCCGAGCTCGCGAAGAGCCACCGACTCACGACGAGCACGCTGATCCACGCGGCGTGGGCGATCGTCCTCCACCGCTACGCTTCGGTGGACGACGTCGTCTTCGGCACCGCGGTGGCCGGCCGCCCGCCGGCGATCGCCGGTGTCGAGCGCGCGGTGGGCATGTTCCTGGGCTCGCTCCCGGTGCGCGCGCGCTTCGACACGGACGCGACCGTCCTCGCGTGGCTCGAGGATTTCCAGCGCGACCTCGTCGAGCTCCGCCATCACGAGCAGACGCCGCCGCTCCTCTTGAACGCGTGGAGCGACGTGCCGCGGGGCGCTCCGCTCTTCGAGTCGCTCCTCGTCCTCGGCGACGTCTACGCCGAGGTGCACGACGACGCCGCGTCGCCGGCGGGGGAGGGTGCGAACGGCCTCGGTCTCCGCGACTTCTTCCATTTCGAGAAGACCCCGGTGCCGCTCATGGTGTTCGTCCACCCCGGCGACCGCCTGCGGATCTCGGCGATCTACGACGACCGCCGCTTCGGCGCCGCCGCCGTGCAGCGGATCCTCCGTCATTTCACGGTGGCGCTCGCTGAGCTCTCGGCGGACCCGACGCGGTCGATCGCGGAGGTGGGGCTGCTCGACGCGAGCGAGCGCCGGCGGATCCTCACGGACTGGAACGCCGCTGCGGTGCGTGCGGGGGACAGTGAGCGCGGCCTCGCGCGCCTCTTCGCCGAGCAGGTGGAGCGGACGCCGGAGGCGACCGCGATCGTCGACGGCGCGAGCGTCGTGACGTTCGCCGCCCTGTCGCAACGTGCCTTGCAGCTCGCGGATCGGTTGCGCGCGCGCGGCGTTCGGGAGGGGGTGCGCGTCGCCGTGCAGATCCCGCGATCGGCCGACGCGGTGGCGGCGCTCCTCGCCGTCGTCGCGGCGCGCGGCGTGTACGTTCCGATCGATCCCGCGTATCCGGCGCCGCGGCGCGAGCTCATGCTGCGCGACGCGGATCCGGCGGTGATCGTCACGCGCGCCGAGCGCGAAGGCGAGCTCCTCGTGGACGGCGCCGGTGCGGACGCGGCTCCTAGCGAAGGCCCGTGGTCGCCCGATCGCGCCGCGTACG
>Ga0207670_10001148_pt1 | contig 13926 bp, 7 predicted proteins | sample KBSS23HmetaG_FD_184339 | JGI IMG/M metagenome (GOLD analysis project Ga0207670, IMG submission 184339) | Switchgrass rhizosphere microbial communities from Kellogg Biological Station, Michigan, USA - KBS S2-3H metaG (SPAdes) (version 2) | ecosystem: Host-associated > Plants > Roots > Rhizosphere... | reverse complement strand
GCAGAATTCCTTCTGCCACGAGGGCGACGGGCCTCAGTGTGGGGAAGACGACGGGGTGACGACGTGCGAGATCGTGTCGGCCGACGCCTGCCTGGGTCTCATCAGCAGCGTCTGCCCGGGCCGCGAGAAGAGAGAGGGTGGCCGTACGGGCGTCGAGGTCGAGGAGATCAAGCTGTTGCCCGCGCAGCGCTAGGGTCGTCAGCGGCGCCCGAGCTTCATCGCGCCGCGCCAGAGGGCGTAGCTGGCCACGACGATCGGCACATAGAGGAGGGACAGGTTCATAACGCCGGAGCACCAGTTGCTCGCCGTCGCCTCGATGCACCGCCAGCGATCCTTGAAGATCAGCAGCGCGAGAAAGAAGCTCGCGACGGCGGCGACGGTGGCGATCTCCTCGAGGTGTTGCGTGCGCTCGTAGTGGTCCGCCACCAGGGAGGGAAACTTCGATTCGACGACGGCGACCGCGCCGTAGTTCAGCGGCGCCCAGAGCGCGGCGACGACGACGATGAACCCGACCGCCACGTAGAGGCCCGCGTGGTACCGCCCGCGCGAGATGCGGAGGAACTCACCGGCCCGATCTCCGTATCCGAGCTCGTCTCCGGCCATCTTCGCCTCCCGCGCGCATTCTAGGCCTCGGCCTTCACGCGTTCCAGCCAGGCCATGTAGCGCGAATCGCCGAGGGCGGGCGCGCGCTGCAGCCAGCGCTGGTAGCGCTGCTGATCGCCGAGCCGCTTGAAGATGGCGGGCGCGAGCCGGTTGACCACGCTGCCGGGCGCGGATTCGTCCGCCCACTCGAGCACCATCTTTCGATAGGGCTCGATGAGCGGCGATCCGTACTTGGCGGCGGCGATGATCCCGCAGATGGCGATGAGGCGCGCCGATTCGGGCGCGTTCGGCCACGCCTCGACGAGACCGAAGTAGGTCTCGAAGAAGCCGCGCTCGTTCCAGAGCGAATCCGGGCGCACGATCTCGTTCGCGGCCAGCAGCTGGTAGAAGAGCTGCTCCAGCCCTGATACGTAGTGGACCAGCCGGTCGGCGGGCGGCGGGCGATAGAAGGAAGGGAAGGCGGCCTCGACGAGCACGCCGCGCTCCCTGAGGGCGGCGGTCAGCGCGCGCTCGACGCCGCCCAGGACGGCGCCGACGTCCTGCAACGAAACCTCGACGGACACCGTGGCGGGCGGGTCGGGCCGGCCGATCTCCCAGATCTGAAGCTGCACGCCCGTCGCGACCAGGCTTCCCGCGACGACGATGCGGCGCGCTGCCGCCTCGGGCGCGGCGGACTCGAGGATCTCGCGGTTCAACGGCTTGCCCATGACGGCGGGCCCGCCGTTCTTGACGACCCACATCGCGGCGCGCGTCCGGACGCGAAATCGCAGCCGGAACGCCTCGGCGAGGTAGATCGGGAGCGCCCTCGTCAATCGCCCCAGATCGTCGACCGTCTGGAGCTGCGCCGGCGCGTCGCCCGCGATGGTCTCGTTGGCGAACGTGGACAGGCAGATGGCGGGCTCGTCGTCGGTCGGCGCCGCCCACAGCCAGTCAGGTTCGTAGAGGCCGCGCGACCAGATCGGGCTGTCGAGCGTCATCGCCCCCACCTCGGGGATGGAACCGTCGCCCTTCGGCGTCCCGGCGCTGGCGATCTCGGCGTCGAGCTGCGCCAGCGCCGCCGCCAGCGGCGGCCAGGGCATCGCCTGCAGGCGGCGCACCAGCGCGCGCGCGTCGTCGAGCCGCCCGAGCTGCCGGAGACCCTGGACGATGTTCATCCCCGCGTGCGGACCGTGGACCTCGGGCTTGTACAGCGGCGCACCGAGACGCACGAGATCCTCGAGCGCGCCCGCGTTGCCGAGATCGCCGGTCACCTGCGTGAGCACCTCGTGATCTTCCGCCGCGTGCGCCAGCACGTGGTCGTACAGCGCCAGCGCGCCCTCGCGATCGCCGCTGGTCAGCATCCGCCGCGCGAGCCACAGCTGCGGGCGCCACGCGCCCGGCATCGCCGCGATCTCTCTCAGCGCGGCGGTGTAGGCGGCCTCGCCGCGCTCCTCGCGCGCAATCGAGATCCACCACATGAGACCGTTGTCCTGGTTCGGGTCCAGCTCCAGCGCCCGCCGGAGCGTCGCGCGTGACTGCGCCTTGTCGCCGCGCCGGTCCAGCACCTTCGCCTGATTCGTGAGCACGACGCCCGTGGAACCGTGCTTCGCGATCGATCGCTGGAGCGTGGCGTCCGCGCCGTCGAGATCGCCCGTCTCCATGCGCACGATGGCGGCGATGATCAGCGCGTCCTCGCTTTCGTGATCGATCGCGACGAGGTGCTCGGCCGCGTCCGCCACCTGGTCGATGAACTCGTCGCGAAGCGCCTGGCCGATCTGCGCGCGCAGCTGCTGCGGATCGTTCCACGCCTTCTCGAGTGCGGGCGTGAGCACGTTCGGGACCCAGTCGGATCGCTTGACCTTCAGCTCGCGCCCGCGTTCGTCGTACACGGTGACGAACTCGTCCGGGCGCCGAATCACCGGCGCCTTCCGCTGGTACGGCTGCGGCTTTCCCTTGAACCAGTCCCCGAAGCCCATGCCCGGGACTATCTAGGAGCGATCCGTCGCTTGTCGAGGACGGCGTGATCAACGGGGTGGGGGTCGGGCATCCTAGGGACATGTCGATGAGGCGAAGCCTGATGGCGGCGCTGCTCCTGATCGGCGCGTGCGGCGGCGGGGCGAGCACGACGGGCACCGGCGGGGGCGCGGGCTCGGGCGCGACGGCCGGCGCGAGCGGCGGGTCATCCGCGAACGCGGGCACGGGCGGTTCCGGCGCCGGAGGCACGAGCGCGGGCACCGGGGGAACGACCGCGGGCGTGGGTGGCACCACCGCCGGCACGGGCGGCACGAACGTCGCCGGCAGCGGCGGCACCGGAGGATCGACCAGCACCGGCAGCGGCGGCGCGGGCGGTTCGGGCAGCGCCGGGACCGGCGGGACGGGTGGTTCGAGCAGCGGCGGGACCGGCGGGACCGGCGGCGCGACCGCCTGCACGCGCGAGCTGCTGCGCAACACGATCACCACCTACTTCACCGCGCTCGCCGCCCACAGCGCGTCCACGCTGCCGGTCGCGTCGAACGTGAAGTTCACCGAGAACGGCCGGGTGATGTCGCTGGGCGACGGACTGTGGCGGACGGCCGGCGCGGTGAAGTACTCGCAGAGCGCGCTCGACGTCGAGACCTGCGGCTCCGGCACGCACGCGGTCGTGCCGGAAGGGAACATGGACATCCCGGTCGCGCTCCGCCTCAAGCTGGTGAACCAGCAGATCACGGAGATCGAAACCATCGCCGTGCGTCCGGGCGACTACATGCTGAGCGGCCAGACCTTCGCGTCGAACCCCGCCGCGATCATCTCCGCCAACGGCACGATCATGTGGGAGACGGCGGTCCCGACCGCGCAGCGGAACACCCGCGCCGAGCTGATCGCCTGGATCGACAAGTACTTCAGGGAGTTTCCCATGGGCGTCTGCAACACGGTCAGCAGCTGCCGGCGCCTGGAGAACGGCTACGGCAACTTCGTATGCACCTCCGGTGCGAGCTGCGCCCCGGGGGCGCCATCCGGGACGCCGGCGATGACGCCGCGCGCGCTCATGGCCGATCCCGAGACCGGCATCGGCGTCGGCATGACGATGTTCATGGGGAACACCGACATGCACATGTTCAAGATGTACGGCGGCCAGGTTTACGCGGTGCACGCCGTCCTGGGCGGCGCCACCAGCTCCGGCTGGTGAGCTTTTGCGAACCGGCGATCGCCCGACTGCCCCTCGACGCCCGGCGTAAACAAGAATGATTGGCCTCCGAAACGTTTGCCGTTCGCTTTCTGAGCCATTTTCGCCCTTTGCGGGCATTTAGAGAGTAGGGCTTTTCCACATATCCACCCTCATGGTAATTTATTAACCCAGCTTACAAATTAGCGGTACCCGGCCCGGGGGACCGTTTTTGACGCCAGCGGGAGAAGGAAAACAGGTACCGGTGGAATCTCAGGGGACGGTTGTTCTCGAAAAAGGGACGCGGCTCGGCAAGTACGAGATCGAACGGCTCGTCGGCATCGGATCGATGGCGGCCGTCTACGAAGCCGTGGACACCAGGACCGGCAAACACTTCGCCATCAAGGTCCTGAGCCTGGCGCTGGCCGCGGTGCCGGCGGCGCGCCTGCGGTTCCTCAAGGAAGCGAAGCTGACCGCGCGCGTTCGCCACCCTCACATCGTCGAGGTCAGCGACGTCGACGAGAACACGACCGATGCGTATTTCGTCATGGAGCTGCTCGAGGGCGAGGATCTCGCCCAGCGGCTTCAGCGCTCGGCGCCGCTTTCGATCCGGGAGACCGCGGAGATCATGGTGCCGGTCTGCGACGCGGTGGCCGAGGCGCACAAGCACGGCATCACGCACCGCGATCTCAAGCCGGCGAACATTTTCCTGACGACGCGCGACGGCCGCCCGCATCCGGTGGTCCTCGACTTCGGAATCGCGATGGACGAGCGCGCGACGAGGACGCTCCAGGGCGTGGGCACCAGCTCGACCGACGGCAAGCGGCCGGTGTTCGGGACGCCATACTATCTCGCGCCCGAGCTGATCGAAGACCACCGCACCGCCGGGCCCAAGAGCGACCAGTACGCGCTGGGCGTCATCCTCTACGAGTGCCTGACGGGCGAGCCGCCCCACCGCGGCGACACCGTCGAGGAAGTGTTCCGGGCGATCGCCGGCAGCGATCAGAATTCAGCGCGCGCGCGCCGCCCCGAAGTCCCCGAGGAGCTGGACGCCGTCGTCCGGCGGGCGCTCAGTAAAAATCCGGAGGCGCGGTACACCTGGGTCGCCGCGCTCGCGCGCGCGTTGCGGCCGTTCGTGTCGAACCGGGCGATGTTCCCGACGCCGGCGTCTCCGCTCATCACGCTGGAGGCGTCGGCGGCGGCGTTGCGGCCGACACCGGCGTCGGCGGTCACGGCGCTCGAGGCGACGAAGCCGGTGGCGCGGCGGTCGACGCCGTCGTCGCCGGTCATCACGCTCGAGGCGATGAAGCCGAGCCCGTTCGTGAAGACGCTGACGCCCGAGGTGGAGGAGCTGGATCGGGAGTGGTTCGCCGCCGGGGACGACCTGCACAAGGCGTCGGCCGAGCCGGCGACCGCCTGGTCCGACCTGCACAAGGCGCCCGTCCGGACGACGAGCCCTCGGTCCGCTGTGCAGAAGGCGCCCGTCGAAACGGAGAGCGCTCGGTCCGATGTGCGCAAGACGCTCCTCGGGACGGCGAGCGCGTCGCCGATCGAGATCGACATGACGCCCGACGCGGAGCCGCCGCCGTCCGGCGAGGTCGCGGCGGAGATCGACTCGACGAAGTCGCGCGTGTGGAAGCCGACCTCGCGGCGCCTGTGGATCGGGGCCGCCGCCGGCGCGTCGCTGGCGATCGTGCTGGTGGCGCTGGTCGTCACGCGCGGGCGCCCGTCGGCGGCGCCGACGCCGCAGGCGGCGCTGGTTCCGGCGGTCGTGCCGGCCGCGCCGGCTCCGAGCGCGCCGGCCGCGCCGGCTCCGGACCCGGCGCCGGCGGCGCTCCCTGCCGCGCCCACGCCGAGCGAAGCGCCGCCCGCGCCCGCGGCTGCCGAGCCGCCGGCGGTGGCGAAGAGCGAGCCGCCCGCGCCTGCCGAGCCGGCCGCGGTGGCGAAGACGGAGCCGGACCCTCACCCTGACCCTCTCCCGAAGACGGGACAGGGGACCAAGAGCGAGGAGCCGGCGGTCGCGAAGAGTGAGCGCGTGAAGAAGCCCGCGGCGGACAAGCCGCGCGTACAGAAGGCGTCGGGCGTTCGGATGCACAAGGGCGTTCCACTGCTCGATTGAGGACATGGCGATGGCGATGAAGACGATGTCGACAGGTCTCGTGCTCGGGGCGGTTCTGGTGCTGGCGGCGGCCGCGCCGGTCCGCGGGGCGACCGCCGAGGACGAGGCGGAGGCGCTGATCAAAGAGGGCGTGAAGTTGCGCTCGCACGACCAGACGACGGCCGCGCTCCCGCAGTTCGAGAAGGCGTATCAGACGTTCAAATCGCCGCGCACCGCCGGCCAGCTCGGGCTGTGCGAGCTGGAGCTCGGCTCCTTCGCCGAGGCGGAGCGCCACCTCGCGGAGGCGCTGGCCACGCCGGGCCATCCCTGGATCGCGAAGAACAAGGCGACGCTCAAGAGCTCGCTCGAAAAGGCGCGCGCAAACACCGGCGAGCTTGTCTTGACCCTGACGCCGCCGGCCGCCGACGTGACGGTCAACGGAAAGCCGGTGGAGAAGGCCCTGCCGGGCGCGCCCATCCGCGTCGCGAAGGGGTCGGTCGATCTGGAGGTGCGCGCGCCCGGATTCGCGCCGACGCGCGAGACGATCACCATCGTGGCCGGAAAACGGGAGCAGCGAACGTACGTGCTCGCGCCCGAGCCGCCACCGGTCGTGGCCGCGCCCGTGCCCGTCGTCGCGCCCGAGCCCACCCCGGCCGTCTCGCTCGTCGCCCCGCCGCCGGAGGCCGGCGCGCAGCGGACGAAACGCCTCGCCGCGTGGATCACCGGAGGCGCGGCGGTCGCCACGCTGGCGTTCGGAACCATCGAGGCGTTCAGCGCCGCCAGCCGGCGCGACGCCTTCAATGACCACACCACCACCACCGTGGGCGGCGTCGCCTATCACGACTGCGGCACCGCGAACCTGACGCCGGCCTGCAAGTCCTTGAAGGACGACTACGACCACGCGACGACGTTGACGATCATCGGTTTCGCCGCGACGGGCGTGCTGGCGGCGACGTCGGCGACGCTGTTCGTGCTGTCGTCGCCCGGTCACGGCGGCGAGCGCGACGGCGGCGCGCGCGCGCTCGCCTGCGTTCCCGATCCTGTCGCGCGGGGTTTCGGTTGCAGCCTTCGCTTCTAACCAACGGAGAGCAGATGTTGAGACGACTGGTGTGGGTGTCGGTCCTGTTCGGGTGTTCGAGCCTCGCCTGCGGCGGTTTGCGTGTCGAGCCGATGGGGCCCGACGCCGGCAATCCGGTGGGCGTCGGCGGCACCGGCGGCGGGACGGCAGGCAGCGTCGGTCCGGGCGCCGGCGGTCGCGGCGGCACGACCGGCGTGGCTGGCACCGGAGGTAGCGTCGTCGGTGGCAGCGGCGGCACGACCGGTGTGGCCGGCACCGGCGGCAGCGTTGGTGGCAACACGGGCGGCTCGACAGCGGGCACGGGCGGCTCGACGGCGGGCCGCGGCGGGTCCACCGCAGGCACGGGCGGCTCGACGGCGGGCACGGGCGGTTCGACGGCGGGTCGCGGCGGATCCACCGCCGGGGCCGGCGGCCGCGGCGGCACGGGTGGCTCGGGTGGCACCGGCGGCACGCCGTGCACGCCGGGCGGCGCTTGCATGCCGACCACCAACCCGTGCCACGTCGGTCAGTTCGCCTGCTCGGCGACCGGCACGATGACGTGCACAGACACCGGGACCTCGCTGGCGAACGGCACCAGCTGCGGCACGAACAGGGTCTGCAGCAACGGCGCGTGCGTCATCTGCACGGCAGGCTCCGCCTGCACCCCGGCCAACCTCTGTCGCACCGGAACCAACGTGTGCACGACCGGCACGGCCGTCTGCATGGAGAACGCCGACAAGCCGAACGGCACGTCGTGCGGGACCGGGATGGTCTGCCAGACGGGCACGTGCCGCGCCTGCCAGCAGGGCGCCGCCTGCGCGCCGACGAATCCGTGTCATCAGGGGACGCTCTCCTGCTCGACGGGAGCGCCGGTCTGCACGGACACCGGGACGAATCTCCCGGCGGGAACCAACTGCGGCACGAACTTGGTCTGCAACACCGCCGGCCTGTGCGTCGCTTGCACGGTCGGCGCGGCCTGCACCGTCAGCGGCAAGCCCTGCCGGACTGCCGGGTACACCTGCAATACGGGCGCGCCCGTCTGCACCGAGTCGGGGAACGTCGCGAACGGCACCAGCTGCGGCACGAACATGGTCTGCAGCAACGGCAGCTGCGTCTCCTGCACGGTGGGACTGGCCTGCAATCCGACGAACCCGTGCCACGCGGGCACGCAGTCCTGCTCGCCGTCAATCACCTGCTCCGACACGGGCAGGAACCTGGTCGCCGGGACGACCTGCGGCACGAACAAGGTATGCAACTCGGCCGGCACGTGCATCGACTGCGTCTCGGGCTCGAGCTGCCAGCCGGCGAACAAATGCAAGACCGGCGTGAACTCGTGTGTGACGGGCACCGCCGTCTGCGCGGAGACGGGAAACATCGCGAACGGCACGACGTGCGGCAGCAACCAGGTCTGCAAGGACGGCAGCTGCGTCCCGTGCACGTCCGGCGTCGCCTGCGCGCCCAGCAACCCGTGCCACGCCGGAACGCAGATCTGCACGACGGGCAGCCCCACCTGCATGGACACCGGGACGCTGATCAGCAACGGGACCAGCTGCGGAACGAACCAGGTCTGTAACTCTGGCAGCTGCGTGCCCTGTACCGCCGGCGTCGCCTGCACGCCGACGGATCCCTGCAAGGTCGGCCAGACCTCGTGCTCGACGGGCACGTCGGTCTGCGTGAACAGCGGCAACAAGCCGATCGGGACGCTGTGCGGGGCGACCCAGTCGTGCACCGCCGGCGTCAGGACGTCGGACGCCACCTGCAACGCCGTCGCGGCGTGCGTGACCTCGATGATGACTTGCGCGTCGGCGTGCAACGCCGCCGGAACGGACTGCAACGCCTGTCTCGCCGGCGAGACGATGTGCACGGACGGCTGTCAGAACCTGAGCAGCGATCCCAACAACTGCATGACGTGCGGCCACGTCTGCGCCCAGCCGCCCATCGTCGGGTCCGGGTCGGCGACCTGCGGCAGCAGCAACTGCGGGTTCACCTGCAACGCGGGCTACCTCAAGTGCAGCGGCACCACCTACTGCCAGGTCGCGAGCTGGGACTTCGAGGGCAACACCACCGACGGCTTCGGCAACCTGGGCAACGGTGGGACCGCGGTGACGGGCATCTCCGTGAACACCGCGCGGCACCACGGGGGCGCGCAGGCGCTCGCGATCGGGATCGACGCCAAGGGCGCGGGCGCGCAGCGCACCTTCGACGTCGGCGTCACCCTGTGCGGCGGCGCGGGGTCCGTTCCCGCCAACGCCCAGACCGTGACCGCCTGGGTCTTCCTCGAGCCCACCGCCGGCGACGTGCCGGACCCGGATCCGAATTCGAAGATCCTCGTCCACCTTACGACCGCCACGGGCGAAGGCGGTATGTCGAATCCCGTAGTGGTTGGGCAGTGGTTCCAGATCTCGACGTCGATCTCCAGCGTTGGCAACCAGCTCCTCCAGCTCGGCGTCCAGGGCGGCTTCGGCCCCGGCTCCGACTGGTCGGGGACGGTCTACGTGGACGACATTTCCATCCAGTAGTCCACGACATTTCCATCCGGCCGCCGTCCGTACGGGCGTGAACCCGATCGCTTGCACGAACACCCCCGGGTGGCGGACGATACCCGGCGTGGAAGAGCTGACCTGTCCAGCACCCCTCAGTGTCCCCAAGAACCTCGCGGCACCGAGCCCCGGCTACAGACGTCGGGTGGCGCTCGCGTCCGTGGCGCTGCTTTCGTTCATCGCCGTCTACGTGGCGCTGACCGGGTGGTTCATCTGGTCGGCGTACCGGATGTTCTCCGGCGCGATCAACGGAAACCGGGGCGAGGGCGGGGCGGTCCTCCTGGCGCTGCCGCTCGCGTTCTTCGGGCTGTTCATGCTGAAGGCGCTCTTCTTCCGCGACAAGGCGGAGATCGCGCGCGAGATCGAGATCAACGCGACGACCGAGCCGCGGCTCTACGCGTTCCTCCTTCGCATCGCCGACGAGGCGCGCGCGCCGCGGCCCCACCGGGTGTTCCTGTCCGGCCGCGTGAACGCCGGCGTCTCCTACCACTTCTCGATCCTGAACCTCATCTTCCCGTCGAAGAAGAACCTCGACATCGGCCTCGGGCTGATCAACGCGCTCACGCTCGGCGAGGTGCGCGCCGTCCTGGCGCACGAGTTCGGCCACTTCGCCCAGGGCGCGATGGCGGTGGGTCGCTGGACGTTCGTCGCCCAGCGCGTCGCCGGCCACATCGTGCACAAGCGCGACATCTTCGACGGCTTCCTGCGCGGCATCTCGGGGATCGACATCCGCATCGCCTGGGTCGGCTGGATCATGCGCGTCATCGTCTGGGCCCTGCGCGCCGTCCTGGACACGGTCTTCGCCGTCGTCGTGCGCGCCCAGCGCGCCCTCGACCACGAGATGGAGCGCCAGGCCGATCTCGTCGCGGTCTCGCTGACGGGCAGCGACGCGCTGGTGCACGCGCTGCACAAGCTGAGCGCCGCCGACGGGGCCTGGGACCAGGCCGTCGCCATCGCCGCCGGCAAGTACGCGAGCGGCGTGATCGTCGACGACCTGTGCGCGATGCAGACGCACGTGCTGGAGCACGGCCGGCGCGTGCTGGCCGACGAGACCCACGGCGTCGCGCCGCCGCTGCCGGCCCACGGCCGCGCCGAGCACCGCCTGTTCGAGGAGCGCATCGCCAACCCGCCCAAGATGTGGTCGTCGCACCCGCCCAACCGCGAGCGCGAGGACAACATCAAGAGCACCTACGTCCCGTGCGACTTCGACGATCGTCCGGCGTGGCTGCTGTTCGCCGACCCCGACGCCACGCGCGCCCGGGTCACCGAGGCGGTGCTGGGCGCCCTGCCCAAGCCCAAGGGCGAGACGCACAGGCTGACGCGCGAGGAGAGCCTGAGCGCCGTCGACGATTTCTTCGACCGCAGCTTCTTCGATCCGCGCTACCGCGGCGCGTACCTGGGGCGGTCGACGGTGCGCGGCGCCAAGACGGCCGCCGACCTGTACCTGCCGCCCGACCGCGCGCGCGGGGTGACACTGGAGCAGCTGTATCCAGATGATCTGCGCGACGCGCTGAAGAAGTGGAAGAGCCTGGAGTCCGAGTTCCATCTGCTGCAGGGGCTGCAGCGCGGGTTCCTCCAGTCCGGCGGCGAGGGGATCAAGTTCCGCGGCGAGGTGCTGCGGCGGCGCGAGCTGGCGCCGACCCTGGAGGCCGTGCGCGCCGAGCGCGAGGCCGCGCGCGCCGCGCTGGAGGAGCGCGATCGCGAGCACCGCAGCGGCCACCTGGCCGCCGCCGAGCGCATCGGCCAGGGCTGGCCGGAGTATCTGCGCAGCCTGGCGGCGCTGCTGCACTACGCCGACCACACCGAGGCGAACCTGCGCGACGCGCGCGGCTACCTGTCGAACGTCTTCGCCGTCGCGACGGCCGACGGGCGCGTCAGCTCGTCGGAGCGCCAGGACATCGTCTACGCCGGCTTCGAGGTTCACCGCGCGATGAACGACGCCTTCGACGAGCGCGCGAAGGTTCTCCTTCCGCGCGACATCGCGGGCGCGCTCGGCGTCGAGACCTGGGCGGCGGCGCTGCCCGACAAGTTCACGCTGCCCACTCCCAATGCGGACGGCATCGGCACCTGGCTCGAGGTGATCGACGGATGGCTGGACGCCTTCATCGGTCCGTTCGACGCCTTCGAGCGCGCGGCGCTGGAGGCGCTGCTGAAGGCCGAGGCGAAGGTCGCGGCGTTCGCGCGCGATCCGTCGACGGTGACGCCCGCGCCGCCGCCCGGCGCCGTGCCCAAGACGTACACCACGCTCCAGCCCGGCAACGAACGCGAGCGCCAGTGGCGTCTCGGCTGGTGGGATCGCTTCCAGACCGCGGACGGGTTTTTCCCGTCGCTCGCGCGCTTCGCCGTCGCGGGCGCGCTGGTGGCGGGGATGATCGCCCTCGGCATGTCGGTGGGCGATTCGAATCTCGTCGTCTACAACGGCCTCGGCTGCGACGTCGTCGTCCACGTCGGCGACCGGAGCTACGACCTCGGCCCGTCGGACCACACCAGCATCAGCGGCCTGACCAGCGGCAAGGTCCACATTTCCACCGAGACGCGGAAGGGCGAGCCGATCGAGGCGTTCGACGAGACCCTCAGCCGCGGTTTCGAGCAGTACGTCTACAACGTCGCCGCCGCGATGCCGCTCTGGCGCTGGACGGCCACCTACGGCAGCGCGAGCGGTCCGCCCGATCGCGAGCTCGGCGCGCCGCGCTGGACCACCACGAACGCGGACGTGGTGTTCACGCAGCCGCCGAAGACCGTCTCGACCTCGTCGAAGAGCAGCGGCACCACCCGGTCGGTGCTCGCCGCCATGGCGGCCGATGGTCCCTCTGCCCAGGCGCTCGCGAGCGTGACCGATGCGGATGCGCGCGCCCAGGTCATCCGCATGCACGCGATCTGGGACGAGCCGACCCATTCGGCCACGCACGACTGGGTGTACTTCGCGAAGACGCTGCCAGACTACCGGCAGATCCTGAAGACGCGTCTGGCGCGCAACCCGAGCGACATCATCGCGCTGCGCGCCGAGCAGGACCAGGAGGACCCCGCCGCGAAGGCCGAGGTGTGCGCGCGCCACACGCGCCTCGCCGAGGCGACGCCCAACGACGCCGATCTCGTTTACCTGGCGCTCCGCTGCCGGCCCGCGGGAGCGGCGCGTGACGAGGCCACGCTGGCGGCCCTGGCGCGCGCACCCCTTCACCCCTGGCTCTCGTACGCGGCCGGGTACGTGTACGTCCACCGCTCCGAGTGGCAGAAGGCGCTCGAATGCTGGGCCACCGCGAGCGAAAGCGAAGCCCTGAAGGAAAATGCCGTGATGGAGCGCGCGCGCGTGATGCGCCTCGTCGGCGCCGAATACGACAGTGGTCTGGAAGCCCTCGCGCGCGAGGACAAGACCCTGAAGACCTACCTGGCGCTGGAGAGGGAGAAGGATCCGTCATCGTTCCCCAAGGCGGCGGCTCCTTACCTCAAGCTCGCGAGCGGCGCGCTGGACGACGCCGCCGATGCCGCGGGCGACGACGCCCACACGCGCGCCCGCATCATCCGTCTCGTCGCGGCCTCGCGGGGCGCGACCCCCGCCGAGATCGCCGCCGCCGCCGCGCTGCCCGCCGACGCCGGCATCGACTACCACACGATCTGGGCGGCGATCGGCGTGGCGTTGCACGAAAAGAAAGACGCCAGCGCCTTCATCGCCCGCATGAAGGAGTACGCGCACGCCGACGCCATCCCCGTGCTCGATCAGTTCGTGCACCCCGACCAGCTGGCGAAGCTGGCGAAGGACAAGAAGGCCGCGCGGGCCGCGATCAACTCGCTGGACCCGATGGACCGCGGCCACGCCTGCGTCCTCGGCACCGTCATCCTCGGCGACGACGCCCCCGATTCCTGGCGCAAAGAAGCGCGCGCCCTGCTGTTCATTCCCGAACGCCCGTTTTTGTAAGAGCGGAAGGAGAGCAGACCCTCACCCTAACCCTCTGCCGAAGACGGGAGAGGGGATCAGAAATCAGGTCCCCTCGCCCCGCGAAGCGTGGAGAGGGCCAGGGAGAGGGGTCTGCGCCCCCGCAAACGCCCGTCCCCCCTCCGGATTGGAGATCGGTCCCCCGCCCCCCGGGAATACTGTAGGCCGGGGTCGGTCAGCTGACGCTTCCTGGCACCTGCCCGACCGACCTCCCAATCAATCCGCGATGATAGGGGCCCTATGATCAACAAATACAGCCGCCGTTCCGTATCGCTTCTCTCCCTGTTCACGGGCCTCGCGCTCGCCGCCTGCGGCAGTCCGGGCGGCGGTGGCGGCACCGGCACGGCGGGCACCACCGGCACCGCGGGCACCACCGGCACGGCCGGAACGGTCGGCACGGCCGGGACGCTGGGCACGGCCGGGACGATGGGCGCGGCCGGGACGGTGGGTGACGCCGGGACGACGGGAACCGGCGGGACGACCGGCACGGCCGGGACGACGGGAACCGGCGGGACGACCGGCACGGCCGGGACGACGGGAACCGCCGGGACGACCGGCACCGCCGGCACGACCGGC
>Ga0207670_10001147_pt1 | contig 13941 bp, 13 predicted proteins | sample KBSS23HmetaG_FD_184339 | JGI IMG/M metagenome (GOLD analysis project Ga0207670, IMG submission 184339) | Switchgrass rhizosphere microbial communities from Kellogg Biological Station, Michigan, USA - KBS S2-3H metaG (SPAdes) (version 2) | ecosystem: Host-associated > Plants > Roots >... | reverse complement strand
ATTGCCGGCGTCGCGCACGTCATTGACGAGCGTCCAGGCACGGTTGAGCGGCGCGGGCCCGAGATAGTCCTTGTTCCAGGCGACCACGTCGCAGGCCGAATGGCAGACGCCGCAGCCGATGCATTCCATGCCGGCGTCGGCGGCCTGTCGCTCGGGCGTCGCCGGCGGCACGACCTGGAAGTCGGCTTGAGGCATAGGCGAGCCTGGCTCGCCGTCCTTCTCAATAGGGGCCGGCTCGAAATGGCCCTTGGCGTCGCGCCATTTGTCGAAGAACGCCGCCATGTCGACCGTGAGGTCCTTGACCACGGTGAAATTGCGGAGCGGCTCAAGCTGCAGCTTGCCGTCGCCGGTCACCGCCTCGCTGACGCGGGTGCGGCAGGTCCAGCGCGGACGGCCGTTCACCACCATGGCGCAGGAGCCGCACATGCCGACACGGCAGGCGAAGCGGTACGACAGGGTGGCGTCCTGGTCGCGCTGGATCTCGGTGACCACGTCGAGAATGGTCTGATGCGCGCGCCGCGGCACCTGGAAGGTCTGGAAGCGGCCCTCCGCCGCGCCGCGCCACACGTCCACCGCCAATGCCGATTCAGAGTCCAATGCCATGACAAAAAGCTAGACTATGGCAGACACTTTGAACACGGGAATGAACATTGAACACGGGAAGAACATGACCGATCCGAAATCCGCGCAGTCGATACGCGAGTCCCTGAGCCGGCGGTTCGGCGAAACGCTTGCGGTCGACGACAATCTCGCCGGGCTCGACGAGCTCGCCCGCCTGGCCGACCGCCGGGTGCAGCGCCGCACCACGGAGCGCGCGGTCGATCCCGAGCTGCTGCGGCTCCTGTGCGCCTGCGCGCTGTCGGCGCCGAGCAAGAGCGACCTGCAGCAGGCCGACATCGTGATCGCGAGCAAGGCCGACCAGGCGGTGATCGCCGATCTCATTCCGGACCAGCCGTTCATCCGCACCGCGCCGGCGTTCCTGGTGTTCCTGGCGAACGGCCGGCGGCTGCCGGAAATCTCGAAAATGCGCGGCAAGCCGTTCCCGAACGATCACCTCGACCAGTTCTTCAATGCCGCGGTGGACGCCGGCATCGTGCTGGCGACGTTCCTGCGCGCCGCCGATGCGGTCGGCTTGGGCACCTGCCCGATCAGCGTGATCCGCGATCATTCGGCGAAGGTGAGCGAGATGCTGAAGCTGCCGCAGCGGGTCATTCCGGTGGCGGGCATGACGGTCGGCTGGCCGTCGGAGGCGGGCCACATCAGCCCGCGGCTGTCGCTGTCGAGCACGGTGCATGACGGCCAATACGACGAGGGCGATCTGGCGCAACGCATCGACGCCTACGACCAGCGCCGCGCCGCGATCCATCCGTACAAGCCGCGCGACCCGGCGCGCTGGGGCGACGTTGCGTTCTACGGCTGGTCGGAGGACAAGGCGCGGCAATACGGCGTGCCGCAGCGGGCGGATTTTGGCGCGTTCGTGCGGACGAAGGGATTCAAGCTGGACTGAATTACGACCTCATCCTCCGGCTCTCTTACGGCCTCATCCTGAGGAGCATCGCGAAGCGATGCGTCTCGAAGGATGGGCTACAAGAGAGACCGTCGCCATCCTTCGAGACGCGGCCTCCGGCCGCTCCTCAGGATGAGGTCGGAGACGCGATGAGGTCGGAGAAAGAGCGTCACCGCTTCACGTACTTCTGGACGCGCCAGTTCAATGTGTCGGCGACGAACACCTCGCCGCGCGGGCTCATCGCGATGTAATGCGCCTCGCCGTACTTGCCGAGCGTCTTGCCGTTGCCGGCGCCTGCCATCTGGCCCAGCACGTTGCCGTGAAGGTCGAGCGTCATGATCTGCCCGGTGTGGCCGTGCGCCAGCCAGATCGTCTGGTTGGGCGTCATGAACAGTCCGCACGGCGTGCCGGGGTGCTGCGACTCGCGGATGTAGTTGCCGTCGGCGTCGAACACCTGGATGCGCGCGTTGTTGCGGTCGGCGATGTAGAGCAGGCCGTTGGCGTCGAACACCAGCGAATGCGGCAGGTCGAACTCGCCGGGACCCTTGCCCTTCCGGCCCCAGGTCTTGATGAAGTTGCCGTCCTTGTCGAATTTCAGCACCAGCGACTCGCCCTTGCCGTGGCCCTGCAGCACGAACAGGTCTCCGGTCGGCCCGACCACCGCTTCGTTGGGCTCGTTGAACAGCCGGAGATGGCCGAACTCATGCCATTCGCCGGGCCGGCTCTTGCAGCCGAGCACCATCTCGAGCCGGCCGGCCGGATTGAACTTGTAGACGACATGGCCGGCGACATCGGTCGTCCAGATGTTGTCGGCCGCGTCGATGCGGAGCCCGTGCGGGCGTTCGAACAGGCCGTCGCCGAAGCCGCGGATGAAGTTGCCGTCCGGGTCGAACTCCATCAGCGGCATCGGACCGCGATGGATGATGAAGATGTTGCCCTTGGAGTTGAAGGCGATGCCCGAGGTGCCACCGAAATTGGCATGGGCCGGCAGCCTGAACGATTCAGGCACCGGCACGTAGTCGAGCGGTGAAGGTGCCATATGCGCCGACCCGGAATGACCGACCAAAGAACTGCGGGCGACAGGTTGGGTTCCGCGAACGCCTTCGCGAAACGCCTCCGAGCCGCCCGACCGCAAAAGCATACAGGGGCGCTCGACTCGTCCGCCAGCCCAGTCCTATAGATAAGGCAAGATTATTCCGGGGAGGACCATGGCTATACCGCAACTGCTGGTGCACGACAGGAAGGACACCGTCGGCGTCGTCGTCATCGAGGGCCTGAAAAAGGGCACCGACATGCTGTGCGTGGTCACCCACGACAACTCGTCATTCAAGCTCAAATCGAAGATGGACGTGCCGATCGGCCACAAGGTGGCGCTGACCGACATCAAGAAGGGCGACACCATCTGGAAATACGGCCAGGACATCGGCATCGCCAAGGCCAAGATCGGCAAGGGCGAGCACGTCCACGTCCACAACGTCAAAACGAAACGGTGGTGATCGGCATGGCAAAGCGCAAAAAGAACGGCAAGGCGGTTGCGAAGAAGAACGGCCATTCCGACCTGAAATTCTTCGGCTGGCGGCGCGACAACGGCCGGGTCGGCGTCCGCAACCACGTCATCATCCTGCCGCTTGACGATCTGTCGAACGCCGCCTGCGAAGCGGTCGCCAACAACATCAAGGGCACCATGGCGCTGCCGCACGCCTACGGGCGCCTGCAGTTCGGCGAGGACCTCGACCTGCACTTCCGCACCCTGATCGGCACCGGCGCCAATCCGAACGTCGCCGCGGTCGTCGTCATCGGCATCGAGGACGGCTGGACCAAGCGCGTGGTCGACGGCATTGCCAAGACCGGCAAGCCGGTCACCGGCTTCGGCATCGAGGGCCACGGCGACATCGCGACCATTTCGAAGGCGTCCTACGTCGCCAAGCAATATGTGCAGATGGCGTCGGAGCTGCAGCGCGAGGAATGCGACATCGCCGACCTCTGGGTCTCGACCAAGTGCGGCGAGAGCGACACCACCACCGGCCTCGCCTCCTGCCCGACCGTCGGCAACATGTACGACAAGCTCATTCCGCGCGGCATCTATGGCGTGTTCGGCGAGACCTCGGAGATCACCGGCGCCGAGCACCTCGCCCGCGCCCGCGCCATGAACAAGAAGGTCGGCGACAAGTGGTACAAGGTCTGGAAGTCGTACCAGGACGACGTCATCGAAGCGCACAAGACCGACGACCTCTCCGACTCGCAGCCGACCAAGGGCAACATCGCCGGCGGGCTGACCACCATCGAGGAGAAGGCGCTCGGCAATCTCGAGAAGATCGGCCGCGAGTGCAAATACATCGACGTGCTGGCGCCGGCCGAAGCGCCGCGCAAGGGCAAGGGTCTCTATTACATGGACACGTCGTCGGCCGCGGCCGAATGCGTGACACTGATGGCGGCGGCGGGCTATGCGGTGCACACCTTCCCGACCGGCCAGGGCAACGTGATCGGCAATCCGATCGTGCCGGTGATCAAGATCAGCGGCAATCCGAAGACCATCCGCACCATGGGCGAGCATATCGACGTCGATGTGTCGGGCATCCTGCGCCGCGACATGACGATCCCGCAGGCCGGCGACGCGCTGATCGACATGATCGTGCGCACCGCGAACGGGCGGCTCACCGCGGCGGAGGCGCTCGGCCACCGCGAGTATGTGATGACCAAGCTGTACCGGAGCGCCTGACGCGCGCCAGACCATGCCGACGCTGACGTTGGTGCAGGCGGAAGGGCTGGTGGTGCGGACGCTGACGCGCTGCCGCACCAGCATCGACAACGCCCGGAGCGTGGCGCGGGCGTTGGTCGCGGCGGAGGCCGACGGGCTGAAGGGCCACGGCCTGTCTCGCACCCCGATGTATGCAGCGCAAGCGAAGGTGCGGAAGGTCGATGGCACGTTCAAGCCGCTCGCCACCCATCCGCGGCCCGGCCTGATCGCCATCGACGCCGGCTACGGCTTTGCGTTCCCGGCGATTGAGCTCGCCGAAACCGAGCTGGTGCCGACCGCCCGAACGCAAGGCCTCGCCGCGGCCGCGATCCGCAAATCGAGTCACTGCGGCGCGGCCGGCCATCCGGTCGAGCGGCTCGCCGAGCACGGCCTGGTCGCGCTGATGTTCGTCAACACGCCGGGCGCGATGGCGCCATGGGGCGGCTCGAAGGCGCTGTTCGGCACCAACCCGGTCGCCTTCGCCTGTCCGCTGCCCGGACGGCCGCCGCTGGTGATCGACTTGTCGCTCTCGAAGGTCGCGCGCGGCAACGTCATGACGGCGAAGCAGCGCAGTGAAAAAATTCACGAAGGCTGGCCGCTGGATGAGAACGGCCAGCCGACCACCGATCCGGACGCGGCGCTACGCGGCACCATGGTGCCGATGGGCGATGCCAAAGGCACCGCGCTTGCGTTAATGGTGGAATTGCTGGCGGCCGGGCTGACCGGCGCGAATTTCGCCGCCGAAGCCTCGTCCTACCTCGACGCCGAGGGTCCGCCGTCCGGCACCGGGCAGTTGATCCTGGCGTTCGATCCGGCGGCGTTCGGCGGCGGCGCGCCAGCGCGGTTCGGCCTCTTGGCGCAGGCGATCGAGGCGCAGCCCGGCACGCGGTTGCCCGGCATGCGAAGACTGAAGGCGCGGGAGAAAGCGAAGGCCGAGGGGCTGGCGATTTCCGACGCGCTGATGACGGAAATCGAGGGGCTGTAAACCTCGCTCAGATCTTCTTCGGACCTCACCCTGAGGAGGCCGCGAAGCGGCCGTCTCGAAGGGTGGGCCGCAAGCGAGACCGTCGCCATCCTTCGAGACGCGCGCAAGAGCGCGCTCCTCAGGATGAGGCTGTGACAAGCTGAGAGTTCTACGTGGAAACCCGGACCGCGTCCTGCTTGCCCTGCAGCGGCAGCGGCTGATCGCTCAGCATGCCGTTGACGATCACCTTGCGCGCGGTGTCGAGGTCGACGCCGTGGCGCTTCATCAGATCGGCGGAGTCGGCGATGATCGCATCGACGTCCTGCTTGATCTTCAGGTTCTTGTAATGATCGTCCTGGCGCAATCCCATGCTCTCGCCGACGATCTCCAGCACGTTGACGATCTTGAACGGCCAGTCGCGCTCGTGGGCGCACAGCTCGCGGTGGTCGGAGTGATAGACCGCGACCAGCGCGTCGACGCCGGCTGAGCGGGCGGCCTCGAGCTCCTTCAGCTGCAGCTCGGCCTTGAACTTCGGCAAGGCGGCGAGGTTGACGCTCTGCAAGCCGACGGCCGGCACGTCGAGCTTGACGATGGTGATACCGGGCACGGCGCGGAGGAGCTGCTCCGCCGCCTCCATCACGCCGGCGATGCCGGGATGGCGATGCAGCGCGACCGTCATCTCGACGCGGTTTTTCAGGAACGGCCGGACCCGATCGAGATTGGCGTGCAGATAGGGCATGAACGGGGTCAGGTCGAACGGCATCTCGCCGTTGACGCGCTCATAGGTCGGCAGCACGGTTTCGCCGAACTGCATGACGCAGCTCGGGCACCACGCCAGCACCTTCCTGGTCTTCGACTGCGACAGCTTGTTGATGGTGTTGTTGGCGAAACGCCCGAGCGTGTCGATGTCGCCGGCGCGAAGTTGCGCCGTGCCGCAGCAATGGGTCGGCCCGCCCATCACCTTATAGTCGGTGCCGATCATGTCCATGATGTCGAGGCAGAGGAGCGCGATGTGCGGCGTCTTCAGCACGTTGCAGCCGGTGTAGAAGACCACGTCGGGCAGTTCCGCCGAGGTCGGCGCCTTCGACGGCTTCTGGCCGAGCCGGATCAACGACTCTTCGGACAATTGCAGGCGCGACAGCACGCTGGTGTCCTCGCCGACCTTGCGGAACTGCATGACGCCCGCCTTGCGGCGCTCGGTCGGGTCCTTGTCGTTTCGCATGATGGCGAGCCGCGCCATCGTCAGCAGGAAGCGCGGATTGACACCGTAGTCGCAGGCCTTGATGCACTCGCCGCTGGCCATGCAGGACTTGGCCCACTTCTCGGAGTCCGCTGAGCCCTTGCCGAAGCGGAGAATGTCGAGCACGCCGGAGACCACGGTTTTGGGATCGGCCTCGCCCAATCCGGCCGGCCCCGCGATTGGGCATGCGGTGAAGCAGGCGCCGCATTTGGTGCAGGCGTCGAGCATGTCGTCGACGCGGCTATTGAGAGCTTCTTCGAATCCGGCGTTTTGCATGCGCTGAGAATAGCTCAAAACGCGCCGATCGACGAGGACATTTGCAGCCATCCTTCGAGACGCGTGGGCTTCGCCCACGCTCCTCAGGATGAGGCTGAGACAAGTTTCGAACCTCGTCCTGAGGAGGCGCGAAGCGCCGTCTCGAAGGACGGCTGCAGGCTGCGAACGATCACTTCTGAATCGCGGTGACGGCCTTGCTCACCACATCCTTGGGCGTGCGGTAGAGCTCGGCGAGGAACGCATCGATGGTCGCCGCGCCGACCGGGCTGATTTCGAGGTCGAGCTTGGCCGCATCCGCCAGGAACTGCGGGTCTTTCATCGTCGCGTCGAACGCCGCGCGGAGCGCAGCCTTGCGATCGGCGGGGATATCCGGCGAGGTGAAGAACGGCCGGCCGACATACTGGCCCGCGATCAACAGCCGCAGCACCTGCCGCTGCTCGTCGCTCGCCGCACGTTCCAGCGCCACCGGCACGTTGGGCAGGTCGGCGTTCTTCTCCAGATTGAACTGCACCAGGAGGTTGATCTGCGGCAGCCAGTTCTTCTGGCTCTTCAGGCTGGTCCACGACCAGCCGCAGCGGCCGTCGACTTCGCTGCGCTCCATGGCGAGGTTGATGTCGTTGCCGCCCGGGTAGCCGGTGACGAGCTTGACCTTGGCGCCGAACACGTTGCGCATGATCAGCGCGAAGGTGTCCGGGTCGGCGCCGACCGCGCTGCCGCCGAGACTGAACTCGCGCTTGAACATGTCGTCCCAGGATTTGACCGGCGAGGTTTTCCAGGTGGCGCAGACGCTGGTCTCGCTGGTGATGGTGCCGAGCCAGGTGAGCTTGGTCGGATCGAAGTTGGCGGCATTGAGCAGCGGCTCGGTGACCATGCCGCGGCTGACGGTCGCGAGCGTCAGGCCGTCCTTCGGCGCGACGCCGTAGACATATTGCGTGGCCTTCATGCTGCCGGCGCCGGGCATGTTCTGCACCACGATGGTGGGATTGCCCGGAACGTGCCGGCCCATGTGGCGGCCCAAAAGCCTCGCGTAGAGATCATAGCCGCCGCCGGCGGTGAAGCCGACCAGCACGGTGATGCTGCGGCCGCGGTAGAATTCCTCCACCGTTTGCGCACGGGCGGGCGCGGTAAGCGTCAGCACAGCGACGACGCAGGCGAATATACGTCCGATCATTCAATCACCTCATCGGCGCGGCCGAGCAGCGGCAGCGGCACGCTCAGTCCGAACGCCTTGGCGGTCTTGAGATTGACGATCATCTCGACCTTCGACGACTGCTGGACCGGCAGGTCGGCCGGCTTCTCGCCCCTGAGAATCCGACCGGTGTAAACACCCACCAGTCGATACTGATCCATAAGACTTCCTCCGTAGCTCATCATGCCTCCGGCCAGGGCAAATTCACGATACGGACTGATCGTCGGCACCGCTTTGCGAGCCGCAAGTGCGGCAAGCTGCCCGCTACGGGTAACGAACAACGGGTCGGGACCAATTAGCAGCCCGCTTGCTCTCAGTTCCGTCAAGGTCGCAAAGACCGCATCGAAGTCATGTTCCGTGCTCGCTTGCAAAACATGGAGTTGAAGATTGAGGCCGCCAGCCGCGCTAAGCACACTTTTCGTTTGATTTTCGGCACTGGTCGGATTCGTCGGATTAACAAGCACAGCCAGCGTCGCAGCTGTGGGCAGGAGCTCATGCAGGACTTCAAGCCGCTTGCGGCCGAGTTCCGCATTTAACGAGGTTACGCCAGTGACGTTGCCGCCAGGGTGATTCAGGCTGGCGACAAGCCCCAGCGCGACTGGGTCAGTTCCTATCTGGAAGACGATTGGGATCTTCGTGGTGGCGGACTTTGCCGCAAGTGCGGCGGGCGTGGCGCCGCCGGTCGCAATGACGGACACCCCCCTGCGCACCAGATCGGCTGCCAATTCCGGCAAGCGATCGTTTTCCGCCCAGCTGTATTCAATAGCGACGTTCCTGCCCTCGATATAACCGGTTTCTTTCAAACCTTCGCGGAACGCGCGCATGCCGTCGGCGAACCTTTCCGGCGGTGTGCTCGTAAGGAATCCAATCACCGAGCTTTTGGCGCCTTGCGCGCGCGCGGCGAGCGGCCACGCAGCCGCGCCGCCCAGCAAGCCAAGCATGGAGCGCCGGTTCATCGGACTCATCGCCCCTCCGGAATTTTCACCAGCTCGAACTCGAAGCTCGTCTGCAAATCCTCGACCTGGGCGCGCGACAGCCACATCGCCATCCAGCCGAGACCCGGATGCTGGGTGGCGAACCGGATCGCGGATTTCTCCGGCGCCGCCTTCACGGTCCACAGCAGATTGTCGCTGTGGTGCACCTTGGCGGGATCGTCGGGCGGCTCGGCCGGATGGACCGGGGTCATCCTGGCGCGGACGGCAGCGAGATCGCGGATCAGCCTGTCGATGTCGTGGGCGGCGAGGTCCGCGGTTGCGCCGGCGACCGTCATTGCCGCATGTGCGCCATCGGATGAAAGCTTCACTTTGATCGGCTGCATGGGCTTCTCCGCTTTCGTTCGCCGTCGCCATCCGCTCCGCCGTCATGCCCGCGAAAGCGGGCATCCAGTAAACACCGACAATGCGGCTCATCGGATACTGGATCATCCGCTTTCGCGGATGATGACGACATCAAGGGCTGGACCGCCTCGTCACCAATATCATCATGATGCCACGGCGATCTGGTGCTTCAACTCTATCTCTTTTCCGCTGCGCGAGGATTCGATCGCCGCGGTGCAGACCTCGAGATTGGCCAGGCCCCAGCGCCCGGTGTGGGTCACAGGCTTGCCGGCGATGGCGTCGGCGAATTCCGCGATCACCCGGTCGCGGGGGCTTTTGTCCGCCGGCAGCGCGATCTCCTCGCGGCCGCGCTCGGAATAGACCAGGAGCCCGTCAAGCGACTGGCGGATGTCGCCGCGCTCGCAGCTCACCATGGTCAAACCGAAATGCGGCTGGTGCGGCGCGCTCACCGGAATGGCGTTGCGGGCACGCTGGCGCTTGGCGGCCAGCTCCTGCTCGGGGGTCATCGCCGCGGACGGCTGCGACGCGGCGCGCCGTTGCGTCACCTCGCCCCATTCGCCGACGCCACCGATCAACTCGGTGCCGGAGAAATGTCCGTAGCCGTTGTAGACGGCGGTCGCGGCGGCGCCGTCGGCAAAATTCAGGAAGATCGTATGCGCGCCGATCGAGCGGCGGCGGTCGTCCCAGTCGAAGGTGGTGGCGCGCACGCTCTTGACGAGGCCGCCGCCGATCAGCCGCAGGATGTCGACCTGATGCGCGCCCTGGCGATAGGTGACGCCGCCGCCCTGCCCGATATCGAACTCGGCGGCCCGGCGCGGCCGCGCCATCCAGTCGGTGAAGTTCCAGGTGTGGATCATGCGCGCGCGGCCGAGCACGCCGGACACGACGATCTCGCGCATCCGCGCGATCGGCAGATCGTAGGAATGCGAGTGCCCGACCTGGAGCACGACGCCGGCGCGCGCGGCCGCCTCGACCATCTGTTGCGCCTGCTCGACGCGGATCGCCATCGGTTTCTCGGTGAGCACGTGCTTTTTCGCGGCGCAGACCTGCGCGACATGCTCGGGGTGCAGCTCGGTCGGCGTCGCGATATAGACGGCGTCGAGCTTGGCATCGCGCAGCATCGACGGCAGATCGGGGTGCACGGCAACGCCGGTTTCCGCGGCCACGGTTTCGCGCATTTCGGCGACCGGTTCCGCGATCGCCGCCAGCTCAAAGGCCGGATTGCCGCGAATCGGGGGCAGGAACGCCCAGCCGGCGGCGCCCATTCCAACGATCCCAATGCGGATTTTGCCGGACATACCTGCTCTTACGGCCGCTCGTCTGGTCACGCTTGCCGCGCCAGAGTAAACTTAGGGAATGGCCCTGAATAGGAGATCGCGATAATGCTGACCGCCGAGCAGAACGAGTTGCTCACCCGCATCGGCCCTGGAACGCCATGCGGCGAACTGATGCGGCGCTACTGGCACCCGATCGCGGCGGCATCCGAGCTCGAAGGTCAGAAGTGGAACAAGCGCATCCGCCTGCTCGGCGAGGACCTGGTGCTGTTCAAGGATCGCGAGGGCCGTCTCGGTCTGATTACCGAGCAGTGCCCGCACCGGCGCGCATCGCTCGCATTCGGCATCCCGACCAAGGACGGCATCCGCTGCCCCTATCACGGCTGGGAGTTCGCCCGCAGCGGCGAATGCCTGGCGCAACCGAACGAGCCGGAAAAGAGCCAGTTCCGTCACAAGGTGAAGACACCGGCTTATGCGGTCGAGGAACAAAGCGGCGTGATCTGGGCCTACCTCGGTCCCGCGGAAACCAAGCCGCTGGTGCCGCGCCTCGACGGCTTCGTCCGCGAGGGCACCATCCGCATGCTGGGCCGCGCGATCGTGCCGTGCAACTGGCTCCAGATCATGGAGAACTCGCTCGATCCGGTTCACACCGAATGGCTGCACGGTCACACCTGGGAGTTCATCAAGGAGCAGAAGGGTCAGGCCCAGAAGGTGGCAATCAGCTCGCACCACGAGAAGATCGCGTTCCGCGAGTTCGCCCACGGCATCACCAAGCACCGGCTGCTGACCGGCCAGTCCGAGGAGTGCGACGACTGGAAGATCGGCCACCCGATCGTGTTCCCGAACATCCTGTCGGTCGGCGCCGGCGATGAGCGGGTCGACTCGCGCTACTACGCATTTCAGATCCGCGTGCCGGTGGACGACACCCACACCATGCACCTCTGGTTCACCGCCTACGTGCCGCCCAAGGCGGCGAAGGTGCCGCAGCACCTGCTCGACAAGGTCGTCACCTATAACGTGCCATTCAAGGACGAGAACGGCGACTACATCCTCGACAACGTCGACGCCCAGGACATGATGGCGTGGATCACGCAGGGGCCGATCGCCGACCGCACCATCGAGAATCTCGGCGCCTCCGACAACGGCATCGCGCTGTTCCGCCGCGTGCTGCGCCGTGAGATCAAGAAGGTCGAGGAAGGCAAGGACCCGATGTTCACCTTCCGCGATCCGGCGCAGAACGTGTCGATCGACCTGCCGAACGAGGGCGACAAGCACCACAATGCCGAGGGCATGCGGAGCTGGATGACGCGCATCCACGCCGCGCATTCGCCGATCATCGACGAGGTATGCCAGATCTACGAGGCGCACCGGCCGGCGCCCAAGCCGCTGCGGGCCGTCGGCTAAGCCGATCCCATGAGTGATGCGTCCAAAATTCCCGAGGCGGTTCGGCTCGCGGCCGAGCAGCAAGGCTTGGCGAAGGCGCTGAAGCTCTATCCCGAGGGCGTGAAGGCCGCGGCCGAACGCGGCTTGAGGCCGCTCGGCGCGCTGCCGAAGGGCACCACGTCGATCAGTTCGCCGGCGCCTGTTTTCAATCCGGCCCGCTTCGAGCACGACCCATGACCGACCTCGCCTATCTCTCGGTCGCTGACGGCGCGCAACTGTTGCGCGCCAAAAAACTGTCGCCGGTCGAATGGACCAAGGCGCTGCTCGACCGCATCGCGGCAATCGACGAGCACTACAACGCATTCCTGGTCGTCACCGCCGACAAGGCGCTGGCGCAGGCCAAGGCGGCCGAGACCGAGATCGCCGGGGGTCAGTGGCGCGGGCCGATGCACGGCGTGCCCTACGCCGCCAAGGACATCTTCGACATCGAAGGCATGGCGACGACGTGCCATTCCAAGATCCGCAGGGATCATCGCGCCACGTCCGACGCTTTCGTGGTGAAGAAGCTCCGCGACGCCGGCGCAGTGCTGCTCGGCAAGGTGGCGCTGCACGAATTCGCCACCGGCGGACCGGCGTTCGACCTGCCGTGGCCGCCGGCGCGCAATCCGTGGAACTGCGATCTGCATCCGGGCGGCTCGTCGAGCGGCTCCGGCGCGGCGCTGGCGGCCGGCATGGCGCCCGCCGCGCTCGGCACCGACACCGGCGGCTCGGTGCGCAATCCGGCGACCTGCTGCGGCATCATCGGCCTGAAGCCTACCTACGGCGCGGTCTCGCTCTCCGGCGTTTTCCCCCTCACCTATTCGCTCGACCATGTCGGGCCGATGACCCGCAGCGTCGAGGACAACGCGATCTTGTTTCACGCCATCGCCGGCCACGACCCGGACGATCCGACCACGGCGAAGCGCGCAACGCCGGACTGCCTGATAGATTTGAAAGCGGGACTGAAGGGCGTTCGCATCGGCCTCGTCGAGCATTTCTACCAAGAGGACGGGGAAGCCGATCCCGACCAGGTGTGCGCCATCGAGCAGGCGGTCGCCACGCTGCAAAAGCTCGGCGCCAACGTCAAAACCATCCGGCTGTCGCCGCTGTCGCTGTGGACCGACTGCAACCGCACCATCCACCAGGCCGAGGCCTACGCCATCCACGAGAAGGACGTGCAGGAGCGGCCGGAGGATTTCGCGGCGCTTACCCGCAACCGTCTGCTGCCAGGAGCGTTCGTGTCGTCGGCGAAATATATTCGCGCCCAGCAGTTGCGCGGCGCGCTGTGCCGCGAGTTTGCCGACGCGATGCGCGATCTCGACGCGGTGGTGACGCTGTCGAGCCTGCAGCTGCCGTGCCGGATCGACGATCTGGCGGCGATCGCGAAAACCTATGACCAGCAATGCCGGCTGGTGTTCAACGTCACCGGGACGCCGGCGATCTCGGTGCCGACCGGCCACACCGCCACAGGCGTGCCGCTCGCCATGCAGATCGCCGGCCGCGCCTTTGCGGAGCCGATGGTCTATCGGATCGCCCAGGCGTTTTGCGCCGCGACCGGGTTTGCCGATAGGCGTCCACCGATTAAGCTCGTCGAACGCGCCGTCGCTTGACGGCCTCATCCTGAGGAGCGGTCCGCAGGACCGCGTCTCGAAGGATGGGCTGCGATCCGCATCCCACCCTTCGAGACGCCCTCGCTTCGCTTCGGGCTCCTCAGGGTAAGGCCGGGAGGTGGTTGCGGCTGTTAGGGAGACCAGGATGACCACCTATCCGCGCGACCGCTTTTCCTATTCGTCGCCGTTCACCCGACCGCCGCTGAAGCTGCCCGGCAAGGGCCGCATCATCATCTGGTCGGTGGTCAACATCGAGGAATGGGAGATCACCCGGCCGATGGCGCGGCAGCTTTCGATCGCGCCGCAGGGCCAGAGCGCCATTCCCGACATGCCGAACTGGACCTGGTACGAGTACGGCATGCGGGTCGGCTTCTGGCGGCTGATG
>Ga0207670_10001145_pt1 | contig 13955 bp, 11 predicted proteins | sample KBSS23HmetaG_FD_184339 | JGI IMG/M metagenome (GOLD analysis project Ga0207670, IMG submission 184339) | Switchgrass rhizosphere microbial communities from Kellogg Biological Station, Michigan, USA - KBS S2-3H metaG (SPAdes) (version 2) | ecosystem: Host-associated > Plants > Roots >... | reverse complement strand
ATAACGTGCTCGATCGTTCGTTGCTGCTGTTTGCGTTCAACTATCCGTTTGTCGAGTTTATCGCGCGCGATCCGGAAGCGATGAAGCGCGTGCCTGAGCTGTTGCGAGGTGGTGCGAACGGCTTGGCGAAGCTGCTGCTTGCGGGCACGATCCTGATCTTTATCGTGTGGTTGGGACGGCAGATACAGCGTGCGATGGCCGGCGAGCCTTTGAATGTCCCGAAGTATCTGTTGCTGGCGGCGGCCATCCCGATGCACTGGATCGTGTTGCTGACGCCGATGCCACACAAGCCGATCGCGATCGTGGCGATACTGACGATCTATCACAACTTTCAGTATCACCGGCTGATCTGGTTTCACAATCAGAAGTACACGAATGCGCGCGAGAAGTATGGCGCTGCTGAACTAATTAGCCGGCGCGTCCTTTTCTATCTGGCTTTCGGGATTATCTTCGGGATCATTTACCAGGGACCGAGGCAATTACTCAACAACCTGGGGCCGGGTTTGGGAGTTCAGATCGGGATCTCATTCCTCTGGGGCTACGCGTTTATTCACTACTATCTCGATTCCAAGATTTGGCGCGTAAGACGAGACCCATCGGTTGGTAAGGCTTTGAATATGTAGCCACAGATAAACGCAGATCTGTGTAAATCGATTTACACAGATCTGCGTTTATCTGTGGCTAATCTTCCCCGTGTTCATCGCCGTTGTAATGGAGAACGGTTGATTCTTCGTCGATTATGGTTTCGAGATGGACGGGGCGGCCCCAGAGGGTGTGGACGTGTTCGAGGGCTTTGCGGGCGTAACGCATGTCGAGCTCGGTGCCTTCGTAACAGTGCTTGATGTAAAGCTCACGGTTGCCGTTGTAATCACCATCTTCGACCTGCAAATACGGAAAACCGAAATTCGTCATGTTTGAGACGAGCTGATCGCGCACTCTCTCCCAGCGCTTCTCCGTGATCGTCCAGTCCTCTTCTTCAACCAGCTCAAACACAAACAGATCCAATTCTTCACACAACTCTTCAGTCAGATAGTTGCGCAGAAACGAAACGTCGTTATCCAGCTCGCGCACTTCGAAGATCTTGTCGCGCCCTTCATTGCCAACACGACCAAACTTTTCGCGCTCTTCCTTTGAAGGCTCATTCCAGCGGCGCTCGATATCCTCGTAGATCTTGTAACCAAGATAGTATGGATTCAACTGCCCTTTCTGCGGCGAAACAACGCCCGAATGAAGGTTTGCAAACTCGATATGCTCGTTGTCGCTGAGGTCAAGCTCCCGCATGATTCGCGCATGCCAGATGCTGGCCCAACCTTCGTTCATGATCTTGGTTTGCATCTGCGGCACAAAATACTCCATCTCCTCGTGGACCATCGCGATCACGTCGCGTTGCCAGCTTGCGAGCGAGGGCGAGTGCTTCATGACGTAAACGAGCAGATCTTTTTCCGGCAACTGTTCGCGCGGCTTCTCGTCATCGACGGGGGGCGCCTTGGCTTCCTGCTCGGCTTTCTCCAGGCGCCAAAGGTCGTCATATCGTCCCTCTTTCGGTCTTAACTCAGCCCGTCGCCTCTCTTCCGCCAAAGGCACTTCGCGCTTGATGAAGAAATACGGATCGATGTGCTCTTCAATGGAGAGCACCGCGTCCAGGAACCGCTCCACATTTTTCCGGCCATGCTTGAACTCATACTCCATTATTCTGTGAGTATGCGTGGAGACACTCTCTACCATTCGCCGGTTGGTTTTTGAGAAGTAGGTATTGTTTTTGAAGAAGTCGACGTGCCCGAGCACGTGGGCAATCACCATCTTGTTCTGGATCGGACTATTTGTTTCCAGCAAAAACCCGTACGCGGGATTGGTGTTGATAACGACTTCGTAGATCTTCGAAAGCCCGAAGTCGTACATCGTCTTCATGCGATGGTAAGTCTTGCCGAAGGTCCAGTGAGAATAACGTCCCGGCAACGCATAAGAACCAACCTCGTACATCACCGTCGCGGGCACGATCTCAAAGTTGGTCGGATACGGATCCAAACCAAACCCTCGAGCCACTTCCCAAATCTGCTCGACTGCCTTCTCGAGTTCTTTGATTTCCTTATCTTCCATTAAGCCGGGGTTTCCACACCTCTCCTGCCAAAAAACTGCTTCAGCGCCGGATACACGTCTTCTTTGTCGTCGATACGGACGCCGACAAATCGATCCTTGTTCTGCAAACGATCCGAGAAGATCGAAAGCAACGCGCCCGACGAACGCCTGTAACTCGACGAACCCTCCTCGCCAATCTCGCCATACCCAAACAAGTTGCACGTCGCGATCAACTCATCCGCCAAACGAACCGCTTCTTCGTTGTCGGAGTAATAATTGTCACCATCAGAAAAGTGAAACGGATAGATGTTCCAATCCGAAGGTCGATAGCGCTGCTTGATGACGTCAAGCGCGAGCTGGTACGCAGACGAGACAACCGTGCCGCCCGACTCACCCTGCGTGAAAAACTGCTCCTCCGTTACTTCCTTGGCCTCGGTGTGATGCGAGATGAAAACGATGTCGACGTTGTCGTACTTGGTTCTCAGGAAGCGAACCATCCAGAAGTAAAAACTACGCGCGATGTATTTTTTGAACTCACCCATCGAGCCCGACACGTCGATCATCGCAATGACCACGGCGTTCGACTCGTAGCGCATCACCTCTTCCCACGTCTTGAATCGCAGGTCTTCCTTCTTGATGTCGCCGAACCGCGCCTTGCCTTCGCGTGCATTGCGACGAATGTTCTCGAGAATCATCCGGCGCTTATCAAGATTTGCGATCACACCCGTGCGCCGGATCTCGTTGAACTGAGTCTTGCGCGACTGCACCGCCTTCTTGGCTTTTTCCTGGAGGTATGGAAGCTGGAGGTCCTCGAAAATTAACGCGGCGAGCTCGTCGATGTTCACTTCCGCTTCGTAGTAATCAGCTCCGGCATCCTGTCCTGCCTGCCCCGATCCTTGCCCGCTGCCGGGTCGCGACTCGTGACCAATGACGTCGCCCACGCGAGTCTTGCCATCGCCCTGGCCCACGTGCTTGCCTTTTTGATAATTGAAACGAAACTTGTATTCGTCGAGCGCTCTGATTGGAACTTTGACGGTGCGCTTGCCGTCGGAGAGGATGATGGCTTCGTTGGAGACAATCGAGCCGAGATTTTTGCGGATGGCTTCCTTTACACGATCCTTGTGTCGCTCCTGATCGATGATGCCCTTGCGCTGTAACGACCAATCGTTTCGTTGGATAGACATAAACCCTCCATCCACAGATTACGTCGATTTCGTTTTACAGAAATCGATCACTACATTTGTGAACGTCTCCGGATACTCTTCGTGCGGGAGGTGACCACATTTCACAAAAACTATCAAACGCGATCCGGGAATCTCCTCGTGTAGACGCTCGCCGTCGGCAAGTGGGATCTCCTGATCGTTTTCACCCCAAAGCAGGAGCGTTGGTTGTGTGATTAGATGCGCGTGTCTCGAGATCCGTTCAGCATCCCAGCCTCGCACGGTGCGTATGATCGCGCGCTGCGTACCCGCGGCGCGCAACGGCAAATGACGCGCATCGACCCTTCGTTCATCCAGGACCCACTCATGTCGATCGTAAACTTGCTTCATGCGGCGTCGCAGTAGTCGACGCGATCCGATCAAAAGCGGTGAAACGACGTCGCCGAAAAGCGGCGAGCCGAACAAACGCATCAGCGTGAACGCGAGCGGCCGGTTGTTGTTGACCGTCCCGACCAGGATCAATTTCTCAACTCGATCCGGATAATCGAGCGCGCACGTCGCAGCCACTGCGCCACCGTACGAACTGCCGACAAAGATCGCGCGCGGAATGCCGAGCGCACTGAGCAAACGCGTTAACAGCCTCGCCTGGCCGGCGATCGTGTATTCGCCGTTGCGTGGCTTGGCCGAATAGCCATAACCCAACAGGTCCAGTGCGATTACGCGATAACCCGCTTCCGCGAGTTTCAGAAATACCTTGCTCCAGACCAGCGTCGACGAAGCGAAACCGTGAATCAACACGAGCGCGGGCGCATTTGGATCTCCGGCTTCCTGGTAATGGACCCTGACGCCGTCGACATCAATGAAGCGCGAGCATTCGCTATGAAAAACAACGTCGCGACACTTGTTCCAATCGGCATCACGCGGCCGGAGAAGCAATTTACCCACGACAGCAAGCGTTGCAGCCCCCGCGATCCAATATCGTTTCTTCATATGTTTAAGCCACGGATTACACTGATAACACGGATTCAATTTAAAACTAATCCGTGCTCATCCGTGTAAACCCGTGGCTAAAAAATCTACCGCGATAACAACGTACCGACGTAAGTCAACAGCTCGTTTGCACAAACCGGACAGTACCCATGCTCTTTAACCAACCGATCGACGACTTCATTGATCCGTCGCAGTTGATCCGGATCGGGAGTCTTCGCCGAAGTGGTTATCTTCACGACGTCTTTCAAGTCAGCGAAGATCTTTTTCTCGATCGCTTCTTTCAGACGCTCGTGTGAGTTGTATTCAAACGGCTTGCCCTTGCGAGCGTAAGACGAGATGCGAATCAGGATCTCCTGCCGGAAAGTATTCTTCGCATTCTCCGAAATCCCAATCTGCTCCTCGATTGAGCGCATCAACTGTTCGTCCGGATCCATCTCCTCTTCCGTGATCGGATCCTTGATCCGCTCCTTGTTACAGAAAGCTTCGACATTATCGAGATAGTTGTTGCACATCGTCCGGGCCATCTCTTCAAACGAATAAACGAAAGCCCTTTGCACTTCGATCTTCGCGAGTTCGTCATACTCCTTCCGCGCGAGGGAAATCATGTTCAAATAACGCTCACGTTGCTCGCTGCTGATGCCCGTGTGCTGTTCGAAACCGTCTTTGATTGCCCTCAGCGAATCGATAGGATTGATGCAGGTAACACCATCACGCACGAGGGCGCTCGAGAGTCGATTGATGATGTAGCGCGGTGAGATCCCGTCCATGCCTTCACGCACAGTCTCTTCTTTCAACTCGCGCACGTCCTTCGACTTGTAACCCTCGACGTCCTCGCCGTCGTAAAGTTTCATCTTCTTTACGATGTCGACGTTCTGTCGCTTCGGCTCTTCGAGTCGCGTCATCACTGCAAACATCGCCGCCACTCTCAACGTGTTTGGCGCCAGGTGGACGTTGCGCAGCACTTCAGACTGGTGCAGGAGCTTGTCGTAAATCCTTTCTTCCTGCGACACGCGCAGGTTGTAAGGCACTCTTACCAGGATGATGCGATCCTGCAACGCTTCGGATTTGCGGTTGCCGGCGAAAGCGATGTACTCGTTTTCGTTTGAGTGCGAAAGGATCACCTCGTCGGCGTAGATCATTGCGAAGCGGCCGGTCTTGATGCTCTGTTCCTGTGAAAGCGTCAGCAGGCTGTAGAGAAACTTCTCGTCGACCTTCAGCATTTCCACGAATTCCATCAAGCCGCGATTTGCGATGTTCAACTCGCCGTCGAAACGATAAGCGCGTGGATCTGATTCGACGCCGACTTCGCCAATCGTCGAGAGATCGATCGAACCGGTCAGCTCCGTGATGTCCTGCGACTTCGGATCGCTCGGCGAGAAAGTGCCGATGCCGACGCGTTCCTTTTCAGAGAACGCGACGCGATGCACTTTCACATCCTCGTGACGGCCGCCGTAAGTTTTATCGAGCGCATAACGACACTGCGGGCAAAGATCACCTTCGATATAGATGCCATAGTGCTTTTCAACTTCCGCGCGCAGTTGGTGCGGAATGAGATGCAGCGGTTCCTCGTGCATCGGACAATCTTTGATCGCGTAAACTGCGCCCGCGTCAATCTTCGTCCAATCCTCGAGCCCACGCTTGAGCATGTTGACAATCGTCGACTTGCCCCCGCCCACAGGTCCCATTAGCAACAGGATGCGCTTGCGCACTTCCAGACGCTGCGCGGCCGATTTGAAGTACTCGACAATTTTGGCTATGGGTTCTTCGATGCCAAAGAGTTCGTGGGCAAAGAAGTTGTAGGAGAGGATCTCGTGTTGAGTGCCCTCGTTGAGCCGCTCGATGCCGGCGGCATGAACCATGTCGTTGATGCGAGCGTGTGAAAGCTGGGCAATGCGTGGGTTCTGGGCGACTAACTCGAAGTAGTCTCGAAACGATCCTTCCCAACGCAGCGCCTCGTGCTCACGGCGCAGATCTTCCAAACGTTCGCTGATATTAAACTGTTTGTTGCCATCCTGCTCTTGCATAGCCTTGAAACCTCTTCGGCTTTCGCGCATTGGACAGCGTGTGGGGAGAGGCCACGCTATTTTTCTACACCGCTGCGTGCTCGGGTTTACAGCAGCTTTGTTTTGATTTATGTCTCGTGATACGCCTCACGCGCGCGTAAGCGTGAGCTACGTCCTCGAAACATCACTTCTCAATGATCGATGTCAACGGAAGTCCGGAGGGAAACCACTTAATGGAAGCGAACTGCACGCGCGCTTCCTTGGGGGCCAGTATATCACAGAGGTAAAGCACCTAAGTCAATGCTTATTTTGCAAATTTACGTGTCCCCCGCAAGCACGACGCGCGGGTGCAAGGTCTTCGCGTTCGCGTCGTACTGCCCCACCGCAATCAATTGCTCGCCGGCGTCGCACATCTTAACGTTCTCTCCGTCGGCCCAATCAGCTTCAGCTACGGTTACGTTTCTTCCGTGATTGGCCCGTCTCACGTCTTCGGCGTTTAGATGCACGAAAGGCAGTCGTGAGAGCGCCGCGTTGAGCGGCAGCACGACGCTACCCAGCGACTCTTCAACAAAATGGAGCTTCAACTGATCGAGGGTAATCGCCTGAGTGATCTCAAGATCGCCGACGCGCGTTCGTCTGAGCTCCGCTAAGTGCGCGCCAACGTACAGACGTTTGCCGAAGTCTTCGGCGAGTGTTCTGACGTATGTGCCTGAAGAACAAGACACGCGCGCGTGGAAATCGAAAGTGCCGTCGAGGTTGTCTTTGATCAACTGGCCCTCAGGCCTGATCGCGGCGAAGTCGTAAATACAAACACGTGCCGGCTTTCGTTCGACGCTCTCACCGCGTCGCGCAAGTTCGTAGAGTTTCCGGCCCTCAACTTTCTTTGCTGAATACATTGGCGGCACCTGGTCTATGTCGCCGCGCAGGCTCTGAAGTGCGGCTTCGATCTCTGCTTCAGTGAAGTTGGCGGGCTGCACTGGTGGTCCAGGGATCGGTGTGCCGGTGCGATCGCCGGTGTCGGTTGCGTAGCCGAGACGAATGATCGCGTCGTATTCCTTATCAAGACCGCTCAGGAACTGCGCGAGTCGCGTCGCCTTGCCCAGGAGAATCACGAGCACGCCGGTCGCGAACGGATCGAGTGTTCCGGTGTGACCTACGCGACGCTCATGAAGAATATGACGCGTGCGCGCGACAACATCGTGAGAAGTAATGCCCGAAGGCTTGTCGATTACTAATACACCAACCATCAAATACATTTTAGATCAGCTACCAATCCGCGTTAATCTGTGTTCACTTAATCGTGACTGATTTGCGACGTAAAACTTTTGAGCGCGCCGTAAAGCTGCTGGCTGCGAAGCCTCGTTCCGTGGCCGAGTTGCGCGAGCGTTTGCTCCGTGGAAAGAACACGAACGAAGAAGTCGTGGAGACTGTGATCGCGCGGCTGCGGGAGTATGGCTATTTAAACGACGAGCGCTTCGCGTTCAGTTACGCTTCCTACAAAGTGAAGCAGAAACCGGTCGGACGAAGACGCCTGGAACGCGACCTCAAGTTTAAGAAAATCGACAGCGGCGTTGCCAACGAGGCGCTGGAGATGGTCTACGCCGAGACTTCCGAAGACCAGTTAATCGACCAGGCCATCGCGAAACGCCTGCGCATCCGCGGTAAGCCGAAGAACCGCCTCGAAGCGAAGAGCCTGTTTGATCACCTGCTGCGGCAGGGCTTCGCGTTTGAGCTTGTCAGCGAAAAAGTGCGGGCTTTAGCCACCGATTACGCGGATGAAGACTGATTTGTTACACTCGAATCGATGATGACTGGTGACGAAATTCGCGAAGCTTTTTTGAAGTATTTTGAGGAGCACGGGCACACGCCTGTGCGCTCATCGCCCCTCCTGCCCGCCAACGATCCGACGTTGCTCTTCACGAACGCGGGCATGAATCAGTTTAAGGACGTTTTCCTCGGCGCGGAGAAGCGTGAGTATGTGCGGGCCGCTTCGTCGCAAAAGTGCATACGCGCCGGCGGCAAGCACAACGACCTCGACGAAGTGGGCAAGACAGCGCGGCATCACACGTTTTTTGAGATGCTCGGAAATTTTTCCTTCGGCGACTACTTCAAGGAAGACGCGATTAAATATGCGTGGGAGCTGTTGGTCGATGTTTTGAAAATCGATCCGGCGCGATTGTGGTTCACCGTTTACGAAGGCGACGCGGAAGTTCCGCCTGACGAAGATGCCGAGCGTTTCTGGGAACAGGTGGGCGCGCCGCGCGAACGGATCCTGCGCTTTGGACGCAAAGATAATTTCTGGCAGATGGGCGAGACTGGGCCATGTGGGCCATGTAGTGAGGTCCACTACTACATCGGCGACAGCGTGGATGATCCAGAGAACTCCGCGGCAAACGTGAATGGGCCAGGCGACACGATCATGGAAATCTGGAACCTGGTTTTCATGCAGTTCGAGCGGAGTGAACTTGAACCCGGCAAGTACAAGCTCGATCCACTGCCGGCGCCGTCGGTCGACACGGGCGCGGGACTCGAGCGTCTCGCAGTCGTCTTGCAGGGCGTGAAGTCAAACTACGATACGGACCTGATACGTCCGATCATCAACCACACCGCCAAACTCGCCGATCGGAATTACGAGCCGGAAACGCAGGAGGGATTTGCGATGCGCGTGATTGCAGACCACGCCCGCGCCACCGCGTTCGCGATTGCCGACGGCATTTTGCCTGGCAACGAAGGTCGCAACTACGTGCTACGAAAGATCATGCGACGAGCGATCTACCAGGGGGTTCACACGCTGGGATTTGAAGGTCCGTTCTTCAATCAGGTTGCGAACTTCGTCGTCGACCAGATGAAGGAGACGTATCCGGAGCTGGAGCAACACCGTGAGTTCGTTGAGAAGATGGTGCGGTTGGAGGAAGAGCGTTTTCGTTCGACGTTGACGGTCGGGTTGAACAAGTTAGACGAAGTGTTCGCCGCCACGAAAGGCGCGATGCCCGAGTACAAGACGCTGGCGAGGCTTTACGATACGTTTGGCACGCCGCGCGATCTCATTCGAGTGGGCTTGGAAGAACGCGGCTTTGTCATCAACGAAGACGAGTTCAATAGCGCCTTCGATGCGGCGCTTCAGGAGCTTCAGCAAAATGTTGCGGCAGACAAAGGTGATGCGAAAGCCAAAGCTAATCCGGTATACGCAGAGTTAGCGGGGCAGTTGGATAGATCGGTGTTCAAGGGGTACGAGACGACGCGCGTCGATGATGCAAAGGTCATCGCGATTATCAAGGGCAATAAAGTCGATTCATTGAGCGAAGGCGAAGAGGGCGAGATCGTGCTCGATCGCACGCCTTTCTACGCAGAGAGTGGCGGACAGGTTGGAGACCTGGGGCTGCTGGTTAGTCCATCCGGCGCGCTGGCAAATGTTCTCGATACCTACACACCGGCGCAGGGTTTGATCGTTCACAAAGTCAAAATAGACAAAGGCTCATTGAAAGTTGGCGACATAGTCTCCGCCGAGGTCGACGTTGAAAAGCGCGACGCGACGCGACGCAACCACACCGCGACGCACTTGATGCACGCTGCTTTGCGTGAAGTGTTGGGAACGCACGTGAAGCAAGCAGGTTCCGTAGTGGCGCCAACATATTTGCGTTTCGACTTCACGCACTACCAGCCATTGACAGCCGCCGAGAAGGAAGAGATCGAGCGTCTCGTCAACCTTCACATCCTGCGTAACGAGCCGGTGCAAACTGATGAGATGGCGATCGAAGAAGCCATGCGCTCGGGGGCGATGGCGCTGTTTGGCGAAAAGTACGGAGAGAAAGTGCGCGTGCTTTCGATCAATGGCGTCGAAGGTATTTTTTCGAAAGAGCTTTGCGGCGGTACGCATGTTCGCGCGACCGGCGATATCGGGCTGTTCAAGATCACAAGCGACGAATCGATCGCGTCCGGCGTGCGACGCATCCGCGCCATCACCGGCATGGATGCTTACGAACGTTTCCGCGAAGCTGAAGTTCTTGTCGATGGGCTCAGCAGCGGACTGAGAACTTCGCGCAACGATTTGCAGGGCACTGTTTCACGTCTTCAGGATGAACTGAAGAAAGCGAGACGTGAAGCAGACGACTTACGCCTAAAGCTCGCGACCGGCGCCAGTGGAGCTTCGGCTAACGGTGACGAATCGCGTGAAATAGCAGGCATCAAGGTTTTGACGCGTGAAGCGAGCGGCCTCGACGCCGCAGCCATGCGACAACTCTCCGACACGCTGCTCGCGCGGATCAAGTCGGGTGTAGTCGTGCTCGGGCGCAGCAGCGACGGAAAAGTCTCGCTCATCGTCCGCACGTCCGCAGATCTCACCGGGAAGGTCCCAGCGGGACAAGTAATCAAGGAATTGGCTCCGATCATCGGTGGTCGCGGCGGCGGCAAAGCCGACATGGCCGAAGGCGGCGGCAACCAACCTGAGAACCTTTCTGCAGCGCTCCAAAAGAGCTACGAGGTCGTGGAGCGATTACTAACTTAGCCGCAGATGACGCGGATTGATGGCGGATTTTATCCGTTCATCATCCGCGTCCATCCGTGGCCAAAATCACATCGTCTTCTGTTTTTCGGTTAATGCGATGTTCATCTTCTCGAGCGTGATCTTGTTGAGCGTTCCGGTCACCTTCAGCCCTTCCGCCTGTTGATACTTGCGCAATCCCTCGCGCGTCGCATCGTCAAGCTTGCCGAGTTGTTCGCCGCCATAAAAGCCGCGCTCCTTGAGAATCGCCTGAGCCTGGTTGATCTGTTCCTTTGTGGCGCGAAAGATTGGGCCGCGTTTCGTGGCCTGCTTCGTGCCGGTTGTGGTTGAGGTTGAGTTCTGGGCCATCACTCCGGTGTTGAGGACACAGAGCAATAGCAGAGTAAGCGTAAGGATATTCTTCTTCATTGTTTTTCGTCCTTTTGTGAGGCGCGCAGAAGCGCGCGGGTTAATGGGCGCCGCTATCTTACAATGCCTGTCAAGAGGTCAAACTTGTTGGCAATAGTTAAACGCGCATGGTAATATCTTGAGTCCTCGCGGTTCCTGCCCCAAAGAGACGAAAATGCGGAAATCAATCCTTTTGCTGGCCCTTTTTGCTGCGACCACGTGGTCTGCCCGCGCGCAGGCGCCTTCCAGCTACCAGGTCGATAACTTCGACCTCCCCAACGCCGTCCAAATCCAGACGCCAAAAGTCGAGCCACCCAGGAAAACCCTTCCAACCAAACGCCTCGTCCACCTGACCAGCTATCCCATCAATCCATCGCTCGGCGGCTTCACCACCGGTAATGCCGACGTAGACAACTTTATCGTCGAATCCGGCAGGCGCAACTCAGTCGACCCGCTGCTCCTCTACTCAATCATGCACCAGGAGTCGAGCTTCAAACCCCGCGCAATGTCTTACAAAGGCGCACGCGGGCTCATGCAGCTCATGCCTCCCACTGCCAGCCGCTTCGGCGTGACAAACATCTGGGATCCGAAGCAGAACATCGAAGGCGGCGCTCGCTACATGCGCTTCCTGCTCGACCTGTTTTCAGGCGATGTGCGTCTCGCGCTGGCCGGCTACAACGCCGGCGAGGGCGCGGTGATGAAGTATGGCTACCAGGTTCCACCGTACAGCGAAACGCGGGAATACGTGCGCCGCATCGGCGCTCGCTACAACATGATTCGCGACCCTAACGCCGTCGCACAAGCCCCGAGTGGACTCGCCCAACAAAAAGATCCCACACCGTTGAACGTCTACGAGCCGAGCGTCTTCATGACCAGGCTTCCCGACGGTCGCCTCCAGCTGGTCAGCCAATAGAACAAATCTGTATCAATCCGCGTTGATCTGTGGCAGCATGATTGGCGCAAAAGAGGATCTGAAATCGATGACGTGTTCCAGTTGCGGAGCATATATGGCTCCGAGTGTGCGTTTTTGTTCGAATTGCGGAGCGGCTGCCGCCGATCCCGAAATCACCAGGCTCGCGCGAATGCAATCGCGGTCGCTGGAATACGGCGGCGATCAGGACCTCGAGCACACCGTCTTCACCGTCCGTCCCACAATGCTCTTCATCAAGGCGGGTTACGCCCTGACAGCTCTCGCAGGCATAGCTTTGGTGTTCCTGTTGTCGTCACTCGGCGTGTCGCCAACAATCTCGATTCCAATCGCCCTCTCGCTGTTGCTGATCCCGGCTTACTACCACATCCGGCGCAATATGGTTCGCTACACAGTTACCGACTCCAAGCTCCAGATCGATACCGGACTGATCGCGCGGACCACCAAAAACATACCGCTGAGCAAAGTTCAGGACGTGACCGTCTCCGCGAGTATCCCGCAACGCCTGATGGGATTTGGCGACATCATCATCGACAATGCCAGCGAGATTGGCGGCTCGATCGTCATGCACAACATCAGCAGTCCCCGCCACTACGCCGACCTTCTTTTGCGTGAATTGAGACGCTGGCATTAAACTAACAACGTGCTGCCCAATCGGTTTCGGGAACATCAAACCCCGAGCGGTTTCTAAATAGTTATAGTGGCATCACGAGGAGTCGTATTGCGTCTATCTAAAGTCCGTATTTTTCTGATTTGCCTCATTACTTGTGTTGCTGCCGGCGCGGCAAGGTCGCAGTCCGCAGGCCCGACGACAGAACAAACCCAATGCATCGCGGGGAAGAAACAGCAGCGGGTTGCAGTTGAAATCACCAGGTTCCGCCAGGATTCCGAAGCTTATGAATTATTGAGTAAGCGAGCCAGGCAGGCAGGTGCGGAAATAAACACGGGTTATGGAACTGCCGCGTTTGCGAATGAGGGTGAGATCTCATTTTTCAAGGGAACTGCCTTTGTACAGTTGAAAGGCAGCGACGCTCAGACGTTAAAAGAATGTGCTCAGCAAGTTAGTAACGATATAGACAAAGGCGAAGGTGATATTCCGCCCTTAGTGAAACATCTGCCGAATCCTGAAGAAGCTCAAAAGACCGCGGTCTACTTAAACAGCTTTACCGATCTAAATGAGCTCGGGCTCCAGCAAGGGGTGCTTACCGCGATTGAATCGGGTGGTAACGCGGATGCTGCACTGGCCGCTTATGGTCCAAGTAAAGTCCTGATTGTCGAGTTCAACACACCGCAGCTCGCAGCGGACAACGATCGCAAGATAATCCCGCGCATCCAGGAACTTTGGAAGTTGGGCCAGACGGCGCCGAGTGCGTACCGTCGTGTCGGAAACTATTCAGTGTTCGTGTTTGACGCGCCCGACGAACAGACGGCCAAACAGCTCATCGATCAAGTCAAATACGAGCAGGTAGTACAGTGGCTCGGCGAGAACCCAAACATCTTCAAGGAAGCCGAGAAGCGTTACATCAACACCACCCTCGGCGTTCTCGTAGCGGTCGTGAAAGCTTCCGGTTACGCGGCAGTCGCGTGTTTCGGTCTGGGTGGGCTGTTTGGCGGTCTACTGTTCACTTACAGGCGCTCACGACAAAAAGCCGAGGCGGCCTATTCCGATGCCGGCGGAATGCTCCGTCTCAATCTCGACGAGCTCACTCCCGAAACCGATCCAAGCCGTCTCCTGCGCGAGCGAAACTAAGGTTTAAACCACCAAGGCACCAAAAACACTAAGTCGAAACTTCGTGTCTTGGTGCCTTTGTGGTTTATCAAGGCCAAAAAAATTGCGGGCTGCTGATTTTTCCTGGGAGGCTCCCCCAAGCCCCGTCAGAACGTCAATCAGCAGCTCCGCTATTATTGCT
>Ga0207670_10001142_pt1 | contig 13979 bp, 10 predicted proteins | sample KBSS23HmetaG_FD_184339 | JGI IMG/M metagenome (GOLD analysis project Ga0207670, IMG submission 184339) | Switchgrass rhizosphere microbial communities from Kellogg Biological Station, Michigan, USA - KBS S2-3H metaG (SPAdes) (version 2) | ecosystem: Host-associated > Plants > Roots >... | reverse complement strand
GAGTTATCCTGAATCGCTCGATTTCCCAGCGCGTTACAAGCCGACATTCAAGGAGCCAAGCCACGCAAAATGATCGTTGCGCAGGTGCCACAGCGTCAGTTTGCCATCCTCAAAACTATCCGCCTCAACATCTCCCACAATCTGAAAGTACCTGTGCCCTTGGTCATCGCTGTGTGCTCGCTTCAGAAATGTAAACCGAGCGTCCTCCATCAACTGAGCGCAGGCGACCGGAATCGCAACCGTCCAGTGCCCGGTGTCCCGGTCCAACCGCGCCTCCCAGGCGCTCAACTGTTCGACAAATCCCACGGACCGTTCCAGGTCGCGCAGATATTGAGTCAAACAATTATGTTGTTCGATGTCCTCGCGGACGGCATCGGAAATGCGATTCGCGATCAGTTTCATGAGATCCGTGACTCTTTTCAGCCGCAGGCTTCGCAGCACGGTGGCCTGGGCAATGGGCCCCGCCAGCCACTGGAGTCGCGGAGGAAGCTGTTCCATGACAAAGGTCGTCCCGGTGGCAAGTATGATCTGATCCCGTTGTTCTCCAGGCAATGATTCCCACTCGCTCAGTTTGTTGGCCAGGTACCCTTTGAGCAGGTGCCACAGTTCGGAAAATAATATCCGCCTTTCCTTCAGTTGGGTTTCCACGGCAGGCAGGACGTCCTTGAGATGGGGATAGGATTGCCAGATATCCCGGATTTGCGAGTCCCGGAACAGGAATACGGCCGGGGTCCTAAGGATTTCGTCCGCAGTTTCGGCGTCAATCTCCAGCCGCGAAGCGCCGGTGGCCATTTCAAAAAGCGCGACGCCAGCGGAGAAAATATCCGATGCTTCTGTGGGCGGGACTCCCGCCTGCACGTTCGACGCGTCGATCAACAGTTCCGCGTAATCCGGCGTCGCTGAATACAGGTACTTGTCCGTGGCATTGTAATGTCGGGGAGTGAAGAAAGCTCCCAGGTCAACCAGCCGGATTCCTTTTTCCCGCAGACGAATGATGTTGTCCGGCTTGAAGTCGAGCAGGACAATGCCGTGGCTGTGAAAGCGAGTCATGATCGATAGCGCCTCATAGACCGCCTCTTTGAACTCCTCCATCCAGTCGCCATCAAACTCTGCTCTGGACGCCTCTTCACACCACGATTTGAGATCCTGCCCCGCCAGATACTCCATGGCGACGAACGCGTACTTTTTGCCGTAATCGATATTGGCCCCATAATAGGCCGGAACCAGCGACCTCAGCTCCTCGATGCCCAGGATATCTTCAAAATTGGCCAGTTCCAGCCCCCAGCTCAGATAAGGGCCATAACTGATCTCATCGGCTTTGCTGCAGCTCAGATCAAACGTCTTGACCACAATGCCCGGATGCGCGGTGTGATAAATGGTCGTTTCGGCATTCTTCTTGAAGACATCCATCAGTTCGACTTTGCCAAGACCGGCCACCTCAATAATCAGTCCGGTGAATTTTCCTGCTGAGGATGATTCGGTGGCGGCGGCATTCATCGCATCACGAAAAGGATCTGGGCTGCATGAACTGTGGCTCGACTGGTTGCCGCTCCGCAAGCGCATTGTTGCATCAAGACGGGCCATGGCCTGATCCTGCGCGTAAGCGCCTTTTCAGGGGTCCAATATGACCGCCGCGAAGAGCCTGAACTCCACGCTAAATGAGTACGCGTCGGCGTAATGATGCGGGCGCAATAATTGCGCCTGGACAACACTCAACTTCACCTTCGAGGCCCCGATCCCGGACGGCGCGTGTCGGGCGCCGAATACCGGCTTATTTCTTTGCCGCTTCGTAGTTCTTCGCCACCTCGGCCCAGTTGAGGACGTTCCAGATCGCCTTCAAATAATCCGGGCGGCGATTCTGGTATTTGAGATAATAGGCGTGTTCCCAAACATCCACGCCCAGGATGGGTTTACCTTCGCAACCCGCGACCGCTTTGCCCATGAGCGGGCTGTCCTGGTTCGCGGTGGAAACAACTTCCAGTTTGCCGTTGTTGAGGACGAGCCAGGCCCAACCGCTGCCGAAGCGGCCCACTCCCGCGGCCTCAAGTTTTTCCTTGAACGCATCGAAACTGCCGAAGGTGGCCTTAAGGTCGTCAGCCAGTTTGCCGGTAGGCGCGTCGCCCGCCTTGGGAGCAAGGAGTTTCCAGAACATCGAATGGTTGGCGTGGCCGCCGCCGTTGTTGCGCACCGCGCCGCGGATATTTTCAGGAACAGCACCAAGATCACCAATGAGCGCTTCGATGGTTTTGCCTTCGAGCGCCGCGTTGCCGGCAATCGCCTTGTTCAGGTTGGTCACGTAAGCATTGTGATGTTTATCGTGATGGATTTCCATCGTCATCGCGTCTATGTGCGGTTCAAGGGCATCTTTTGGATAAGGAAGGGGGGGTAGTTCGTGTGCCATATTCTTTTTCCGTTGATGGTTAAGTTCCAGTTGCGGCAAGAGGGTAACAGACAGTTTCCCGGGGCACAAGGGGTGGAAACTGCCTGTCAATATCTCTCGAAATCGTCGCCCGCCGCGACGATTTATCTCCCTAGGAACATGGAACATCCAACGTCGAACATCGAACGGATAAGGATAAGGATAGAGGTCGGATAAGGGGCCGATAAGGGGTCGATAAGGGGTCGGTCAATAGTATTGATAAGTTGCCGTTGGACTGAGACGAGGGGGTAAGGTGCACGGCGCGCAAGTTGAGAGTCCATTATCCGGGAGCCCTTAAGACGTGATGAATCGTGCAACCACCGGCCTCAGGCAGCCGACTCGACGAAATTTTTCAACAACTGCAGACCGACCTTCTGGCTTTTTTCCGGATGGAACTGTGTGGCGAATACGTTCTCCTTCCAGACCGCCGAGGCGAAGCTTTCGCTGTAAGTCGTGCGCGCCGCGACAATCGATGGGTCAATAGGTTTTGGAAAAAAGCTGTGCACGAAATAAAAATAACTGCCGCTCGGGATGTCGCGGAAAATCGGGCAATCCGCTCGAACCACCTCGATCTGGTTCCAGCCAATCTGCGGAATCTTCAACCCGTGTTTCTCAGCAAAACGAACCACTTTCCCCTGGAACACACCCAGTCCCGCCGCGCAACTGTTGAACTCCTCGCTCTTCTCGAACAACGCCTGGTAGCCGACGCAGATCCCGAGAAACATCCTGCCCGATTGGATGAATTCGCGGCACGCTTCGAGCAGGTCCTGCCTTTGCATCGCGTTCAGGCAATCATCGAACGCCCCGACGCCCGGCAGCACGGCGGCGCGCGCGTCCTTCATCTGGTCCGGACGGGTGACGAGACGCACATCCGCTTCGAGATAGCGCAACGCTTTGTGCACGCTCCGGAGATTGCCGGAGCCATAATCAATCAGGGCGATCACGTGCGGAGCATACATTAAAGCGTTGAACTGTTAAACCGTTATTGGGCTGTGCACCCGTTTCGCCCAAGCACGCTAAAGCGTGAACTCCAACTCCGCTCCGATGAACGCTCCTGTTGGAGTTCAACCTTCAGGTTGCCAGTTGCAGCCCGCCGGAGAGGAATCAAGTGCAGCACCCAAAACCGTCAACCAGGGCTTGGGTCGATCCGCGTGTCGGCCGCGAATTCCCGTTCCGTCCTCAACCGCAACTGACCGCAGGCGGCATCGATGTCGTGGCCTTTTTCCCGGCGCAATGTGGCGCTGACCTTTTGTTTTTCCAACGCGTCGAGGAAGGCTTCCTGCGCCTGGTCGGTTGGGCGCGTCCAGGGCAAGCCGTCCACCTTGTTGTACGGGATCAAATTCACTTTGGCGTTCAGCCGATGGGCCAGTTTCGCCAGGGGTTTGGCCTGGGTGAGATGGTCGTTCACGCCGGCGATCAGAATGTATTCCAGCGTAATCATCCGGATTTTCCTTTTCAGATAATACTCGCAAGCGGCCGTCAGCTCGCTCAACGGGTACCTGCGGTTCACCGGCATGATCCGATCGCGAACTTCGTCCGTGGCGCCATGCAGTGAGATCGCCAGTCGAAATTGACCCGTTTCATCGGCCAGCTTGCGGATTTGCGGGGCCAGTCCGCTGGTGGAAACGGTGATCTTCCGCGCGCCAATGCCTGCGCCCCAGGGCGCATTCAGGATCTTGAGCGCTTTGAGCAGATGGTCGTAATTGGCGAGCGGCTCCCCCATGCCCATGACGACCAGATTATCGATCGTCCGTGGTCCGTGGTCCGTGGTCCGTGGTTTGTCCGTCCCATCCGCGGCTGACAACTGATAACTGACGACGGACCCTGCCTGCTCGGCGGCCCACCGCTCGACGGCCAGAACCTGATCCACAATCTCTTCGACACCCAGGTTGCGCTTCCAGCCATCCAGTCCGCTGGCGCAGAATTTGCAACCATAGGCGCATCCCACCTGGGTCGAAACGCAGAGCGTGTGTCGATCACTGGCCTCGCCGTAAAGCGCCGGGTTGGCGGGAATGAGCACGCTTTCAATCAGCGCGCCATCTGCCAGTCGCCAAAGAAACTTCTGTGTCGTGTCTCCCGAACCTTGTTTGCGGATCAGTTCGAGCGTATGCAGCGCATATTCCTTCCCGAGTTTTTCCCGCAGGTTCTTCGGCAGATTGGTCATCGCCTCCCAACTCGTGGCGCGATCCCGGTACAGCCATTCCAGCATTTGGTCCACGCGATATGCCGGCTCGCCCCACTCCATGAGCTGCGCCGCCAATTCGTCGCGCGTAACCGATTTGATGTCCGGAAGCACAATCCAACTCTACGCGGCGATCTCGGTCAAACCAAGTACGGACCAGGCTCACGGAGCGCGCAGGCGGTAGAACCGGGCCGGAGGGTTCGTCCAGCCCAGATCGCTGAAATCGAGCGGGTCGCTTCCCAGAGTGTTGGTTTGCAGGGGAGACCACACCGGACTGGCCAGGTTCGTGCAGGCCTCAACCACGACGATTTGGCCGCTGGCCCAGGTGACGGTGAACCCAAATGCATTGGTCCCCACGCCGAAGCGCGCCTCCGTGGCCTGCGGCTGCCAGGGTGCGGTCGGACGCCCCCCAAAAGTTGAACTCCAGCCCGTGGTCCCGGGCAAATAATACACGATGGTCTTGTTGGCTGCGTAGAATACAGACCCACGAAGACTGGGGGCGTTTCCGTGGAAATAGATTCCCGTCAGGTTGGTGCAGCCGTAGAACGCAGAGTCCCCGATGGCGGTGACGTTATTGCCGATTGTGACGTTGGTCAGGCTGGAGCAGATGGAGAACGCCGCATCCCCGATGGCGGTGATGCTGTCGGGGATCGTGACGCTGGTCAGGTTGGGGCAGCGAGCGAACGCAAAGTCCCCGATGAAGGTAACGGTGCTGGGGACCATGTAGCTGCCGGCTTTGCCGCCCGGATATTGGATGAGCGTGGTCTGGTTCTTGTTGAACAACACCCCATCCACACTGCTATAAACGGAGTTGAGCGCATCCACCGCTATCCCGTTCAAGCTGGAGCAGGAGAAGAACGCATGTCCCCCGATTGTGGTGACGCTGTGGGGGATCGTGACGCTGATCAGGTTGCTGCAGGAGGAGAACGCATTGTCCCCGATAGCGGTGACGCTGTCGGGAATCGTGACGTTGGTCAGGCTCGTGCAGGAGTAGAACGCATCGTCCCCGATGGAGGCGACGCTGTTGGGGATCGTGACACTGGTCAGCCTGGTGCAGTAGCTGAACGCCGCGGCCGTGATGGAGGTGATGCTATTGGGGATCGTGATGTTGGTCAGTCCGGTGTAGGCGAATGCTCCGCTCTCGACGGAGGTAACACTGTTGGGGATCGTGACGCTGGTCAGGCTGGCGCAATTGTAGAACGCACGGTCTCCGATGGCGCTGACGCTGGTGGGAATCGTGACCTCGCTCAGCCTGGTGCAACGGTAGAACGCCTCGAACGGGATGGAGGTGACGCTGTTGCCGATCGTGACGCTGGTCAGGCGGGTGCACGAGAAGAACGCCGAGAGCCCGATCGTCGCGACGCTATTAGGGATCGTGACGTTGGTCAGACTAGTGTAGGCGAATGCTCCGCTCCCGACGGAGGTGACTCTGTTGGGGATCGTGACACTCGTCAAGCTGGTGCAGTGGTCGAACGCATTGTTCCCGATGGAGGTGGCGCTGTTGCCAATCGTGATGCTGATCAGGTTGCTGCAGGAGGAGAACGCATTGTCGCCGATGGAGGTGACGCTGTTGCCAATCGTGACGCTGATCAGGCTGCTGCAGGAGGAGAACGCATAATCCCCGATGAAGACGACGCCGTTGGGGATCGTGACAATGGTCAGGCTGGTGCAGTAGCTGAACGCCCCATCCCCGATGGCGGTGACGCTGTTGGGGATCGTGATGTTGGTCAGTCCGGTGTAGGAGAACGCTCCGCTGGCTATCAAGGTAACACTGTTGGGGATCGTGACGCTGGTCAGGCTGCCGCAGCGGCCGAACGCATGAAAGCCTATGGAGGTCACGCTGTCTGGGATCGTGACGTTGCTCAGGCTGCCGCAGAAGTAGAACGCCTCGTCCGGAATGGAGGTGACGCTGCTGCCGACCGTGACGCTGGTCAGGCGGGTGCAGTACTCGAACGCCGAGAACCCGATCGTCGCGACACTATTAGGGATCGTGACGTTGGTCAGACCAGTGTAGGCGAATGCTCCGCTCCCGACGGAGGTGACACTGTTGGGGATCGTGACATTGGTCAAGCTGGTGCAGTGGTCGAACGCATTGTCCCCGATGGAGGTGGCGCTGTTGCCAATCGTGACGCTGATCAGGTTGCTGCAGGAGGAGAACGCATTGTCCCCGATGGAGGTGACGCTGTTGCCAATCGTGACGCTGACCAGGTTGCTGCAGGAGGAGAACGCATTGTCCGCGATAGTGGTGACTCTGTCGGGGATCGTGACGTTGGTCAGGCTGGTGCATTGGTCGAACGCATGGTCTCCGATGGAGGTGACGCTGTTGGGGATCATAACGCTCATCAGGCTTGTGCAGCCGATGAACGCATAGTCCCCGATGGAAGTGACGCTGTTGGGGATCGCATAGTTGCCGCCTTTGCCGTTAGGATATTGGATAACCGTGGTCTGACTCTTGTTGAAGAAGACCCCATCCACACTGCTATAAACGGAATTGAGCGCATCCACCGTTATCCCGCTTAGGCTGGTGCAACCGGAAAACGCCCTGAACCCGATGGTGGCGACGCTGTTGGGGATGGTGACACTCGTCAGACTGGTGCTGCCGATGAACGCATAGTCCCCGATGGAGCTGACACGGTTGGGGATCGTGAAGCTCGGCAGACTGGTGCAGGAGCCGAACGCATTCCGCCCGATGGAGATGACGCTGTCGGGGATCGTGACGTTGGTCAGGCTGGCGCAGAGGCTGAACACGGAGTCCCCGATGGAGGTAACGCTGTTGGGGATCGTGACGCTGGTCAGGGCGGTGCATCCGATGAACGCTCCGATTCCGATAGAGGTGACGCTGTTGTCGATGCTGACGTTGAATAGGCTTTCGCAGAAATAGAACGCTCGCTCCCCGATGGTCGTAACGCTGTTGGGGATGGTAACGCCGGTCAGGCTGCACCTGTTGAACGCATCGTGCCCGATGGAGGTTACGCCGTTGGGGATCGTGTAGCCGCCGCCTTTGCCTCCCGGATATTGGATGAGCGTGGTCTGGCTCTTGTTGAACAAGACCCCCTCCACACTGCTGTAAACGGAGTTGAGCGCATCCACTGTTATCTCGTTCAGTCCGGAGAGGCCGAACGCTCCGATTCCGATAGAGGTGACGCTGTTCCCGATCGTGACTCTGGTCAGGCGGGAGCAGAAGGAGAACGCTCCCGCTCCGATCGTGGCGACGCTATTGGGAATCGTGACATTGGTCAAGCTGTGGCAGGCGGAGAACGCAGAGTCCCCGATGGACATGACGCTGTCAGGGATTGTAACGCTGGTTATGCTGGTGCCGAGGAAGAACGCATTGCTCCCAATGCTGGTGACTGGAAGACCTGCAATGGTGCTGGGAATGATCACGTCACCGCCGGCACCGGTGTATCCGGTAATCGTGACGGTGCCGTTATTAGTTGTGTATTGGAAATCTTCGGCTTGCATGGCGGCAGGCAGCGCGAACAGGAGCAGCAGCGCGAACAGCCTGCCGAGGAGTTCGTCGGATTTATTGTTCATGACCCTCCTTTCGCTTTGGTTACCTGACTTTACAAGAATTACGGCCTGCACTCCTTGGGAAAAAGCCTTTGGCGAATCCTCTTCTTCCCGTTACAACGGTTCCGAGCACACCAGACCATCAGCACGATGTCCGACTTCTGTTCAGCACGACGGTTGTTCCTACTGTTCCACCTTTAATTTGACCATAGGATGTTCACCTACCTTACGGGTGGGGTGCTCACCCACCCTTCGGAGCATTCCAACTCCGCTTCTCCCTCAACTGCTCTTCAGACGTTCCAACCGTTCCACCTGCGCGGCAACGGTTCACGGGAGTATTTCCGCGCGCTTTTTGGCTAACCCAGCATGAAACGCCGGATTGCTCGTGGTTTCTGTTCCATCTCCTCCGGATGGTCCGGTCTTTGACGCTCACACCCATCCGGCACATCACTTCCCCGAGTAATACTTCCGCGTGTATTCCTGGACCATGCGCCAGGTGTTGAACTGCGGCACCAGTGTGATCATCGCGCGGCGGATTTTTTGAATCCATTGGCGGGGGACCCCGTTGGCATCGCGATCGAAGTAGCAGGGAATGATTTCCTCAGTCAGCGTCTGGTAGAGGTTTTCACTGTCCCGGCGGTCTTGTTCCTCGATGGAGTCGGGATGGGAATCGTCGCCAATGGCAAAGCCATTGGTGCCGTCGTAGCCTTCGCGCCACCAGCCGTCGAGAATGCTGAAGTTGAGGCACCCATGAGCGCTGGCCTTCATGCCGCTGGTTCCGGAGGCTTCGAGCGGCCGGCGCGGATTGTTGAGCCACACGTCGCAGCCGGAGACCATCTGCCTGGCCACATGCACATCGTAGTTTTCAATGAACACCAGCGAGCCTTTCAACTCGCTGTACTTGCTCAGGTGGATGATGTGTTGGATGAAGCGCTTGCCTTCGTCGTCCCGCGGATGCGCCTTGCCCGCAAAGATGAACTGGATCGGGCGTTGTTTGTCATGCACCAGCTTCACGATATTCTCGAATTGCTGGAAAATCAGCGGCGCCCGTTTGTAGGTGGCAAAGCGCCGCGCGAAACCAATGGTGAGCGAATCGGTGTTGAGCAAGTGATCGAAGGCGATGAAGTCATCCTGCGTCAGCCGCTGGCCCTGGATCAGCAGCCGACGCCGGCAGAATTCAATCAATTCCCGGCGCAGGTTGTAACGCAGGGCCCAGAGTTCCTCATCGGAAATAAACTCCGGGTTGGCCAATTGCTGCCAAAAATCCGGGGCGTTGACGCTGCTTTCCCAGGTCGGCCCGAGTTTGCGCCGCCAAAAACGGCGCACCGGCCCCTTCATCCAACCCAGCAGATGGATGCCGTTCGTGATATGGCCGATCGGGACTTCGTCGGCCGGCCGGCCCGGAAAGAGGTTTTGCCACATCTGCCGGCTCACCCGCCCGTGCAGTTCGCTGACACCATTGGCCGCGCGGGAAAGCTTGAGCGCCAGGACGGTCATGCAGAACCATTCGTTGTTGTCCTTGGGCGAGACACGCCCCAGGCCCATCAGGTCGTTAAGCGAGAGCCGCAGATGCGACTGAAACCGGTTCAGCGCGTAGTTGACCAGATCGCGGCTGAACCGGTCGTGCCCTGCTTCCACCGGCGTGTGCGTTGTAAAAATGCATTCCGCCTTTGTTTGAGCCAGGGCATCCTCGAACGACTTGCCGGCCGCCAGTTTTTCACGGATCAGTTCCAGGGTCAAAAAAGCGGCGTGGCCCTCGTTCATGTGAAACACCGAGGGTTGAACACCGAGCGTCCGCAGCAGGCGCACACCGCCGACGCCGAGGAGAATCTCCTGCATGATGCGCGTGGTGCTGTCGCCGCCGTAAACCCGGAGCGTCAGATCGCGATAGTGCTGTTCGTTCTCCGGCCGGTTCGTGTCGAGCAGATAGACAGGGCAACGGCCGACGTTGGCGCGCCAGGCCTGAAATCGGACTTCGTTCATGGCGATTTCCACCGTGCAAACCAGCGGTTCGCCTTTGGAATCGAGCACCGGTTCGATGGGCAAATTCTTCGGATTCAGTCGCGTGTAATACTCGGATTGCCAGTTGTCCTGGTTGACCGACTGCTGAAAGTAGCCCTCGCGATAGAACAAACTGATGCCGACGAACCCCAGGCCAAGGTCGCTGGCCGATTTCGCGTGGTCGCCCGCCAGGATGCCAAGGCCGCCGGCGGAAATGGGCAACGTCTCGTGAAAGCCGAACTCGGCGGAAAAATACGCGACGGGGTTCTGGAGCAGTTGCGGGGCGTGTTCGCGGCCCCAGGTCTTGGTCTCTTTCAGGTAACCATTGAAGTTGTCGAGCACGGCGCGGGCCTGCCGAGCGAAATCACGATCTCGAAGGCGCACGCGCAATTCGTAATCAGACACTTCATGCAACACGGCGACGGCGTTGTGATAAAGGTTTTGCCAGCAGCGGGGGGACAGCGGCTGAAAAATCTCCTGGGCTTCCTGGTTCCACGTCCACCACAGATTGCGGGCCAGCTTATTCAGTCCGACAGTCAATTCCGTCACTTCGCTGCCGGTCAAAGGAGAAGTATTGCTCATAATGTCAAAACAACCGACGGCTGATCGATCGCCGCCCAACCGTAGTCAGGGAGCGGCGCTGTCGCAAACCAAAATCACTGCCGTCCCGCCGCGGGGGGCACCTCTTGATACCCCCACCCAAAGTTCGCGGAAACGGCTCGCGGCTGTGTGCGGAGCACCAGCCTCAGCGACAGGGCGCGGCCACGCGATCTGGGTCAATTCGGCGACTTTAGGCATCCGCACTTGCTGCGGCTGGTCCTTCGGACACAGCCGCGCTCCGGTGGTGGTTCCAAGATGCGATCCCCGCCGCGGGAGTTGCGTCCGGCGTGGCTCGTTCCGTCCGCTGCACGCGGGCGGGGACATCGCAGCGCGATCCGTACCATTCAATCCCGCAAAACGTGGCACGTATAGCCGCCTGGATTCTTGATGAGATACTTCTGGTGGTATTCCTCCGCCGAATGGAATTTTGTGGCAGCCGTTATCTCTGTCGTGATTGGCCGGTGGAACTTGCCGGACTTGCCCCATCTGGCTTTCACGCTTTCGGCAGTCTGTTTCTGCGCCTCGCTGGTGTAGAAAATCGCCGAGCGATATTGCGTCCCCACGTCGTTGTGCTGCCGGTTGAGCGTCGTGGGATCGTGCATCCGAAAGAAATAATCCAGCAACGCTTCGTAACTGAGAAGTGCGGGATCGAACTCCACTTGAATCGCCTCCGCATGGCCGGTGCCGCCGGTGCAAACGTCTTTGTAAGTCGGGTTCGCAGTACCACCGCCCGAGTAACCCACCGTCGTTCTGAGGACACCGGGAATCTGGCGAATGATCTCCTCCATGCCCCAGAAGCAACCGCCGGCCAGGACGGCCGTTTCGTGCGTCGGCGCTTCGGCCAAACCCGCCTTCACGTAAGGTTCAAGTTTCTGCTTCAGTTCTGCCGGTTCAGGTTGCTTGAAATCTTTCATGTTTTCAGGCTCAAAGGTTGATGGTTCTGCCGGCTGCACGCGGCCGTGGCGCACCATCGCGACAAGCCCAGCCGCCAACAATACGACTGCGCCGATTCCGGCAATATAGACCCCAGCGGAACTTTCGTTCCGGTTCCAGGATCGGCAGGCCTTTGATGCTGGCGAATCGTCCTTTCATGCAGCCGTCTTCATCAAACTCCCAATTCTCGTTACCATAGGAGCGATACCATGTCAGCCTTGATTTTTCAATTTGGCCTCCAGTTCGGCGATGCGTTGTTTGAGCGGGCCGACCCATACCTGAATTTCCTCGGCAGTATAGCGCGGCGTGATGTATTGGGGACAGTTCCAATCGAAGGAAAGCACCTCGATGAAACACAACCGTTCTACACGGCCATGAACATCCGGTTCCGCCAGTTGCTTTACGAGGTCCGGGTGTTGGCGCGCGTCCTCAATGCGCGCGTGGCCGAGGATTTTGAGACGCGTGCGCTGCGGATAATCCATCAGGAAAAGCGCAACGCGATCGTTGGCAGCGAGGTTGCCGGTGGAAAGCAACTGGCGATTGCCTCTATAATCGGCAAAGGCTAATGTTTGCGGATTCAAAACGCGGAGGAAGCCGGCAGGTCCACCGCGATGCTGGAGGTAAGGCCACCCCTCTTCGCTGACCGTCGCCATGTAGAAACTGTCGCGCTCCTGGACGAAGGCGACCTCGTCCGCTGTCAGCGCATCCCGTTCCGGGGTGCCGTCAATGGGCGGTGAGCTCCCGTAGTAGTGTTCCTGCGCTTTGCGCACCGAATCCGTAACGGTGTGTTTGAGAAAGTTCGTGGCCATTCGTTGATCTCCGGTGTGGCGGGAGTCGGATGGCCGCTCCCGCAGGGTCGTTGTCTGCAAAAACACTCGATGGAAATCTTCATTTTCTTTTTTGCTCGCGCAGACGCGCTATACTGCCGCCGGTTCTTTGTGGCGGCGCTGGCAACATGGCTCGCGCGGCGCCATTGCGAAAGCGGGCACAATTGGGTGGGCTACTTACAAATCGGTGTAAAATTATGACAGACAGCGACAAAAAATTTCTGGCAATCATGCCCAAACTGAACTCGCGGCGCGTTGAGATGCTGCTGGAAGAAGTCATCGGCTGCCGCTGGACCATCAGCGTCCTGGGGGCGGTGGCGAAGGGAGTGCGGCGGCCCGGCGCGCTCGAACGCCACATCGAAGGCATCAGCACCAAAGTCCTGAGCGATCGCCTGCGCCACTTCACGCGCGCGGGAATTTTCGAGAGAATCCAGTTCCCCGAGATCCCGCCGCGCGTTGAATACCGGCTTACGGATTACGGCAAGAAATTCATGCGCCTGTTGAAGGAAGTCGAGAAACTGCAAGCCGAGTTGAATGCTGAGAGACCAAACGACCGCGTCGGCCAGCCTCGTTGAAGAAGTGACTCATACCGTGGGCATCCACGACGGCCAGCATTATTTCTCGATGGATGACTGGGGCCACGACCATCCAGGACGCCGTTGACGCGGCCGTGGCCGGCGACCAAATCCTGGCGACCAATGGCGTGTACCAGACCGGCGGGCGCGTGGTGTTTGGGGCAATGACAAATCGCGTGGCGGTGGACAAGGCCGTGACGGTGAGCATATCCATCAGCCGCGCTGTCTTAAGGTTCTCCCACAGCGGCAGCAACCCGGCGTCTGGCGCTGTTCTGCAAACGTTCGACGTTCACAATCGCGCGTTTGTGACGCGCCCGCCCGACCTCACCGCCGGCATCACTGGCCACGACTTCAAAAACGAACAGTTTGCCTTCGCGGCCAAGATAGCGCGCAGTCGCGGTAACTTGCGCGCCCGGCGGCGTCGGCGCGGAATGGGTGACATCCACGTGGACGCCAACCGAAAGCTCGCCCGCGGCAAGATGCGGCCTGAGCAGCCGGGCGCTGGCGATTTCCATGAGGGCGACCATCCGTGCCGTGGCCAGGACGGCTGGGAACACATCCTGCGCGTCGAGTGACAACGCGCTGGCAAGATCGCTCGACGCGACAACGAGCTTTGCCGAGGCGGTGGAGTTCAATGCGGGTTCATTCATGATGCGGCATCATTTTGGTCCGATGCTGCGGAGGAAATCCCCGCCACTGGCCTGCCAAACGGCCTGTTCCGCCGCGCTTAACGCCGCCCGGACCGCCCGATTCGCCAGACAGAACCGACGCCGCGGCACTGTCGGCAGAGCAATCCGGAGCTTGCGATGACCCCTTGCCTGAGCGAGTTGGAGGAAGGGTGAGAGTTTGTCAGCCGACAGAGCCGCGACGACTGGTTCCGTGTTTCGAATCGGTTGTTCGTTTTGCATGCGCGCAGTTCTAAGGCAGAATCA
>Ga0207670_10001136_pt1 | contig 14024 bp, 6 predicted proteins | sample KBSS23HmetaG_FD_184339 | JGI IMG/M metagenome (GOLD analysis project Ga0207670, IMG submission 184339) | Switchgrass rhizosphere microbial communities from Kellogg Biological Station, Michigan, USA - KBS S2-3H metaG (SPAdes) (version 2) | ecosystem: Host-associated > Plants > Roots > Rhizosphere... | reverse complement strand
AGGGGTGTGTCCAAGGCGGCGATGTTGCCGGCGCGCGCGCGCGGCGCAAGCGTGGCGTCGCGCGCGGCGACCGTGCTTGTGCGCGCGCGGCGCGGCGGCTCCACTGCTGCCATGGCGGTGCGCGACTTCGGCATGCTCTTGCAGTTCGCGTCGTCGCTCGCCGACGACGCGCGCGCGATCGCGCGGCGGTTCTTCCGCGGCGACGACGGCGCCGAGCAGAAGGACGACCGCACGCCCGTGACGAAGGCCGACCGCGCGATCGAGCGGCGCTGGCGCGAACGCATCGCCGCCGAGTTCCCGCACGACGGCGTGCTCGGCGAGGAGGAGGGGGCGGTGCGGCTCGACGCCGAGTGGCTGTGGGTGCTCGACCCGATCGACGGCACCAAGGCGTTCGCGAGCGGCAACCCGATGTTCGGTTCGCTGCTCGGCCTCATGCACCGCGGTGACCCGGTGCTCGGCGTGCTCGACGCACCGGCGCTCGGCGAACGCTGGCTCGGCGCCCGCGGGCTCGGTGCTTCGCGCGACGGCGCGCCGATCCGCGTGCGCGCGCCGCGGCCGCTCGGCCGCGCGGTGATGTACTGCACGACGCCGGATCCGATGCGGCAGGTGGCGGGCTTCGAGCGGCTGCGGCAGCACGTGCAGTGGACCGTCTACGGCGGCGACTGCATCAGCTACGCGCTGGTCGCGTCGGGCACCGCCGACCTCGTCGTCGACCGCGGGCTCAAGCCGTACGACTGGTGCGCGCTGGTGCCGATCGTCACCGAGGCCGGCGGCGTGATGGTCGACTGGGAGATGGCGCCGCTCGGCCTCGGCTCGTCGGGCGCAGTGATCACCGCGGCGTCGCGCGAACTGGCGCAGGCTGCCAGCGCCGAGCTCGTGGCCGCTGGCTGATGGCCCGGGTGCTCACGCGCCCTTGCGGCGCGGCCGGGTCGGTGCGCGGGCCGGCCGCTTGCGCTTGCCGGCCGGCCGGCGCGAAGTGTTGCGCGGGCGCGCGCGCGGCTTGGCGACGGCGCGGCGCTTGGGCACTGCCGCGAGCGTGCGCGCGTGCGCGCGCTCGAGCAGGTCCGCGAGCATCTCCCATTCCGGCTCGCGGTCGAGCCACGCGATCACCCAGCCCTTGCTGCCGACGTACGGCGCGATCGCGAAGTGCGGGTCCTCGACGAGGAACGCCTGCTCCTCGCGCGTGGTGGCGATGCCGAGGTTGGGGCGGCCGCCGTAGCTGCCGAACGAAGCGAAGATCCTGCCGCGGGCCGTGAAGTTGGGGTGGCCCCAGCTGGTCTTCTCCGCACACTCGGGCAGTCGCGCGCACAGCGCGCGCAGCCGCGCGAGGTACTCATCGGGCTGCATGCGCGCATGGTACTGCGCGGGTGGCAAAGGTCCGGCGAACGAATCCGGGCGCGCGCGCAGGTTCGTGTTGCGGTCGGGTCCGCGACGCCCCAGGCATCAGCCCCAGCCATGAGCCCCGGCCATCAGTCGGCGGCCGCCGCCGCCAGCAGGTCGAACAGCCCCGAGATGCGCGCGGGCTGCGTCGCGAGCGCCTTGCGCAGCAACGCGACGTCGGCGGCGACGGTGGCGCGCCGGCGCGCGCGCGTGACGGCCGTGTAGACGAGCGGCGCGTGCAACAGCGCGCTGTCGCGGTCGGGCAGCACGGCGAGGACTTCGTCGAACTCGGAACCCTGGCTCTTGTGCACGGTGATCGCCCACGCCGTCTCGTGCGGCGGCAGCCGCAGCGGCAGGAACTTGCGCGGCTCGCCGCCGCGCTGGCCCGGGAACCACGCCAGCAGGCGCTCCTCGTCGTCGGGCCAGAGCACGCCGAGGTCGCCGTTGAACAGGCCCGTCTGCGGATCGTTGCTGGTGATCAGCAGCGGGCGGCCGCGGTACTGCGGGCCGGCGCCGATCGCTGCGCGGGCGCGCAGCAGCGCTTCGACGGCCGCGTTGCAGGCGTCGACGCCGAACGGCCCGTGCCGGACCGCGCACAGGACGCGCAGCGTCGCCTGCTTCGCCAGCGCGTCAGCGGCGGAGGAGGCCTCGACCTGCGCCTGCAGCAGCTCGCCGAACGGCTGCAGCAGCGCGTTGGCGTCCGGCGGCGACACCAGGCGCAGGTCGTCGCTGCCGCGCTGCAGCGCCGCGATCGCGGCGTCGGCGTCGCGCGCGGCGACGGCGGCCGCGAACGCGCCGATGCCGTGGCTTTCGGCAAAGCGCCAGTTCCGGCGCAGCGCGACGACGTGGTCGGCGAACGGGGCGGCGGCAGTGACCGGCAGTCCGACGCCGAGGTGTTCGCGCACGAACGCGGCGAGGCCCGGACCGACGGCGGTTGCGGCCGGCACCGTGTGGCACAGGTCGCCGAGCACCTGGCCGGCGGCGACCGAACTGAGCTGGTCGCGGTCACCGAGCAGCACGAGCCGCGCGGTCGGCTTCAGCGCCGCCAGCAGCGCGTCCATCAGTTCGAGGTCGACCATCGACGCCTCGTCGACGACGACGACGTCGTGCGGCAGCGGCGACGCGGCGTTGCGGCGGAAGCCGTCCTCGAGGGCGAGATAGCCGAGCAGGCGGTGCAACGTCGTCGCGCGCGGCAGCGCGGCCGCTGCGCCCGGCGCGGCTTCGCCGCGCGGCAGCGCCAGCGCCTCGGTCATGCGCGCAGCGGCCTTGCCGGTCGGCGCGCACAGCGCGATCTGCAGCTCGGGCGCGCCGGCGAGCAGCGCCGCCAGCATCTTGACGATCGCCGTGGTCTTGCCGGTGCCGGGGCCGCCGGTGACGACCGCGAGGCGCGAACGCAGCGCCGCGGCGACCGCGATCGCCTGCCAGTCCACCTGGCCGTCCTGGGACGCGAGCGCGCGCAGCGCCGCGAGCGAGGCCGCCGGCACGTCGGCGACCGGCGTGGCGAGCGAGCGCAGGGCCGCGGCGAGCCGGTGCTCGGCGGTGCGGTGGCGGCGCAGCGCGAGCCGGTCACGGCCGTCGAGCGACAGCGGCAGCGGGGCGTCGGCCGCGAGGTCGGGTCCGGCGACGACACCCGACGCGAGCAGCGCGGCGCGCAGCGTCGCGACGTCGCCCAGCGGCGCGCCGGGCGCGGCCGCGGCGGCAACGTCCGCGAGGGCGACGCACGTGTGTCCGTCCTGCAGCGCCGCGAACAACGCCGTCAGCGCGAGCTCGAGTTCGACGCCGGCGGCGGGCGCGCGTTCGCGCAGCGACGTCGCGAGGCGGCGCACCAGTGCGGCGGTCGGGTCGTGCGGCGTGTTCATCGGCGCGCCTTCGCGTCGAGCCAGCGGTCGAGCGCTTCGATCAGCGCGCGCGGCGGCAGGTCGCAGAACACGCCGGCGTCGCCGTGGCCGATGCCGCGCAGGTAGACGTAGCAGGCGTGGCCGACGTGCCGCTCGTAGTCGTAGTCGCGCAGCTGCGCGCGCAGGTGGCGGTGCAGCGCGAGCAGGTAGAGGTGGTACTGCAGCACGTAGTGGTTGTGCTGCACGTCGAGGAACAGGCGCGGCCGCGCATAGTCGGCGGGCGCGTTGCCGAGCCAGTTGGACTTCCAGTCGAACACGAACCAGCGGCCGTCGTGCCCGGCGACGAGGTCGACGAAACCGCGCAGGAAGCCGTGCAGCGGCAGCGTCGGCAGCGTGGCGAGGCGTTCGGCGTACGGCTGCAGCGCGGGCGCCGCATGGTCGCGGAAGACGCGCGCGAGTTCGCGCGGCTCGGCGCGGCCGGCCGCCAGCAGGAACTGCCACTCGGCCCGGCGCGCGCTGCTGGCGAGGTCGCGGAGCCGGAACGGCAGCGGCGGCAGCGCCGCCTGCGCCAGTGCTGCGACCATCGCATGCACCGTCGCCGGCGCGTCGATCGGCGCCTGATGCGCGCCGGCGTCGAGCAGGCCGTGCCGCCACAGTGCAGTGCGGACGAGTTCTTGCGCGGCGGGCGCCGCGGCGGCGGCGAAGTCGACGTGCTCGAGGATCTCGTGCAGGCAGACGCCCGCCTTGCTGCCGCGCGCGAACGCGAACATGCCGGTCGGCGGCGCCGCGGGCACCGCGTCGGGCGCGGGCTCCGGCTCGTCCTGTTCGCGCAGCGGTTCGTGGGCCGCGTCGCGCGCGAGCATCGACGTGAAGCTCGCGATGCGGAAGCCGGGCTTCGCCGCGGGCGGCAGCGGGCGCGGGACCGCGAGCGCCACGTCGGGCGGCCGCGGCAGCGACGGCGGCGGGCCCGGCGGCGGATCGTTCGGGATCGCCGTGCAGTCGATCGTGCCGCCGCTGCGCGCGGCCAATTGCTCGGCGGCCGCGAGCCACGGCACCGGGCCGTCGTCGTCCTCGGCCGGCGGCGCCGCGAGCAGTCGGCGCCAGAGCGCGGACTGGCGTGCCTGCTTGACTGCGGCCCAGTGCAGGTAGCAACGCCGTCGGGCGCGCGTCACCGCCACGTAGAGCAGCCGCAGGTCTTCGGCGAGCTGGGCATGCTCGGCGTCCGGTCGGATCCGGTCGGTCTCTGCCGGGCCGAACGCGAGTACGTGCGCGGTGCCGTCGCGACCGAGCAGATGGGAGCGGTTGCCCTTGGGATCGCGCCAGCCCCACGCGAACGGCGCGAACACGACCTCGTACTGCAGGCCCTTGCTGCCATGCACGGTCAGGATCTGCACCGCGTCGTCGTCGCTCTCGAGCCGCAGCTCGCGCAGTTCGTAGTCGATCTCCTGCGCGTGCCGGCGCTCGTGCTCGAGCCACTGCGCGAGCGACTCGGGCGCGAGCTGCCGCGACACCTCGGCCTGATGCAGCAGCTCGGCGATCTGCAGGTAGTTCGTGAGCCGGCGCTCGCCGTCGGGACGCCGCAGCAGGCGCCGGCGCGTGTCGTGCGCGGCCAGCAGCTGCTCGAACATCACGACGAAGCCGTGCCGCACCCAGGTCCGCCGCCACTCCTCGGCGCGCTCGATCGCGGCGCCCAGCTTGTCGAGGTCCTGGTCGAGCGCGAGGATCTGGCCGCGGTCGAGGCCGAACAGCGGCGTGGTCCATGCCGCGCGCAGCCACGGCAGGTAGCCCGGCGTCGCCAGCGCGAGCAGCAGACGCTGCATGTCGTCCATCTCGCGGCAGCGGAACACGTCGCCGGCCTTGCCGATCGCCGAGTGCACGCCGCGCGCGCGCAGTTCGTCCTGCATCGCGACGGCCTGCGCGTTGGTGCGCGTCAGGATCGCGAGGTCGCGCGCGCACAGCGGTCGCGCGGCGCCCTTGCTGCTGCCGAGCGTCACGCCGCCGGCCAGCAGGCGCACGCACTCGTCGGCGACGTCGCGCACGATGCGTTGCTCGGCGAAGTCCTTGTTGTGCTCCTCGACCCTGCCCCTGTCGTCGCGGCCCGGCGGCAGGCAACGCAGGCGCAGTGCCGCGCCGTCGTCGCCGCCGAGCGCGCAGTCGGCTGCCGCCAGCGCCGGGCGCACCTGCGGCAGCGCGATGCCGGGCACGAGGAACGCGTGCTCGCCGGCGAACAGGTGCGCGACCGCGACCACGAGGTCGGGGTGGCTGCGCCAGTTCTCGCCGAGCGTGTGCTGGCTCGGCGCCTCGCCGGCGGCCTGCAGGTACGACTGCACGTCGGCGCCGCGGAAGCCGTAGATCGACTGCTTCGGATCGCCGACGAGGTAGAGCCGTCGGTCGGCGAAGCAGCGCGCGAACACCTCGTACTGCAGCGGGTCGGTGTCCTGGAACTCGTCGATGAGCGCGACGTGCCAGCGCCCCTGGATCGACTCGCACAGCGCCTTGCCGGACCGCGGGTCGCGCAGCGCCGCGGCGACGCGCTCGAGCAGGTCCTGGAAGGTCAGCTGGTGGCTGCGCTGCTTCTCGAACAGGAGGCGCGCATCGATCGTCGCGAGCAGGCGCACGCGCAGTGCCGCCGCCGCCTGCGCCACCGCCGCGGCGAACGCATCGCACGCGGTGAAGAACGGGTCGTCGAGCGGGGGCCGCCGCTTGACCTTGAGGATCTTGTCCAGCCGCGCGCGCCCCAGTTCCTGCAGCCAGTCGATGCACGGGTCGTCGTCGCGCAAGCGCTGCGCGAGTGCGCCCGGCAGGTCGTCGATCTGCAGCAGTGGCGACTTGGAGTCCTTGACGATTTCGAGGCGCTGCAGCGCGTCGACCGGCAGTCGGCCGGCGGCGGCGATCGCGCCGATCGCCGCGCGCGCCGCGCGGACGGCCGCCAGCGCGTCGTCGAGCGGGCCACCGGCCGGTCGCACCGCGGTGCCGCGGTGCCGCGCGTATTCGCGGTAGACGTCGGCCAGATCGTCGGGCAGCAGCTTCGCGGCGACGGCGATCGCAGCGGTCATCGCGTCGCGCGACTGCACCTCGAGCCGCACCGCGTCGCGCGCCGCCTCGGCGACCAGCGGCAGTTCGTCCGCCACGAACTCCTCGGCGAACGCCACGCCGGACTCGAACGCGGCCTCCTCGAGCACGCGGCGGCAGAAGCCGTGGATCGTCGCCACCGACATCTCGTCCGCATCGGCCAGCGCGCGGCGCAGGATCGCGGCGCCCTTCTGGCCGTGCTTGCGACCGAGCGCGTCGAGGAACGGCTCACCGGTGCGCACGCCGCTGCACGCGCGCAGGCCCTGGTCGAGCGCCTTGCGCAGCCGCGTCTTCAATTCTTCGGTCGCCGCGACCGTGAACGTGACGACCAGCACCTGACCGAGCTCCGGCACCGTCTCCTCGAGCAGCAGGCGCAGCACGATGCCCGTGATCGCGTGCGTCTTGCCGGTGCCGGCCGACGCCTCGAGCAGCATCGTGCCGCGCGGCAGCCGCGTGGTGCCGAGATCGAAGGCGTCGCTCATGGCTTGCGGCCGCCGAAGAAGCCGGCCGCGCGGCCGAAGACATCCGCGGCGAGCCGCGCGAACTCCGGCGTGGCCACGGGATCGCGATCCTGGAAACAGAACTCCAGGTGGGGGTCCGGCAGGTCGTGCGGCGACCAGTCGCCTTCCCACGACGCGCGTTCGTAGGCGCGGCGCGCCTTTGCCACCGGGTCCGCCGCGCCGTCGTCGAGCTCGGCCCAGTAGACCGCCGAGGCCGTGCTGAAGTACGGCAGCGGTGCGCAGCGTCCGCTGCGATAGTGGCCGACCAGTGCATCGAGGTGGTGGCCGGCCGGCGAACACGGCGGCGCCTCGATGCGCGCGTCGGAGCCGATCAGCACGGTCGGCTGCGGGAGCGCGCCGCCGGCCTCGATCGCGGCGCACTTCACGACGTGGGCGATGAACGCGCGCAGGCGATCCTTCGCCTTCAGCTTCGCGGGGCGCCACAGCACCATGGCCTGCGCGGACAGACCGTCGAGTTCGCCGCGGACGACATAGTCGTCGCGGACGATCGTGACGGCGGCGCGATCGCGCCCGTGCTCGCGTTCCACCATGGCGGCGAAGCGTTCGGTCGCGTGCGCGAGGTCGTGCAGCGCAGCGATCCCCAGCGGGCCGGGCGGCAGCGCGCCGGTCTGCAGCGCGGTGCGGTCCGCGATCGGGCCCGCGCGACCGTCGAGACGCGCGCGCATCGCGTCGCCCTGCAGCGAGTACTTGTCGAGGTTGTGCAGTTCGAACGGCTCGGCATCGTCGTCGCGGTCGTCGTCGCGCTGGAAGCGCACGTCGAGCACGCGGCGGCAGTACCACCGCGTCGGGTGCGACCAGAACTCCTGCAGGTCCGCGAGCTCGATGATCTCGCGCCCCTCGGCGTCGCGCGGCACGGCGCGCGGCGCGGCTTCGCCATCGACCGGCGCCGCGACCGGCCGCACGCTCGCCGCCGCGTAGGTGAACAGCCGCGCGTCGTCGCCGCCGTAGCGGCGGCTGAACGACTGCAACGGGTGTTCGCGCAGCACATGGTCGCGCACCGTGGCGGCGCCCGGCGGCGGCGTGAACGCGGCGTCGAGGTGCTCGAGCAGTTCGCTGAGCACCGGCGAGGGCGCGCACGGCGAGTTGTCCTTCTGGCTGCGGCCGATCCACAACAGCACGAGGCGGTCGCGCACCGCGAGCAGCGCGTCGAGGAACAGCTGGCGGTCGTCGTCGCGCGCGCTGCGATCGCCGGGGCGCCGCTCGTGCGCCATCAGGTCGAACGCGGCGCGGACGGTGCGGCGCGGGAAGGCGCCGTCGTCGAGGCCCGCGATGCAGAGCATGCGCACCGGCACGGCGCGCAGCGGCCGCAGTGCGGCCACGGTGATCGCGCCGCGCAGGAAGCCGCGGCTCTCGCCTTGCTGCGCGAGGTCCTGTTCGAGCCACGCGACGAACGCGGTCGCCGACAGCTCCTCGGTGACGTGCGCCAGCTGCTGCAGCTCGCGCAGGCGCCGCGCCGCCGACTGCAGGTGCAGCAGGCCCTGCCGTTCGTCCTCGGTCGCGGGCAGGAACAGGTCCTGCGCGAGCCGCTCGACGACGTCGGCCCAGACCTCGAGCGAGTGCGGCCGCGACAGGGCGCGGTAGGCGCCGCCGATCGCCTCGACGAAGGCGCACAGCCGGCCGAGCAGTTCGGCGCGCGCGCCGGTGCCGTCGGCGTCCGGCAGCAGGCCGAGCACCGGCCCGTCGACGGCGCCGGTCAACAGGCCGAGCGCGAGCCGGTCGAGGCCGCGGCGCCAGCTGTTGGCGTCGTCGTCGGGCAGCCCGAAGTCGGCCTTGCGCTGGCGGCCATCGAGACCCCAGCGGATGCGCGTGCGCTGCACCCAGCCGCGCAGCACCGCCAGGTCGGGACGCGCGATGCCGAAGCGCCGCGCCAGCGCCGGCTCTTCGAGCAGCAGCAGGACCTCCGGCGCGCGGAAGCGGCCGCGCGCCAGCGCGCACAGTCGCAGCAGCGTCGCCGCCACGGGCAGCTCGGCCGCGGGACTGCGGTCGGCGATGTGGAACGGCAGCTGCTTGTGCACGGGCCCGAACACCGCGTGCACGTACGGCGCGTAGAGCTGCACGTCGGGCACCAGCACCATGACGTCGGCCGGCGTCAGCGACGCGTCGCGTTCGAGCGCGTGCAGGATCTGGTCGCGCACGATCTCCATCTCGCGCAGCGGGCCGTGCGCACTGTGCACCGACAGCGACTCGTCACCTTTCAGGATCGGCAGCGGTGGCGCGTCGCCCGACGGGCCGCGCGTGTGCAGGTGCAGCAGGTCGTGCTGCAGCACGGCCAGCATCGAACCGGTGCCGGGGTCGACGAACTCGAGCGGCTGTTCGACGTCGCCGTCGGGCGAACGGTCGAGCAGCATGTCGAAGAACTCGCGGCTCTGGCGGCCCCAGGCTGCGAGCAGCGGCGGGCCGTCGCCGGGCGCGCGCGATGCACCAGGCCGCCGCGCGACGTCGCCGAAGTAGCCGGGCGACGGCTTGGGCGCGTAGATCGTCACCTCGATGCGCTGCGCGAGCCGCTGCAGCAGGTCGAGGAACGCTGGCGCCAGCGTGGCGATGCCGAACACGGCCACGCGCGGCGGCAGCATGCCGGCAGCGCCGTCGTCGGCGAGCAGGCGCCGCACGCGTTCGAGGCGGTGTGCGCCGGCAGCGCGCGGCGCCGCGGCCGGCGGCCCGAACAGCAGGCGCTGGCCCCTGGCCGCGGTGGGCTCCTGGCCGGCCGGCGGCGGCAGCGCGCCGACTTCGCGCAGCAGCTCCTGCCAGAGTCGCAGCTGCCAGCGCGAGTTCGGCAGCTCGCCGGCGTCGCCGCGTTCGAACGCGAGCAGCAGGTCGTCGCGGTAGAGCTGGTAGTCGTCGAAGCAGGCCGCGAGGCGCAGCGCCAGCTGCAGCCGCTTGCGCTGGTCGTCGTCGTTGCGGCAGTAGGCGGCCGCGGCGCCGAGGTCGCGCTGCAGGCGCGGGTCGCCGAGCAGGCGGAAGAGCCGCAGCGCGAGCACCGGTCCCGTGAACACCTGGTCGGTCGGCGACCCGGCCGCCGCGCGTTCGCCGAGCGTCTGCACGAACGCGCCCGGAAACGGGAGAGCGAGCGCGGCGGCGATGCCGTGCCGGCGCGCGAGTTCGAGCTCGAGCCAGCGGGCGACGCCCTGTCCCGGCACCACGATCGTTTCGGGGCACAGCGGCGGCAGCGGCGCACTCTGCAGCCGGTCGGCGAGCGCTGCGAGCAGCTGCTCGAGCCGGTTGCTGGTGAGGACCCTGAGACCGCCGCGCACGCGCGAACGATAGGGGGGCGTGCGCGCGAAATCTCGCGATCAGCGCGTCCATGCGGCCGTCGGCGCTGGCGCGCCGACCGAGAGGCCGCAGGCGCGCTGCATTCCTGTTGCTGATCTTCAACTCCCGCTCGCAACCAGAATCGCGCCGGACTGCGAAGCGACGCGCGAGTTGAAGATCAGCCGTGGCGGTGCCCGTGCGCGGCGGGCGCGTTCGCGGCGTGCTCGTGGTGGTGATGGTGGTGGTCGTGCCCGTGCGGATCGGCGTCGTCGTCGTCGTGCGCGCAGCAGGCGTGGTCGTCGGGCCCGGCGAGGTTCGCGGGCGACTCGAACAGCCGCTCGAGGAACGGGCGCACGCCCTGCCGCAGCAGCGACCAGCCGAACAGCACGCAGAGCGCGGCGAGCCACAGCCAGCTGGTGCCGCCGTGGTCGTGTTCCCAGCCGGCCTTCGGCGTGATGGAGCCGGCGGGCAGCAGCCAGTTGGCGACGTAGCCGAGCGCGATCGCGCCGATCCACATCGCGGCGGCGAAGGCGATCGCGACGCGCCGGCCGTGCAGCCTGCCGAGCATCGCGAACGTCGTGATGTTGGTCGCCGGCCCGGTCAGCAGCAGCGCGACCACGGCGCCGGGCGACAGGCCCTGCGCGAGCAGGATCGCCGCGAGCGGCGTGCTGCCGGTGGCGCAGACGTAGAGCGGCAGGCCGATCAGCGCCGCGATCGGCACGTCGATGCCGGGCGGCAGCGCGGCGATCCAGTCGCGGTCGACGTACGGCATCAGCAGTGCCGACAGCAGCAGGCCCATCAGGATCCAGCTCGCGGTGTTGTCGACTGCGGGGCCATAACCGAACTGCACGGCCGCGCGCAGCCGCTGCAGGAACGTGCCCTGCGGCCCCGCGGGCATCGCCGAGGCGTTGGCCGGCTGCGGTGTCGCACGCGGCGCCAGCGCGCCGACGGCCATGCCGACGCCGAGCGCGAGCAGCGCCGCCATCGCGACGCGGATCGCGGCGACCTTGCCGCCCATCAGCTGCCACGTCAGTAGCACGGCGCCGATCTCGAGCTCGGGCGTCGCGATCAGGAACGCGATCGCGGCCGCGAGCGCGGCGCCCTGCCGCACGAGTTCGCGGTAGATCGGCACCACGCCGCACGAACAAACCGGCAGCGGCAGGCCGACCGCGACGCCGCGCAGCGCCTGCTGCAGCGCGCTGCCGCGCGTCATGCGCGCGAGCCAGCCGGCCGGCAGGAAGGCGTGGCACAGGCCGACCAGCAAGTAAGCGAGTACCAGTGCCGGTGCCGACTCCAGCGCGAGCCCGACGAACACCTGCGCCGGCGAGTGCTCGGCGGCACCGGGGAAGTGGTCGTGGATCACGACCCAGAGCACGGCCGCCGCCGTGACCGCGCCCGCGACCGACGCGAGGTGCAGGCGCTGGCGGTCGCGCGGCGCCGGGATGTGCGCATGGAACACGACGTGCAGCAGCGAACCGGCGAGCAGCGCCTGCAGCATCGACAGCGCCGACGTCGAGTCCTCGAGCTGATGGCCCAGCAGGTAGCCGAGCAGCGTCGCTGCGACCGTCACGCTCATCACCAGCCCCGCGGCGGCGCGGCCCAGCGTGCGCGGCACGATCCACCAGATGCCGACGCCTTCGGGGATGCGGTGCAGGATCACCGCCCAGGCGGTGACCTCGGCGTCGTGCGCGTGCAGTTGTCCCTCGGCCGGGGCGCCGGGGTGCGCGCCGTGCAGGAACACGCCGTCGAGCGTGTCGTGCGCGGCCATGCCGAGCAGCGCCAGCAGCAGCACGAACCGCCGCAGCCGCGCGCTGTCGCGCCGCAGCCCGCGTTCGGCCAGCATCGGCGCCAGGAAGCCGACCATCGCCAGCAGCACTGCCTGCCAGCCGGCGCGTTCGACGCACTCGGGCAGCAGGTGCAGCAGCGCGAAGCCGCTGATCGTGACCACGCAGAAGCTGTCGACGAGGATGGTCGACCACGCGTGGCGCCGCGCGAGCACCACGAACAGGGGCCCGAGTCCCAGCGCCAGGAAGCTGAGCAGCAGTTTGTCGAGCAAGCGCGGCGATCTTGCGCTGCCGGCGAGCGCCCGGCAAGCGGATCAGCGCGGCAGCATGATCGGCGCCAGTTCCTGCGCGAACGCGTACAGGAAGTCGCCGAACACGATGCCGAGGTCGCGTTCCTGGTGGCCGGAGGCCGGATCCCACGGCCGCAGTCCGCCCGGCGGGATCCCGTTGCGCAGTTCGAGCGCGCGGATCATCGAGCGGAACGCCGGCGAGCCTTCCAGGGACGCCTCGCGGAACCAGTGCAGGCGCGCGAGCTGCTCCTGGTCGAGCTGGTAGCACGGCGCCGTCGTCGTGCGGAACGGGTTGCCGTTGTGGACCGAGACGACGTTGCGCAGGTCGAGGTTGGGGTGCACCGTCTCGCGCAGCAGCGCCGCGAACTCGCGGTAGTCGTCCCAGGTCCAGCCCGGCAGGCGGTAGTCGTCGCGCGTGGCCGTGAACACGTAGTCCTGCACCCAGCGCTGGGCGAGGCCGTAGTTGGTCTGCGCGCCGGGCAGCGGGCTGACGAAGTTCGGGTGGCCGGCCGGCAGTTGCGCGATCGCGTCGAGTTCCGGCGTGCCGCCGAACCACAGCGTGTCGCGCGCGATGCCCTGCTCGACCGCGAGTTCGACGAACGTGCGCACCGCGCCGAGGTCGCGCGCCAGCGCGACACCGCCGTCGTCGTGGCCGTAGAACAGGCCGGTGCCGTGCTTGAACGGGTGGTGGTCGTCGAGCTGCCGCGCCTGGTCGGCGTATCCGATCATCAGCATCCAGGTGCAGAAGCCGACGCCGCCGCCGTCGACCTGCGGCAGGTCGGGCCGCGGCAGCTCGCGGCAGTAGCGCACGGTGTCCTGGTAGGAGAAGCCGCCGCCCGGATTGCCGATCTCGGTCGCGAGCACGGGCTTGCCGAGCACGGTGCGCGCGTCGTTGACGTAGGTCGCGTCGTGCACGAACGCCGCGAGCAGGTCGCGCGAGTTCGGTCCGTAGACGTGGATGCCGATGACGTCGCAGTTCTTGTCGTTGGCCCAGATCAACGTGGTCGGGAAGCGGTCGTTGACGCCGGCACTGACCAGCACGCGGTCGCTGGGCCGCGTCCGCTTGACCAGCGCCATCGTCTGCTGCACGAACCAGCGGCTGGGCAGGCCGAGTTCGTCGTCGCCGCCGACGTACGGCTCGTTGGCGACGTCCCAGGCCAGCAGCACGTCGGCGTCGTGCTGGTCGATCGCCGACACGCAGTCGACGACGTAGCGGCCGAGGTCGAGGTTCGCGAAGTCCTTGCCGTACGCGGCGCGCGCGCGCGCGCGCCCGGGGTTGTCGTGCCAGAACGAGATGTTGGCCGGCGCCCGCAGGCGGTTCGGGTCGTCGTAGTCGGGCTCGACGTACGGCACCGACAGGCTGACGAAGTCGAACAGCACCGGCAGCACGCGGATGTGCTGGTCCTCGCAGAGCCCGACGAACTCGTGCCACTGCTCGATGAAGTGGTTCGACTCGCCGTCCGCGCGGTGCTCGTCGTGGTACTGCCAGCACAGGAAGCTCAGGAACACGCGCACCGTGTTGAAGCCGCAGCGCTTCGCCCATTGCAGTTGCTGCTTACACGACGGCGCCGTGGTCGCGTCGAAGAACGACCACATCGCCGTGTGCGACGCGACGCCGAACCAGCCCGGCGTGCCGTCGAGCGTCGGATAGGTCGGCACGTAGTTGACGCCGCGCACGTTGCGCAGCGCGGGGTCCAACGGCTCGAAGCCCTGCGCGCGCGGCGCGAGCGGCAGGGTCAGCACGGCGATCACGAACAGAGTACGGCGCAGGGCGGACGAGAGCGGCATGGATCGGTGTTGCTCGGAACCGGGCGCTCGACGCTAGACGCAAGGGCCTTGCTGTCAAGGCGTGCGCGCGGCACCGGCGAGCGTTGCGTGGGCGCGCTTGCG
>Ga0207670_10001131_pt1 | contig 14046 bp, 13 predicted proteins | sample KBSS23HmetaG_FD_184339 | JGI IMG/M metagenome (GOLD analysis project Ga0207670, IMG submission 184339) | Switchgrass rhizosphere microbial communities from Kellogg Biological Station, Michigan, USA - KBS S2-3H metaG (SPAdes) (version 2) | ecosystem: Host-associated > Plants > Roots >... | reverse complement strand
GATGAACCTCGGCACGCTGCGGCTCGGAAGGGAGCAGGCAATGCACGCCAAACTTTTGCTCCAGGCGCGAGCGATAGAAGTCGTCGTTCATGGTGAAGGCGGTGCCCAGCAACAGCACCGAACGCAAACCGCGTTCGGCAATGGCCGCACCCGTGGGATCGGCAATATGGATGAACGGCAACGCCGTCGCCGAGGTGACCGCATCGGCCACTTTGTGCATGGTGTTGGTGGCCAGCACGATGCATTCGGCGCCACCCGCCTCCAGCCGACGCGCCGACGCTGCCAGCGCCGCGCCTGCCGCAGCCCAGTTGCCCTCGCGCTGCCAGGCCACCACTTCGCTGAAATCGACGCTGTCGAGCAGGAGCCTGGCCGAATGCAACGGGCCGCACCGATCGCGGATGCCGCGGTTGATCCACTGGTAATAGAGCACGCTGGATTCCCAGCTCATGCCGCCGATCAATCCGATGGTTCGCACGCGAAGACTCCTGGAGGTGCGGCGAAAGCCGCGCCCAAGTCTAGCTTTGCGCTGCAAGCTCCATGCGTCCTTCCACCTGGAAAAGGCGGTAGGTGATCGCCAACACGGCAACCCAGCTTGCGCCGATATAGAGCGCCACGCGGGTATCCAGACTCACCCCCAGCATCACCACCACGAAGCCGAGGAAGGCCAGGCAGACGATGCCGCTGAGAGGCCACCAGCGCAGGCGGAAACCCGAGGGCGCTTCGCCTCGTGCGCGCAGCTGGCGACGGAAGCTGTAGTGCGCCAGCAGCACCATCGTCCAGGTCCACACGGTATTGAACGAGAGGATCGACATCATCATGCCGAACACCTTGGCCGGCACCAGGTAATTGAGCAACACGGCCAACAGCAGTACGGCCAGCGTCACCAGGATCGAGCGCACCGGCACGCCCTGCTCGTTCACTTTGCTCAGCGCGGCCGGCGCCTGTCCCTTGCAGGCCAGGCTGTACAACATGCGGCTGCCGCTGAAGGTGGTGCAGTTGAAGCCTGAGAGTGCCGCCGTGATCACCACGAAGTTGATCAACCCGGCCGCCTGCGGAATACCCAGCTTGGCGAAGGTAGTGACGAACGGACTGCCATGCTCGCCCAGGCCGTTCCACGGATAGATGGCCATGATCACGAACAGCGCGCCCACGTAGAAGATCAGGATGCGCCACAACACCGAATTGACCGCACGCGGAATCGTGCGCTCGGGCTGCGCTGCTTCGCCCGCGGCAATGCCCACGGTTTCCACGCCGCCGAAGGAGAACACCACCACGGGTAATGCCAGCACCATGCCGAGCAGACCGTGCGGAAACCAGCCGCCGTTCGACCACAGGTTCGACAGCCCGGTCGGCTTCCCGCCGTTGCCCCAGCCGACGAAAATGATGGCGAGGCCGCCGGCGATCATCGCCAGCACGGTGAGCACTTTCACCAGGGTGAACCAGAACTCCATCTCGCCGTAGATCTTCACGGTGAGCAGGTTCAGGCCGCCGATCATCACCACGCTGCCAAGCACCCAGATCCACCGCGGCCAATCGGGAAACCACTCGTGCATGTACGCGCCAACGGCGGTGGCTTCGGCCATGCCCACGCCCACCATCAGCAGCCAGTAATTCCAGCCGGTGACGAAGCCCGCAAACGGACCGAGATAGCGCTGTGCGTAGACACTGAAGGAACCGGCGACCGGATCGCGCACGGTCATCTCGCCCAGCGCGCGCATGATGATGAAGATCATCACGCCACCGAACAGATAAGCGAACAACACCGACGGTCCGGCCAGCTTGATCGCATCGGCCGAGCCGAGGAACAGGCCCGCGCCAATGGCCATGCCGAGCGCCATGAACGTAATGTGGCGCGACGTCAGTCGACGCTGAAGATGCTGGGTCATGGAAGCGGCCGAAAGACGAGGACTGCAGCGATCAACGGTAGAGACGACGCTGCGGCTTGATGGGGAGCTTGCCCCGCCAGTACTGGATCAGCACGAAGCCACCGAGCATGCCGCCCAGATGCGCGAAGTGCGCGACGCCCGCCTGCGTGCCGGTGACGCCCATGAAAAGCTCGGCCAGGCCGTAAAGCGTGACGAATACCCATGCCGAAATCGGAATCGGCAGGAAGATCAGCATCATCTTCTCGTGCGGGAACAGCATGCCGAACGCCAGCAGGATGCCGAAGATGGCGCCCGACGCACCCAGCGTCGGATAGAAACCACCGGTAAACCATTGCACTACCATCAACTGGGCGAGCGCAGCGATCAACAGGCAAACGAAGTAGTAGACGATGAAATTGCGCGCGCCGAACACCCGCTCGATCTGGCCGCCAAACATGAAGAGCGCCAGCATGTTCGAGAACAGATGGGTCAGGCTGCCGTGCATGAAGGCATAGCTGACCAGCTGCCAGGGACGAAAACCCACCGACACCAGCCCCTGCGCGCCCTCGGCGACCTGATCCGGGCCCCACGGCCAAAGCGCGAAGTAGGTCAGCAGCGTTTCGCCCATCACCTGTTGCAAGAGGTACACCGCCACGTTGGCGATCAGCAGGTTGCGGGTGACGGGAGGAAGGTCAAACGGCATATCGGGGAAAATCCGCGAGGTGATCTGCCCAAGCGTAACCGTAGCCGCCCAGCACCGCCACGGCCGTCCGGCCTAGAGCCGGTCGAACCGGAAGCCAAGGTGGCGAGCGGCGTCGCTTTGCCTGGGGTAAAAACGATTTCCCAACACGGGGTTCATGCCCAGACAGGCAGCCCTTCCGCTGCAATAACGATCATCGCCATAGAATGTCGCCATGACCACTGCGCCCCGCCATGTCCTGCTTGCCGGTGCCACCGGGCTCACCGGGCAGAAGCTGCTCGCGCTGCTGCTGGCGGACGACAGCGTGGCGCACGTATACGCACCGACGCGCCGTCCATTGCCACCCCATCCCAAGCTGGAGAACCCGGTGGGCATGGTCAGCCACCTGGTCGCGCAGCTGCATGGGCAGGCGGACACCGTGTTCTGCTGCCTGGGCACCACCATTCGGCAGGCCGGGTCGCGCGAAGCGTTTCGCATGGTGGACTACGACCTGCCGCTGTCGCTGGGCAAACATGCGCGCGCCCTGGGCGCCAGCCACTATCTGGTGATCAGCGCACTGGGCGCGGAGCCTTCTTCGCGGCTGTTCTACAACCGCACCAAGGGCGAGCTCGAACTCGCGCTGCAGAAGCAGGAATGGCCACGGCTCACCATCGTGCGGCCTTCGTTGCTGCTCGGTTCTCGCCACAAGCCGCGCATGGGCGAGATCTTCGCCGCACCGTTCTCACGCGTCCTGCCCGGCCGCTGGCGCGGCATCGAGGCCGGCACCGTGGCCACCGCCATGTGGCGTCTGGCCAAGGCCCCAGGAAGCGGTCTCCGCATCGTCCCGTCGGACGAGCTTCAGCAACTCGGCAGTTAACGGCCAGGCCTCATGCGCAGGCATAAAAAAAGGCCGCCCATTGGGCGGCCTTTGACTGACGGTGACGTCGAAATCAGCTGCGAGCCAGCGCACCCGGGCGCTTGGCGCCGGCGAAACGCTGCGCCCAATAGGACTGGTCCAGGCTGTCCACGCGCACGGTCTTGCCGCGCGAGGGCGAATGGATGAACTGGCCGTTGGCGATGTAGATGCCCACGTGCGAGACGCGGCCCTGGCCGCGCTTGCCGGCGGTGCGGAAGAACACGAGGTCGCCCGGCTTCATGTCGCCGCGGTTGACGTTGAGGCCCGCCACGAACTGCGACGCGGAGTTGGTCGGCAACTCAAGGCCGACCGCATGGGCAAACACATAGCGGACAAAGCCACTGCAATCGAAACCCGTCGACGGATCGTGGCCGCCGCGCACGTAACGGATGTCACGCAGCTGCATGGCCATGCCGATCAGGGTCTTGCGCAGATCGGAGGTGTCGTTGGCGAGGGCGGCAACGGCGCTGACGCCGCTATCGGGCATGCCGTCGCCATCGGCGTCGTCTTCGTCGACCGCGCCGGCCGACTTGTCGGCGGCGGCGGCAGCCTTGGCGGCGAGCTGGGCGGGAGCGGCGGACTGGGCGAGCATGGCGGCCGGCGAGAACAGCGACAGCTGGCCCATCAGATTCGGTGTGACGGTGGCCGAGGACGGCGCGGTGGCCGGAGTGGCGGTAAGCGGTTCAGCGAAAAGCGGAAGGGACGTAAGCAGTGCACCAGCAAGCGCAGCAGCGGCGAAAATTCGCTTCGTTGGCATGTGGGACAAATCCCTTTGCAGTTCGTGAGTTAGACCGTCAGCCAGAGGTGGACGGGCCGTGATGGAGTCGTGAACTTAGCAAAGAGATCTAGATCGTTTGTTCGGACGCGGTTAACTGTACCCCGTCGTTTCGAAATCTGGCACGGCCTATGCTTGGGATCTCCCGAGTGATAAATGACTGATTTCTAAATGAAAGCTGTGTCAAATTGGTTACATATTGATCAATTAGTGAACTAATTATTCAATTTGGTACCGTACGTTTTTGGGATCTGTCTCACACCGAAAATGGCTGTACCGACACGGATTTCGGTCGCGCCCTCGGCGATGGCGAGCGGGAAATCGCCGCTCATGCCCATGGAAAGTCGTGCCAAATCATGGCCCTGATCCTGTCCGGCATCGCGCAGATGACGCAACTGGCGGAAGCAGGCCCGCACCGCTTCGGCGTCATCCGACTGCACCGCCAGTGTCATCAGGCCGCGCACACGAAGTCGGTCGTAGCCGCGCAGCGCGTGAAGGAAAGACGACAGCTGATCGGCAGGCAGGCCGTGCTTGCTGTCCTCCGGCGAGGTTTTCACCTCGATCAGCACGTCCAGCGAGCGATCCTCGATCTCCAGCCGCCGCTGCAGCGCATCGGCCAGCTCCAGCCGGTCCAGCGACTGCACTTCGCTGGCCAGCCGCGCCACGTCCTTGGCCTTGTTGGTCTGCAGGTGGCCGATGACCACCCACTCGATCGACTCGCCGGCCAGCGCCTCGGACTTGCTGCGGATCTCCTGCACCTTGTTCTCGCCAAAGCGATGCAGGCCCAATGCCATCGCGGCGCGTACCACCTCGGGACCGAACGTCTTGCTCACCGGAAGAATCGACACCTCGCCCGGCTCACGCCCCGCCGCACGGCACGCCGCATCGACGCGCTCGCGCACGGCCGCCCAGTTGTGGGCGAGATAGGCGTAATCGTTGGTTGGATCGGACATGGCTGCCCCTGGCTGAGCCCGAACGGACCGATCCGGTCGCTACCGGCATCCAGCACGGGCAGAAAACGCGTCGCCTCGGCCAGCAGCCGAGGCGACGATCACGTTTAGGCCTTGGCGCCCTGCGCGTAGTGATGGGCGACCACGTCGGCCACCACCATCGACACCTTCTTGCCGGTGGGGATATGCAGGAATTCGTTCGGGCCATGCGCATTCGAATGCGGGCCGAGCACGCCAGTGATCAGGAACTGTGCCTTCGGGAACTTCTCGCCCAGCATGCCCATGAAGGGAATGCTGCCGCCCTCGCCCATATACGCAGCGGGTGCGCCGAAATAGGTTTCCGAGGCCTTGGCCACGGCCTCTTCCAGCCACGACGACAGCTGCGGCGCATTCCAGCCGCTGCCATCCTTCTCGAGCTTGAAGGTGACCTTGGCGCCGTACGGCGGATCCTTTTCCAGCAACTGCTTGACCAACTGGCCTGCCTTGGCGCCCGACAAGGTCGGCGGCACGCGCAGGCTGAGCTTCACCGAGGTCTTCGGACGCAGCACGTTGCCCGCGCTCTCCAGCGGCGGCATACCGTCGACGCCGGTCACCGCCAGTTGCGGACGCCAGGTGCGGTTGAGCACCAGTTCGGTCAGGTCTTCGGTGACCGGATGCATGCCGGCCACGAACGGGAACTTGTCGTAGATCGCGGTGCCCAGCACCTCGGCCGATTTCTTGGCCTGGTCGATGCGCTGCTGCGGAATGTCCACGTACAGTTCCTTCGGCTTGATCGTGCCGGTTTCCTGATCTTCCAGGCGGCTCAGCAGCTCGCGCAGGATGCGGAAGCTGGAGGGCACCACGCCGGAGGCGTCGCCGGAATGCACGCCCTCTTCCAGCACCTGCACGGTCAACTCGCCGCCGGTCATGCCGCGCAGCGAGGTGGTGAGCCACAACTGCTCGTAGTTGCCGCAACCCGAATCCAGGCACACCACCAGCGATGGGTTGCCGATGCGTTCGGCCAGGTGATCCACGTAGTACGGCAGGTCGTAGCTGCCCGACTCTTCGCAGGCTTCGATCAGCACCACGCAACGCGCGTGCGGCACGCCCTGCTCATGCAGCGCCAGCAGCGCGGCCAGCGAACCGAAGATCGCGTAGCCGTCGTCGGCGCCGCCGCGGCCATACAACTTGTCGCCCTTCAGCACCGGCGTCCACGGACCGAGGCCTTCGGCCCAACCGGTCATTTCCGGCTGCTTGTCCAGATGGCCGTAGAGCACCACGGTGTCGTCGCCCGTGCCCGGCACTTCGATATAGATGAGCGGCGTGCGGCCTTCCAGGCGCACCACCTCGAGCGTGGCGCCCGGCAGCGAGGACAGCTTGCTGCGCGCCCAGGTTTCCATCAGCTTCACCGCGGCATCCATGTAGCCGTGCTCCACCCACTTGGGGTCGAACATGGGCGACTTGTTGGGAATGCGGATGTACTCGATCAGCTGCGGCACGATCTCGTCATCCCACAGTCCGCTGATGAATCGGTTGAGGCGGGCGGTATCCATGGACGACTCCTGACAGCGTGGGAAAAGACCGCCATTGTATCAGCCCAGGCTAGGCGCCCTGCCCCGGCGCCAAGGCCCACGCGCCATCAGGCGCATTTCCCCCGCAGCGATTGCCGACAGCCGACAGCCCTGCTGGTGGCGGCTCGGCACAGTCATCGGGCGGCCGGGAGGAGGCCGCATCAACCATGGGGAATCATCATGATCAAGCAGATCGCAACAGCACTGTTGGCGTTTGCGCTGGCGTGGCCGGCCTTCGCAAGCACGCCGGTCAACGTCAACACGGCCGATGCCGCCACCCTGGCCAACTCGTTGGACGGGATTGGACCGGCCAAGGCAGCGGCCATCGTGGCGTACCGGGAAGAGCACGGGCCATTCAAGACCGTCGACGACCTGTCGCACGTGAAAGGCTTCGGCCCAGCCACGATGGAACGCAACCGTAGCGCCATCCTGTTGAGCGGCGGAGACGCCGCGGCAAAACCCGCCGCCAAGGGATCGGCAGCACCGGCCAAGGTGGCCGCGCCGGCCAAGCCCGCGCCCAAAGCGGGCAAAGCCGGCGGGCAATAAACAAACCGCGTCAATTACTTGCGTACACAAATGGTGCCGGCCGGGTATGGAAACCCCGGCCGGATGCGCCTACACTCGCCCGCCTGCCATTGGCGTAGGGCTGCCATGATTGTTCCGCGTTACCGCATAGCCGCGTCGAACATCGCCGGTGCGGGTCAGGGGTTGTTCTTGCTGGATGACGTGCGCGCCGGACAGATCGTCACGGCGCCGGACGCTATCGACCGCACCTACCGCCACGACGAGCTGGTGAGCTCGCCGGAGCTGTCGGCGCAGCTGTACGCCAGTGCGCGCTGGTTCGAAGACCGTTACACCGTGTCCCCGGACTGGCCGGATGAGTGCTATATCAACCACAGCTTTGAACCCACGGGGCTGTGGCATCTGGGTTTCGTGTTTGCCGCGCAGGACCTCGCGGCTGGAACGGAGATGACGGTGGACTACCGCCATCTGCTGCCCCCGGGAGAGGAAGAAGCCTTCGTTGACGCTGCCACCGGGCAGAAGATCGTAGGCATGCCATGGATCGAAAGCCTTCGGACGAGCACTCACGCTTTGGCGTCCCTGCTCGATGTCACCCGACTTGCTTGCTGAAGATCATGATCGACATACCTGTTATTGAAACCGCGCGACTGCGCCTTACCGCCCTGGCCGAACGTCATTTCGACGACTACGCCGCGATGCTGGCCGACCCGGCCAGCACCCGCTGGATCGGCGACGGCCAGCCGCTGGACCGCACCAACGCCTGGCGCTCGCTGGCCATGCTGATCGGTCACTGGCAACTGCGTGGCTACGGCATGTGGGCGCTGGAACTGAAGGACACCGGCGAATTCATCGGCCGCGCCGGGCTGATGCGCCCCGAAGGCTGGCCGGATCTGGAACTCGGCTGGATGCTCAAGCCCGAGTTCCGCCACCACGGCTATGCCACCGAGGCGGGCGGCGCCATCCTCGACTTCGCCTGGCATGCGCTGGGCGCACCGCGCGTGATCAGCCTGGTGAAGATCGGCAACGAGGCCTCCGACCGCGTCGCCGAACGCCTGGGCGGCGAGCACATCGAAGACATGGATTTCTTCGGCGCCCACAACCACGTCTTCGCCTACTACCCGCCCTGCACCGAGAAGCGTCGCGCCTGGGCATGAGCCAGCTCAGCCGCCTGCCCATCGACAGCCTGCACGGCTCACCCTGGGCCGAGGGACCGGTTTACATCACCACCGTCGCCAGCGGTCCGGATGAAGAAAACTGGCAGTGGCAGATGACGCTCGTGGACGTGGACCAGGAAGCCGTCTTTCCATCACATACTGACCTGCGCCGGCACTTCGTGCCGCTGGACGCCCCGGTGGAGCTCGCCTTCGCCGATGGCCACACGCAACATCTGGCTCGCCTCCAGGTCGCGCAGTTCGACCTGAGCCACGATCCGCAGACCTGCCTGCCCAGCGCTCCCACGCGCACGTTCAACCTCAAGTTGCGCGGCGACGTCCAGGGCGAGCTGATCGTGCGTCCGCTCAACGGCGCCATGGTGCTGCTGGCGCCGTCGGGCTGGCGCTGGTTCCTGCTGTTGTTGTCCGGCCGCGCGAAAGTCATCGCCGACCATCGTTCGCAACCGCTGGAAGCGAACGACATGCTGTGGATCGACCCGATCCCCAGCCATCCGGTCCGCATCGAAGGCGGCGGCGAACTGGTGCTGGTTCGCCTTCCCACCGCCTGACCCGGGCTCTTACAGGCTGGATCGCCGGCCCAGCCCAAGCGAACGACCGATTTCCGCCAGCCCGAACAAGCGGGCGATACGCATCCAGCCCAGGGCAACCACCACCAGTTGGGTGAGCAGGAAACCCCACAGCAAACCATGCGCGCCTACCGACACCGTGTGTGCACGAAGGAGCCCGAACGCAAGCGCCAAGGCGAAGCCCAACGCGGTGATCAACACGTAGGCGAGCAAGCTCGACACGGGCCGCCGCAACAGCTGCAGCAGGCCGCGGAGCATGGCGACGGTGGCCGAACGCAATCCTACATCTGCAATGAACGACGCGCGCGCGGCTTCCACCCAGGCCTGGGTCAACACGATCACGATGCCGGCGGCCCACCACGCCATGTGCTGCGCGCTGTCGGCTTGCGACTGCAGCGTGGCGGCATCGCTGCGGTCGTCGGCCCAATCGAGCCCCCACTGCGCCAGCAGGCCAGCGAGCGCATACGGCAGGATCGACCAGAGCGTGAGTCGAAACATGCGGCCGTATTCGGCCAGGCCACCCTGCAACAACGGGCCGAAGCCGAGCGAGCGCCCTGCCCGGCCGCTCGCCACCACCATGCCGTTGAGCCATGGCAGCCAAAGCAGCATCAGCAGCACGCTTGCCAGTCCGGCGCCATGGAGCGTCGCATGCTGTTTCGACAACGCCACCGCGACATCGCCGAACATCAGGCCGTCGAACTGCTTCGCCCATACCTGCGCATGCGTGGAGTGATCGAGCAAGGCGCCGAGCGACTGCAGCAACGGAAGCGCCGCCACCGACGTGGCGATGAGCGTGGCCACTATCCACAACAGCAGCAACCGCCACTGCAAGGCCGCGAACGGCGCCAATGCGACGGCACCCAGATCGACACGACGAGAACTCTTGTAGGCCATCACAGCGTCACCAGGCATGCGTACAGCGACTGCAACAGCGCCGCGAGATCGGCCGTCCAGCGGCGCGAGGCCGAGGGATAGGCTTTCGTGGTGCGGCTGTCGTTGAGCTTGTTGTCGTCGAGCAGGATTTTGTGTTCCGGGTCGAGTTCGGCGGAAACTGCCGCGGTATCGCCCGTGAAGACAAAACGCGCCCAGCGGCGGTCATCGTCCCAGCGCACGTCGACGTGCGATCCACCGGCAAACGTCACGCGCAGGATCTGCGGCACGGCCGCACCTTCGCGCACGACCGTGACCGTGCTGCGGATGGGAAAAGCGCCCGGCTTGGTTCTTCCCGTGTCGGGATGGGATTTCTTCCACGCGTCGTCCGCCTTCGCCACCTGTTCGTAGCGGTCATCGTCCGTCAGCTCCGTGCGCTGGCCGTTCTTCACCCAGCTGCCGGCTTCGGGCAGCACCCTGCTGGTGTCGATCGACACCACACGATCGTCGATGCGCACCGTCCCATAGACGAATTGGTCGAATACCTCGTTCACCGCGCGCGCATTGCCGGAAACATCGATCAGCGTCGCGCGCAGATCCGCGGCGGAGGGATGGCGGAAATGCCAGCGCCGATAGTATTCGCGCATCGCCTGCGCCATCGTGTCCTTGCCCAACCGTTCCTCAAGATCGTGCATGGCCGTGGCCGTGCGCGAATACACGGTGCCGTAGCTGGAGGTGGAATAGCGATCCCAACTGTTCTGTCCCAACGGATCGAACGGATGCGCCAGGCCGGCATCAAGGCGTTCGAAGGCGAACGCCTCCATCGACGGCGTGATGCCGGCGCGCCGCAACCAGCTGCCGGGCGCGAGCACGCGCTGGCCGCGTTCGCGCAACATGCGATCGTCCCAGTATTCGTTGATGCCTTCATCGAGCATCGGCTCCTCGAATTCGTTCGAGGCGAGCAGGCCGTAGAAATAGCCGTGGCCGAATTCGTGGATGGTTACGAAGTCGATGTTCCACTGATCCATGGTGCCCTTGTCGATCGCCTTGTCGCCCTCGACGGTGAAGAAGGTCGGATACTCCATGCCGCCCGCTTCATCCGCATTGAACGGCGGCACCACAGCGGTCACGGTGCGATATGGATACGGCCCCAGCGTGTCGGAAAAATACGTCAGCGAGTCCAGCGTGGCCTTGAGCACCGGCTGCGCGGTGGCGATGTATTCCGGCGGATAGATCACGCGTACCGCCACGCTCGGACTGCCCGGCCCCTGCCAGCTGCCTTCCAGCGTACGGAATCCCTTGGCGGCGACCCAGGCGAAATCGTGCACGTCGTGCTGCAGGAAGTGATAGGTGGTCTTGCCGTTCTGTTCGGAGGGCTCCCCCTGCTGCGCGCCGACCGCGCCGACGGTGTAGTCGGAGGGCACCGTGAGCCGCACATCGTAGCTGCCGAAGTCCGCGTAGAACTCGCTGTTGAAATGGAACTCGTGCACGTTCCATTGCGCCTGGGTGGCGCCACGCTCGCCGGGCAGCTCGAGCACGCCGATCTTGGGGAACCACTGCGCCACCAGATTGAAGTTGCCCCACCAGCCGGTGCGCTCGATCACGCGAGGCAGCTGACTGACGAAGTCGATATCCAAGGTGAGCGTGCCGCCGGGAGGCACCGGCTCGGCGAGATCGATGGCGGCCACGGTCTGGTCGGTGGCCGGTCCGTCGTCGGGATGTACGAAGCTCCACTTCAGCGCCGCGTTGCCCTGCTGCACGCCGGTCAGGTCAATCCAACCCCACTCGCCTTTTGCTGGCGTGGTTTCTGCGCGCGAATGCCCATGCGCCGCGAACAAGCTGCGTTCGGTGAAGAAGGTGCTGCCTTCGTTCTGGAAGGCATTGAGATAGAGATGAAGGTAGATGCGATTGACCGGATGCTGGCTGCGATTGCGCCAGCTGAGTTGTTCGCTGCCCTTGACGCTGTGCCTGGCCGCGTCCAACTCGGCGTCGATGCGATAACTTGCGACGCGATCGGAGAGCGTGGGTTCGTTGCCTGTGCGGACGCCGCCCCATGCATCGGGCGCGCTCGCTTCATGCGGTGCGGCAGCGTGGGCCTTGGCCAGTGGAATCGCCAGCGGCGGCGTGGCGGTGCTGCTTGCCGGTGCCGGTGCCGGTGCATCCTGCGCGGTCACCGCCGCTGACAGCGCCAAACAGGCCAGCGCCAGCCAGAGACGCGGCGCGCCTTGCAAACACATTCGCATGTACCCCTCCCCCCAAGGAACGCCGTCCAGACTGCGGCATCGGCGCATCGCCATCCTATAGGCTAAAGGTCACGGCAACTCAATAGACGTCGCGACGGTAGCAACCCGCTTCGCGCAGTTGTTCGACCTTGGCGTCGCCCAGGGTTTCGCGCAGGACCGCGTCGACGCCCGGGGCCATCCCCGCAAGGCTGCCGCACACATAGATGGCGGCTCCCTGCTCAATCCACTGACGCAACACATCGGCGGAGGCTCGCAAGCGGTCCTGTACGTAGAGGCGTGATTCGCCCTCGCGCGACCAGGCGAGGTCGAGCCGCTCCAGCAAGCCCTGCCGCTTCCATTGCAGGATCTCGTCGCGGTGATAGAAATCGTGGGCGGACTCGCGTTCGCCGAACAGCAACCAGTTGCGTCCGCGGCCCTTTTCCACGCGGGCTTTCAACAGCGCGCGCAACCCTGCCAGACCCGTGCCGTTGCCGATCAGCACCAACGGCCGATCATCAGCCGGCGCGTGAAAGCCGGGATTGGCGCGAATGCGTAACGCAATCTCTCCGCCGACCTGCGCATGCCGGGTGAGCCAACCCGAGCCGATGCCTGTCGAGCCATCCTCCCGCTGCATGAGGCGCACGAGCAGGTGCACGGCGCCGTCCGACGGGACGGAAGCAATCGAGTATTCGCGATGCGGCAGCGCTTGCAGGGCTGCCACCAGCGCTTCAGGCGTTTCGCTCCGCACATCGCCATCCGGCCAATGGCTCGCCGACAACCACTCGCGCAAGCTCGCACGGCGGCCTGCGTGTTCGACGGAGACGCCGCCGTCGAGCGCCTGCGTCATCAACCTTGCTTCAACATCGGAAGGCGCGTGCCGCGGTCCGATCTCGACCAGATCGCCGGCCTGCCAGCTCACCTCGCCGTCCAGCGGACGCAGCGCCAGATGGAAGCACGGGCCACCGACGCTGCCGAGGTTGAGCTGGCTCCGTTCGACCAGCTGCCATCGCTGATAATCCGGCGTCTGCCAGTCCGGCAGATCGCTCGCACCAGAAAGCAAGGCGAGATGATGTTGCCAATGGCGCAGCGCCGCCGCGTCGCCGTTGTCCACTTCCACCGCATCGAACAGCGGTGTCGCGCCGCTTTGCTGCAGCCAGTGCTGCAGCGCGCGGCCAAAGCCGCAGAAATCGTCATAGTCGCGGTCGCCCAGCGCGAGCAGGCCGTAGCGCAGCGTGGCGAGCGATTGGGGCGAGCGCATGAACTGGGTAACAAAACGGGCGGCGCTGTCGGGCGCATCGCCTTCGCCGGTGGTGCTCACCACGAACAGCACGCGCTCGGCGCCGGCAAGCGTTTCCAGATCCAACTGGCCGAGTTCGCTCAACCGCACCGGCTCGCCGGCAGCCTGCAGACTCTCCGCCGTCTGCCGCGCCCATTGCCCGGCGTTGCCGGTCTGGCTTGCGAATGCGACCAGGATGGTGCGTTTCGCATGAGCGTTCACGGGCGCCATGCGCTGGCACTGCCGCTGTGTCGCGCGATGCCGATACCAGGCCAGCCACGCGGTAAACCCCGCCCACAGCAGCACCACGGCGGCTGCGCTGAACCAGCGCAACGCGCCCGGATCGTGCCATTCCCATTCGCGCACGTGCAGCGCCATCAACGCCACGATCAGCGCGGCGAGCAATGCACCAAGCAGCAGGTTGCCCCAGGCGGGACGCATCGACGGTGCGGGCGGCGGACTCATGATGCCAGCGCGGCCTCGAACGCCGGCGAAAGATATTCTTCCAACCCCTTCGCACCGTGCACGATGAACATCACCGCGAGGCCGCGCTCGGTGGCGTACGCCATGCCGTGCTCCGGCCCCAGCACGGTCATCAGCGTGCCCATCGGGTCGGCCTGCATCGCCTCGCCGGCAAGCACGCTGACCGAGGCCACTGCGTGCGGCACGGGCCAACCAGTACG
>Ga0207670_10001130_pt1 | contig 14054 bp, 13 predicted proteins | sample KBSS23HmetaG_FD_184339 | JGI IMG/M metagenome (GOLD analysis project Ga0207670, IMG submission 184339) | Switchgrass rhizosphere microbial communities from Kellogg Biological Station, Michigan, USA - KBS S2-3H metaG (SPAdes) (version 2) | ecosystem: Host-associated > Plants > Roots >... | reverse complement strand
CATTGACGGACAGCCCGCGTTGAAATTCCTGGGCGAGCCACCGAAGGGCCCTCGAATCGGGCAGGATTCCCTCGCACTGTCGGAGGATGAGTTTAGCGGTCACTCCGCGTCCCATACAATCAACGGCCATTCGATCGTCTTTCGTCTCGTGTACGGTGGATTTAGTTACCTCTTTTGCGGAGACCTGAATGATGAAGCCAGCCGCTTTCTCGCTAACAAGCACGATGCCGAAGAGATCAACCTTAAATCCGAGGTCTTCAAAGTCCCGCATCACGGCTCCGCTGATTTTTCCGGAGGTTTCATCCAGCGGGTAAACCCGGTCGTGAGTGTCGTTTCCAGCGGCGACGAGAGCGCCCGCAAAGAATTCATTCACCCGCGCGCCACCATTATGGGTGCGCTTGGGAAATTGTCCCGCGTACCGGAACCTCTCATCTTTGTCACTGAACTAGTCGCTTTCTTCCAAGTGGAAGGTTTCTCGAAGCTCGCTACTCCCAAGACCAAGAAGGAAAAAGCGCGTGGCGAGTTCTTCGGCTTCAGCCGCGCTGCTTTTGGGATTGTGAAGACACGGACCGACGGCAAACGGCTTTTCGTTTACACCGATAGTGCCAACGTGAAGATGAAAGAGGCGTATGCCTACGCTTTCGACGCCTCCGGTGTCCCGCAAGCATCTCCAGTCCTGCGCGCATGACGCTGAAGCCCCAGGCCAAAGCGGCGGCGGAGGGAGAGCACTGCCGCCCTCAAAATCTGCCTGGCGAATTGGGAGAGAGCGGCTTCCAAGTTTTCGAGGGCGTTGAGGGTCGGCGCACGGGTTCACTGTCCGCCGTACGCGATCTTGCCTCCCATGATCGTGGTTTTCACTTTCACATTGCGAATAGCTTCCGGTTTGATGTCAAAGACGTTGTCACTCAGGATGACCATGTCCGCGAGTTTGCCGGGCGTAATGGAGCCTTTCTTGTTTTCCTGACATTCGGCGAATGCCGCGCCCATGGTATAGGCTTCGATCGCTTGCGGTAGTGTAATTTTTTCTTCTGGAATCCAGCCGCCGGGATTTTTCCCGTCGAGCGTGGCGCGCGTGACTGCGGCGTAAACGCCCAGCATCGGGTCTAGCGGAGCCACAGGCCAATCGGTGCCGAATGCGAGCGTGACGCCATGATCGAGGAAGCTGCGCCACGCGTAGCTGTAGCGCGCTCGCTCGTGACCGAGCCGGCCTTCGGCCCAGCGGCCGTCATCGATTGCATGATAAGGCTGCATTGACGCGATCACGTGGAATTTCGCGAAACGCTCAAAATCTTTTTGCGCCATGTGCTGCGCGTGCTCGATGGCGAAACGCTGGTCGTGATAGCCGTGCTCCTTTTCGATATCGGCGAAAATATCGAGCATCATCGAAATCGCGCGGTCCCCGATCGCATGAACGCGCAGTTGTAGGCCCGCGGCGTCCGCTTGCATCAACCGGTCGCGCATGGCGCTGGGTGGATGCATTTCGTCGCTCAACAGGCCGCGATTGCCGGAATCGTCGGTAAACGGCTCGAACATGTAAGCGGTTCGCGAGCCTAACGAGCCATCGGCATAACCTTTGACGGCGCCGAGCCGCAGATAACTCGAGCCCCACGCACGACGAATGCCGACCTTTGCCTGGTCGCGCCAGTCGGTTTCCATCGGCACCGCGTAGATGCGCGTGGTGAGCTCACCTTTTTCCGCCAGCTCGGAATAGGCAGCGACGTCTGCGAATTCCGGGTTCATGTGCTGCACACTCGTAACGCCCAGCGACGCCGCATGTTTAATCGCGCCGCGAGCCGCACGTAGCCGCTGTTCATGCGTCATCGGCGGAATTGCTTTGTAGATCAGTGTCATTGCCGCGTCCTTGAAAACGCCAGTGGGATTCCCGCTTGCATCTCGCATGATCACTCCGCCGGGAACATCGGGAGTTTTGGCGTCCATCCCGGCCAGCTTCATCGCCGCCGAGTTGGCGAGCGCCTCGTGACCGTCGTAGCGCTCAACGAAAATTGGGGTGTCACCAGTGACCGGGTCCACCAGATCCTTCGTTGGAAGCTCCGGCTTGGGCCATTTGGTTTCATCCCACCGCCCGCCCATGATCCATTCGCCCTTGGGCGTTTTTTTCACCTGGGCCGCGATGCGCTTCGCAAATTCCTCCGGCGTTGCGGCGTCTGTAAGTTGAACTTGTTCGAGTTGTGCACCGCCCTGGATGAAATGCAGGTGCGCGTCGTTAAATCCGGGCAGTAACAGTTTGCCGCCAGCGTCGATTACTTTAGTTTTCGGACCTCGCCACAAATCAATGTCAGCGCGTGAGCCGACCGCGACGATGAGATCTCCGATCACAGCGACTGCTTCCGCTTTTGGCTGGTGTTTATCTACTGTGTAAACGGCTGCGTTCGTTACAATCAAAGTCGCCGAAGGTTTCGGCTGCGCATTGGCGTCCAGGGCGGCCATAATCATCAGGATACAAAGTGCGAATTTACATTTCATGATTGTGCGCCAGCGGACACCAATCTCGTGAACGTCCGTGTCATGTCGAGCGAAGTCGACACATCCCGCGACCTTACCTGTAAATTAAGCCACGGGATTCCTCGACTTCGCTCGGAATGACGTTATGAGATCGCGAAAGGCCTACCCACCAATGGCTGACAGAATCACCACTCAGGAATTTTCCATCGACGATTACGACGCGGTCCTTCAGCTTTGGCAAACCGTCGAAGGCCTGGAAGTTGCCGAGGGGGACGACAGAGAAGGCGTTGCTCAATTCCTCGCTCGCAATCCGGGACTGAGCAGAGTGGCAATCGACGGCTCGAAAGTTGTTGGCGTCGCAATGTGCGGTCACGATGGACGCCGCGGACACATTTATCACGTGGCGGTTGATCCGGTCTATCGCCGATATGGATTGGGCAAGCGTCTGGTGCAGGAATGTCTGGACGGATTACGACGGGTTGGCGTGGTGCGCGCTATTATCCTGGTGGCCGACTACAATCTCGGCGGTGCTGAATTCTGGAAGCGCGCCGGCTGGGAGGATATTCCCGGCGCGGTTCCGATGGGAATTGATGTCTAGGACGTTAAGCAACAGCGAGCTTTGGAGATGGCCTGCCCTCAGGCCGTCCTCTCAGTTGTGAAAGTTGGCGGCAAACATTTTCGGACCATCTGGCGTAAGCCGGACGATGAAGGCGCGGTGCAGTTGATCGATCAGCGATTTTTGCCGCACGAGTTTGTCATTGAACAAATTCGCACCGTCGAGCAGATGGCCACGGCAATTCGCGAGATGCACGTGCGGGGAGCGGGATTAATCGGCGCGAGCGCCGGATACGGCATGTATCTGGCGGCGCTCGAAGCTGCGCGGCGAGATTCATTCGATAAATACATGACTGGCGCGGCGGCTCAACTCAGGGCAACCAGGCCGACAGCGGTGAATCTTTCCTGGGCCATCGAGCGGCAGTTACAGAATATCGCCGCGGGAAAAACAGCCGATGAAAAGGTCGCCCTGGCAATGCGCACAGCCGATTCGATTGCAGACGAAGATGCGGAGCATTGCCGGATCATCGGACAGCACGGTGTAGCCCTCATTCAGCAGATCGCGGGAACAAAGCGCAACAAAACGGTGAATGTGCTTACTCACTGTAATGCAGGTTGGTTGGCATTTGTTGATTACGGATCCGCGACTGCGCCGATCTATGCTGCGCACGACAGCGGCTTGCCATTGCACGTGTGGGTAACTGAAACGCGGCCGAGAAATCAGGGCTCGAAGCTCACTGCATGGGAACTGGGCCAGCACGGTGTGTCGCACACGGTGATCGCTGACAGCGCGGCGGGCCATTTGATGCAACGCGGCGAAGTTGATCTTGTAATTGTCGGAACCGACCGCACTACGTACACAGGAGATGTGGCGAATAAGATCGGCACATATCTGAAGGCGTTAGCCGCTAAAGCCAACGATGTCCCGTTTTACGTTGCGCTGCCTTCGTCCTCGATCGATTGGAAAATGCGGGATGGACTGAAAGAAATTCCGATCGAGCAACGTGGCGCGGACGAAGTAAAAACCGCCGACGGCTGGTGTGATGGCCAACAGATCGCGGTCCGAATTGCGCCAAATGAAAGTCCCGCCGCGAACTACGGCTTCGACGTGACGCCGAGGGAGTTGATAACTGGCCTGATCACCGAGCGCGGCGTTTGCGAACCAAACGAGAAAAGCATTCGGTCGCTTTTTCCCGAGCACGCGCCGTGAGTTGAATGGGTTTAGCGCCAACGGCGCTATGTCATTTGAAGCCTGGGGCGTACCCCAGGGAATTTGATCATTAGTGGTACAAGCGCTGAAGGCGCGGCTCACGCCCGATTGCAGTCAATCGCGCTTTCAGCGCTGGCGTCATTAGCTTCAATGCATCCTGGGGCGTTGGCCCAGGCTGGAGATTGAGTTGCGCGCCTTTGGCGCTAAACAGAGACCGTGAGCAAGTATGTAAAGTTCACTTACGAGCGCACAGGCGTGGAGATGGGATCATTCGACCAGCTTGCCGATTTAAATGCCTGCAGGCGGAGGCTTTTGGATTTGCATCTGATGGGTGTGTACGCAAACGGCGTCGGGTTCGGCAACTTGAGCGTCCGCGACGGGGTGAGCCGGATCTTTTACATCACGGGTTCAGCGACAGGCGCTTTGCCCAAGCTGTCGCTGACGGATTGCGTGCGCATCGTTGACTTCGATTTTAAGAAGAACTGGCTGCGATACGAAGGCGCTGCGATTCCTTCATCGGAATCATTGACGCACGCCGCGATTTACGAATCGGACCCATCAACGTTTGCGGTGATTCATTCTCTCGACTCGGTCTTGTGGGCGACACTTCTCAATCGCGCACCGACAACTTCGAAGGCGGTTCCCTATGGGACACCGGAAATGGCGTACGCAATCATGCGCTTGTTCAAGACGGGCGATGTGCGAAACCGCAAGATTCTCGTCATGGCAGGACACGAAGGCGGCATTGTGACTTTCGGAAAAAATCTCCAAGGCGCATTTGAGGTCCTGATGCGCGAGCGAAGCGAATCAGCACCTTGCATTTGAAAAGGCTTTTCATGACGTTATGTCCTCGCGTTATGTCGGATGAACTTGCTGCTGGGAACAGAGAAAGGGGCGTCACGCGGCGCAGATTTCTTGGAATGAGTTTAGCGACTGGGGCCGCGATTCTGGCGGACAAATCCGATGTAATTCTTGGAGCTGACGCGGCAACATCATCAAACATGGCTACAAATCCGACGTTTAATTTGGGCGGCGACTTCACTGTCAATCGGCTTGGTTTTGGCGCGATGCGCGTTACGGGCGAAGGCGTCTGGGGTTGGCCGGCCGATCGACAGAACGCGCTGAAGGTTCTCAAACGCGCAGTGGAACTTGGCGTGAATTTGATCGACACCGCCGACGCATACGGTCCGGATACCAGCGAACTGCTCATTGCGGAAGCGCTTTGTCCCTATCCGAAAGGTCTCGTGATCGCGACGAAAGGCGGTCTCACTCGGCCCAGCCGGGGTCAATGGGTTCCAAACTGCCGGCCTGATCACCTTAAGCAAGCACTCGATGGAAGTCTCAAACGGTTGCGCCTCGACCGGATCGATTTATATCAATTGCACGCGGTGGATTCAAAAGTGCCGATTGAAGAATCCATCGGCGCGCTCAAGCAAATGCAGGACGCAGGAAAAATTCGGCACATCGGATTATCGAATGTGGATCGGCAGGAGATCGATCGCGCGCGCAAGATCGCACCGATCGTTAGCGTGCAGAACCGTTACAATATCCAAGACCGCGAATCGGAAGATGTTCTGGTCTATTGCGAAAAGGAAAAGCTTGGGTTTCTGCCGTGGTTTCCGATCGGAGGGGGCAGAGGATTGAAAGCTGAAAATCCGCTGAATACCGCGGCAAAAGCGCATGGTGTCAGTGTTTTCCAAGTGGCGCTGGCCTGGCTTCTGCAGCGATCGCCGGTAATGCTGCCGATTCCCGGCACATCATCTGTAGCGCACCTGGAAGAAAACGTCGCCGCCGCCAGGCTCAAATTGACGCCGGAAGAATGGGGACCGATTGACGCGCTGAGGGGCTAGGGCGTAGGCGTTGGAGAGGGAAGCGGGATAAAAGTTGGGCTAGGTGTTACACCGGGGGTAGCACTGAAGACCGGAATCGGCGTACCACCTCCGCCACCACTTCCGCCGCTGCCCGCGTCCCGCTCTTTTCTGTAAGTGATGAAGAGCCTTGCGCCGAGTACTGGGCTTATCCTCACCTTGGCGGGGCCCGCAATTGTCACTCGGTTATTAATCTCGGGAGCGTTCTGCGCGTTAGCGCCGGTGCTAAGATCAATTCGGGTCGCTGTCAGAACAATGGTGGCTCCGCCATTTGGGGTGTCCCCCGCCAGGAAAACCTGAACAACGCCCCGATCTGTGCCTCCGTCCTGTATGAAATTCGTGATCTTCATGAAATGCTCGTCAGGCACTACGATTTCAAGAGCCGAATCGTTACTGGAAATGATCTTGCTTTTAAACGGATTGGCGAAGGCAACTGCTGCGGCAGCAAGAAACGTGAGACCGACGAAATATCGGGTGGCGAGCATTTTCATGGTTCAATACTAAACCCAATTTGTATTTTGCAACTGAAATTGACGCCGGTTGCAGATTGAGACACCACAATCAAGTGCAGCGACTGGGCAGAGCCGGCCTCACTTGAGCGGCCCAAGGACGAGTCGGTCCTGCAAGGTGATACCTCGCTTTTCTAATTCCTCGCGCAAACGTGGGGAGACTTGTCCGGAGAGATCAATTGAGATATGCGCGCTTTGGCAAGATTTTCCGGAAAGCTTTTGTAGGTCGTCGGTGAAACTGGCTGCGCCTGCCGTCCAGGCAGCATCATCCCACTGTAGCGCGACGATTATCGTCCCGTCTTTAGCAACGCGGATTGGAAAGTCGCCAAGCATGACGATCCCCGGCAATTGGCGTTTTTTGGTTGATCTGATCCTGAACCTTGAAGATGCCCGTTCGTTTTCGCGATTTGCTAATCCCTCCGCGGCAAACCCTCGCGGATGACGCGAGAGAAATCTGGATTCTGATCCGCGGCGCGGGCACGTTCATTGATCAGGCTTCGTTGTTTCAATTCGGTGAAGGACAATCCGCCGGTGGCGATGGCGTGATTCTGATACAGCATTTCGTCGGCCTTTCCATTAAGCAGAATGCGCCAATCCCACGGTTTACGGAGATTCGCCGCGCGCTGGGTGCGGAAGCTTGTAGTGCAATCGCTGGTAACAGCGTTGTACCAACGCGGAGTCTCGTGCAGAGCGTTTACGGTACTTATGTATTCGCGAAATCTCTCTTGCGCCTGGGCCGGGGAAGCCAGCGTGTGGTAAAGATAAACATCCTCGCGCTGATAATTAGTGCGCAGACGAATGCAATCGCGCTCTTCTGCCACAACGTAAATGAGCGTGTACTGCCGATAAAAACCTTCCAAAGTGGAGTACTGCTGTCCAACAGTCTTGCGCGTTTCGATGGAAAAGCAGAGGGGAAGGCCATGCGAAAATTGAAAGCTGACAATGGGATGCGCGATCCACGGCGAACCCCAGTAATTGATAGCCAGGTCCATTCCAGTGATCTGCGAAAGCCGCACCGTGCGCGTTTCCCAGCGCGGAGTGAAATCCGTCTTGGTGCGGTAGTCACAATTCCGCACATTGTGGATGGTGAACTCATCGCCGTTGATCTCTGCCCATGCAGTCTGGGCTAGATCCGGCTGCCACGGACGATTATTGCTCGGCTTCAAGGTAAGCCACCACAAGACCACAATCGCAAATGCGCCAAAGACGATCGCAAGCTTCGGCAGTTTTCCGCGAACGAATATGACGACCGCGAGCAGCGCGATTACGAACAAAATTGCTATGAAAGTGCTCGCCTCTGGAAAATCAAAATAGAGCGCGCCAAACGCCCATGTTGCACAAACGAGTGCAACCATCCACGCGAAAGTCCAGCCTATGTATTTGATTACACGCGTGCGAAACAGGGTGAAAGGCCGTTTCGCTACGCGTTATTGTGAAGACACGGCTTCGGCAGGCCATCCATCGTCAGTAGCCTTCCAAGTCTTGTCGGGATTGAAACGATCCAGGCTCGCAAACGTCTTCAGTGTATCCGGGCCGAGATCTTTCTGGTAAACAATGCCGTTGGAACCAACGATAAATGTCTTCACGCCTGTGACCCGATATTGAGCGGGCGCCGCAGCTAGAGCGAATCCGCCAATCATTACGCCTTTCACGACAAAGTCCATTTGTCCCAGTGGCGCATTCGGACCCTGCGCCTTTAATACTTTGAAGAAGTAGCCGTGATAAGGCTGAGTTTTATCCGAATAACCTTCGGCTACAGCTTTCGCAACATTCTCACCGACTGGTCCTCCCCATGTTCCATCCGCGTTTTGCCAGGCAAGTCCATCGTGCTTGCCCGACGTGCTGATAATCTTCTGGGCGTACTGATTCACTTGGGAATCATCGTGTTTTTCCTGCGCATAGTCGTGCTGTGCTTCAACAAATCCACGGCAGATCTCGATCGTATCGAGTTCGTTCGCACCGATTCGTCGCATTAAAATTTCATTGCGGCCGGCCCTGGTATCAAAGATCCACCTTCCCTTGGGCTGCACGATCGGAATCGCCAACGGGAAATTATCGTTTCCGACTGAGAGAATGGTGCGTTTGGAATTCTTCGGATCTACATTTAGCGACGTCTTTTCTTTTGCCTTGGCTGCAAAATCGGTCGCGCGTTTTTTGTCGGCCACAGGATCTGCTGAAGTAATCAGATCGGCTGCATCCGGCCCCAGAATTTCTCCCAAAGTAGCAACATCGAATACCTCTGCTGCGCGAATAAGGCTGTCGGCGGCATCTTTTGCAGAGCTAAATTCTTTTTGCTTTTTCGGGACCGAGTTCGCGGCTGTATCGGATTTCTTTTCGGAGGCGGCTTGCGAGGGCAATCCTAGAAATCCAAAAGCAACGATTGTAAAACCGATCGCAGAAATTCTTGAGGACCGGCTGAAGACTGAGTTGGTGTTCATTGTTTTCTCGACCGAGTGCCTTTTTATCGTCGGCGCCCGCCACCGCCTCCAGCACGAGCGCCTCCACCTCTTCCGTGCCCGGCGCTAAAACTTCCTGCACCTGCGCCCCCAAAGCTGCTGTTTCCTCGATTGCCGCTGGCACGCACGGCGTTACCGCTGAATCCAGCGTTGCCAAAAGCATTAGTGGAGCCCAAATTCGCTGAAACCCCGCGGTTACCTATTCGATCTCCACCTACGCCGCTCGGCCGAATACCTGCACTCGCACTGGCGCCGACTCCACGTGAAAAATCCGTACCGGCACCGGTACGGTTTATCCCCGCATTACCTGCACTGAGTCCGCCTGCACCCAAAGAACGGTTATTTGCCATGGCGGCTGGCTGAATGCCGGACCGCGAAGCATACTTGTTTGCGGTTCTTCTATCTGCGTAAGGAGCACCTCCGCGATGTTGCGGGCTATGCTCCCATAAGCCGCCGGCGGGTTGCTGTGAAGGCCGGTTGCCGTAGTTGACGTTCTTATTCCTGTTCGAATTGCTTACGTATTTGTTGTTGTTGTTGATGTTGATATCGCCGTTCGACCATTTGCATCCGTAACCCCAGTTGCCACCCCAGGCGGCGCCCAGCGCAACACCAGCGCCGAAGGCCAAGGCTCCCCCCGTGCGGTAATATACCGGGGACGCATAGTACAATGTGGGATAAGCGTAAGCGGAATCGCCATAAACCACCGTTGAATCGTACGAGGGAACGTAGACCATCTCGGAGTTCGCTGGCTCAATGACAATAGCTTGTTCGCCATTTCCGGTCTGCATCTGTACCGTCTGCTCTGGAGTGGTATTTAAGTTGCCGTTCCTCTGAGCCCTTGCGCGCATCCGCTGAACTGCATCCATGACATCGGCTTGTTGTGCGAGGAAGGCGTTTCCCAGGTCTGTCATCCATGCGATGTTGTCGCTGAGCAATTTAACGACATCGGGAAACGCGGCCATCGCTTGAACGCTAGGATCCCACGGCTGCATTTCCACTGCGTCGGCCAGCGCCTGATCTTTCAAATATCTGTTACTTGCGATCCATTGTTGAAGCTGAATCACTTCCAATGGATAGGTGGAAGCGGCGAGGGTCTGAGCAAGAAGTGGATCCGGATAAAGAGCGATTGGCGCCACCAACGAATCCAGTTTTTCATTTGGAATCGACTCCGGCTGCTGCGCGGAAAGCACCGGCACGCCGATTGGCAGCGATAACACGGAAAGAAAAACAATGGGAATACGAAACGGTGAATACCGAAATACCGATTGAGAGCCCACTGAACTCATAGGATTCTATTTTTGCCAATGGGTGCGCCCCATCCCGGACGGGCTCAGTGCCGGATTTACGGCCGCTCTGGTAATTGATCCTGAGTCGATATTTCGTGCGCTGGCCTCAACCAACGACTTCGAATCCGAAGGTGATAAAAACCGACGTTTCCTTGTTACTCCAAATCTTGTGCGCCTCGGTGATCTCCGTGTCAATCTTGCGAATCGTCTTCCACGTCGTCCTCGGTCACCTTCCAAGTTTTATCCGGATTGTACTTGTCCATGCTCTGGAACGTCTTCAGCGTATCGGCGCCGAGGTCTTTTTCGTACACGACTCCGTCTGGACCGACCATGAATGTCATGACTCCAGTCACCCGATATTCAGCGGGCGCAGCTGCGAGAGCGAATCCGCCGATCATTGCGCCGCCAACCATGAAGTCCATCTCTCCCATCGGCGCCGCGGATCCCTGCCCCTTCAGCACCTTGAAGTAGTAACCGTGATAAGGCTTGCCTCCCTGCGCGGAATAACCTTCCTGAAGCGCTTTGGCCACTTCTTCTCCGACCGGGCCTCCCCATGTTCCATCCGGGTTTTGCCACGCCAGACCATCATGTTTCCCGGGCGTGCTGATGACGCGCTGCGCGTATTGGTTCACCTTCGAACCATCATGTTTTTCCGCCGCATACTCATGTTGCGCGTCAACGAAGCCACGACAAATCGCAATGGCGTTCAGTTCGTTCGCACCCACGCGCCGGTTTAATATTTCTTCGCGGCCAACCTTCGTATCGAAGAACCACTTTCCCTTTTGCTTCACGAGCGGAATCGGAAGCGGAAAGTCATCGTTACCTACCAAAACAATGGCCTGATTCGGATTTTTCTTGTCTGTCTGGACGGACATTTTCTCTTTTGCCTTCGCTGCAAATTCCGCTGCACGGTTCTTGTCCTGCACCGGGTCTTCGGAAGCGACTATATCCTCGGCATCCGGCCCCAGAATTTCCTTCGCCGCGGCAACGTCAAAATTCGCCGCGACCTGAATGAGGGCGTCGGCCGCCTGTTTCGGTGTGTCGAATTGTTTTTGAGTTGGCTGCGGCGCCGAAGCTGCATCGGATTTCGACGGCGGTGCGGCGTGCAAGCCTGGGCCTAACAAGCAAAAGCTAGCAATTGCAGAAGCGATCAGCGAAAATTTCGAGGAAGTCATAATATTCATTTTTGATTTCATTGGTTTTCTCCACATCGACAGTTGCCTTATCTTCGGCGCCCTCCTCCGCCTCCTCCTCTGCCGCCGCCGCCGCGACCGCCACCACCGCCACCGCGGCTCATTCCACCACCACCGCGACCACCGCCACCACGGCTCATTGAAGAACCGCCGCCGCGGCTCATACCGCCGCCACCCATGCTGTGCCCGCCTCTGTTGCTGCTGGATCGCGCGTAGTTTCCGCTCCCGCCGCTAAATCCTCCTCCGCCGCGAGACGCGGAGCTAGGTCGCGATGACGCGCTCCGATTACCGACTTGGTTTTTAGCGGTACCGCCGCCGGGTCGAGCCCCGGAACCACCGCCGCCGGGTCGAGTTCCAGCACCACCGCCACCTGGACGAGTTCCGGCTCCTCCACCACCGGGTCGCGTTCCGGCACCACCACCACCGGGACGCGCTCCGGCTCCACCACCACCGGGACGACCAGCCCCGCCAGCGCCGCCCGCACCACCGGGTCTCCCGGCGCCACCAGGACCACCGGGTTTTCCGGCACCACCAATGCCGCCTGCACCGCCGGGACCACCGGGCCTTCCAGCCCCGCCAATGCCTCCAGCTCCACCTGGGCCACCCGGACGTCCAGCTCCGCCAGCGCCGGGTCGATTACCAGCTCCACGTGCACCCTGACCACCGAACTTGTTCGCGGTTCCTCTGTCGCCATATGGTGCATTCCCCCGGTGTTGTGGGTTGTGCTGCCAGTTACCTTGTCCGCCTTGCCCTCGGTTGACGTTGCGGTTGAAATTGTTGTTCTTATTGAAATTGTTGTTGTTGTTGATGTTGACGTTGCCGCCGTTCCAATCGCAATCGCCCCAGTGGCCACCCCACGCGCCCCACGCGGCAGCACCCAACGCGATTCCTGTGCCCCACATTAGAGCTGTTCCTGGCATGTAACCCGGGTAGGTGTAGGGATAGTAGGGATATTCAACAGGAGCAGGCCCGTATACCACGGTGGGGTCGTAAGAGGGCACATAAACGACGTCCGGGTTCGCCTGCTGAATTTCGATTACCTGCTGGCCGCTGGAGACGGTCTCCGTCTTTACCACCGATTGGGCGCTGGTTTTTAGATTTCCTGTGCCTTGAGCCTTCGCGCGCATACGCTGGACTGCGCCCATCACGTCCGATTGCTGTGCCAAAAACGCGTTTCCCAAATCGGTCGTCCATTGAATATTGCCGGCCATCCGCTGCACCACGTCTGGAAATTCCACCAGTGACTGGACGCTGGGGTCCCACGGCTGCTTTGCGACAGCGTCCGCCAGTGCTTTGCCTTGCAAGTTCTTATTGTTGTTCATCCACTGTTGAAGCTGAATTACTTCCAGTGGATAAGTCGAAGCGGCGAGCGTTTGCGCCAGCAGCGGATCGGGATAAAGCGCGATCGGCGCAACGAGAGAGTCCAACTCTTGAGGTGCGAGTGTAGTTGTTTGCTGATCGTTCGTTGTGGTCGTCATCTCTTGCGATTGAGCCTGCTGCGCGAATGCGGTGGAGCTCAATGCGAGAGCAACAATGGCGATCACGGCATGAAATAATTTGTGATTTTGTGACTTCATAACTTTTTACTTTCAACCGTTACCCGATACTTGATACATAAAGAGTGCCGACCGGCATATAAGACTTTCGTCCAATAGAACCGTCGGACAGAAACAGTAGTTTCAAACCAAATGGAAAGAATTCATATGAACAATGTCAAGAAAATCGCAGTTCTAGTGCTCGTGATCGCAGCGGTGCCGGGCTTCAGCCAAGCGGCCAAACATCATTCGGGAGGGCCGGACGCAACTTTACGATTGAGCACCGGTGGCTTCGCTCTTGGGATCGGTGTGAACTGGGGCTCGGGGACGCTCACCTACAAAGGCAAAAACTATCCGGTGAAAGTAAAAGGACTGTCGGTAGGCAGGGTCGGGGCGACCAGCACGTCGGCTTACGGTGAGGTTTTCAACCTGAAGCATCTTCAAGATTTCAACGGTCATTATAACGTGGGTGGCGCCGGCACGCGGGGCGTGACTCTGGGCGCTGGGAAAACTGGCACCATCATGTCGAACCAGGCCGGTGTGATAGTCCGCGTTTCCTCTACACAAAGCGGAATTGCCGTGAACGCCACTGGTGGCGGCGTTGACATGCAACTCAAATAACGTGTTTGCCTGACAAATTACGCTGAGTGCGCCGCCAAACGGCGCATTCAGCAATGCTCGAATGGCCGAGCTTTCCTCACCCGCAGCCGTACTTGAGATCGGAACGGCAATACCATGGGTGCGGAAGCGTTCGTCGCTGTGGGTGCGCGGACCGCTCTGGGACGGGTTCTGGATGCTCAGCGCGCTTTGGCTCGCGCCCATCGTGCTGTTGCTCGTCCATGGCTACTCTGATCCGGAGTCGAGTCCACTCGATCTGCTTTACTTTGGTTTGACCGCTCTGTTTTGGATCGGTCACAGGTTATCGAGCACTTATCTCGCTTATTGCACGGAGGCGTATCGTCCGCTCCTGCGCGAACAG